>JRHI01000596.1_pt1 | contig 37566 bp, 37 predicted proteins | sample 215371 | NCBI WGS metagenome assembly JRHI01 (sample SAMN02929681, study PRJNA255918) | sediment metagenome | biome: cave system; feature: Ice Cave; material: Sediment; isolation source: sediment from deep within a dark volcanic ice cave with no known source of... ... | reverse complement strand
TCGGGCGCGGCGACGATCCGCTTGGCGATCCGCCGTCGGTTGTAAGCGAGCAGGTTGACGGCGGCTTCGACGACCGCCGCCGGGCACCGGTAGTTGACCTGTAGAGCGTGCGCGCCGGCCCCCGGGAAGAGCGCGCCGAAGTCGATCAGAAAGTCGGGGTCGGCGCCGGCGTGGCCATAGATCACCTGGTCGTCGTCGCCGACCCCGAAGACGTCGAAAGTGGGGGCGGTGAGTAGCCGGATGAAGAGCACGTGGAGCGGAGTCAGATCCTGGAACTCGTCGACCAGCAGGTGGCGGTGGCGGGCCTGGACCCGGCGCCGGAACTCGCCATCGCGCAGCAGCAACTCGACGGTGGCGAAGATCTGCTCATCGAAGTCGACCGCGGCCAGTCGCTCGAGCGCCGCGCGGTAAGCGGGGAAGGCGGCGGCGAAGCCGGGCACGTCGTCGCGCGTCTCCTCGACCTCGACCGGGTCGACCAGGCCCTGCCGGACCTGGCCCAGGGCTTCGATGTACGGGGCCAGCGGATCCTGGTTGACGCGGCGGCCCAGTCTCGGCAGCAGGCTCTCCAGCAACCGTCGCACCTCGATCTCCGCGAGCACCCGGGGAGGCTCGGCGCGGTGCTCCCGGAGCAGACCATAGCCCATCGCGTTCAAGGTCTGGATCCGGGGATCGAGTCCCCGGCAGCGATCGCGCATCTCACCGGCGGCCTTGACGTTGTAAGCTACCGCCGCCACCTGTTCGCGAGCCAAACCGGCATCCTGGAGCAGGTGACGGAGGCGTTCGGTGAGTACCCGGGTCTTGCCGGAGCCGGCGGGCGCGATCACCCGGGCCGGGCCGTCGCGGTGGAGGACCGCCTCCAGCTGGTCAGCAGCCAGGTCGGCCCGGGGGGAGTCCACGGGGGCGACCGGATCCAGCCGGTCGAGCTCGACCGACTCCCAGCTGACCACCGGCGAGCCCGCTATTTCGGCCGGGGCGGAGCTCCGGGGGCCGCCGTCGATCCAGGCCGGCCGGCCGTCGGGCAGAAGTGCGTCCGGGCCGCCGGGTGGCCCCGGGCCGGCCCCCACGGCACGGGCCTTGAGCGCCCACCACCACAGCGGCCGGCCGCCCCGGGCGTCGTAGTTGTTGGCCCAGATCAGGAAGTGGAGGCGATCCCGCTCGAAGCCAAGTCGGGGTCCGAGCCGCCAGGGTGGATCAGTCCAGACCTGGGGGGAGCGAAGCGTGGCTGGATCGATCCTCAGCTCCAGGACCAACGGCTGGCGGCGGAGCCAATGGACGTGAAGTCGCTCCGTGACCGACTCCGGTTGGTCAAGTGCGACCTGGTCCAGCACCACCCGTGGCGTGCCGGTCCACAAAGGTGGGGCGGCCGCGCCGGCCCCGACCAGCACTCCACGACCCAGCTCCAGCACCGACGCCGGGATCGCCGGCCGGTCCGCGCTCAGCTCGTGGCCTGGCCCGCGGCCAGGCGGACCGCCGCCCCCGTGAGCACCCTGACCCCAATCGGGAGAGCGGTTTCGGCGATCCGGAAGAAGGGCGAATGGTGGTCGGGTGCGGTCTCGCCCTCGGGCCGGGCCCCCAATTGGAAGTAGCAACCCGGAATCCGGAGCAGGAACTCCGCCATGTCGTCGCTCACGGTGAGCGGCTTCTCCGCCACCACCGCCGCATCTCCGACCACCGCCCGGGCCGCCGCCCGGACCACGTCGGTGACGGTCGGGCTGTTGATCACCGGTGGGGTGCCGTGCACGAAGTCGAGCCGGGCCCGAACCGCGAACTCGGTTTCGGTCTCCAGGACGAGGTCCTGCAGCCGGTCCCGAGCCTGGTCGCGCAGCTGCTGGGTGAAAGTGCGCAGGGTGCCCATGATCTGCGCCCGCCGGGGCACGATGTTCCACAGGCCATCGGTGGTGATGCGACCGGCGGTGATGTGGCAGGCGACCTGCTCGTGCTCCAGGCCCTCGACCACCGCTGACAGCCGCTCGACCAGAAAGGCCTGAGCCGAGATCACGTTGCCGGTCCGGCCCATGCGGCCGCCATGGCCGCCAGGACCCAGGAAGGTCACCTCGAAATTGTCCGCCCCGGCCCAGAGCAGCCCGGGCCGCATCACCACCGCTCCCTCCGGATTGAAGCTACTCACGTGCAGGCCGATCACGTGGTCGGCCGGATGACGTTCGAGCAGACCCCGGGCGATCATCTCCCTGGCTCCGCTGACAATCTCCTCCGCCGGCTGGAACACGAAGACGTAGCGCCCGGGCAGGGCGTCTGCGTGCTCGGCCAGCGTGCGGGCGACTCCGAGCATGATCGCCGTGTGCGCATCATGCCCGCAGGCGTGCATCCGCCCATCGATGCGCGAGCTGAAGTCGACGCCGGACTCTTCCTGGATGGGTAGCCCGTCGATGTCGGCTCGCAGCATCACCGTGCGGCCGGGGCGGCCGGTTTCGAGGCTGGCCACCGCCCCGGTCTGGGTGGGGCAGGGGTGGACCATGAGTCCGAGTTCGGACAAACGCGCCTCGATCAGGCGGGAGGTCTCGAACTCTTCGAAGGCCACCTCGGGATGGGCATGGAGGTGCCGGCGGGTGTCTATCACCTCGTCGAGCGCGGCGGCGGGCGGTTCGGGGACGAAAGTGGCTTCCATTGCCATCCAGTGTGGCAAACCGACGCCGGAGGACAAGACCGGAGGTCAAGGCCGGGGTTCCGGCCTGGCGGTTGGGAAGGGCGGCCGGCGGATGGCGGGATCCTGCGGCCGGATCCCGCGGACGGCCGAATCTAGAGTTAGAAGGTGCCCAGAGTCACGCGCGTCGTCGCCGATAATCCCTCCCCCTTCACCGGGCCTGGAACCAACACGTGGATCATCGCCGAGGAGCCGGTGGCGGTCGTCATCGATCCTGGACCCGACGACGATCGCCACCTCGCCGCCATCGAGGCGCGGCTGCGCGGTCTGCCGGTGGGGCTGGTGCTGGTCACCCACTCGCACCCGGATCACCTGCCGCTGGCGGAGCGGCTGGCGGGGCGGCATCGAGCCCGGGTCCTCCGTCATCCTGAGCTGGCCGATGGCGACCTGCTCCAGGTCGGCCGGGTCAGGTTGCGGGCGCTGTACACGCCGGGACACGCGCCCGATCACTTCTGTTTCCTGATCGAAGAAGACGGCGCGCTCTTCAGCGGCGACCTGGTGCTGGGCAGAGGCAGCACGATGATCACCTACCCGGAGGGGGACGTAGGCCGGTTCATCGACTCGCTCGACCGGATCTCGGGGTTCGACCTGAGGATCATCTTCCCGGGCCACTGGGATCCGATTACCAGCCCCGCCGCCAAGCTCGCCGAGTACCGGGCGCACCGCTTGGAACGGGAGGCGATGATCGCCTCCGAACTCGAGCGCGGCGGCCCCGGATCGGCGGCCGAGCTCACCCGTCGCGTCTATGGGGCCGAAGTGAGTGGTGAGGAGTTGATGCGGGCGGCGGAGATGACGCTGAAGGCCCACCTTCGCAAGCTGGAGCAAGAGGGGCGGGTCCGCGTGGAGGCGGGGGGCGCTGGCGAGGAGGTTTACCATCACGCCTGATTCGGTCTCCGTCACAGCTCCGCCCAAGCCGTCGCTCGGCGCCCTCCCCGAGGTCGAGCTGGCCGCCTGGCTGGCGGCGGCCGGCGAACCAGGCTACCGGCTGGATCAGCTCCGCCGCTGGCTCAACCGCGGGGTCCGAGAGTGCGAGGAGATGACCGACCTCCCCGCCGGTCTCAGGCGGCGGCTGGCCGAGGCCTTCCGGGTCAGCTCGCTGGAGCCGGTGGCGATCAGCCAGGCCGACGGCGGTGCCACCACCAAAACCCTCTACCGACTGGCTGGCGGGTACACCGTGGAGTCGGTCGTGATGCGGTATCCGGGACGTTCGACTTTGTGCATCTCCTCTCAGGTGGGCTGTCCGATCGGCTGTCCTTTCTGCGCCACCGGCCAGGGGAAGTTCGGGCGCAATCTCAGTTCGCACGAGATCGTGGACCAGGCGGTGGACGCGGCCCGCCTGCTACGCGAGCAGGGCCGGCGCCTGTCGAACGTGGTCTTCATGGGTATGGGGGAACCGCTGGCCAACCTACCGGCGGTGGTGACCGCCATCCGGGCCATCGCGGACCGGCTCGGGATCAGCCCGCGCCGGGTGACGGTGTCGACCAGCGGGCTGGTGGCGAAGATCTCCGAACTTGCCGCCACCGGGCTGCCGGTGCGGCTGGCGATCTCGCTGCACGCGGCTCGCGATGAGTTGCGCGACCGGCTGGTGCCGATCAACCGCCGGCAGCCGCTCGGCGAACTGATCCCGGCCGCTCAGCGCTTCGCCCGCGAAAGCGGCCGGCGGGTGAGCTACGAGTGGGTCCTGCTGGCCGGCGTCAACGACACCGACCGCGACGCCGACGAACTGGGCCGGCTGCTCGACCCATACCTCTCCCATGTCAACCTGATTCCTTTCAACCCGGTCGAGGGGGCGCCCTTCGCGGAGCCGGCGGCGGCCGCGGTGGAGCGCTTCGCGGCCCGGGTCGCGTCCCACGGATTGAACGTGACCCTTCGCGACACCCGGGGGCGCGACACCGACGCCGCCTGCGGTCAGCTCCGGCAGCGGGCGATTCGCGAGGGTCTGACCACCTCCTGAGCAGGCTTGGCGGGAGACGGTCTCAGGCGGTGGTCTCAGGCGGTGGCCAGATAGGCCATCCGGCTCAGGCGCCCTCGCTCGGCCAGCCGGTGGACGGTGGCCAGGAACTCCTGGAAGGCCGCGTAGGCGGCGGCCGCCTCCAGCTTGAGCAGCTCCAGACGATGCCGCTCGCGGGCCTCGCGCCAGCGCTCGGCGACGCTCAGAAGGCTCTCGGTCCAGTCCTCGGCGGCGGCCAGATGAAAACCGGCCTCAGCCAGCAAGCGCTCGTTCTCGCCGGGCGGTGCGAACACGCAGTAGCCGATCGAGCTGCGGGCGGCCAGTTCGTCGTTGGAGACCAGTCCCTTGAGCACCACCGGGTCGGTGAAGGCGACCCGGCCCTTGGGCCGGAGCAGGCGGTGCCATTCGCGAAACACAGCGGCGCGGTCGGGCAGGTGGTTGATGGAGTCGATGCAAACGATGGCGTCGAAGCTGGGGGTGTCGAATGGCAGTTCACGGCTGGCGTCCACTGCGTGAAAGCTGAGCCTGGCTTCCAGGCCGAGGCGATGGGCATTGGCGGTGGCCACCGCCACCGCCTTGGGGTTGAGGTCGATCCCGACCACCGTGCAGGGCGCGTGCTGGGCCAGGTAGGCGGCGTAGCCGCCTGAGCCGCAACCCACCTCCAGTACCCGCCAGCCGCTGCGCGGGGAAAGCCAGGTCAGGATTCGTCTGGCCTCCGCCCCGGTCAGCCAGCTGTTCTGACCCAGATCCTCGCCGTAGGTCTCCTGCCGCACCCTGCTCCTGACCGCCTGGGCGAAGTTCGAATACGTCGAGTCGTAAAAGCCCGTGCGGTCGATCAAGGGGTCAAACCATGGTCAGGCCACCGCTCACACTGAGCGTCTGGCCGGTGATGTATGCAGCATCCGGAGAGGCGAAAAAGGCGACCGCGGCGGCGATCTCGTCCGGCTCGGCCAGCCGTTTCAGCGGCACTGATCGCCGCATCGCCTCCACGATCCGCTCGCCACCCTCGACCTTGAACGCGTCGAGAAAGGGCGTGTTGGTCGGACCCGGGCATACACAGTTGACGGTTATCCGGTGGCGGGCGAGCTCCCGCGCCACCGCCTTGGTGAAGGCGATCACACCACCTTTCGCGGCGGAGTACACGACCTCCCCGCTGGAGCCTACCCGGCCGGCGTCCGAGGCGATGTTGACGATGGTGCCTTTTTCCCGGGCGGCCATTCTCCGGGCGAAGGCGTGGGTCACCGCGATGCAGCCAACCAGGTTCAGATCAACCGTGCGGCGCCAGAATCCGGAGTCGCTGTCGAGAAAGCTCATCACCCGGTCRGCGCCGGCATTGTTGACCAGGATGTCTACCGGGCCGACCTCGGCCTCGACCGCCGCCGCCGTCGCCGCCACCCCCTCGTGATCGGTGATGTCGAGCCTCCGGCCGACGCCGCCGATCTCCGCCGCCAGCGCCTCCGCGGGGTCGGGATCGATATCGGTCACCACCACCCGGGCCCCTTCCGCGGCGAGCCGCCGGCAGATCGCCGAGCCGATTCCGCCGGCGGCTCCGGTCACCAGCGCGGTCCTGCCGGTCAGTCTCTGCACGGCTTTACTCCCGGGCGGGGGCAGTCTCGTCCCCGGCTCCGGTTTGGCTCCTGGGGGCGGCCCCTGGCGGTTCCTCACCGCTCTCGCCTCCGGCCTTCGGCGGTTGCTTCCCGGTGCCAGCAGCGGCGGCCGGAGCCTCGTGAGCAGGTGAGGAGGCGGCGGAGGGAGCGGCGGAGGGAGCGGCGGCCGGGGCCGCCGACGAGACGGCACCGTCGGTGGTCGCGGCCGCCATCTCCCCTTCGCGACGTTCGGCGCTCCGCTGGCGGGAGAGCAGGATCGGTATGGCGATCACCGCCACCACCACCATGGCCAGACCTGCCCATTGGGCCTGCTTGAGACCGTAATACGAGGGGTCGGTGCGATAGACGCTGAGCAGGGAGCGGCCGGCGGCGTAGACCGCCAGCCAGAACAGGCCCACCACCCCGGGGGGCACGCGGCGCTTGAATCTGTCGTAAGTAGCCATCGAGACGGCCAGGATGGCGGCGGTGAGCAGCATCTCGTAGCCCACCTCCAGGTGCACCACCTTGCCCGGCTCGCCCAGCGTGTTGGGATTGACATATACGACTCCCCAGGGCACGTTGGTCGGGGTGCCGTGGTGCTCCCCGTTGATCACGTCGCCGATCCGGCCGACCAGAAAGCCGGCGGCATTGGCGACTCCGGCGGCGTCGACGATCCTGACAAAGTCGACGCGGTTGCGCCGGCACCAGATCAGGGCCCCGATCAGGCCGCCGAAGATCCCGCCCCACTGGCTGATACCGCCCTCGGTGATATAGAACATGCGCACCCAGTTGCCGGTGAACAGGTGGTAGTTCTCGATCACGTACAGGATCCGGGCACCGATCACGCCGGCCACTACCATCCAGATCGCCAGGTCGTAGACCTGCTCAACGGTGATCCCGTCCTTGCGGAGCAGGTAGGCGCCGACCCGGATCGCGACCAGGATTCCGAGCACGCTGAACACGCCATGCCAGGTGATCAGGAACGGGCCGAGTTTGAAGAGGTTGGGGTCGAGGTCGATCTGAATCGCGAGCGGGGTCATGGTTGGGTGATCACCTTTTCGATGCGGGCCAGGGCGACCTCCTTGGGGAGGAGCGCGAGGGTGTAGTGGATGGGAGGCGTGACCTTGCCCGCCACCGCCTCCCGAAGCGGATTGAAGAGCCGGGCGCGCGACCAGCCCCGGGCGGCCAGGAGCTGGTCGAGCGCGGCCTCGATCGAGGCCGGGTCCCAGGCGGAGGTGGCCAGGACGTCGCGGGCCGCCGCCAGCTTCTCCACCTCTTCGGGCTTGGGGGGCGCGGGCGCCGGCTCCCGCCACAAGAACGCGAGCAGCTCGCGGGCGTCGGCGAACCGGATCAGTCGCTCGCGAAGGGCGGCGGCGGCCATCGGCCGCTGGGCCGGGGCGAGCTCCGGTACCCACTCGCCGAGCCGGGCTACCAGCTCCGGCTCGGGCAGGGCCCGGATGTAGCTGCCGTTGATCCAGTCCAGTTTCTTCCAGTCGAAGACGGCGCCCGATTTCTGGACCCGGGTCAGGTCGAAAGCCGCCTCCAGCTCGGCGCGGCTGAAGATCTCCTGCTCGGTACCTGGGTTCCAGCCCAACAGGGCGATGTAGTTGAGCAGCGCTTCCGGCAGATAGCCGCGTTCCCGATACAGGAGGAGGTTCGCCTCCGGATGGTGGCGCTTGGAGAGCTTGCGTCCGTCCGGGGCCAGGATGACCGGCAAATGGGCGAACGCCTGCGGCCGCTCCAGCCCCAGCGAGTCCAGCACCAGGAGCTGGACGTGGGTATTTGACAGGTGTTCCTCGCCCCGGATCACGTGGGTGATGGCCATCAGCGCGTCGTCCACCGGACTGGCGAAGTTGTAGGTGGGATACCCGTCGGACTTGACGATGATCGGATCGCCCAGGTGGCAGTTCTCAAAGCGCATCGGGCCTCGCACCAGGTCGGTGAACTCGACCGCCCCGGTGTCGGGCACCCGCAGCCGGACCGTGAATTCGGCTCGGGTACGGGGGGGATCGGTCAGGCAGCGCCGGGAATAGCGGTATGGGCGGTGCTCACGGGCGGCCGCCTCCCGCTCGGCGGTCAACTCGGCGGGGGTACAGAAGCACCGGTAAGCGGCTCCCGACTCCAGCAGCCGGATCGCCTGGTCGCGGTAGGAGTCAATCCGCTCACTCTGCCGGTAGGGACCGTAGGGGCCGCCCAGCCGGGGGCTCTCGTCATAGTCGATGCCCAACCAGTCGAAGCCGTCATAGATGGCCGACTCGTACTCGTCACGGTTGCGCTCGACGTCGGTGTCGTCCACGCGCAGGACGAATGTCCCACCTCTCGCCCGGGCGAAGAGCAGGTTGTAGAGGGCGGTTCGGGCGCTGCCCAGATGGACGTAACCGGTCGGGCTGGGCGCCATCCTGACACGGACGGGCACGGTCGTAATCGTAGCTTGCCCCCGGTCCCCGGCCCGTCCGGAGGGGAGGTCGACGGCGGCGGAGGTTCAGCCCACGCTCAGGCAGGTAACCGTCTTGAAGACCCCGTCGACCTTCTGCACCTTCTCGACGATCAGCGCTCCGACCGCGGTCACATCGGCTCCCTCGCACACCGCGATGGCGTCGTACTCGCCCGTGATGGCGTCGGCCGAGACCACTCCAGGGATCGCCTGAAGCTTGCTGGCGACTTCCAGGGCGTGGCCGGGAGCGGTGTTGATGAGTATGTATGCCTTCATGCGCGTCCTCTGAAGCTAAGCGCGGGCCGCCCGCCGGCAGCGGGGGCTGGGCTGTTGGTGGTAATTGCAGGCTGAGGCGGCGTCACCTGTCAAGTGCCCTGGCCCCCCGGCCACTTATGCTCCATCACAGATGACGGATCGCCATCGTGCCGCCCTCTTGCTGCTGGGGCCGTCGGTGCTCTTGATGGCAGGCACGGCCGCGCTCCCGCTCGGCTATGAGCTGTGGGTCAGCCTCACCTCGGCCCAGCCAGGTGACCCCGGCGACTTCGTCGGGCTTGCCAACTATGCCTATCTGCTGCGCTCGCAGATCTTCTGGTCGGCGGTCGGGCATACCTTCCAGTTCGCGGTCGGCGGCACCCTGCTCAAGGCATGCCTCGGGCTGGCCACCGCCCTCGTCCTGATCCGGCCCTTTCCCGGCCGGCCGGTGCTGGCCGCCGCCCTCTTCCTGCCCTTCGTGTTTCCGGTCAGCGTCAGCTGCGTGGCCTGGTACTACCTGTTCAGCAACGTCCACGGCGGGCTCGACGTCGGGTTGATGCAGCTCGGTCTGATCGACCACCCGCTCAACTGGCTGAACCCTGGTAAAGGGCCGATGCTGGCTCTGATCCTGGTCGCCGGGTGGCATGGGGCGGCTCTGTTCGCGCTGCTGATCCTGGCCGGCCTCCGGGCGACGCCCCGAGAGCTGCTGGAGCAGGCGGCGGTGGAGGGCGCCGGAACTCTCGACCAGTGGCTGCGCATCCGCCTGCCCTTGCTCCGGCCGCAGCTCGCCCTGGCCACCGCGCTGTCGCTGTTGGGGACCTTCGGGGACTACGCGGCGGTTCACCTGATCACCCGGGGCGGTCCGATCGGACAGACCACGATCCTCAGCACCCTGGCGCTCGAGAGCGCGCTTCGCGATGGTGACCTGGGGGTGGCGGCGGCGGTGTCGATCCTCGCCCTACCCGTCTACGGGTTCGGCCTGCTGTTGGCGGTGAGGGAGCTCCGATGAGGCGGCGGCCGGGCGGATTGGCGCGGGTGACGGGAACCCTGCTCCTGGGGCTGGTGGCCGCCGGCCTGGTGGTTTTCGCGCTCGCCCCCTTCGAGTGGATGCTGATGACCGGGCTCAAGCCAGGCGACACCAACCTGGTCCGGGGAAATCCCTGGTTACCCGATCACGTCACCGCGGCCAACTTCATCGCTCTGGCCGGGTCCGCCCGCTTCTGGGGATGGATGCTGAACACGACGCTGGTGCTGGCGGGCAGCCTGGGGATCGCGCTGGTGGTCGCGAGCCTGGCCGCGCTCGGCTTGACCCTGATTCCCTTGCGCTGGGCGCCCCGCTTGATCCTCGGCTTCTTCCTCACCTATGCGCTGCCCCAGGCGGTGCTCTTCCTGCCGTTGCTGAACCTGCTTCACCGGCTGCGGCTGACCAACTCGATCGGCGCCCTGATCGTCACCTATCCGGGTCTGGTCGTCCCGTTCGCGATCTGGGCGATCTGGTCGGTGCTGAGCGCCGCGCCGGTGCGGGCGCTGATCGAGCAGGCCACGCTGGACGGGGCGGGGCCGGCCGCCACCCTGGTGAACGTGCTGCTGCCGGTGCTGGCCCCGACCCTGGCCGCGGTCACCCTGTTCGGGATCGCGATCGTGTTCGGCGATCAGATCTATGCCAGCACCTTCATCACCGACCCGACCCGGAACACGCTTCCGGGCGCTTTCGCGGCCAACCTCGTCGATCTCGACGATCCCGGCTTCTTCTTCGCCGCCACGGTGGCTGGCCTGGGCCCGATCGCGCTGGTGGCCGCCTACTTCGCCGAGCGGACCGCCGGCCGGCTGGCCGGGCTGCCGGCAGGATCAGCCTGAGTGGGAGGCGCTCAGGCCTGATCCAGGGCGGGGATCACCGCGCGCCGGTGGACGCCCTCACCGATCAGCACGTCGCCCTGCCGGCAGGCGACCTCGAAGGTCAGCCGCCGTCCCTGGGCGGCGACCAGCCGCGAGCTGACCACGACGCTCGAGCCGGGCGCCGCCGGCGCCTTGTGGAAGACGTGCACTTCGTAACCGACGGTGGTATGGCCGGGGGGGATGAGGCCGGCCACCGAACCATGGCAGGTGTTCTCCATGAGCAGGATCATCGAGGGGGTGGCGAAGACGCCCGCTCCGCCCACGTGGCGGGTGATCAGCGACTCGTCGATGACCACTTCCTTTCTGCCCTCGGTGCCGATCAGGTCCGTATAGTCGTGCTCGCTCACCCCTACATTGTTTCTGTGAGCCATTCCCTCGTGCGCAAGGCCGTGGTCCCCGCCGCAGGTCTCGGCACCCGCTTTCTGCCCGCCACCAAGGCGATCCCCAAAGAGATGCTGCCGCTGGTCGACCGGCCGACCATTCAGTACGCGCTGGAAGAGGTGGTCGCCAGCGGTATCAACCAGGCGGTGGTGATCACCTCGGCCACCAAGAACGCCATCGCCGATCACTTCGACCGGGCGCCGGTGCTGGAGGAGTTTCTCGAAGCCCGGGGCCAGTCGGACAAGATGGAGGCCCTGGAGCCCGTCAACCGGTTGATGGAGTTGCTGGCGATCGCTTTCGTGCGCCAGCCCCGGCCGCTCGGGCTGGGGCACGCCATACTCACCGCTGGCGGCTGGATCGGCGACGAGCCCTGCGCCGCTTTGCTCCCCGACGACGTGATCCTGGGTGATCCGCCCTGCCTGCGCCAGCTGCTCGACGTCCACCGCCAGACCGGGGCCACGGTGCTGGCGGTGAGGCGGATGCCCGCCGAGCAGCTCTCGCGGTACGGAGTGGTCTCGGTGAAGAGCAGCGATGGCGCGGTGCACGAGGTGGACGGGATGGTCGAAAAACCGAGGCCGGGCACCGAGCCTTCCGACCTCGCCGTTCTGGGCCGCTACGTCCTCCATCACCAGGTGGTCGCCGAACTCGAGTCGGTGGCCGCCGGCGCCGGCGGCGAGATCCAGCTGACCGACGCCATCCGGGCTTCCATGGGCAAGGTTCCGGTCTACGCGGTGGAGTTCAGCGGCGACCTGCACGACACCGGTACCGTGCTCGGCCTGATGCGGGCTAACTTCCTGGTCGGCCTGACCCGGCCCGAACTCCGGGATTCGCTGCTGGAGCTGGCCAGACTGGTGGCGAGGGAAGGCGCGCCGATTCCCTGACGGGTTTACGGTGAGGGATCCGCGGGTATAATCGGCCTTGCTCGATGAGCGTGTTCTTCCGTTCCCTTTTGTGGATGAGATGGCAACTAGTAGCAGGCGTCGGGGCGCTGAAGACGAGAAGGTCGTTCGATACGTCACAGCCGACAACGAGTTCGAGGTTGAGGTCGCCAGGACCTTCAACAAGTGGTACGTCTCGGTTTTCCAGCTTCCGGGTCGCGAGCAAGTGGCTCAGGATTTCTTCCCCGAACGCTGGAAGGCGGTGGCGCGCGCCCAGGACTTCATCCGCATCCTGAACCAGCGGAAGAAAACCATTGAAGACCACGATCGGGACGACGGCTGAGTGTCCATCTCCCTGATCCGGAAGGAGTGGGGGGCGGTGAGCTACGTGGTGGCGGTCCTGCTCGGGGTGTTGGTGGTGCCATTCGCGCTCTGGCTCGGCTACAAGCCGCCGGCTCCGGTCAACGTACCGGCCACCCCCAGCCCGGCCGCCTCGGCCACCCCCAGCCCGGGTTCCAGCCCGAGCCACAGCCCCTAGCCCGAGCCGGGTCCGAGGCCGTGCCCGGCGCCGGGCCCTCAGCCGGAGGCGGTGATCCGGCGCCAGAGTTCCGCCACCGCGGCCCGGGTCGCCTCGATCGATCCCGAGTTGTCGATCACGTAGTCGGCCAGCTTCCGCTTGGCTTCGATCGGCATCTGGGCGGCGATCCGGGCCCGAGCCTCTGCCTCGGTCAAATGGCGGCCGTCCTGCTCGCGAGCCAGCAGCCGCTCGAGTTGGAGGGCGGGCGGTACGTAGACCACGACCACCTTCCAGAAGCCACTGGGGTCACGGCCCTCGTAGAGCAGAGGGATGTCGTGGACCACGTAGGCCTCGCCCCGCTCACCGGCCGCCGCGGTCTCGCGCAGCATCCGTTCTCTCACCAGCGGATGGACGATCTGGTTCAGCCGATCGCGGGCGGTGGCGTCGCCGAAGACGACCGCCGCCAGCCGCGGCCTGTCCAGGCGGCCGTCGGGGCCGACCACATCCCTGCCGAAGGCCTCGACCACCTGGCGGAAGCCCTCGGTGCCCGGCTCGACCACCGCCCTGGCGGCGGCGTCGGCGTCGATCACCGTAACCCCCAGCTCCCGGAGCATCCGGCTCACGGTGCTCTTGCCGGTGCCGATGCCCCCGGTCAGGCCGACAACTCGCATCGCCCTGAAGGGTAGCGGCATCCCCGCTTGCAAATCCGGCCCCGCCGCGGCCACCCTTGGCAGGTGAGGCGTGCGCTCGACCAACCTGGCCTGGCCCTGGTGCTGGCCGCCGGGCTTCTATTGCGCTTCGGCCTCTTGCCTCTGGCCCAGGGGCCCGACTTCACGACCTGGGAGATCACCGCTGCCTACCTGCTGGGAGGGCACGATCCCTATTCCAACCCCCCTCCCGAGGTCTATTCGACCGGACCCTACGCCTACCTTCCGCTCTACCTCTACGTGCTGGCCGGTCTGAAATGGCTGGCGGAAGCCACGCGGCTTTCCTTTCGCGTGCTCGGCAAGCTGCCGGTGGTGGTCGCCGATCTGGTGGTGTCGGTGGCGGTGGCCCGGAGCCTGGCCGCGGCCGGGTGTTCCCGAAGCATTCAGACGGCGGGGGCGGCGCTGTTCGCCCTGAACCCGCTGGTCCTGTACAACGGGGCCTGGTACGGCCGATTCGACAGCCTCTGCCTCGCCCCCCTGGTCCTGGCCTGGCCGGCGGCGGCGGCCGGGCGGGGAGATCGCGTGAACCGGCGTCTGGCCGGACTTTATGCGCTGGCGGTGGTCTTGAAGACGTTTCCGGCGTTCCTGGCTCCATATCTGGTGCTGCGCCGCGACCGCCGCGCCGGCCTGGTCGCGATCGGATCCGCGCTCCTGCTGGCGGTGGCAGTCTCACTTCCCTTCCTGCTCCACGATGCTCCCGGTTTCCTGCGGCTGGTTCTCCTCTACAACACCACCAAGGATCCCCGCCAGTTCTCCTGGCAGGCTGTGTTCCCGGCCCTGGGCCTGCCCGGAGAGGTCACCGCCGGCCTCGGCTACCTGCTGCTGGTCATCCTGGGCCTGGCCCTGGCCGCGCTGGCCTGGCGAGCCCGGCTCGAGCCGCAACTGTACGCCGCGCTCGCCTTCAGCCTGTTCCTGCTCTTGAGCAAGGTCACCTATGAGCAGTACTTCTTGTGGCCACTCCCGTTCCTGGTCGTGATCGCCCTGCGCGACCGGAATCCGGGGGCATGGGTCGCGGTGGCCGGCCTGTCCCTGACCGGGCTCACCTCCAACCTGTGGTTCCATCCCTTTGGAGACTGGCACCATCCGCCGCTCTGGCTGGACGGGCTGGTGGCTGCGGTGCTGCTCGTTTTCGTGCTGTCGGCGCCGCCAGTCCGGGGCCGCTTGACCGCCGGGCGCCGTCCGAAAACCGCGAATGCTTAGGATGACAGTCAGTGAGTGATGCTGACATCTACGACGCGATAGTGGTCGGGGCCGGGCCCGCCGGGTCTGCCGCCGCCATCACCATGGCCAGGGCCGGTCTCAAGGTACTGCTGCTCGAAAAGGGGGAGCGTCCGGGCTCGAAGAACGTGATGGGGGGAATTCTCTACACGCACATGCTGCGCGAGGTGGTGGGCGATGCGTGGAAGCACGCTCCCCTCGAGCGGCCGATCGTGGAGGAGCAGCGCTGGATGCTCACCGAGAATTCCGCGATCCGGGTGCTCGGCTACAAGGACTACCGGAACCGTGAGCACGCCCATTCCTACTCGGTGCTGCGGGCGAAGTTCGATCCCTGGTTCGCCGAGCAGGCCGAGAAGGCGGGGGCCGAGCTGTACACCGGTGTGGTTGCCGACGAGTTGTTGATCAAAAACGGCCGGGTGGCGGGAATTCTCTCGGAGGGCGAGGCCTTCGAGGCCCGCTGCGTGGTCGTCTGTGAAGGCGTCGGCCTCGGCCGCTCGCTGCTGGAGCGGGCCGGACTCAAGAAAGGTTTCCCGACCCGGGCCGAGGTGAAGGACCTGGACCAGCTGGCCCGGGCCCGGATCGAGCGGATGGGCACGATGGCGCTGGCGGTCAAAGAGATCATCAAGCTCGATCCGCAGGTGATCGAGGATCGCTTCAACTGCGAGCCCGGCGAGGGCGCCAGCGTCGAGTGCTACGGCGCCGCCACCAAGGGCATGGCCGGCTTCATGTTCATTTACACCAACCGCGACACGCTGAGCGTGGGCGGGGGGGTTCTGCTCAAGGACTACGTCGAGAAGAAGGTCACCCCGTACGATTTGCTCGAGCACTTCAAGAACCTGCCGGCGATCCGTCCCTTGCTGCGCGGTGGTGAGACGGTGGAGTATCTGGCCAAGCAAATCCCTGAAGCCGGCTACGACGGTGTGCCCAGGGTGTACGGCGAGGGTTACCTGGTCTGCGGAGATGCGGCGGCGCTCTCCAATCCGGTGCACCGCGAGGGCAGCAATCTGGCGATGACCAGCGGCCGGCTGGCCGGGGAGACCGTGATCCACGCCAAAGAGCGCGGTGATTTCTCGGCTCGGACGCTGAGCGAGTACAGAGGCAGGCTCGACAACAGCTGGATCATCCCCGATATGAAGAAGTACAACCGGGCGGTGCCGCTCCTGGAGAACAATCCCCAGTTCCTGACCACCTATCCGGAACTCCTCGACCAGGCCTTGAGGACGTTCTTTACGGTCGACGGCGTGAGCAAGTCGGAAAAGCAGCGCCAGATCCGCAAGCTGGTCATGAAGCAAGGGGGCCTGAAACTGGTGCTCGACTCCCTCAAGGCGGCCCGAGCTCTGAAGATTCCGTAGCCCGGGGCGGGTCGGGGATTCGGGTGTCCGGCCCAGCCCCGATCCCGGGCCGGCTACTCCGCCCTGACCAGCTTCAGGGGAGGGGCCTCCGCTCTCAGGGTGGTCGATACCTGGATCAGGGCCCTGAGCTGACGGCGCCGCCGCCGTTCGGCGGCGAGCAGCGTCCAGAGTTGGAGCGGCTCCGGCTCGGCGGTCGGACGCCGCCGGATCTGATCCAGCTCGGCGGTCGGACGCCGCCGGATTCCATCCAGCTCGGGGGTCGGACGCCGCCGGATTCCATCCAGCTCGGCGGTCGGACGCCGCCGGATTCCATCCAACTGAAGGATCTCTCCCATCGGTGCTCCCCCCTGGCCTCCATGTTGATCAGGCCGGCCGGCGGCGCCGGCGAGTCCCCCCCGGACCGCCGGCGGCCGGTGCCGGCCGGGATCTCCCGGCTTGGCAAGAACTGTGCCCGAGCCCCCGACGATTCGGGTCATCGCGATGTAAAAAAACAGGATGTTTTTCATCATCGTTGACATATTCGCTCGGCTGTTCCGGCGGTCCGCGGACGAAACCACTCCCGGCCGCCGGCCGGGTCGGCTAGATCTGCGGGATGCCCAGCTCCTCCATCCACCGCTGGTAGGCGATCAGCGGGAGATCAGCCGGCCTGATGTAGAGCATCATCCGGGAGCTGAGGGGAGGCAGCAGCCACGGTCGTTGACTCTCCACCACCGGCCGGTCCTGGGCCTGGATCTGGTCTTCCAGCGCACAGTACTCCCGGTCGGCCGCGGGGTCGAGATCGAAGTCGCGGGCGGTCCGGAGCATGACCAGGGTCTGGTCGTGGCTGATCGGGACCGCCGCCTGCCAGAGCGCGAAGCGCCCAGCCGGGCTGTCCTTCACCAGCCGGATGGTGGTGGCGGTGCAGTGATTGGTGTAGGTGGTCGGCAGCAAGTCGGCGGTCTCGGTGCGGCTGCCGCCGATCGAAGGATTGGCTGGTTGCAGAACGGTGTAGGTGGAGATCAGCTCGTCACCTTCCCGCCACACCCGGTGATCAGGGGGCTCCGGATGCCCGGGATCGCCGAGCAGGCCGGGGTGGACCCAGGGGAAGTGGGTGTCGTCCAGGGCGGCCATGATCACCCGGCAAACCGACGCCCGCCACGGCGCGTAAGTCTGCAGCGGCGTGATTCGGAAGCGGGGATCGCTGAACTCGGGGAAGGCGGGGATCGGGCTCAGGGGCCGGGCCGCCAGGCAGACCCAGATCAGCCCGTCCTGCTCGGTGCAGTGATACGCCGGCACCCGGGCCTCGCGCGGGATCGGGGCTCCGCGGCGGGCCGGAATGTCGGTGACCACTCCGTCGGCCCCGTAGGTCCAGCCGTGATAGCGGCAGCGGAGCCCGGTGCCGCTATCACAGATTTCGCCGATCGACAGCGCGGCCCCCAGGTGTCGACACAGGTCGTCGAAACAGCGGGGTGCGCCGTCCAGGCGGGCCAGAACCAGGGCCCGGCCAAGCAGCCTGACCGCGACCGGAGCCGCCCCCAGTCGCTCGGCAGGCAAAACCGGATGCCAGAAGCCGGCCATGGCTGCCTGGTAGCGCTCGATCGCCTCCGGCGCCGCGCCAGAGGCCGGGGGATCGTCCACCGCTCAATTCAATCCAAGACCGTGGCTACTTTGCGCGCCCCACCCCTCTGACCGTCCCGCTCGCCGGCTGTGCCATGCTACGGGGCACATGAGAAGTTTCAGATTCGGCGTGCAGTGCTCCCGGGCCGGCTCGGGTGCCGAATGGATCGAGTTCGTGAAAAAGGCGGAGTACCTGGGCTACGACTTCCTTTCTTTGCCTGATCACTTCGACGATCGCTGGGCGCCGATGCCAGCTCTGGCCGCGGCCGCCGCCGTGACCAGCCGGATCCGGCTGGGGGCGCTGGTGTTCGCCAACGACTACCGGCACCCGGTGGTGCTGGCCAAGGAGCTGGCTACCCTGGATGTGATCTCAGGCGGCCGGGCGGTGATCTCCTTGGGCGCGGGCTGGACGCTCACCGACTACAAGGAGGCGGGCCTGGAGTACGACCCGATCGGCGTGCGCATCGACCGCATGCTCGAAGGCATTCGCGTCATCAAAGGACTGATGGGCGACCAGCCCTTCACCTTCGAAGGCCGGCACTATCGGGTGACCGGCCTCAACGGCACCCCCAAGCCGCTCCAGCGTCCGCATCCGCCGGTACTGATCGGCGGCGGCGGTAAGCGCATCCTTTCCATCGCCGCCCGTGAAGCTGACGTGGTTGGCATCAACTTCAACCTGGCCGGTGGCGACTGGACTTCGGGCATCGGTGCTTCAGGTACCCGCGAGGCCACTTTGGAGAAGGCGCGCTGGGTCAAGGAGGCGGCCGGCGACCGCTGGGACCAGATCGAAATCCACGCTTCGGCCCATGTCGTAACCTTTCTGGACGATCCCTCACCGGTGCTGGCCGGGTACGCCGCGGCGGTGGGGATGAGCCCGGAGCAGGCGGCGGAGAGCCCTCACTACCTGGAAGGACCGGTCGAACGGATGGTGGAAACCCTGGAAAGGCGCCGCCGGGATTTCGGCATCTCCTTCGTCAGCGTGCCGATGTCGACAGCAGAGGCGTTCGCGCCGGTGGTGGCCCGGCTGGCCGGCCGCTGAGCCGCGACTCTAGACCCCCAGCTTCTTCTTGAGTTCTAGCTTGAGGATCTTCCCGGTCGCGCCTTTGGGCAGTCCCGGCTCGAAGTAGATCCGGCGAGGATACTTGTAGGCCGCCATCCGGTCCTTGCAGAAATCGATCAACTCCTGCTCGGTGGTCGAGGTGCCCGGCTTGAGCGAGACGAAGGCGACCACCTCCTCTCCCAGCCGCTGGTCGGGTACACCGATCACCGCGGCTTCCGCGATCGCCGGATGACCGTACATTGCCTCCTCGACCTCTCGCGGATACACGTTGAGGCCGCCGCGAATGATCATCTCCTTCTTGCGATCGACGATGAAAAGGAATCCTTCCTCGTCGAGGTAGCCGATGTCGCCGGTGTGGAACCAGCCGCCGCGCATCGCCTCGGCGGTAGCCTCCGGCTGCCGGTAATAGCCCTTCATCACGTTGTGGCCGCGAATCACGATCTCGCCCAGGTGATCGGCACCGGGCGGCAACGGCTGGTCACGATCGTCGAAGATCTGGATCTCGACTCCCCAGATCGGCTTGCCAGCACTCAGCGGCTTGCGGTCGTCGGGATCCGGGTTCCAGGTGGCGGTGGGCGAAGTCTCGCTGAGCCCATAGCCTTCCAGGATCGGGGCCCGAAACTTCTGCTCGAATTCCCTCATGACCTCGAGCGGCATTGCCGCCCCGCCGCTGGCGCAGATCCGCAGCGAGGACGTGTCGAACTCGGCCGCGTCAGGGTGACGCAGGAGGCCGAAGTACATGGTCGGCACGCCGCAGAAGATCGTGACGCGGTCGCGCTGGATGGTCTCCAGCACTCGGCCCGGGTCGAAGCGAGGAACCAGAGTGACCGTGGTGCCGTTGAACAGCGCGCCGTTCAACACCGAACTCAGGCCGAAGGAGTGGAAGAGCGGCAGCACGGCGATCGACACGTCGCTGGGCTCGTAGTTGATGACCAGGCCCACCGCCACCACGTTCATCACGAAGTTGAAGTGGGTGATCTCCGCCCCTTTTGGCCGGCCGGTGGTACCCGAGGTGTAGATGATCACGCAGGTGTCCTCGGGGCGGGTCGGATGCAGCAGCGGGTCGGCGGACGCCATCAGCAGTTCGGAGAACGAATGGGCACCGGCGGGCGGCGTTTCCTGTGGATCGCGGCCGCTGATGTAGATCCGGTCTGGAAGCAAGCGCTCGGCTCCTTTGATCGCATCCGCGGCGAAGTCTGTCCAGGCGATGAAGGCTTTGGCCTCGGAGTCCTCCAGGTGGTACTCGATCTCGGGCGCTTTGAGGAGCGGGTTCATCGGCACCGCCACCGCCCCGGCTTTGAGGATCCCGAGGTACGCGATCGGGAACTGGGGCACGTTGGGCAGTTGCAGTCCGACCTTGTCGCCAGGGCCGATTCCAGCCGCCAGCAGGCCTCTGGCGAACCGGTTGGAGATCTCGTCCAACTGGCGGTACGTCAGCCTGTGTTCGTCGAGGATCACCGCCGGTTTGTCGGGAAAGCGGCGGGCCGACTCCACTACGCTTGACGCTAGATTGAGGTTCATGCGCCGATATTAGCGACCCGGCTCGGTCCTGCCGGCGCTTCTCCGTGGAGCCGCGCCGGGGGTTGCCGGGGCGTGGACGGGCCGCATGCGAAGCCACCATCCCGAAATCGATCAGCACGAGGAGGCAGACCGAGATGCCTGTCAAGTTTTTCAGTCCCGAATACGCCAGGGAGTTCCAGGAGAAACTGAACTCCAGCGAGGCATATCAGAAGGCGGGGCTCGGTTGGCGGTGGACGGTGGGGCTGATCAGCGAGGCCGCGCCCGAGAGCAATTTTCCGGAGGCTTCCGGGCTCAGCCTGGATCTCTACGACGGGGTGGCTCGAAGCGTGGAGGTCTCGCTGGAAAAGGCGAAGGCCTGTGATTTCGTGATCACCGGTGCTTATAGCCAGTGGAAGAAGGTGATGCGCAAAGAACTCGACCCCACCCGCGGCATGCTGACCGGCAAGCTCAAGGTCAAGGGCGATCTGCCGACCTTGATCCGGTATACGAGGGCAGCCAACGCCATGGTCGACTGTTCGACCCAGATCGATACGGTGTTCCCTGATGAGTCCTGATCGCAGGCGGCCGCAGCCAGCCGGGCCGGAGGCGGCCGGGGAAGCGCAGGCGGAGCCGGAGGCGGCGCCGGGAACAGGGCGGCGCGGCCGGCGCCCGACCCGACCCCGACCAGAGGCTTCGGTCGAGCCGCCGGCCGATGCGCTCGGCGGCGGCCGCGCTCGCTCCCGCCGGTCCGGAGGGGGGGACGCGATCGGGGCGCCGGCCGAGAAGCCTGTACCTCCAGGGCGCCGCCAGCGGCGGCCGGCCACGCCCGCGCCGGAACCGCCGCCAAACCCGGGCGAGCGGCCTGCCTCCGCCCCGGCTCCCGAGGCTGACGACGAAGACTCGTTCGTGAGCTTTGCCGAAGGCGACAACGCCACCTCCTTCGCGGTGATGATCGGCGGCCTGATCCAGGCCAACCTCGCCCGGTCGCCGCAGCGACTTCCTGACTTCTATGAGCTGCGGGGCCGAATCGGGATCGAGGTCGACGACATCGACGAGGCGCTCACACTCGATTTCCGGGGCGACCAGGTGATCATCTACAACGGCCTGCGTCCCCGACGTACGGTGACCCTCTACGCCGATTCCGAAACCGTGCTCAAGCTGAGCCATCTCGGCCGGGGACCGCTGGGCCTCCCGGTCAGCCTCGACTCGAACCTGAAGGACGTGGCCGTGAAGCTGCTTCAAGGCCGGCTGAAGGTTTCCGGACTGCCCAGGGGCGCCGATACCCTGATCCGGCTGTCGCGAATTCTTTCGGTGGACTGAGGGCCGGCCGCCGGCCGGAGCCGGCCGGCCCAGACTGGGCGGTCCGTTCCGGTCCCGCCTGGCATACTCTCAAACCATGGCCATCACCGGGATCAGTCACCTGGGTATCGCGGTCGGCGACCTCGAGGCGGCGATCAGGCTGTACCGTGATGTGCTCGGTCTCGAGTTCGAGGAGCGCTGGGTGGCCGCCGAAGATGGGATCGAGGCAGCCTCGTTCCGGGCCGGCGACGTGCACATCGAGCTGATGCGGCCACTTGGCCCCGACACCCCGGTAGGGCGTTTCCTGGCTCGCCGGGGCGAGGGGCTGCATCATATCTGTTACCGGGTCGACAGTGTGGCAGATACCCTGATCAACCTCCGCGAGGCCGGTCTGGAGACCATCGATCAACAGCCCCGGCCGGGCGGTGGCGGACGGACCCTGGTCGGCTTCGTCCATCCCCGGAGCGCGTCGGGCGTGCTGACCGAGTTGGAGCAGCCGGTCTCCACCCCCGATCCGCCGGGATAAGGGGCAGGCCTGCATGAGCACGCTCCAGGAACGCGGCGAACCCGCCACCGGCCAGATCGCCTACAACGAGGACGGCCTGCCGATCCTGGAGAGCTACGGGCCCGAAGACGCGCCGGTGATGGAGGAGCGCCCGGGCGAATACCCGTATACCCGGGGGATCCGCCGGGATATGTACCGGGGCCGCCTGTGGACGATGCGGCAATATGCCGGCTTCGGCACCGCGGCCGATTCGAACCGCCGGTATCATTTCCTGCTCCAATCTGGTCAGACCGGGCTTTCGGTCGCCTTCGATCTGCCGACCCAGATCGGCTACGACTCCGACAGCCCGATGGCTCGCGGCGAGGTGGGCAAGGTGGGGGTGGCGATCGACTCGCTGCGCGACATGGAAGTGCTGCTGGCCGGTCTTCCGCTCGACAAAGTGTCGACATCGATGACGATCAACGCCACCGCCTCGATGCTGCTGTTGCTCTACCAGTTGGTGGCGGAGAAGCAGGGATGCCCGCCTGAGCGGATCACCGGCACGGTGCAGAACGACATCCTCAAGGAGTACGCGGCGCGCGGCACCTACATCTTCCCGCCATCCCCGTCGATGCGACTGACCACCGATCTGTTCGCGTACTGCCGGGAACATCTGCCCAACTGGAACACGATCTCGATCAGCGGATATCACATCCGGGAGGCCGGTTCGACCGCCGCCCAGGAGATCGCCTTCACCATCAGTAACGCGATCGCCTACGTGGAGGCGGCGATCGCCGCCGGCCTCGAGGTGGACGCCTTCGCCCCCCGGCTGTCCTTCTTCTTCGCCTGTCACATGGACTTCTTCGAGGAGATCGCCAAGTTCAGGGCGGCCCGCCGGATCTGGGCCCGCATCATGCGCGAGCGCTTCGGTGCCCGCGACCCCCGGTCGCTCAGCCTTCGCTTCCACACCCAGACTGGCGGGGTCACCCTGACCGCCCAGCAGCCGCTCAACAACGTGGTGAGGACGGCGCTGGAGGCGCTCAGCGCGGTCCTGGGCGGGACCCAATCACTGCACACCAACGGCTTCGACGAGGCCCTCGGACTGCCCTCTCAGCAGGCTGCGGAGCTGGCCCTCCGCACGCAGCAGGTGATCGCCTTCGAATCCGGAGTCACCCTGACCGCCGACCCGCTGGGCGGCTCTTACTACATCGAGGCGCTCACCCAGGCGGTCGAGAAGGAAGCGCTCTCGATCATCGAAGAGGTGGCGGCCGGGGGCGGTTCGGTGGCCATGATCGAGCGGGGCTGGATGCAGAGGCAGATTTCCGACAGCGCCTACCGGATCCAGCAGCGGGTGGAGTCGGGCCAGAAGGTGATCGTCGGAGTCAACCGCTTCCAGGCGGGATCGGCCGAGGTCGAGATCTTCAAGGTCGAGCCCAAGCACGAGGCGGCCCAGATCGAATCCCTGCGCAAGCTGAAAGCGAGCCGCGACCCGGCCCTGGTTGAGCGCCGGCTGGCCGCCATCGAAGCCGCCGCCCGGGGCAGCTCCAACCTGATGTATCCGCTCAAGGAGGCGCTGGCCGACTATGTGACCATCGGCGAGTGCTGCGATCGGCTACGCAAGGTGTTCGGCGAGTACGAGCCGGTCAATCCGGCCTGACCTCCTCCTCGCCCGCTGCGGCCGGCTCGGGCAGCGACCCCATCCAAGGCGTCGGCAGCGGCCGGCCGCTTTCTGCAAACTGAGATCGATGGCCTCCCTACCTGAGGAACCCGCCGCTCACCGGGAGCTCAGCCCCAGCGAACTGCGGATCAACCGCCTTCGCCAGAAGAAGTTCGACGCCGCCCACGGTGACCCGGTCGGCGTCCAGCGCCAGCACGACAAGGGCAAGCTGACGGCGCGGGAGCGGATCGCCCGGCTGGTCGATCGCAACACCTTCGAGGAGATCGACCTGTTCGCCGCTCACCGCTCCACGTCGATGGGCCTGGAGCGCAAGCGGCCGGCCGGTGACGGGGTGATCACCGGCTTTGCCAAGATCAACGGGCGCAGTGTGCTGCTGTTCAGCCACGACGCCAGCGTGTATGGAGGTTCGCTGGGGGAGGTCTTCGCCGAAAAGGTGTGCAAGGTGATGGACCTGGCGCTCCGCAACCGGGTGCCCCTGATCGGGATCAACGACTCCGGCGGGGCCAGGATCCAGGAAGGGGTGGTGTCGCTGGCCGGCTACGCGGAGATCTTCTGGCGCAACGTGCAGGCGAGCGGGGTGATTCCCCAGCTCAGCCTGATCCTCGGTCCCTGCACCGGGGGAGCGGTGTACTCGCCGGCCATGACCGACTTCAATTTCATGGTCCATGGAGTCGGTTACATGTTCATCACCGGACCCGAGGTGATCAAGGTGACCACCGGCGCCGATGTCACCTTCGACGAGCTGGGGGGCGCGGAGGTGCACAACCAGCGCTCCGGGGTCGGACACTTCCTGGCGGACACCGAGGAAGAGTGCTTCGCCCAGGTGCGCCGGCTCCTCACCTTCCTCCCCCAGAGCTGCGACGAGCCGCCTCCAACCAGCCAGACCGGCGACCATCCCGACCGCCTGATCCCGGCTCTGCAGACCATCGTCCCCAGCAGTTCGCGGGAGCCGTACGACATCAAAGAGGTGATCCATGCGGTGGTCGACGGCGGCGACTTCATGGAGGTGATGGCGCTTTACGCGCGCAACATCGTGATCGGCTTCGCCCGACTGGACGGGCATCCGGTGGGCGTGGTCGCCAACCAGCCCCGGGTGCTGGCCGGGGCGCTCGACATCGACGCCTCCGAGAAGGCGGCTCGGTTTGTGCGGTTCTGTGACGCCTTCAACATCCCGCTGCTGACCTTCGTCGACGTGCCCGGCTTCCTGCCCGGTGTCGACCAGGAGTACGGCGGGATCATCAGGCACGGCGCCAAGCTGCTCTACGCGTATGCCGAGGCCACCGTGCCCAAGCTGACAGTGATCACGCGCAAGGCGTATGGAGGCGCCTACTGTGTCATGTGCTCGAAGCACATTCGGGCCGACTTCAACGTCGCCTGGCCGTCGGCGGAGATCGCGGTGATGGGGCCAGAGGGCGCCGTGAACATCATCTTCCGCCGCGAGATCGACGCCGCCGCCGACCCGGTCGCGAAGCGAGAAGAGCTGGTCGCAAGCTACACCGAGCAGTTCGCCAACCCGTACGTGGCCGCCGAGCGCGGCTATCTCGACGATGTCATCGAGCCTCAGGACACCCGCCGGGCGCTGGTTCGCGCGCTCCGGATCAACCTTCGCAAAAGGCGCCAGCGGGCTCCGCGCTGGCACGGGAACATCCCGCTCTGAGCGGCCTGTCCGTCTGGCACCCCATCTGATCGATCAGCCGCCATCCCCGGCCATGACCGGCGCCTGGCCGCGGGCAGCCCGGCCGGCCGGTCCGGGCGGCCGATCCGGTTTGGTTACGCTAAGTCGCGGAGTCGACGCCGGGGGACGATTCACGCCCTGGCTGCCGAAGCAGGCCCGTCGCCGCCAGGTGGAGGAACCTATGAAGCTGCTGGAGTATCAGGCCAAGGAGGTGTTCGACGCCCTTGGTATCGCCATCCCGCCCGGCCGCCTGGCGGCGACCCCGGCGGAGGCTGAGGCGGCCGCCGCCGAACTTGGCCCGGTGGCCGTCAAGGCCCAGGTGCCGGTTGGTGGCCGGGGCAAGGCCGGCGGCATCAAGCTGGCGGCCACGCCGGCCGAGGCCCGGTCGGCGGCCGAGGCGATCCTCGGTATGGACATCAAGGGTCACCGGGTGGGCATGGTCTACTGCGAAGCCAGGCTGGACATCGCCCAGGAACTCTATCTCGGATTCACTGTCGATCGCGACGCGCGGGCCAATATCCTGATGCTCTCCGGCCGGGGCGGTATGGACATCGAGCAGGTCGCCGAGGAGGATCCGGAGGCGATCGCCCGGCTCTATCCCAATCCATGGCGGGGACCGCTCGACTTCGAGATCAACCAGCTGATCTACGAGGCCGGGCTGGGATCTCACGCGCGGGCGCTGGCGCCGGTCATCCGCAAGCTCTACCGGGCGATCACCGACTACGATGCGATCACCGCCGAGATCAACCCGCTGGTGATCACGCCGGCCGGTCAGGTGCTGGCCGGCGACGGCAAGCTGGAGACGGACCAGAACGCCGACTTCCGTCACCGGGAGCTGCTCGACCGCTATCACGCCGAGTTGGAAGGCGATGAATACGAGCAGGAGGCCAGAAAGCGGAACCTGACCTATGTCTCGCTGGATGGCGAGGTGGGTGTGATCGGCAACGGCGCCGGGCTTTGCATGGGCACGCTCGATTTGGTCGCCCGGGCCGGCGGCAGCGCGGCCAACTTCTGCGATCTCGGCGGCGGGGCGCGGGCCGAGATGGTGCAGAGCGCGCTCGAGGTGATCCTGATGAATCCCCGGGTGAAGGGTGTGCTGATCAACATCTTCGGCGGCATCACCCGCTGCGACGAGGTGGCCAGAGGCCTGGTCCAGGCCAAGCAGAACCTGAACATGACTCTGCCGCTGGTGGTGCGGCTCTCCGGTACCAACGAAGAGGAGGGCCGCCAGATCCTCCAGGCCAACGGGATCCTGCCCGGCAGCAACGGCTGGGAGGCGGCCCAGAAGATCGTGGAGGCGATTCGCCAGTGAGCATTCTTCTCAACCGCGACACCCGCGTCATCGTCCAGGGCATCACCGGCCGGGAAGGCTCGTTCCACGCCAGCCAGATGCAGCAGATGGGCACCTGCCTGGTCGGGGGGGTGAGTCCTGGCAAAGGTGGTCTCACCCACCTCGATGTCCCGGTGTTCAACACTGTCGCGGCGGCGGTGGAGGCGACCGGGGCGACCGCCTCCGGGATCTTCGTGCCGGCGCCGTTCGCCGCCGACGCGATCATGGAGGCGGCGGCCGCTGGCATCGACCTGATCGTGTGCATCACCGAGGGCATTCCGATCCAGGACATGATCCGGGTCAAGGATTTCCTGAAGGGCTATCCAGAGGCGAGGCTGATCGGTGGCAACTGCCCGGGCCTGATCACCCCCGGCGAGGCCAAGATCGGAATCATCCCGCAGCGCATCTCGAGCCCGGGCCGGGTCGGCCTGGTATCGCGCTCGGGCACTCTGACCTACGAGGCCATGGCCGCGCTCAGCGAGGCCGGGTTCGGCCAGTCGACCGTGGTCGGGATCGGGGGCGATCCGGTGCTCGGCCTCACCTTCAGCGACGTGGTGGAGCTTTTCGAACAGGATCCGGGCACCGACTACCTGGTCATGATCGGCGAGATCGGCGGTTCCGACGAGGAGAAAGCGGCGGAGATCATCCGCGCCCGCGGCACCCGCCTCAAGATCGCCGGATTCATCTCCGGCCGCACCGCCCCGGAGGGGAAGCGGATGGGCCATGCGGGGGCGATCGTCAGCGGTAACCGGGGTACGGCTCGGAGCAAGGAAGAGGCTTTCCAGGCGGCCGGCATCCAGGTCGCCGAGACCACCGACCAGATCATCGATATCATTCGCGGCTTCGCCGCCTGAGGCGCCGGGCGCGCCGCCCGGCCGGTGGATTGCCGGGTTCGGGCGGCGCTGCTACGGTTGCTCCTACAGATGCTGACCGCGCCTGGACCGGTCCCCGATTGAGGGTCGACCGGGCCTCCGACCTTCGGTCGGCGATCGCCATGCTCGCCTCCCAGCCCGGCGTCCGGCCGATCGCTGGCGGCACCGACCTGATGGTGGCCGTCAACTTCGGCCACGAGCGTCCGGAGAGCCTGCTGGCGATCGGCCGGGTTCCCGATCTGCTCGAGGCCTCGGTCGGAGAGCGAGTGCGGGTGGGGGCGGCGGTCACCTTCACCCGGCTGCTCCAGGCTCTGGGTGGCACCACTCCGGCGATGAGCGCGGCGGTCCGGACCATCGGTTCGCCTCAGATCCGCAATGCCGGCACCATCGGCGGTAACCTGGGTACCTGTTCGCCGGCCGGCGATACGCTGCCAGTGCTCGCCGCGTTGGCCGCTGAAGTGGTGCTGGCGGGGCCGGCTGGCGAGCGCCGGCTGCCGCTGGAAAGGTTCATGCTGGGTCCCAAGCGCTCCGATCTGCGGCCGGGCGAACTGGTCACCGGCGTCGAGTGGTGGCAGTGCGGTTGCTCCCAGGCCTTCCTGAAGATCGGCACCCGCAACGCGATGGTGATCGCGGTGGCGAACCTGGCCATGGTGGTCGATCGGCGGCGGCGCCGGGTGCGGATCGCGATCGGTTCGGTCGGGCCCACCATCTTGCGCGCATCCGCCGCCGAGGCGTTTGCTGAAGGGCTCTTCGAGGAGGCCGGTTGGGACCGGCCGCCGGTGGTCTCCGAGCTTGCCCGGGACCGGCTGGGGGCGCTGGTGGCGGAGGCCGCCCGGCCGATCGACGACGTGCGGGGCACCGCCAGCTACCGCCGGTACGCGGTGGGGTTGATGGCGGCGCGAGCGATCCGGCGCTGCGCGGCCATGGTCGACTGAGGGGCGTGGAGTGCGCATCGAGCTGACCGTGAACGGCCGGCCCTTGTCCACCGAGATCTGGGAGGGCGAGTCGCTCCTCTATGTTCTCCGCGAGCGTTTCGGTCTGTGGGGCAGCAAGAACGCCTGCGAGCAGGGTGAGTGCGGTTCCTGCTCGGTGCTGGTCGATGGCCAGCTGGTCTGTGCCTGCCTAATTCTGGCCGCGGCCGCCAGCGGCTCCGAGGTGGTCACCGTAGAAGGCCTGGCCGGGGACCTGGTGGGCGCCGCCGTGCAGCGGGCGATGGTCGCCGCCGGAGGCGTCCAGTGCGGCTTCTGCACTCCCGGCTTCGTGGTCGCGATCACCGATTTGCTGCGCCGCGACCCGGCGCCTGGCGAGTTCGCGGTCCGGGAGGCGTTGAGCGGCAACCTGTGCCGGTGTACGGGATACGTCAGGATCCTGGACGCGGTGCGGCTGGCCGCCGCCGAGCTGGCCGGCCGGTGAAGCTCCTGGTGAAGGCGGGCCTGCTCGCGATCGGGACCGGTGAGCAGATCTCGGGCGGGTGGTTGTTGAGTGAAGACGGGCTGATCGCCGCCACCGGTGGCGGCTTGCCGCCCGCCGCCGACCAGGTGCTGGACGTCTCCAACTGTGTGGTCATGCCCGGGCTGGTGGACGCCCACGACCACTTCTATCAGTGGGCCACCCGCGGCTTCGCGACCAACCAGGGCCTGTTCGGGTGGCTGACCGCGCTCTATCCACTCTGGGAGGGGATCGACGAGGAGGTGGTATTCGCGGCCGGGCGGGCGGCGGCGGCCGCCCTGCTGAAGGCCGGCTGCACCCTCGCCAGCGACCATCACTACGTTTTCCCGCCCGGTCGCCCGGGCATTTTCGAAGCCCTGGTGGCGGCGGTCGGCGGGCTCGGGCTGCGCTTCCATCCGGGCCGTGGCTCGATGAGCCTGGGCCGGTCGCGGGGCGGCCTGCCGCCCGACCGGCTGGTGGAGGACGAAGACGCCATCCTGGCCGATACCGAACGGCTGATCAGCGCGTATCACGACCCCGCCCCTGGCTCGATGTGCCGGCTGGTGGTGGCTCCCTGCTCACCTTTCTCGGTGACTCCGGAGCTGATGCGGGAGTCCGCCGAGCTGGCCCGCCGCCACGACTTGCGGCTGCACACACACCTGGCCGAGACCCTGGACGAGGAGCGGCACTGCCTGGAGCGTTTCGGCCGGCGTCCGCTCGACCTGATGGAGGAGTGGGGCTGGCTGGCTCCGGACGTGTGGTACGCGCACGGCATCCATTTCACGAACGCCGAGATCGAGCGGCTCGGCCGGCACCGGACCGGGATCGCCCACTGTCCGTCGAGCAACATGCGCCTCGGCGCGGGCGTGTGCCCGGTGGCCGAGCTGCGGGCGGCCGGGGCTCCGGTCGGCCTGGGGGTGGATGGCAGCGCCAGCAACGAGGATTACGACCTGGCCGGCGAGGTGCGCCAGGCCCTGCTGCTGGCTCGCCTCCGGGCGGCGATGCTCGGCCAGCCGGAGGCGGCCGCGACCATGGACACCGGCACCGCTCTCGACCTGGCCACCCGGGGTGGGGCCGCCTGCCTGGGCCGCGACGACCTGGGCACCCTCGAGGTCGGCCGGCGGGCCGACCTGGCCGCCTACCGGGTCGACGACCTGGCTCACGCGGCGATGCCGGATCCGCTGGAAGCACTCGTTCTGGCCCCACCCCGCGCGGCCGAGGCGGTGGTGGTCGAAGGGCGGATCGTAGTCCGGAATCGGCGGCTGACCATGGCCGACGAAGAGGAGATCCGGGCCCACCTGCTTCGGGCCACCCAGATCCTGCGGAGGTGGGCCGGTGTCTGAGCCGGTGATCCCGGTTACCCGCGGCGGGGTGGGTGAGTCGGTGCCCCGCCCGGATGGTCCTGGCAAGGTGCGCGGCGAGTACCTGTTCGCCAGCGATCTCAGTGCTCCTGGCATGCTCCACGGCCGCACCCTGCGCAGCCCGCACCCGCACGCCGAGATCCTGTCGATCGACACCCGGGCGGCGGCGGCCATGCCCGGGGTGGCCGCGGTCCTGACCGCGGCCGATGTTCCCGGTGAGCCCAGGTATGGTTTGGAGCGGGCCGACCAGCCGGTGCTGGCCCACCAGGTGGTGAGGTTCCGAGGTGAGCCGGTGGCGCTGGTGGCCGCGGAGCACCCTGAACAGGCCCGGGCCGCGCTGGCGGTGATCCGGGTCGAGTACCGCCCCCTGCCCGCGGTGACCGATCCGCTGACCGCGCTCGACAGCGGTGAGGTGTTCCGCGAGCTCTCCATCCGTCATGGGCGGCCGGAACGCGACGCCCACGCGGTGGTCGAGGGCTATTACGAGGTCGGTCAGCAGGACCAGGCCCCGCTCGGGCCGGAGGCCGGGCTGGCTATACCCGATCGGGAAGGTGGGGTGGACCTCCACGTGGCCACCCAGGCGATCCACTATGACCTGCACCAGGTCGCCGCCTGCCTCGGCCTGCCGGCGGCCCGGGTCCGGATCCATTCGGCCGGCGTGGGCGGGGCGTTCGGGGCCCGTGAGGATCTCTCCGTGCATGTCCATGCCTGCATGCTGGCCCTCGCCACCGGCCGGCCGGTGAAGATGGTCTACGGCCGAGAGGAGTCGTTCGTGGGCCATGTCCACCGGCATCCGGCCCGCCTGTGGTATCGACATGGAGCCCGGCGGGATGGCACCCTGGCCTTCGTGGATGCCACCATCGTCCTCGACGGTGGTGCCTACCTTTCCAGTTCGAATGCGGTGGTGCTGGTGGCGGCCAGCTTCAGCGCCGGGCCGTACCGGGTGCCCGCCGCCCGGATCTGGTGCGCCGCCGCCCGCACCAACAACGTGCCCAGCGGAGCCATGCGCGGCTTCGGCGCGGTGCAGGTGTGCTTCGCTCACGAGGCCCAGATGGACCGGCTGGCGGCCCAGCTGGGCATGCATCCGCTGGCGATCCGGCGGCTCAACGCCCTGCGCCCTGGCGACCGGATGATCACCGGGCAGCAGGTGGTGGGAGCGGCGCCGGTCGAGGAGCTGATCCACCGGCTCGAGTCGCTACCCCCGCCGGTGATCCACCCCGATCCTCTGGCCCGGCCCGGAGGAGCCGGCGCGGTGGCAGAGCCGGGGACGACCAGGGTGGGCACCGGCTACGCGCTGGGCTACAAGAACGTCGGCTACTCGGAGGGCTTCGACGACTACTCCACAGCTCGGGTTCGGGTCGAACGACGGGGGGACCGGCCGGTGGCGCTGGTGAGCCATGCCGGTGCCGAGGTGGGGCAGGGTCTGGTCACCGTCACCTGCCAGATCGTCCGGACGGAGCTAGGCATCGAACGGGTTGAGTTGCTGCCCGCCAGTACCGCCGGGATTGGAAGCGCTGGCTCCAGTTCAGCCAGTCGTCAGACCTGGATGACCGGCCGGGCGGTGAAGGACGCCGCCGCCCGGGTGGCCAGGGCGCTGCTGGAGCGGGCAGGCCCCGACGCCGCCGCCCTGGCCGGCGAGCACGTGGTGGACGTGGAGGGAGTCGCCCTGATGCGCATCGTCGACCTGCTCGACGAGCCGGTCGAGGCGGAGGTCGAGTACCACCACCGGCCTACCGCGGGCCTGGACCCCGACGGGCAGGGCAGTGCCCACCTGGCTTTCATGTTCGTGGCTCAACGGGCAACGGTGGAGCTGGACGCCGGTGCCGGGCTGGCGCGGGTGGTCGAAGTGGCCACCGCCCAGGAGGTCGGCCGCGCCATCAATCCGATCCAGGTGCACGGCCAGGTCGAGGGGGGTGTGGCCCAGGGCGTCGGGCTGGCCCTGATGGAGGAGATCGTGTCGGAGGCAGGCCGGATCCGGAACGCCAGCTTCACCGACTACCTGCTGCCCACCGTTCTCGACATGCCGGCCATCAGCACCACTTTGGTGGAGGAGCCGGAGCCCGATGCCCCTTATGGGGCGAAGGGGGTGGGGGAGCCGCCCCTGGTGGCCAGCCCGGCGGCCGTCGCCGCCGCCCTGCGCGACGCCTCCGGCCGGCGCCTGGGCCGGATTCCGGTTCGCCCGGACCACCTGGTGGGCCTCAGCGAGGGGGCGCCCGACCGGTGGCTGGAGCCGGGGCGCCCCTGGCCGAGGTCGGCGTAGCCGGTCCAGGAATGTTGACAATCGATGTGCGAACCCGCCCTCATCGTGTGATCGTCACAGGCGGGGCGGGTTTCGAACCGGCTCGAGCCTACGTTACGGTGAGGACGCTTCGAGCGTTTCCTTGACAGTATGGACATGGACTTCAGCGAGATCACCGCGGCTTACCTGGTGGCGTCGCCTCTGTTGCTGTCGGCCGCCTTCCTGGCCTGGATCGCCACCCGCTGGCTGGATTCGCAGGTCGAGGCCTGGGTGACCGCCCGTAACGTCCATCGTCGCCCCTAGGTTGTCCACCGGTCTGGCGGGCCGGCCCGGCCGGCCGGGCGGCCGGGGCCGGGCAGCGGGTAAACTGGGCGGCGTGAGCACGGCCCCCCGGGTGTGGAGAATCGGTGCCGTCGAGGGCGTGGTCTACGCCCCGGGCGACAGCACCGACCGCTGGCTGCATGGCGGTCTGGCCGCCCTGCTCGGGGCGTGGCTGCTCTACACCCGCTTCTTCGCCACCCTCAGTCGGAGCCATCTCGTGCTCCCGGCCTGCCCATTCCTGCTGATCACCGGGCATCCCTGCCCTTTCTGTGGAGGCACGCGTTCTTATGCCGCCACCTGGGATGGCAACCTCGGCGTCGCCTTCCGGCTCTATCCCTTCGGTCCGCTTCTCTTCCTGATGACCTTCGCTCTGATCGCCTACGCGCTCTGGGTCGCGGTCACCGGCCGGCGGGTGTTCGTGTTCCTGAGCCGGCGCCGCGAGGCGGGGCTGGCGGGGCTGGTAGCAGGCGCCCTGTTGATGAGCTGGATGCTCAAGCTCTTCTGGTTGGGGAACTAGCCGGCCGCCAGGGAACCGGGACCTGCCCGGCCGGCCGGAGACTCAGGCCTCGCCGTTGTCCTCGTCGGTGTCGTCGCTGTACTCGCAGATCCAGCGACCGTCTTCCAGCCGCCGGATGAAACGGTTGTAGCCGGTGTTTCGCACCATGTTGTAGAACTGCTCGTTGGGAATGATTCCGCGCAGCCTCGAGAGGTCGCCGAAGGTGGGATCCCGCATGATCCCACCGACCAGCCCGGCCAGCTCCTTCCACTGGCCCTCGGTGATCGGTTCGCCGTAGCCGGCGATCGCCACCAGCAGGGCCGCGGTGGCTCCGGTGATGGTCTCGGGCAGCACCTTGTCGCGCTTGCCCCGCTGCACCAGGCGCTTGCCGACGTAGATGATCTGGTTGATCCGGTCCCGCCTCACGCCCACGATGTCGCGGCCGCTGCCGATGGTGGTGCCTTCCAGGTACCGCGGGTCGGAACTCATAGACAACCTATTGTAGTCGTGTGAATCCGCTGCCCGAACCGGCCCCGAAGCTGCCGGAATCGGGTTCCGGCCCCCTCGCCGCCGCCGGCCGGGAGGCCCCATGAGCGCGCCGAAGGGTTCGGGGGTGGTCCGATTCGGTCGGTCCCGCCTCAGCGCCCCGGGCCCGGTCTGGGCGCTGGCCGGAGCGCTGTGCCTGGCTCCGCTCTACGACCGCAACTACCACTTCGGATTCGATCTCGGCCCTTATCCGACCACCCTGCTGGAGGTCGCTCTGGCCCCGGCGCTGGCCTACGGGTTGGTTCGCCTCGGACTCGATCTGGAGGCTCGTCGCCGGCTGCGGGCGCGCCTGCCCTGGCTGATCCCGGTCGTCCTGTTGGTGTTCGGTGCGACGCTCGGGGTGGCGGTTGCCCACGATCGGCGCGGAGCCCTCGGGCTGTGGAAGGCCTATTTCGTGGAGCCGGCTCTCGCCGCCGTGATCCTGGTCGCCTTCTGTCGGGGCTGGGAGGAGTCGAAGGTGGTTCTGCTGGGCATGGCCGGAGCCGGCCTGGTCGCCGCTCTGCCCAACGAGGCCTATGCCCTCTACTCGATCGCGCGTCACACGTATTCGGTGGAGACCCCACCGGTGACGCTATTCCGGACCGCCAACGCGGTGCCGCTGCTGCTGGTGCCGCTCCAGGCTCTGGCCGCCGCGATCGGCCTTCACTGTTCGGAGCGGCCGGCCCGGCGGTCGGGCGCCGCCTTCCTGGTGATCACGGTTCCGGCGGTTCTGCTCAGTCTCTCCCGGGCCGGACTGATCACCCTGGCCGTCAGCCTGGCGGTGGTGGGGCTGTTCCACCCGCGCCGGATCTGGGTGCTGGCCGCGGTGGTGGCGGGCGCTCTGGTCAGCCTCGGGGTTCCGGCGGTGCGGCACCGGCTGCTGGTCGAATTCGATCCTTCCAGCCCGCAGAACACCATCAACCTGAGGCGCGAACTCTGGTGTTCGACCTGGCTCAACCTCCGACGGCATCCTGTGTCCGGTCTCGGCCTCAGAGGCTTCCAGGGTGCGCTCAGTCAGTTGCGCTGCCCCGGCTATCGGGAGAATTTGATCGACCCCCACAATTTCGTGCTCAATTTCTGGGCGGAGACCGGCCTGATCGGCCTGGCTGGCTACCTCGCGCTGCTGGGTGGGATGGTGGTCCGGGGGTTGAGGCTGGCCAGCGCCTCACCGCCCTGGCGGGCGATCGGGATCGGGGCGCTGGCGATGGTGGTCGCCTGGGTGCTGCACGGGCTGGTCGATGTTCCCTTCTTCAAGAACGACCTCAGCCTGATCACGCTGGCGGCCTACGGCCTGGTAGTCGGGGTGGGTCCGGCGCCGGGCCCGGGCGGAGGTGAGCTGTAAAGACACCCGGAGATCGACTCCATGCGGCCGGAGCTCGGAGTCCGGCTCAGGAACCGGCTCCCGGGCTGAGATAATCAACCCCATGAGCGCACTTTTCACGAAGGACGAGCTCGAGATGCGCGACCTGATTCGCGAGATCGTCCAGGAGCGGGTGGCCCCCCGAGCCGCGGAGATCGATCGGACCGCGACCTATCCGAGGGACATCCAGGACCTGTTCGCGGAGTCGGGCATCCTCGGCATCCCCTTCCCCGAAGAGTACGGCGGTACCAGCGGCAAGAGCCGGATGATCTGCATGGGGGTCGAGGAGATCGCCAAAGCGGATGTCACCTGCTCCCTGATCCTGGCGGTACAGGCATTGGGGTCTTACCCGATCCTGCTGGCCGGCACCGAGGAGCAGAAGCGGCGGTTCTGCGTGCCGCTCGCCACCGGCGAGAAGACCGCGGCTTATGCGCTCTCCGAGGCCAACGCCGGCTCGGACGCCGCCAGCCTGACCACCACCGCCCGCCGTTTCGGGGACGAGTACGTGCTCACCGGCTCCAAGATGTGGATCACCCAGGGCAGCGTCGCCGACACCCTGGTGGTGTTCGCGCGCACTGGGGGCCCGGGCCCGCGCGGCATCAGCGCTTTCGTCCTGGAGCGCGAGGTGAGTCCGTGGACGGTTCTCAAGCACGAACACAAACTCGGGATCAAGGGCTCGCCGACCGCGGTGCTCGCCTTCGACGAGGTGAAGGTACCCGCCGCCAACCGGTTGGGGGCTGAAGGTGAGGGCTTCAAGATCGCGCTCCGGGTGCTCGACCATTCCCGGCCCGGGGTGGCCGCCCAGGCCCTGGGCGTGGCGGAAGGCGCGCTCGACTTCGCGGTCAAGTATGCCAAGGAGCGACAGCAGTTCGGCCAGCCGATCTCCAGCTTCCAGGGCATCCAGTGGATGATCGCCGACATGGCCACCGCTATCGAGGCCTCGCGACAACTGGTGTATCTGGCCGCCAACGCCATTGACACTCAGGATCCTGACATCACCAAGTACGCCGCGATGGCCAAGCTGTTCGCCTCAGACACCGCCATGCGGGTGACCACCGACTGCGTACAGATCCTGGGCGGGTATGGCTTCACCCAGGACTATCCGTTGGAGCGGATGATGCGGGATGCCAAGATCACCCAGATCTACGAGGGCACCAACCAGATTCAAAGGCTGGTGATCAGCCGGGCGGTTTTACGCTGAACCTTCCCTCCGAGGGGCGAGTCGAGGCCGGGTTCCGGGACGACCCGGAACACCCTCGAAACGGTAGCCGGGCAACCCGACCTGGGGCGGGTAAGATTGGGGGTCAGGCCCTTGACGAGGGGTCGAGCCGGTCCCCGGCAAACAGCTGACGGGCCGCCCTGAGGAGCAGGAAGCCGCACGCAATGGACGACACCCCGAAGCCCGACTCCGAAACCCCCGCGGCCTCCGGCGACCCCGAACCGCACGGTCCTCTGACCCCTCCATTCAGGCGGCCCGGGGTGCCCCCGGAGACCGGACCGGAGCGCGCCCCGGACAGGATCTGGCCGGCACCTGCATCCGGTCCGGCCCAGGACCGGGAGGAGCCGGATCCCCCTTCGCCCTTCGCGCCGAAGCCGGGCCCGGCTTCGGCGCCGGGGCCACCTCCAGCCCCCGTGCCTGGGTCGGGTGGGTCCCCGTTCAGGGCGGTGAGGACGACTCCGCCCTCGTCTGGGCCGCGGCCAGAACCATCGCCGCCTTCGTCGCCGCCAGAACCATCGTCGCCGCGGTTGTCGTCGACGCCGGCGGAACCATCGTCGCCGCCGTTGTCGTCGACGCCGCCGGAACCATCGCCGCCGCCGGAGCCACGACCCGGCGCGGCTGGCGCACCACCGCCGTTTCCACCTCTGCCGCCGCTGCCGCCGCCCCACGTCGTACCGAGTCCAGCTGTGCCATTTCCGACCCCGTCCCCGGCGGTACAGAGGACCACCCCGGGGGAGGTTTTCCCGGTTTCTCGGGAAGAGACCGCGGAAGAGGAAGCGACCGCGGAAGAGACGGAGGAGGAAGCGCCCAGCCCGTTTCGGCCGGCGGACCCGCCTTCTCCGGCCTTGGCGCAGGAGGAGGTTGTGGCGGGACCGGGAGCGGAGCCGGAGCTGCGAGCGGAGCCGGAGCCGCGAGCGGAGCCGGAGCCGCGACCGGAGCCGGAGCTGCGACCGGAGCCGGAGCCGCGACCGGAGCCGGAGCTGCCCGAGCCGCCCGAGGTTGGTCCGGCGCCGGCTGCGGGCGGCGCCGCCCTGGACTCATCCACCGGGCCGTCTCGACCGCCCGGGCCGCCACGGGTGTCAGCCGCGCCGTTGGATGCTTCGCCGGCCGGGGCCGGCGGAATCGAGGGCGGGGAGGCGGGGTCGCCGGTGCCGCCGGTGCCGCCCCCGCCTCCGATCCCACCCGGCCTGCGGCCAGGGCACCGGCCGCCGGTGCCGCCGCCGGGTACGTCCCCATCGATCCCACCGCTCCCGCCGATTCCGCCGCCGATCTCGCTGCGCGGCGGATCG
>JRHI01000595.1_pt1 | contig 37610 bp, 30 predicted proteins | sample 215371 | NCBI WGS metagenome assembly JRHI01 (sample SAMN02929681, study PRJNA255918) | sediment metagenome | biome: cave system; feature: Ice Cave; material: Sediment; isolation source: sediment from deep within a dark volcanic ice cave with no known source of... ... | reverse complement strand
CCACAAGACCGGCGGGGACGCCGGTCCCACCCAACGGTCCGGGACGACCGTGGCGGGCCACGCGTTCCATCAGACGGGACCGGCCAGGTCCACACAGCGCCGGCAAGCGGTGGATTCTGCCCTGGCCCGCGCTGCCGGCTGGTCAACTGGTTGAGCATTCTTCCGAGAAACACCCGGGTTTTCCATGACTGAAGAGCGCAAACCACCGATCGCACGGATCATCGACCTCGTCAAGAATTACTACATGGAGTCTGTGGTCGTTCGAGCCCTCCACGGCGTGTCCCTGGACTTCGACGAGGGCGACTTTGTCGCCTTGATGGGTCCCTCCGGCTCCGGCAAATCGACATTGCTCAACCTGCTCGGCTGCCTCGACCGGCCCACCAGCGGCAGTTATTTCCTGGGCGAGGAAGACGTCTCCGAGATGGACGACGACCAGCTTTCGGAGGCGCGGAGCCGATACCTCGGCTTCATCTTCCAGTCGTACAACCTGTTGGCTCAGTACACGGTGGTCGAGAACATCGAGATCCCGCTCCTGTACCAGGGTTGCCGGCTGAACGACGAGACACGAGAGCGCTGCGTCCAACTGGCCGAGATGGTCGGCCTGGCCGACCGGCTCGATCACCGGCCGATGCAGCTGTCCGGCGGCCAGCAGCAACGCGTGGCCATCGCCCGTTCCCTGGTCAACGATCCGCACGTCATTCTCGCGGACGAGCCGACCGGCAACCTGGACTCACGGACGAGCAATGAGATCATGGAGTTGCTGACGAAGCTGAACGAATCGGGCAAGACCATCATCATGGTCACCCATGAAATCGACATTGCTGCGTGGGCGCGCCGGGTGATTCGGATGCGCGACGGCCACGTGGAATCGGACGAGCGCAACGGCGACACCCCAGCGAGCGGCCACCATGCACTCGGTCAGGCGCCTGCGACGGCCATCATTTCCCCGAACCCCTGGGATCTTCGGGCGAGCCCACCCTCAGGGAGCCAACAACCATGATCCTTGGCTTCACCATCCTTCTTGGCTTGGGCGTTGTGGCCTTGCTGGGGTTCCTCCTCTCCTCGGAAAAGGGACGGCGGAGCCTGGTGCTCGCGCTGCGCAGCCTGTGGCTGCACAAGTTGCGTTCGGCCCTATCCGTGCTGGGCATCATTATCGGCACCCTGGCCGTCATCACTCTGATGGCTTTCGGCGAGGGGAGCATGCAAGACGCCATGGAAGACATCAAGCGGATGGGCGCCACCAACATCATCATCCGCAGCGAGAAGCCGGGCGAGGACTCCTCGACGCAGGAGCGAAAGCGCATTGCCGTTTACGGCCTCACCTGGAGCGATTACGAGCGCTTTGGTACGATCGGCTCGGTCACCCGGAAGGTGCCAATGCGCATTTTCCCCCAGCAACTCCGCTATCTGGACCGGATGCTCACCGGTCGCATGGTCGCGACCACGCCGCTCTACGCCGAAGTGAACCAGCTCGAACTCGCCTCGGGGCGGTTCCTGGTCGAGGAGGACGACCACTACATGCTGAACGTGGCGGTCCTGGGAGCTACCACGGCGGACCGGCTGTTCCCCTTTGAAGACCCGCTTGGGCAGACGGTACGCATGGGCAAATACTTCTACCGAGTCGTGGGGGTCATCAAGCAGCGGATGCCGACGGGCGGCAGCGGCGGCAGCCAGGCTGCCGAGGACTTCAACAGTGACGTTTACATTCCCTTGCAGACGTGCCGGGTCCGCTACGGCGCGAAAGTCTTCCTTCGCCAGTCCGGTTCATTCAGCGGGGAACAGGTGGAGCTGAGCCAGGTCACGCTCACCGTTCAAGACATGGACAAGGTGCGGCCGGCCGGCGACGTGGTGAAGGAACTGCTGGATCGCTACCATCAGAAGGCCGACTTCAAGGTCACAATCCCGCTCGATCGGCTGGAGGAGGCAGAACGGGCAAAGGACCGCTACACCGGGTTGCTCTTGCTGATCGCCAGCATTTCGTTACTTGTCGGCGGCATTGGCATCATGAATATCATGCTGGCAACGGTGACCGAGCGCACCCGGGAGATCGGCATCCGCCGGGCCCTGGGCGCCAAGCGGCGGGACATCACCCTGCAGTTCCTCATCGAGGCCGTGGTGCAAACCACCACGGGCGGGCTGATTGGCGTTATCCTCGGGCTGGGTGCGGTCGTCGTGATCCCCCTTGTGTACAAGTTCGCCACAGGCCTGCCCCTGCCGGCCAAGATCAACTTTTACTCGATTTTCCTCTCGGTGGGCGTCTCCGTCGCAGTCGGCGTGGCGTTCGGCCTGTACCCGGCGTGGAAGGCGTCCCGGCTTGATCCCATTGAGGCACTGCGCCACGAGTGAGAGAACTCTGACTGCCTGACGGTCCGGCGTTCTACTTGACGAGCACGACCAGACCGCAGCGGTCGGCGCGGTAGAGCATAAGTAGTAGCATCCAGGCCAGGCTGCGGAACCGGCGGAACAGACCAGACCTCTCGACGAGGTGGCGGTAACGCACACCCGAGGTGTACACGGCCCGGCCGATTTCTGCGGCGTGTGGGTAGACCCGGAATTCGCGGAAGCCGGCTTTTTTGCCCGCCGCGATGATGGTGAAGGGCGGCATGTCGCGTTCCGTGACGCCGTATTTCTTCATGGCCTCGATGGACACCGGGCTCGTGGAATGGCCAACCCCGGGCTCCGACGTGACACAGACGCCCCCCGGCTTCAGGGCCCGGTATACCTGGCGCAGGGCCAGGTTTTCATCGACGGCATGGTGCAAGGCGTCGAAGAAGACGGCACAGTCAAACTCGTCCTCGAACGGCATACTTTCGTAATCGCTGACCACGAACTCGAGGTTCGCGAGTTCCTCTTCGTCGCGGGAAAGGTTGGCGTGATAAATCATGTCCGGCGCGATATCGGCGCCGATAACCTCGAAGCCGCGACGGGCGAAGAACTGGCTGGTCCAGCCGGTACCGCAGCCGACGTCGAGGAGTCGGGCCGGCGGCGGCGGCAGCAAGGCCATGAGGGCACCCATCTCCATGAGATACGTCGCGCAGTGTGGATCGGAGAACGGTTTGTGAACGGCATGCGCGATGCCCGCCTCCCCGATATTCTGCAGATACGCGATTTCGCCTTGCTTGGCCATCTGCTCCTCCCTGACAAGCCCTTCCTGCGCAGGACACTCCGCCGCCGCTAGCCGGCGGATGATGGCAATTCCGGCCCGGTTTGTCAATTGCCCTCGCCGGGGCTGCCCAGATTCTGACCGAATGGCTGACGGATGCAGTCCGTCGGCCCTTCGGTTTTTGTCTTTTATGACTGCAACCGTTTTTTTCTCAAGTCGTGAGACCCAACTCGCCGACACTACTTTCAGATTCCATTCGCAACCGCCGATCGATCGACAGCCCGAACCGCTCCCGCACATCTGAGCAGGAAGGGAAGATTCGTGATGCCCAAGGTCGCCAATAAGCCGATCCTCGTCACCGGCACCCAGCGCTCGGGCACCACCTGGGTCGGCAAGATGCTCGCCACCCACCCGAAAGTGGTGTATTTCTGGGAACCCTTCAACGTGTCGGTCCCCAATACTCCGGTCGAGCACTGGTATCATCACGTGACCGCAGCAGACCAGGAGCAATTCCACGCCTTCCTCCAGCCGTACCTCACTCTGCGAAATCCCTGGTGGGCGGACATCAAGGAGCGCATGCGCCCGCGGCGCATCGCCGGTGCAACGTATCGGACCGCCCTCGCCTGGTGGCGGCGGAACACCGGCTGCCGCACGCTGATGAAGGATCCCACCGCTCTCTTCGCCGCGGAGTGGTTGGCGGGTACCTTTGGGATGGATGTGGTGGTCATGATCCGCCATCCTGCCGCATTCGCCAGCAGCATGAAGCGGCTCAACTGGCACGCCAACTTTGCCCACCTGTGGCGCCAGCCCGAGCTGATGCAAAGCTACTTGCAACCCTTCCACGATGAGGTCCGCCGCTGCGCCGAGCAACCGACCACCATCATCGACCAGGCAATTCTCCTCTGGCGCGTCATCCATCACGTGATCCTGCGCTTCCAGCGCGCTCATCCCGATTGGATCTTCCTCCGGCACGAAGACCTTTCGCGGAGGCCGATCGAGGAGTTCCAGAAGCTCTTTTCTCGCCTCGATCTGACCGTGACCCAGCAAATCCTCCAAACGATCGAAACGCACTCTTGTGAGGAGAACCCGAGGGAGGCGCCGGAACGGATCGCACATCAGCTGAGGCGAGACAGCAAAGCCAACATCTGGAACTGGCGCAGGCGCCTGCTCCCCGAGGAGATCGCCCATATTCGGCGAGAGACGCATGACGTCGCCCGGTTCTTCTACACGGATGCCGACTGGGATGGGGAATTCGACAGCGTGCGCCGGAGCGCCTAGCCTGACGATCGGCACGGGCCGAACGGCTCAGTCCGCCACCAGGATCGGCCGATCCCGCTGAGCATCGACGATACAGAGGAACCCGAACGGCTCCGCGAACGGATTGCGGAATTGGTGGATCTCGTTTGGGGCGACGTAGACCGAATCGCCGAACCCCAGTTCGTGGGTTTCAGCGCCTAGCTGCACCTGGCCCTTCCCGCGCATCACGAAAACGGCATGTTCGTGGAGGTGATGCTCCAGCGAACTGTGGCCGCCCGGAGCGATCTCAAAGTAACGCACGTGGAAAGCGGTGGCCTCGCCCCGGTCGCCGATCAGTCCCATGCGGGTGACGCCCCGATGATGCGCCGCCGCCTGCTTGTAATCGGCGGCAGCCACGTCCTGCCAGCGGAAATCCCTGCCGAGATGCTGGACCCGCGAGCCTGTCGCGGGACTGACCTCGGGACGGGCGCCGGTTTCGCAGCTGCTTTCGAGTGGATGCATGGGTACGACTCAAAGGGTAACCAGAACCTTGACGGCGGTGCCACCGCGCCGGGCGGTGTCGTAGGCTTCCTGGACATTGTCCAGGCGGAAGCGGTGTGTGACCAGTCCTTCCGGCGCCACCCGGCCGTTGCGCAGCAGGTCGGCGGCAAGCCGGGTATCGTCGGGCCCACACGAGTACGATGGCACCAGCGAGATCTCGCGAAAGTAGAGATCGCCCAGGTCCAGCGGCGTCGTCACGCCGCCAGCCGTGGGCGTGAAGAGCACGGCCGTGCCGCCGGGCCGGACGTAGTCCAGCGCTTGCCGAATCACCTGCGGATGGCCCGGACCGATGACGACGAAATCGACCGCCTGCCGAAGTTCCCGGGCCGCCTCGTCCGGCGTCAAGGCGCCGTCGGCGCCGTAACTCAGAGCCAGTTCGCGGCGGAAGTCGTCCGGTTCGACGGCAATGAGCCGGCGCGCGCCGAGCGCACGGGCCGTGGCCAGGTTGAGCAGGCCCATGATACCGCAGCCGACGACGGCCCCGGTTGGCCCGGTACCGCGCGGCAACCGATTCAGCGCCTTCACGCTGCAACCGAGCGGTTCAATGAACACCGCTTGTTCGACGCTCAGTTCGTTGACGGCAAATGTGTCGGTTCGCACATTCTCCGCCGGGATCCGGACCCACTCGGCCATGCCGCCCGGATCAATCTTGCTTCTTTTCCACGTGGGGCAGTGGACGAAGGCCCCTCGCTCGCAGTCGGGACAGTGCATGCAGGGGGCATGGTGGTGGAGGAAGACCAGGTCGCCTGGTCGGATGTGCTGCACTGCCGAGCCGACCTCAACTGCCCAGCCAGTCACCTCGTGGCCCAGGACAGTGCCGACCTTCTTTTGCAGATACCACGGCATCAGGTCGCCCGAGCAGATGCCACAGGCCGCCGTGCGAACGAGGACGTCTTCCTCGCTTTGCAGACGCGGCACCGGAACCTCGACGATCTCGAAGCGGTCGGGACCGACGATCAGCGCCTGCCGCATCGTCGCGCCGGGAGCGGGAGGTGTGAGTTCAGGCATTAGAAGAGTTTTATCCCCAGGAATCTCCCCTCGGCGGGGCGGCACCTGCCGTTCTTTCGTAACTGTATGGATTTGAGCCGGATCTGCCACGGAATTTGGCCCGGGAGCCGGCTTTCGCAACCATTTTGCCTGAAGGTCTCTTCGCAGTCTCCTAGTGGACCGCCAAGACGGATTTGACATGTAGAAGCGGCATCTTGCCGCTTGAATGAAAGCGGCATCTTGCCGCTTAAATGAAAGCGGCAAGATGCCGCTTCTACGTGTCAGTTTTCGGTTGTCGCTCCACTAGGGCATCGAACACAACAGCAAGGCCAGGCTCTCCGCCGGCCGGCACTCCACGACCGGCATGGTGGCCGGCAGCAGCCATGTTTGCCCCTCGGTAACATTCTCCTCGCCCTGTCCTGTGCTCAACCGTCCCCGGCCATGCAACACCAGCGCGGCTTGCAGGCGCTCCGCGCCGCCCAGCATGAAAGGCTCGCTTTCCCGCAGGTACTCCAGCACGAAGTACGGACAGCGCACCAGCACCGTGCGCTGCCGGCGCCGGTCGCATGGGAAGTCGGCCACCTGGATGGGTTGCACCGGCCCATAATCCCAATGGATGGACGCAAGCGCTTCCCTGATGTGCACCGGCCGCAACTTCCCCTGGCCGTCGCGCCGATTCCAGTCGAACAGTCGGAAGGTCGCGTCACTGGTCTGCTGCACCTCGGCGATCAGGACACCGCCGCCGACGGCATGGACGGTGCCCGCCGGGAGAAAGACGCAATCGCCCGGCCGCGGCGCAAAACTATGCAGGCAGTCGGCCACAGTGCCGTTCTCCAGCGCCGCCAGCAGGCGCGCGCGGTCCACGCCGGGCAAGAGACCTGCATAGATCCGGCTGTCCGGTGCTGCGTCGAGAACGAACCACGCCTCGGTCTTGCTTCCCTCGCCAGGCAGCAGTTGGCGCACCGCCCGTTCGTCCGGATGAACCTGCACCGAGAGCCAATCGTTGGCGTCGAGGTACTTGATGAGCCAGGGGAACGTCGTATTTCGGCTTGCGGCGGTGCCGAGCAGCGCTGTGCGCTGCTCCTCCATCAACTGGCGCAGCGACTGGCCGGCGAGCGGTCCGCTGGCCACGACGCTACGGTGGAGGGCGTGATCGCTCACCTCCCACGACTCGCCGTGTGGTTCCTCGGTTTTGCACTGCTTGCCAAGCATCCGCGCCAGACGCTGGCCGCCCCAGACCATGGGGCGCAGGTATGGTTGAAAGAGGAGAGGACTATCCACGTCCGGGGCCTCCTGGCGAGCGGGACTGGCCGCCCTCCTCATCACAGGTAATAGATGAAGCGGCGTTCCAGACGATGGAGCAGGTACGAAGCAACGCTGACCGTCAGCAGCACTGTCAGAGTGGCACCAAGGAACGTCGTCAGCGACGGCACCTGGCCATCGAGGATCGGCTGCCGCAGCAGCTTGAGGAAGAACACCAGGGGATTGTAACCGAACAGGTGGGTCAGGTGCGTGTCGCGGTTGAGGAATTCCGGCGGATACATGATCGGTGTCAGGTAGAAGAGTCCCTGGAAGGCGACTTCGGTCAGGTGGCTCGTGTCCGGAAAGTGGACGTTCATCAGGCCGCCGAGCAGAGCCAGCGACCAGCCGAAGATCAACAACAGGGCGACGGTGGGTATCAGGCTCAGCAGGGCCGGAAGGTTGCTCAAGCCATGCAGGCAGCCGGCCAGGATCAGGGTGATGACCAGCGCCACTCCAAAATGGAAGCCGCAGCCGAGCACGGCGCGCAAGGGATAGATGGCGAGTGGCGCCGGGTACTGGCGGATGTACGACTCGGCGGCCTTGAAGCAGTGGCAGCCTTGCAGCGTCACGTTGACGACGAAGTTCCACAGCGAGAGGCCGCACAGCAGGAACGGGGCGAAGTAAGCGATCGGGACCTGGAACATACGATGAAAGACCGTGCAAATGATGACGGTCATGGCCAGCGGCTGGAGGAGCGACCACCCCATGCCCAGCAGCGAACCGCGATAACGGGTCCGCAGGTCGATTTTGACCAGGGACAGCCAGAAGTACCGACAGCGCCAGATGGCGCCCATGTAGCTGCCCATTCGTGGACCTCCTCACTCCCTGATATCCATTCGGCCGCGGCGCGGCGGAACGGGATGTTCCCGGACTTCCCCTAACCCGTCAACCTCAATTGCTGCAACCGGAACGACACTGGCCGATAATCCTCGTTGCCCCGGAAGTCATCAACCACGAGAAACGTGTTGCAACGGAGCGTCAGCTCGTGTTCGCCCGGGGACACATCCGTTAGCGGCACCTCGGCGGTGAAACTGCGTTGCCGGCCGACACGGCAACGGCCGACCGGCCGGTCATCGACCGCGATCTCGATCACGAGCGGGCGCGGATGATGGCCGAGTTCGATGCTCCCCTTGAACCACAGTCGATCCTGCCCGGGCCTCACCGCCAGCGGCAGTTTGCAGATCGGCCCTGCCCAACCATCGGCGTGCAGGCCCGCGAAATCACGCCAAACAAGAGTTTGGCTGTGTTCATTCCAGGGACCGCACAAACGTGCTAGCCAGCCCAGGTGATCGAACAGCGACGGACAGCGCCAGGCAAGCGCCGGCAGGAAGACGACGTGTACCAGTACGTCCGGCGCAAACAAGGCGCAGCCCACTGCACGGACCAGGGCACCGCGACGGTGCCCCTGGCGCCACGCTGCCTGGGCTTGCTTTAGCAGCGCCATCGCTCGCTTGCGCCGTCCGAGACGGAACCACAAGTACGAACCGGCAACCCGCGCGTAGCCGATCCAGCCGAGATCGCTCCAGTAGCGCCGGCTGACGCGGATCGACTCGTCCAGGACGCGCTCGCCCGTCGTGGAACAGGTCTTGGATTGCCGGTGCAGGCGATAGTTGGCGAACACCCGATCGATCGGATGGAAGTGATAGTGTCTGCTGACCCGGCAGAAGAAATCGAAATCGAGTACGAGGTGCTGGCTGGCGTCGAGTGGACCACAGCGCTCCCACACCTCGCGCGCCCAGAACACGGCCGGCTGCGGGATGCAGTGGCCTTTCCACACTTCCAGAATTCGCTCGTGGCTTACGAAAGCGCTGGGGTGTTCCTGGCCGTTTGGCCGGTCGTCCTCGTCGACGAAGCGGCAGCGGCCCATGACGACATGCCGGCCGCGGGCTGGATCGATTTCGCGCGCCACCCGTTGCAGCGTGCCCGGTGCGAACGTGTCATCCGAATTGAGGAAGCAGAGAATGTCGCCGGTGGCGGCACGGAGGCCCTTGTTGATGGCGTCGGCCTGGCCGTGGTCCGGTTCGCGGAGGACGCGCAGGTGCCGGTAGCGTGCGAGTACCTCCGGCGTTTGATCGGTGGACATACCGTCCACGATAAGATGTTCGAGATTGGGATAATTCTGGGCGAGGACGCTGTCGATGGTCCGGCCGAGGAATGCGCCCTGGTTGAAGGATGGCGTCACTACTGAAATGCGCGGACCCGATACCCGAGTGACAGGGTGACCAGGAGACGGGGCGCAAGCTTCCGTCCTGTTCTGTCCCTGACCGCTGCTGTCGTTGTGTGCGTCTGCGGCGTCCCTGCTCACGTTGTCACCCTGTCACCCGGTCACCCTGCCATGTGGTCCTCGTTCAGGCGGCCTGAGCGATCGGGTGCCGGCCCTGGCTGAGCAGGAGTAGATCCGCGTCCACCATCTTCGTGACGAGCTGCTCGAACTGGACTTCCGGCTCCCAGCCGAGGACCAGGCGGGCCTTGCTCGGATCGGCCAGCAGCAGATCGACCTCGGCCGGGCGATGGAATTGCGGATCGATGACGACGTGCCGCCGCCAGTCCAGACCGACGTGGCCGAAGGCTAGTTCCACGAACTCCTGGACCGTGTGCGTGTGGCCGGTGCCGACGACGAAGTCCTCCGCCTGGTCCCGCTGGAGCATCATCCACATCGCCCGGACGTAATCGCCGGCAAACCCCCAGTCGCGCTTGGCCTGGAGATTGCCGAGATGCAGGTCCTTCGCCAGGCCAAGCTTGATGCTGGCCACGGCATGACTGATCTTGCGCGTCACGAACTCAAGGCCGCGCCGGGGCGACTCGTGATTGAAGAGGATGCCGGAGCAAGCGAAGAGGTTGTAACTCTCGCGGTAGTTTACGGTGATGTAATGACCGTAGACCTTGGCTACGCCGTAGGGACTCCGCGGATAGAGCGGCGTCGTCTCGCGCTGCGGGGTTTCCTGTACCTTGCCGAACATCTCGCTGCTGGAGGCCTGGTAGAAGCGAGCTTGGGGGCAGATGTGCCGCAGGGCGTCGAGCAGTCGGGTGACGCCGACGGCAGTGAACTCGGCGGTAAGCACGGGCTGCTTCCAACTCGTTGGCACGAACGACATGGCCGCGAGGTTATACACCTCATTGGGACGGACCTCGTCGAGGACGCGAGCCAGGGAAGTCTGGTCGAGTAGGTCGGCCTGGAAAAGCTGCAGCCGTTCGCGCAGGTGCTCGATGCGCTGGAAGTTCTCCGTGCTGGAGCGGCGAACAATGCCGCACACCTGATACCCTTTTTGCAGCAGGAGCTCGGCAAGATAGCTGCCATCCTGCCCGGTGATGCCTGTGATGAGAGCGGTTTTCGGCGCCATGACGGTCCTCGGGTTTCGGCAAATGAGTGAAAGGCGGCCCCTGGCCGCGGCAAGCACCGGGAACGGGGCAGGGTGCGGCATCTGGAGAGGCAAGACGAGCAGCTCGGTCCCGCGCCGGGGTGGGTATAGCAAACCCACGCATGGTGGGTCAAGACAGACCCCTTGAGGAACCCGGGGCTCGTCGTGCTATAATCGGGGATGGACGTCTGGCTCCGTCGCCGCCTTTCCGCGAGAACCAACGATGCGCACCTTTTCTCGACCGGCCTCTGCTGCCCTCACCCGGATCGTTGCCGGCGTGCTGCTGCCCGTGCTGCTGGGGGGCGTCGTCTGGATGGACGCGACGCTGCGCGCGCAGCAACCGGGTCCCAAGCCGGCCAAGGAAGAGGAAGAAGATCCGAAGCCGGTCAAGCCGGTGAAGCCCCGGCCACGGGTCGAGGAAGAGGAAGAGACGGTCAAGCCGAAGCGCAAGGTGGTGCGCGTCGAGGAGGAAGGGAAGCAGCCGAAACGGCCGGCCAAGAACGTCGACGTCCCGGACACGGGCGACCTGGTGACTGCGGCCCGCCAGACGAAGAACGACATGGTCTTCAACTTCCTCAACGCAATCGCGGAGCCGCACGACATCGTCGTCAACCGCAATCTGGTGAAACGTATTGCGCCGGTCGAGGAATACCTCGGCAACCCGCCGCGTTTCGTCAATCGCATCCGCCTGGTGCCGTTCCTCGACGATCAGTGGGTGCAAGATAAACCCTGGGACGCAACCAGCGGCGCGCTGACGGGCATCTCCTATTATGAGGAGATCGTCCGCAAGCGCGTCGAGGAGTTCCTGGAACAGCCGCTCGATCGCAATCCCAAGGCGAAGAACTATGTCTCGCGGCAAGAAATGCTCCGCCTCGCTGAGATAGCGTTGAAGTCGGCACTGAGCTATCACCAGTCGGCCCGCGAGCGGAACAAACGGCGCGGCGACGGTTTCGAGCCGCTGGAGGAGGCGCTCGGCAAGAAACTCCTGGACATACAACTGGAACAGTTGCGGCTGCTGGCCGATGGCAGCGACTGGGACGCCGCCTTCGCCGAGGCCATACGGCTGGCAGCCGCTTACCCCGACCCGGAAGACCAGCAGCGGATCGCGGGACCCCTGGCACGCGTCATCGGCAAGGCGGTCCAGGGCGGCAGCTACACCGAAGAACAGCTGCTCGTCTTGCAGCAGCGGCTGCGGCAGGTCGAGGAGCGCTTCCCCAACAGCGCTGCACTGCAACCGATCAACGAACGACTCAAGGCACAGGCGCAGGACCTCTTTGCGAGGGCGAAGGACCTCGAAATGAAGGGGCAGCGAAAAGAGGCGCTCGACCTGCTGCGGCGAGCGGAGGCGATCTGGCGGCGCCTGCCCGAACTGCGCGACTACCGCCTGCGGCTGGACAACGCTCTGGCCGTGCTGCGCGTCGGCGTCCGCGAACTGCCGGTGAACATGTCGCCGCAGAAAGCATGGACCGATTCCGAGAAACAGGCGGTGGAATTGCTCTTTGAGAGCCTGGTCAAGGTGGCTTATGAGCCGGAGATGGGCCGGCACTATGTGCCGGGCCTAGCGGAAGATCCGCCGAGCCTGGTCCCGCTCGGCCGGCAGTTCCAGCTGGCCCGCGATGCGTACTGGTCCAATGACAAGCCGGTGACAGCGGCCGACGTTCGCCACACCGTACGCCTTCTCAAGAACCCGCGCTGGTGCGGCTACAACCCGGCCTGGCAGACGCTCCTCGACGAGGCCCACGTCGGGAGCGATCCGTACCGCGTCACCTTGACGCTGCGGCAGGGCTTCCTCGATCCGCTCTCGCTGATGACATTCAAGATCATGCCCGCGGAACCGTGGCCCGGTCAATCGCTCACCGTGAACGACGAGGAGCGTTTCGCGCACAATCCGGTCGGTAGTGGTCCCTACCACCTCCAGGGCGGCGGAACGACGGCTGCCGGGCGGCCCTACGTCTCGTTCGTGGCCAGCTCCAGTTTCGGGACGCGCGCCGGCAAGGAAGACCTACCGCACATACGAGAGATCCAGTTTATCCAGATGCACGATCCGGTGAAGGAATGGAGGGCTGGCGAGCTGGACCTGATCCCGGACCTGCCTTCGGACCAGGTCAAGTCCCTCCAGCAGGCTGTGCCTGCTGTGCAGATGCTGCCGCCAATGGCCAACCAGCGTGTCTGGTTCCTGGCGGTTAACCACCGCCGGACGGTGTTGCAGAATCAGTGGCTGCGCCGGGCCATCGCCCACGCCATTAACCGCGAGAAGACCCTCGACGCCGTCTTCCGTTCCGGCCTGGGCAAGAACGTCCACAGGGCACTGAACAGCCCCTACCCCGCGGGTTGCTGGGCCTGTGCTCCGGCAGCGGAGCCATTCTCCCTGGAAACGGCCCGGAGCAGCATCAAGAGGGCCGAGAGTGAGGGCGTCCGGAACGTGAAGCTCACGCTGAAGTATCCCCAGGACGACCCACGGGTCGCTCAAGCGATGCAAGCGGTGCGCGAGCAGGTGAAGGAGATCGGCGTCGACCTGGAGCTGGTGCCCGTCCCACCGCGGGCCCTGCACGAGCAGGTAGAGAATGCCCACGACTACGACCTGGCCTACTACCACCACGACTACCCGAGCGGGACGTACTGGCTCTGGCCGCTGTTCGATCCCAGCGCCATGGAAGGCCGAGGCAGCAATTTCCTCGGCTACCATAACGACGGCCAGCTGCAAACGCAATTCGGCACCGCCATGGGGCACCGCGACTTCCCACAGGTGCAGAAGATGACCCACGCTCTGCACGCCATGCTCCTGGAGAAGATGCCCCTCATCCCACTGTGGCAGCTTGACACGCACGTCGTCGTGAGCCCACACCTCACGACCGGGTCGTTCGATCCGCTGCTGGTATTCACGAACGTCGAACAATGGCGCCTGGAGAAGAAGTAAGAAGCGCCAACCCGAAGGTCGCGGAAAATCAGTGGACGCGCTCCGTCCCGTCTCGCATAATTGTCGCGCGGCATGACATCCGGGTACACCCGTCTCTGCCACGAAAGCGCGCAACGATGCCCACCGTCCGCACCTTCTCCGAGTTACGTCTGGTCAACGGCTCGACCGGCGACCCGGTCCTGTTCATCGACTATCCCGGCAAGGACGACGCCTTCCTCTTCGACGCCGGCGAAATCGGCGGCCTCGACATGCGCCGGCTCGGCGACCTCGAAGCGGTCTTCATCACGCACCACCACATCGACCACTTCGTCGGCTTCGACCGTATCATTCGCGCGAACCTCGATCGGGACAAGACCCTCCATGTGTTCGGACCGGAGGGGACCATTACCAAGGTGTACGACCGGATCAAGAGCTACGCGTTCCAGTACTTTCCGTTTCAGAAGATCGTCCTCCACGTCCACGAAATCCTGGCGGGCGTGCAGCGCTCGGCGCTGCTGGAGTGCAGCCGGCACTTCCCGCAGCCGGACGTCGTCGAGGAAACGTGGCTGGGGCCGGTCATCTACGAGAATGCGGACCTGGTGGTCGAGGCGGCGCCGACCGACCACACTGTGCCCGGTCTCGCTTACGCGCTGGTCGAGAAGGTGGGCTTTCACCCGGACCCAGCGAAGCTGGCGGCGGGCCTCCTCCGGCAAGGACCGTGGGTAACGCAGGCCCTCGACCTGCTGCGCGCCGGCGCGGCGCCCGAGACCGCGCTGGAGATCGACGGCGGCCGTTTCACGCTTGGCCAGCTCGGCGAGCAATACTTCAGCACGTCGCGCGGGGCACGGGTTGCCTATGTAACGGATACGTTTTGGAGCAAGGAAGTGCAGCCGGGACTGCTGAAACTGGCCAACCGGGCCTATCGCCTCTATTGCGACTCCTATTACGCCCACGCCCAGCTCAACCGGGCCGCGACTTACCGCCACATGACTGCGACGAACACGGCGGAATTCGCCCGTCAGGCCAGAGTGGAACAGCTGATCTTGATGCACTTCGCGCCCCGATACGCGGGGCGCTATGAGGCGCTGGTGGAAGAGGCGCGTGCCATCTTTCCCCGCGTGTCGGCCGACCTGACCTTCACGGGTTCGCAATGGGGAGTACGGGGTTGACGATCGTTTCGCTCCTCGCGCCAGCAAGGGTCTTTGACTGCCCAGGCTTGCGAGACGGGCTGATCCTGGAAGAGGTGTTGTCATGCCGCTGCCGGAATCCGAGATGAACCAGATTGACGCCCTGCCGCCGGCGGAGGGCGACCATGCCGTCGGGGACATGCCGCAAACCGTGCTCGGGCCGAAGGAGGCGCTGGAACGCCTGCGGGCCGGCCAGCCGATCGAGAACGCTCGCATCGTCCGCCTCTGCTTTACCGGCGATTTCCCGCTGCCGATCCAGATGAAGCGCGTCGTGCTCGTCCAGCCGCGCTTCGACGGCGCCACGTTCCAGCGTGAGGTCTGCCTGCAAGGCTGTACGCTCGACCGGCCGGCGTTTGCCCGGCGGACCGAGTTCGCCGGCCATCTCGACCTGACCGGCTGCACATTCCTGCGCGCGCAGTTTCACCGGATCACCGTCCGCGGCAAGTTGAATTGCAGCGGCGCCCACACGCGCGGCCGCTTCGTGATGCAGGATTGCCGCTTCGAGGGCGGCACCCGCTTCTGGGAGGCGCACTTCGCCGGTTGGGCCGAGTTTCGCGACAGCGCCTTCACTCAGGAGGCCGACTTCCGCTCGTTCCACGCCGAGGAAGGCTTCGTGTTGCACCGCTGTCAGTTCGCGGCCAACGTCCTCTTCCGCGGTTCGACCGTCATGAAGAAATTCGAGGCCAACGGCACGCGCTTCGACGCGCTGCTCGACTTCTCCAAGGCGAAGCTGCACGATTACGTTTACCTGGAGGCGATCGAGCAGGGCGAGAAGCAGCGCTTCGCCTTCAACAACACCCTCGGCGAACGCATCCGCATCCGCACCGAGCAACTCATCGGCCGTCTGGACAGCGAAGAGCAACACGACCATGCCGCGGCGATGCACGAGTACGCCTTCCTCAAGCAAGCGTTCGAGAGCCTGCACAGGCACGACCAGGAGGACTGGGCCTATTATCGTCTCAAGGTGAACCAGCGCCGCGCCCGCGATCGGTCCTGGTATCGGCCGTGGACGAAGCTCTTCCAGTTCTCCGAATGGCTGCTCCTGGACCAGGGCTGCGGGTACTGCACAGATCCGTTCCGTGCCGTGCGGACGTCGGCGCTCATCATCCTGATGTTCGGCATCGTCTATGCATTGGGCATTGGCCATTTCTACCTGGACGAACTGAAAATGCCCTTCGAGGGTGAGAAGTCCGCCATGTCCAACCGCCTGGCGATTGGCATGTTCAAGAGCGTCGCCGTGTTCACTTCCGGATTGAGCGGCATGGGCGACATGGCGCAGGGCTGGATGAATGCGCCGCTAATCGTGGAGTCGTTGCTCGGCACCCTCCTCTGGGGTCTATTCATCGTCGCGTTCAGCCGTAAGGTTATCCGCTGATTCCTCCCCTCCGTGTAGCGGCGACGCGCGGCGGAGCGCGATCCGCGCGCTCCGCTGCGCGTYGCCGCTACACGGAGGCCGACTCGCTATAATCTCCTCCTGGAAGTGCGAGACACTCGTTCCCCCCGCTGTGCGGAACACTGACCGATGCCTGATCCTGCTCCCTCGTGTACTCCCCGTTCTGTCGGTGCCTGGGCCGTTGTGCTCGTCTTCGCCGTTCTCTGCCTGTGCTGGGGCACGACCTTCTTTGTCATCCGCGAAGGCGTAAAGCACTTCCCCCCGGCCCTCTTCGGTGGGGTCCGCGTTGGCCTGGGTGGGGCCGTTCTCCTTCTCTATTTGCTGCTGCGCCGCGCCCCGATGCGCCTGCCGTTGTGCGAACTGCCCGGCACCATTCTAGCCAGCCTTCTCCTCTTCGTCGGTGGCAACGGGCTCATCACACTTGGGCTCGGCGTAAAAGGTATGGCCTCGGGGGCAGCGGCGATCCTCGGCGCGACGACGCCGCTGTGGATGGCGCTGCTGGAAATGTGCTGGCCGCGCGGCGACCGGCTGGCGTGGTGGGGCTGGCTGGGATTACTGGCGGGGTTAGGCGGCGTGTCCGTCCTGCTGCCGCCGCCGCAGCATCCGGAAAAATGGCTGCAGGAACCCGGACCGTTCCTCGTGGTCGGCTCCGCGTTTTTCTGGGCGCTCGGCTCGCTACTGCTTCGTTACCAGCGACGGACCGGGCCGCACCTCGCGGCGGCGGCATTCCAGATGCTCATCGGCGGCGGCGCCCTGGCAGTGACCGGACTGGTCTGCGGCGAGGCCCAATTCATCGGCCCAGAGCGCTTCACGCTGGCGGCGATCGGGGCCTTCTTCTATCTGCTCGTCTTCGGCTCACTCGTGGGGTACGTCGCCTACACGTGGCTGCTCGACCACGTCTCGGCGGCGCTGGCCGGTATGTATGCCTACGTCACGCCCGTGGTGGCGCTCCTGGTCGGCTGGCTGCTGGCCGACGAACCAATCACGCTGCCGATGGTCGGAGCGATGGTGGTCATCCTGGCGAGTGTTGCCCTGGTGCGCGCCGGTAGCAAGAGGCGCGAACGGCGCAGCGGGGCCAGCTGGCGGAAAAGCGAACGGCTCACTCGCCATACTGAGCGACGATCGTCGACAGCTGACGGAAGACCCGCCGTTCGCTGACCTCATGGGTCTTGGCGATGTCCGACGCGGCAGCACGGACAGCACGGTACTCGACCACTTCCAGCGGCAGCCCCTCTTCCTGCGCCTCTGCTCGCAACCCCGGATTGGTCAGTACGAGGACGGCCCCATGGACAGCGACAGCAGCCTGGTCGCGCGGAATGCCGCGGTCGGCCAGCCAGGTATATTGCTTCTGCAGCAAGTTCTCGAAGTTCCTGGCAAACTGGGCATCGTTGAGCTGGCCGGCGCGATAGCGCTTCACCTGACGGTGCAGCCGCTGCGCCAGTTGCGGCAGAACGATCTTGATCAGTTGATTGCTCATGGGGTGCCTCGGAATATCGTCAGTGCCGCAACACAGGCGCCGCGGGCCGGCAGGGCGAACTTAGCCCATCTCTTCAGGGAATTCTACGCCGATCCGGCGGCCCGGGCAAAAAGCGACCCCTGCGAAGGCAGTAAAGCCAGGAATCCCACGTAGAAACAGGATACAAAGGGACAGGTTGGCCCCCCGTCGTCGGGCTTGGGGCAACCTGGACACTCGGGCGTTGCGCCCGGACCAGCCCGGACTCAGCTGCTGGCACTGCGGTAGCGGCGGAGAGCGTAGCGGAAAAAAGCCCGGCTGAGGACCAGCAGCACCACGGCCGAGAGCGCCGTGAAGCCGATGAGCCAGGGATCGTCGAGCACCTTGACCATGCTCCGCGCCGGCACGTTAATGACCAGCAGGATCGGCACGATGAATGAGAAAAACCACCCTAGCGGCGTCGCCAGCCGGCCAGCGAAGATTTCCTTTGGATAGCGCATCAGGCTCGTGAACAGCCACCACATCTCCATCAGGTTTTGATTGCGCACCATCCAGATTGATGATGCGGTGAGCAGCACCAGAAAGCTGTAGGCGATTGCCACACCACAGCCGAACATCCCCAGGAACACAAGCAGGCGCAGCGGCTCGAAGGCCCACTGGAGCTGCTGGAGCGCGAAGACCATGACGAGGCCGCCGAGGAGGACGTTGGGCGCCGTGGACCAGTCGAACGTTCGGCAGGTGAGCAGGAATTGCTCGTCGATCGGCCGAAGCAGGTACACATCCAGGTCGCCGCTGCGGACCAACTCGGCGAACTCGACGCAGTTTTCCAGGAAGAACGTCTCGATGAGTCCTTCCATCGTGAAGTAGCAACCGACAAAAAACAGGTATTCCGACTCGGTCCAACCGGCCACAAGACGAGTCTTGGCAAAAACCGTTTTGTAAAAGGCGATGAGAATCGCCAGCCAGAGCAATTCCACGGTGACCTTGACGGCGAAGTTACCGCGGAAGGCCAGTTCGCGCGCCAGCCCATAGCGGACCAGCGCGAACAGGAGGCGAAGGTAGCGTGCCGGTCCGTGCATCGTCGGTCAGCCTCCAAAGGCGCTGTAGCGGCGCAGGCCCAGGCGGAAGAGGACGCGGGCCAGGACGATGAAGAAAATCGCCCAGGCGGCCTCGGCGAGGAGGCCCCAGACGAGGTTTATCCCTTGCACCTTCCTAAGGAAGATTGCGGCGGGGAAGTAGGCGAGATACTGGAACGGCAGAAATTTCAGGAGCCCGGCCCAGAAGGGCGGCAGCAGGTCGAGCGGAAACATGTGTCCCGAGACGAAGAAGTTTAGCGTGTTGACGACGTACAGGAACGAGGCCACTTCCAGGAACCAGAAGCCTATCATGCCAATCGTCGCTTCAAAGAAGAAGCCGACGAGAAACGCCAGCACCAACGACACGATGTAGGCGGCCAGGGTCGGCAGGTCCGGGAAACGATCGAAGTAATCGCGGCAGAGGAAGAAGAGCAGTCCGTAGGGCAGCGTCACCGACACAATGTAGGCCACCTTGTGGGCCGCGCGATACGACAGCAGATAGGACACCATGTCGATCGGCTGGAGGAGATACTTCTTGAGTGTGCCTTCGCGAATATCCCGAGCGATGCCGGAGGCCAGGCCGGGCATGCTGGAAAACATCCGGCTGACGTGGACCAGGAGAAGATAGGCGATCATCTCGCGCAAGCTGAAGCCGCTCAACTGCACCTGATTGTCTCCCCCGTCGAGGCCGGCTCCCGCGCCCTGGTAGATCGCCGTCCAGAGGAGGATCGTCGTCACCATCGGCAGGAAGCGCAGGAAGGTGCTGAGCAGGAAGTCGCCGCGATAGGTAAGACGCTCGATGAGCGAGGCGCGAAAGATCTTCAGGTACTTGCGCAGGGTGCGTACCGCTGCGGGTGAAACGGCGGTCCGCGGCCCCGCGCCGCTCAGCAGACCGTCGGCGGTGTCAAACTGCTTCATGCTGCACGCGGCCCTCCTCGAAGACACGGGCGATCATCTGGTCCAGCGGCGGATCCTGCACACTCATGTCAACGACAGTGTGGCGTTCGAGAATCGCGCCCAGGACTTCGGCCACACGGCTTCGATCCACCTTGAGATCGACCGCCGGCCCTTCCTGGTTGGTGATCTCGCCGAAGCGCTCCAGGCCGGGCGGCGGCGTGGCGCCGGCGAACTGGAGCTTGACGAGCTTGGCGCGGCCGAACTGTTCGGTGATGCCCGACAACGGCCCATCATAAACGAGACGGCCGTGGGTGATGACCAGCACGCGCGAACAGAGCGCCTCGACGTCGCGCATGTAATGACTGGTCAGGAGCATGGTTACGCCGCGGCTGGCATTGCATTCCTTGAGGCACTTCTGAATCGTGACCTGGGCGACGACGTCGAGGCCGATGGTCGGTTCGTCGAGGAGGAGCAGTTGCGGCTGATGGAGCAGAGCGGCGATCAGTTCCATTTTCATGCGCTCGCCCAGCGACAGTTCACGGACAGGTTGGCGGATGAGTTGACCGACGCCGAAAAGTTCGGTCAGTTCGCCAAGGGTGCGCGTGAACTGGTCGTGCGGCAGGGAGTAAATCTCGCGGTGGAGCTGGAAGCTGTCGGCTGCCGGTAGGTCCCACCAGAGCTGGTTTTTCTGGCCCATCACCAGGGCGAAGCGGCGGCGAAAGGCGTCAGCGCGCTGCCAGGGGACGAAACCCAGCACCTGCGCGGTGCCGCTGGTTGGGTAGATGAGGCCGGAGAGCATTTTCAAGGTTGTGGTCTTGCCGGCGCCGTTGGGACCGAGGAAGGCGACCATCTCGCCCGGCTCGATCGTGAAACTGACGCCCGCGACGGCCTGGACCTTCTTGTATTCGCGCCGCCACAGCCCGCGCAGGGCGCCGAGCAGCCCTTCTTTCTTGCGGAAGACATGGTACGTCTTGGCCAGGTCCTTCGCCTCGATTACTGGCATCGGCATCGACTCGCAGCGCCCATGGATTGCTCCCTGGTGTTAGCTCCCGGGTCCATTGTACCAAACCTCGCCTCCTCCGTGCCCTCCCGGCTTGTATGCGGAGAGAGCCGTTAACAGCAGACAACACAGGCGCATCTTCCGTTAACCAGTCTTAACGCGGGCTGCAAGTAGCGCGTGCCAGCCCAGGACGGGCCAGGCGACCAGGCCTTGCTATTCTTGAAGGCGCTAGCGTTACCGTATCCAGCGCACGGCATGGAACAACTCGGGCACTTGCCTCGTTGAAATACTCATAGAGAGTGTCCGGTGCGCTGGACCTGCACTGCATGACTAGCTGACAAGGTGTCGTACTAGTGAACTCAACCAGCATTCTGACAACCACTTGCGACGCCCAAATAGCCTTCCAGCCAGCCCAGAGCACGGCAGCCTGCCGCCGACGCGACAGATGCTGAATCTGGCCGCCCGAACTTGACGAGGCCTGTAAAGACCCCTCCACGCGCGGCGGACTACACATGCCACCATCCCGAGCAGGCGAAGCCCACCCGCGGCATGAGGTTTGCTTCACAATTCACAGGACGGACAGAGTTCTTGACGGAGGCACTCACCGGGAGCCGACAGCGCCGCAAAGGTTCGCGTATCCCACAATATTGCGGAATCGCAATTGTGTCGCGTTTTTCCTTGACTTGTCTTGCCGATGCGATTTACCATCCTTCTGTGAGAGGGCCATCCGGGCAAGTTGCTTTCGCGTCCGGTTCCCTCGACTCTCCCACCTAGGTGAAGGACCCGGCGAAAGCGACCAACCCGACAGCAGGGCGACACGTCACGGAAGGCCAGGAACAACGGGAAGTGGATGCTGTGGGAGCCATCCCCGGCGCACTTCACCCATACCCGTTCCCCAACGGCCTGACTTCGGATCCCGGGTACTCCCCGGCAATGTGTAGTGGCGCGCATCAGGTTTGACAAAGTCCTGTCAACCCACCAGGACGGAGTCTGCGCGCCCTGGGAGTTCGACATGACGGACAAACCTTCGACTACCGCATCACCGAGCCAGGAGCATTCCCTGCTCGAAAACGACCCCTGGCGGGTCGCATGGCGCCAGAGTTGGCTGCTGCTCCTGGGAGGGCTTTTCGGTCTAGGAGGCGGGTGGGTGTGCTGCAACCTCTTGCCCGCCGCCTACCAATCGACCGCAGAAATCTGGGTTTCGCAAAAGCGCCCCGACGCGGCAACCGGTCTGGAAAGCCGGCCCTTGCCGCTGGAGGACTTCGGCTCGACTCAGCAAGAACTGGTCAAGAGTGCCTTGGTCGTCGAACGTGCCGTCCGGGAGCAGACACTCACCGATCTGCCCTCCCTCCGGGGACAGTCTACCGATCTGACTGACAGCATTCGCAAGGGCTTGAGCGTCACCCGCGGCAAGGGCTTGGTAGCCAACAGTAACGTCTTGCAGGTTTCCTTTCGCGGCGCCGACGCCGTGGAGTGCCGGACCGTCCTGAACGCGGTGCTCATTAGCTATCGCAGATTCCTCGATCAGCAATACCAGACCGTGAACGACGATACCCTGGCCTTCTTGCTCAAGGAGCGCGACAACCTGGACCAGAAACTGGCCCAGCAACAGGTCGCTTATCGGGAGTTCCTGGAGAAGAGCCCTTTGCTGCCAAAGGGGAAGGATGCGCTGGACCTCGGCCAGGAGCGCCTGGCCAGTATACAGACCAAGCGCTCTGTGCTCCTGCTGCGCCGGCTCGAGATCGAGGGCCAACTCGCCGCCCTTGAGACCGCTCAAAAACAGGGCGCGAGTCGAGAGGCGCTCCTGGCGATGATCGCAGGATTCACCAGCAAGGGGGATCCCGATGACCCGCACAAGGAAAAACTACCGGCCGAGGAGCAATTATTGCCACTGCTGCTGGAGGAACAGCAACTGCTAGCGAGCCGGGGCAAGAACCACCCCGATGTGCAGGCGATTCAGCAACGCATTGCGATTGCCCGCGAAATGCTGGCGCGACCGGCCGGCACGTGGAACGGCGTTCCCGCCCGGTCCAATTCGTCAGCCGATTCGACGGATGTCCTGGAACTGCATCTGCAGGTGCTCCGGGGGAGGCTGGGTCACGTTCGCACCGCGGAGGACCTTCTCACGAAGTGCTTCGATACTGAGCAGGGACAGGCCCGCAAACTGGCCGTCTACGCGCTGCAAGAGGAGTCCTACCGCACTCACCTCGACCTCACGAAACAGGCCTGCGAGAACATGAACAAGCGTTTGCAGGGAGTCAGCCTGGTCAAGGACATCGGCGGCTACGATGTACAAGTAATCAATCCGCCGTCACTCGGTCGTAAGGTAGCGCCCAGTACCGTGCTCGTGCTACCCACCGCGGCCTTTCTGGGCGTCCTTGCCGGCCTGGGACTGGGATTCGTCCGGGAGATGTACGGGCGGCGCCTGCGGAGACCTGCCCCTCCGGCTCCTGCCAGTGGCCCGATTACCCCGTTCGATCCCGCCAGAAAAACGGCCGGCGATGGTCTGGCGACCCTTGTGCGGGTTGGCGGCCCTTGATTAACGGTTCGTTCGCCCCGGTCCGAATCGTAGGGTGGGTCGAGTGCAGCGAGAGCCAGCCCATCCCCCCTGGTTCTCGCTGCCCTCGACCTACCCTACGGGCCTGCGCAACAGGCAAGGCCCAGCGCCGGAAGCGTGGGAACGGTTCTGCTTGCTCCTACCCGATCGTAAGCCGTCTTTTTCATCATAGTTCGCATCACCCGAGGAGGGGGTTCCGATGGCCGTCCGTCGCCACCTGTTGCTACACGGCAAGATGTTGCTGGATCTAGCCGTGCTGGGAGCCGCATTCTGCGTGGCCTACCTGATTCGCTTCGAGGGGGTGCTGCCGGCGCACATTGTAGGGGCACTGCCCGTGCTGTTCCCTCTGGCTGTGGTCGTCAAGGGGCTATGTGTCGCTGCCACAACAGTCCGCGCCACGGCCTGGCGTTACGTCAGCCTCGCGGAGGTAGTCCGCATCCTGGCGGGCTTGATCATGGCAGCCGGCATGCTCCTCGTGTGGCGCTGGGCGGTGTTGCACATTCCCTCTCAGCAAGCTTATCTCCGTCAGGACGCGATCCCGATCGGCGTCCTCCTCAGCGACCTGCCACTCAGCTTGCTGGGGCTTGTTGGGTTGCGTGTCATCAGCCGGCTGTTGAGCGAGCGCCACGAGTACCGGCGCCGAGATGGCCAGGTTCCCACCCGGGTGCCTACACTACTCATCGGCGCCGGCCATGCCGGAGCGCTGGTGGCCAGGGAAATCGCCACGCGTCCGGACAGCGGTATCCAACCGGTCGGTTTCCTCGACGACGATCCCAATCTGCTCGGCCAGGTCATCTGCGGATTGCGTGTCCTCGGCACGACAGAGCGCGTGGAGGAATTTGTCCAATGCTACGGGGCCCAGCAGGCAATCATCACGATCGCAAATAGCGCCGAGGCGAACATCCGTCGTATCGCCCGCCGCTGCCTGCGCAGCGGCATCACGACGAAGATCATCCCGCCGCTGCACGAACTGATGGCGGGCAAAAGCGACTGCCTCGGCTTCCGCGAAGTGCGCGGCGAGGATGTGCTGGCGCGTCCACCGGTTTGCCTCGATGCCACGAACCTCAGAGCTATCCTCCGCGGCAGTCGAGTGCTGGTCACTGGCGCGGGCGGCAGTATCGGTTCGGAACTGTGCCGCGAGGTGTGCCGCTTTGCTCCCGCGAAACTGGTGCTCGTCGAGCAGGCAGAGAACAGTCTCTTCGAGATCCATCGCCGGCTGCTCCAGGCGTTCCCGGAAGTCGAGATCATCCCCTGTATCGCCGACATCTGCGACGAGTCGCGGATGCGTCAGGTCCTGGCTGAGCAGCGGCCGTCCGTCCTGTTTCATGCCGCAGCCCACAAGCACGTTCCTCTGCTGGAGTGGAATCCGGGCGAGGCGGTCAAGAACAACGTCCTCGGCACCGCGGGCCTGGCGCGGTTGGCGCATGTGGCCCATGTCGAGCGCTTCGTCATGATTTCCACGGACAAGGCGGTGAACCCCTCGTCGGTGATGGGTGTCTCGAAGCGCGTTGCCGAGCTATTCATCCAGGCGTTCGGGCGGCAGAGCAAGACGCGCTTCATGACCGTCCGCTTTGGCAACGTGCTCGGGTCCAATGGCAGCGTCCTGCCGATCTTCCACGACCAGATCGTCCGTGGCGGGCCGGTCACGGTGACGCATCCGGAGATGGAACGCTACTTCATGACGATCCCGGAAGCCTGCCAACTTGTCCTGCAAGCCATGGGCATGGGCGCTGGAGGCGAGATTTTCATCCTTGACATGGGTGAGCCGGTGAAGATTGTGGACCTGGCCCGCGACCTGATTCGCATGCACGGACTGGTCCCCGACCGGGACGTGGAGATCCACTTCACCGGCATTCGGCCTGGCGAAAAGTTGACCGAGGAACTCTTTTCCGAGCACGAAAGCATTGCCAGCACCGGCCATCCGCGGATCGTCGTGGCCCGGACCAAGGTGCCGGACTGGGATGAGATCAACCGTCAGGTGCGCGAGATTGGTGAACTGGCCGGCAAGGGCGATCCCCGGCCGGTCTGGGCGAAATTCAAGGAAATCGTACCGGAGTACCAGGTGTTGGTGAACGGGCAGGAGCCGGCAACGAGTGTGCGCATCGATCCGCCCCACGTCCTGGCCGTTACCACCAGCCGGCAACGGTTCCGCGACGTGGTCGAGAGGGCCGTGCCCAGTGCGGTGTGACGGTTCCCGGCCAAATCGGCAGGCTGGCCTGACGCACGCCACATTGCAAGGTATGCTTGGAGATACTTCGGTCGGCTTCCGGTGAGGGAGACGCAGCTTTGAGTTCATCGAGTGCCATCGCAGTGGGGGCAGGGGAGGACGGGCGCCCGGCGGCAGCCGAGCGGGCGCCGTTCGCCGGCCGGCTGTCGCTAGGCGCCAACTTCACCTGGACCTTTCTCGGCAGCCTGGCCTACTCAGCCTGTCAGTGGGGCATGTTGGTCGTGCTGGCCAAGCTGGGGACCGCCGCGATGGTCGGCGACTTCACCCTCGGCCTGGCGCTGGCCGCGCCGGTCCTGATGCTCACGAACCTCCAGCTGCGCAGTGTGCAGGCCACCGATGCTCGTCGAGAGTACAGCTTTGGCGACTACCTGGGGCTGCGTCTGCTCATGACGTTGCTGGCCCTGGTCGTGGTCGGCATGCTGACACTCATCTCCGGCTATGATGCGAATACCGTCGCGGTCGTGCTTCTCGTCGGGCTAGCAAAGGCATTCGAGTCCATAAGCGACATCTTTTATGGTCTTTTTCAGCAGCACGAGCGGATGGATCGCATCGCCCGTTCCCTGCTCGCCAAGGGCGTGCTGGCACTGGCGGCACTGGGGCTCGGTGTCTGGCTCGGCGGGTCGCTTTGGTGGGGCGTGCTCGGCCTGACAGCTGCCTGGGGGCTCGTGCTGTTGGTCCACGACCTGCCTGCCGCCGCCTGGCTCCTTCCGGGAGGGGGCCTGCCGCGGCCGCGCTGGCAGCCGCGGTCTCTGGCCCGACTTGTGTGGCTGGCCCTACCGCTGGGCGCAGTCATGTGCCTGATCTCGCTGACCGCCAACCTGCCGCGCTACTTTCTTCATTCCTGGTGTGGCTCCGCTGAACTGGGTATTTTCGCTGCGATCAGCTACCTCATGCTCGTGGGCGGCCGCTTCGTGAATGCCTTTGGCGAAGCAGCGAGTCCACGACTGGCGCGCTCTTACGCGGAGGGCGATCTGCCGGGATTCCGGCGGCTGCTGCTGCGGCAAGTGGGGCTCGCCGTGCTCTTCGGCAGCGCCGGACTCGTCGTCTCCCTCGTCGCTGGCCGGCAACTCCTCACCCTGCTCTACCGGGCGGAGTACGCCGAGCATACCGACCTGCTCATGTGGGTGATGGTTGCCGCGGCGCTCACCTATCTCGGCTCTGCTCTCGGCTACGCCATGACGGCCGCGCGGTACTTCCGCGTTCAGATGCCACTGTTCGTGCTCGTCTGCGCAACCACGGCCGGCGCCTGCGCCCTGCTCGTCCCGCAGTATCAATTGCTGGGAGCCGCCTGGGCCGTGGTCCTTGCCCTCACCTTGCAGGTGCTCGGCAGCCTTGGCATCATCGGCCACGCTCTGCGCACCCTGGCAAGGGAGCGGAGGTGAATGGCATCATGACGGTTCGGATTCTGCAAGTTGTGGGCGGCATGAACCGGGGCGGGACGGAGACCTGGCTCATGCACGTGCTGCGCCACGTCGATCCGGCGCGCTGCCGCATGGACTTCCTCGTCCACGGCCCAGGTCCCTGGGCCTACGAACCGGAGATTCGCGCGCTGGGCGGGCGAATGCTTGTCTGTCCTTGGCCGCAGCGGCCCTGGCGCTATGCCCGCGAATTCCGCAGGCTGCTCCGTGAACATGGACCTTATGGCGTGGTCCACAGCCATTTGCAACACTACAGCGGCTGGATACTGCGCCTGGCACACCAGGCCGACATTCCGGTGCGCATCGCCCATAGCCATCTCGACTCCGTGCTGGGGGGAGGAGGTGATGGCCTGTTGCGCCGTGCCTACGTTCGTCTAATGCGGCACTGGATCGCCCGCCATGCCACGCTTGGCCTGGCCGTCAGCCTGGCTGCGGCTGCAGCCCTGTTCGGACCCGGCTGGCAAGCGGATACCCGCCGCAGGCTGTTCTACTGCGGTATCGACCTGGCGCCCTTCCGGGTCGCCGTGGACGGAGCCGAGAAGCGGGCCGAGCTGGGCATTCCCCGCAATGCCTTTGTCGTTGGCCATGTCGGCCGCTTCATGGAGCAGAAGAATCATGCGTTCGTCGTGGACGTTGCCGCGGCGGTCGCACGCCGCGAGGCACGCCTCCACCTGCTGCTCCTGGGCGACGGCCCGCTGCGGCCGGCCATCGAGGAGCAGGTTCGGCGAGCCGGCCTGTGGGAACGCGCCCACTTCGCCGGGCTGCGACCAGACGTACCCCAACTAATGAGTAGCGTCATGGATGTCGGCTTGCTGCCCTCGCTCTATGAGGGTCTGCCCCTGGTGGGTATGGAAGCGCAGGCCGCGGGGCTTCCCCTGGTGCTTTCGGATACGATTACTCCCGAGATGGACGTTGTCCCCGGTTTGCTGCGGCGATGCTCGCTGGCGCAGCCTGCCGCGGAATGGGCGGACGCTGTACTGGCCCTGCGGGACGGCGGGCGGAGTGCCGATCCCGACGAGGCCTGGGCCGCCATGGAAAACAGCCCTTTCAACATTCACCGTGGTGTTCACCTGCTGGAGCAGCTTTATGCGGGCGCCGCCGGGGCCAACTAATACGCTGCGCCGGAACGGGCGCTCGGCCATCGTCCTCATCCATGCCGCGCTCCTGGGCGGCATTGTCTTCCTCGGCGCGACCTGGCCGTCTCTTTGCTTGCACGTGCCGATCGAGTTGCTGATCCAGTGTGCGTGCCTGGCCCTGCTCGTACTGTTCGCCTGGTCCTGGTGGTCGTGGCGGATGCTGACAGGCAGCTGGCTCGATCCCTACAGTTTCTTTCTTCTGGCCGCCAACGCCTTCAACGCCGGACAGGCCTTCCTGGAGGTTTTCCACCTCAACCCCGCCGGGCTCCTGTCGGGATTGTTTGCGCCCGAAACCCTTTTGAAGACGTTGCTGCTAGTCCTGCTCGGGCTATGGGGGCTTCACTTCGGGGCACTGCTCGCCGCCTTCCAGACCGGGGAGTCATTGCCGTCGGCGCAGCCGGCGACCGGCGGCTCCCTCCCCTCCAGCACCGATGTGGCAACAGTGGGTTGGCTGCTGTTGCTGGTCTCCGTGCCGCCGACCATCCTGTTTCTCCGCAGCGCCGTCACGGTCGTGCTAACCTCGGGTTATTTCTCCCTCTATCAGAGGGAAGCCGCGATTGGCGTCAGCAATACTCCGAAGATTCTGTCCGCTTTCCTCATTCCCGCGGCCCTGTTCCTCCTTGCCGGTGGCAAGAACTCGCGTTCCCGCATTGTGGCTTCAGGAATCGTCGTTCTCGCCAATGCGGGATGCCAGCTGTTCCTCGGCTTCCGCTACTATGCGACGATGCCGCTGCTCGTCTACGTCTGGGTCTGGCATCGCTCCATCCGGCCCGTACCGCGCTGGGCCCTCTTCGGTTCCGCTGCACTGCTGCTTGCCGTCGTCTTTCCGCTGGTCGGCGCCACTCGCAACGTCCGCGGCGAAGATCGCCTCTCCGTCGATTACCTCAGCACGGCGTTCACGGGCCTCGACAATCCAGCTGTGCGCAGCGTGAACGAAATGGGCGGTTCGATGCGTACGATCGCACACACCGTCGAGCTGATTCCCACGGAGCGCGACTACGATTACGGCGGCCTCTACTTCTATGGGATGCTCACCGTCGTGCCGAACCTTTTCTGGGAGATCCATCCTTCGGTGGCCTACGGCACCTCGTCGAACTGGCTGATCTGGACGGTCGATCCCGAGACGGCTGCGCTGGGCGGCGGTCTCGGTTATTCCTTCATCGCCGAGGCCTACCTGAACTTCGGCTGGATCGGCACGCCGCTGGTGATCGCACTGCTTGGGTTTCTCTATGCACGCTTTGTCCTCTGGGGCATGCGCAGCCCCGTTCGCGCCCCGGCGAACCTGGCCGTCGTCGCCTGCTTCTGTTCCTTCTTCACGTTCTACGCCCGGGAAGACGTTGCCGTCGTCTTTCGTTCGCTCGTGTGGTATTCCCTCGGGCCCTATCTGCTGACCTTCCTCGTGTACTCCCTGCGTCGATCACTCACGCTGGGGCATTTGCCTGCTACAGCAGCGCTGTAAGCGCGCGGTAATGGCCAACCGCTGGGGATGTGCCCGGCGCGGGATTCGCTTCTCCAAGGGTAAGCTGGTGACACGCGACATTACGGTGACGATCGGCATTCCTTTCCTGAACGCCAGGAAGACCCTGGCGGACGCGGTGCGGTCGGTATTCGCGCAGACCTTCGACGACTGGGAATTACTCCTGGTGGACGACGGTTCGTCGGATGGCTCGCTGGAGATCGCGCGGCGCATCGAAGATCCGCGCGTGCGTGTCCTGGCCGACGGGGTCAACCGCGGCCTGTGCATCCGCCTCAATCAGATCGCGGCGCAGGCGAGGGGCAAATATCATGCAAGGATGGACGCCGACGACCTGATGCACCCTGAACGCCTGGCCCGGCAGGTACGCTTCCTCGAAAGCCATCCCGAGATCGACCTGCTCGACTCGGCCGTCGTGTCCATCGACGAGGCCGGCCAGCCGCGGGGCAAGCGCGGCACAGGCACGCTCGATCCCCGCCCCGCCGCGGTGGTGCGGCAAGGGCTGCTCATTCACCCCGCCGTGATGGGACGCACGGCCTGGTTTCGGCAGAACCTCTACGATGCCGCCTATGTTCGCGCCGAGGATCGAGAGCTGTGGTGTCGCGTCTGTCGGACGGCGCGGAGCGGTCGCTTGCCGGAGCCGCTACTGTTCTACCGCGAGGGGCTCCCGGGCAACCTCGGTAACTATCTCCGCAGTGAGCAGACGGTACGCAAGATCCTGCGCGCCTACGGTCCCAGGACGGTGGGACGCGTGCAAACAGCGTTCCTCGTGACCCGGTCGCATTTGAAATGCGTGGTCCACCGGGCGTACACTTGTCTCGGGCAGCAGGCCGCACTCATCGCGAGGCGGAACCACTCGCTCGCTCCTGCCGAGGCTGCGACGGCCAGAGAGGTGATAGGCAGAATCTTGAGCACACGCATTCCCGGGCTCGACCCGACGGAAGTCGCAGCGGGGGCGAGACGTTGACATGAACGAGCCAAGCCAGAGCAACGGCGTCCCCCACCCACGGTTGCTGCACGTGACGACCGTTCCGCAGTCCCTCTGCTTCCTCGGCGGCCACGTGGACCATACGCGCAGGCATGGCTTCGACGTTCATGTCCTGTCGTCGCCCGGAACGATGCTGGACCATTTCGGCAAGCAGCGGCAGGTACACGTTTACCCGGTGGTGATGCCGCGGCGCATCACGCCGCTCCGCGACCTCGTGGCGCTGTGGCGCATCACGCGCGTCCTGCGCCGGCTGCGGCCTGACGTGGTCGATGGCCACACGCCCAAGGGCGGTCTTCTGGCGATGCTCGGCGCGTGGTTATGCGGCGTGCCGGTGCGCGTCTATCACATGTATGGCCTGCCGCAGCTCACTGCGCGCGGTATGAAACGCCGGTTGCTCTGCTGGTCGGAGTGGCTCGCTTGCGCCCTGGCGCATCAGGTCCTCTGTCTCAGCCCGTCGAACCGTGAAGTCGCTGTACAACAAGGATTATGCCAGGCACACAAGATCAAGGTGCTCCTCAGCGGCAACATCGAGGGCGTGGACGCGGAGAAACAATTCAACCCGGCGTGCCTGCCGGCTGGCAGCCGCGAGGAAGTCCGCGCCCGCCACGGCATTCCGGCCGACGCTCAGGTGATGGGTTTCGTCGGCCGGATCGTCCGGGACAAAGGCCTGATCGAACTGGCGGCGGCATGGCGGCTGCTGCGCGAGGAGTTTCCCACCCTGCACCTGCTCATCGTCGGCCCCTTCGAGCCGCAGGACCCGGTCCCCGTGGCAGTGACGGAACAGCTCCGCGGCGATCCGCGCATCCACCTGGCCGGCGTCTGCCAGGTCATGCCGCCGCTGTATGGTGCCATGGATCTGCTCATCCTGCCGACCTATCGCGAAGGCTTCGGCACCGTGCTTCTGGAGGCGGCGGCGATGACTCTGCCCGTCGTGGCTACGCGCATCCCCGGTTGCGTCGATGCGGTGCGCGACGGTGAAACAGCGCTGCTCGTGCCGGCCCGCGATGGAGCAGCGTTGGCCGGGGCCGCGCGAACCTACCTGCGCGATCCCGAGCTGCGCCGGCAGCACGGCCTGGCCGGGCGCACGCGTGTGCTGCGTGACTTCCAGCCCGAGGCGATGCACGCGGCCCTCCACGAGGAATACGTGAGACTGCTGCATAGCCGTGGTAGAGTTGTCCAATGACTTTTATTGGAGATAACTTCGTGAACCCCACGAACGGCTGGTATCGCCGCCACGGCAAACGGTTGCTCGACCTGGCGCTGACTCTCCCCGCCTTGCTGCTGCTGGCTCCGTTGCTCCTGTTCCTGGCGGTGCTCGTTTGGTTGAAGATGGGGCGGCCCGTGCTCTTTCGCCAGCGGCGAACCGGCCGGAACGGCGAGACCTTTACCATGTTCAAGTTCCGCACCATGACCGAGGAACGCGACACTGCCGGCCGGCGGGCACCGGATTCGCAACGGTTGACCCCGTTCGGCAAACTGCTGCGCCGCACCAGCCTGGACGAGTTGCCCGAGCTGCTCAACGTCCTGCGCGGCGAGATGAGCCTGGTCGGACCGCGGCCGTTGATCCCACGCTACCTGCCCTACTACACCGAACGCGAGCGGCGGCGATTCGACGTGCTGCCGGGGATCACCGGCCGGGCGCAGGTGCGCGGGCGCAATAATCTCCCCTGGGACGAGCGCCTGGCCCACGATGCCTGGTATGTCGATTGCTGTTCGCTGTTGCTGGACCTGAAGATCCTCGCGGAAACCGTCCTGAAGGTGTTGCGGCAGGACAACGTTCAGGCCGATCCCGGTCAAACATTTTGTTCGCTCGACGAGGAACGCCAGGCGGCCAAGCACGTGAGCGAAGTCCCTGTGTAGCTCCGCGCGGCGGCGCGCGAAAGCCGACGCAATGACAGACAGCGTCCCCCACGACAACTCGTCTCCCCATCGTATAGCAGTGAGGAAACGCGACGATGCCTTCGATCGAGGTCCTTCGGCTCGACCGGTCATCCGAGTGGACGGCCGTCCTGAGCCGCGCCGGTCAGCATGATTTCTACCACCTTCCCGAGTATCATGCGCTCGCGGAAGAAAACGGCGAAGGCGAGGCCAATCTGTTCGTCTTCACCGAGGGTGCCTACACCATTGCCCTGCCACTGCTGCTGCGGCCGCTTGCGGCGGTGCCGGCCTTCCAGGGCCTGGGGCCAGTGTGGAAGGACGCCACCTCGGTCTATGGCTATCCTGGGCCGATCGCGTCCCACGCCGAGGTGCCGGAAGCGGTGGTCAAGCACTTTCAGTCCGCCCTCCGCGAATGGCTGAGCGATTTCCGCGTCGTGGCGGTGTTTTCGCGGCTGCACCCGCTGATTCCGCACCAGGGATTGCTGGCCCAGCTTGGCGAATGCAAGGTCCTAGCGCAGACCGTCTCCATCGACCTGACCCTGCCGCTGGAGGTGCAGCGCGCCAATTTTCGCAGGAACCACAAGGAAGGGATCAACCGCCTCCACCGTGCCGGCGTCACCTGTATCCACGATCCGCAGGCTTTTTACCTCGACGAGTTCATCGCACTCTATCACGAGACGATGCGGCGCGTCGGCGCAATCAGCACGTACTACTTCCCCGCCGATTACTTCGCGGGCCTCAAGGCCCGGCTGGGCGATGGCGTCAATCTCTTCGTCTGCCTCCAGGAAGGACGGGTTATCTCCGGTGGACTTTTCATCGCCTGTGACGGCATCTTGCAGTACCACCTGGGCGGCACCCTTGACGAATGCCTCAAGCTGGCGCCGATGAAGCTGCTCGTGGACGAGGTACGGAAGTGGGGGACGGCCCAGGGTCTGCGCGTGTTCCACCTCGGTGGCGGTGCCACGCCGCACCCGGAGGATTCCCTGCTCCATTTCAAGGTGGGATTCTCAGACCGTCGTCACGATTTCGCGATCTGGCGCTGGGCCTTGTATCCGACCTTCTATCAACAACTGTGCCAGGAAAAAATCATCTGGAACGAACGGCACAGCCAGCGCCTCACAGCCAACGACTTTTTCCCGAGCTATCGTTGTCCTACCGTACCCCTGGCCTGAAAGGACGCCGGCCGATCGCTGGAGACCCATGACCACTTCTGCCACCGGGAGTCCCATGAAACGCATTTACCTGTCGCCGCCGCACCTGGGTAGCGATGAGAGCGAATTGCTGCAGGACGCGTTGGCTTCCAACTGGATCGCGCCGCTTGGCCCTCACGTCGATGCCTTCGAGAAGGAGTTCGCGCAGCTCCTTGACGTTCCTCATGCGGCCGCGGTTTCTTCCGGCACGGCCGCGCTGCATCTCGCCTTGAAACTGCTCGGCGTCTGCCCTGGCGACACAGTCATCTGTCCAACGCTGACCTTCTGCGCTAGCGCCAACCCGATCGTCTACGAGGGCGCAAGGCCGGTCTTCCTCGACGTGGACCCGGCGACGTGGAATCTCGATCCCGACCTGCTCGAGGCCGAGTTGCACGATGGCGCGGTGAACGGCCGACTGCCGCGCGCCGTGGTCGTTGTCGATCTCTACGGCCAGAGTGCCGACCACGATGCGATCCTCGATCTATGTTCCCATTACGAAGTGCCGGTTGTGGAAGACGCGGCCGAAGCGCTGGGTGCCTCGTACAAGGGGAAAATGGTCGGGACCTTCGGCCAGCTTGGCGTCTTTTCGTTCAACGGCAACAAGATCATCACGACCTCGGGCGGCGGCATGCTGGTGTCTCACGACGCGGCCCTGCTGGAACGGGCGCGTTTCCTCGCGACCCAGGCGCGCGATCCGGCCCCTCACTACCAGCACTCGGCGATCGGCTATAACTATCGCCTGAGCAACCTGCTGGCTGCCGTAGGCCGCGGCCAACTGCGCGTGCTGCGCGAGCGCGTCGCCGCGCGGCGACGCATCTTTCAGCAATACCATGCGGCTCTGGCCGACTTACCCGGGCTTCGCTTCATGCCGCATGCGTCCTACGGCGAGCCGAATTGTTGGTTGACGTGCATCACGCTCGACCCGGCGGAGTTCGGCGCCAGCCGCGAAGATGTATGCGACGCACTGCAAGCGGCAAACGTCGAGGCCAGGCCGTTGTGGAAGCCGTTGCACTTGCAGCCGATCTTCGCCGACTGCCGTGTGCGCGGTGGCGCGGTGGCGCGCAGGCTGTTCGAGCGCGGCCTCTGCCTCCCCAGCGGCTCAGCCATGAACGACGAAGACATGGAGCGCATCATCGGCGTAATCTGTGCTGTATACGTCCAGGGCCGGCCGTCGCGATCCGGCGAGCAGCGGCCGCGAGCGCGCGCGGCCGTGATCTGACTCGCCCGCAAGGGCCTACGCATCCCTCACTCGCGCTTCAGGTCAGTGGGACCTAGCGGCGCCAGCGGTCCGCGTAGACTTGCCAGAGGTGGTCAATCACCTCCGCCCGAACCGCGTCGGCAGGTTGAGTGGCATCGACAATCCGCGTTTGCGGCAAGCGTTCCGGCAGGGCCAGGTAACGCTGCCGTTGCGCCTCCAGCACCTCCGGACTCCATTCGCGTTTCCGCGCGTACATCACCTCTCCTGGCACATCCAGCACGATTACCACGTCCGGGGCTGGGCAGGCATGCGCCTTCACCCACGATGAGAATCGCTTCGGCCAGCTGCGCTGCATGGGTGGCGGTGCCAGGGCGTCGTACGTGTAACGGTCGAAGAGGACCAGCCGCCCGCAGGCCTGGTGATACTGCGCCTTGAGGAACTGCCCCCAAAGGACGAAGAGGCGCCCCGGTGCGCCCACTCCCGGCACGCGCAGTCGCGCCAGCAGCGTTGGACGACTCTGCCCACCCGACACACCAAAGCCCATGTAGATAATGCGGCACGGCACGCAGAACGAATTCTGCACACCGGTCGCTAGGGTGGATTTCCCCGCGCCATCCGGTCCCAGGACGGCCACGCTCAACCCGCGGCGCCGGAGTCTCTGGCGCAGCCGCGCTGGCAATCGCCCCACTTCACGCAGCAGGTCCCAGAATCTCGTAGCCAGGGATCGTTTTTTTTGCCATGTCGCCGTCAGCGCTCGAGCGGCTTGCTCCAGCGCTGACCAGTCTCCACGCCGCACACAGTCCAGCAGTCGGTCGCGGCTCCATTGGGGCGAACAGATCCCCTCCAGCACGGGCGCCAATAGGCTGTCCTCGCTGGCTGCAACGATCCCTGTCTGCAACCCCGAACGGTGCCTCTCCGACACGTTGCCCTTGTCCACCAGGCAATGCATCAGAAGTCCCCAAAAGGCATCCGTGGCTGAAAGCAGTGCCACGCTTTCCTGAAGGCGTCGGCGAGCCAGGCAGGCTGCCTCGGCCCCGGTTTGCAGGGTGTGGCGTGGCCCGAACGAGAGTTCTGTAACGAAGTGAAGACGGAGCCAGCAATCGGTTGCACGGTCATAGGTGAGGTACTGGAATTCCACGCCGGAGCCAGAACCGGGAAACGACACCATTCCCAGGCTGGCCAGCACGCGCCGTGTGCGCTCCGAATCGGCCCTGGCAACAAGGACATCCAGGTCGCCGGTTGGCCGGGTCAGGCAGGCCGGTGAGCGCAGCAGGCACCAGCGGACGCCTGCGCCTTCCAGGGCGTCGAAGGCGGCTCGCAGGAGCGGGTGCAGTGCGGGCGTGCCTTCCGATCGCTTCGACGGAATGGGACAGACGGGATCGATCACTTTACTTCTCCCCGTGCTGGGAAGAATTCGACGGGCCTCACACCGTCATGGTAAACCTCGCCCCAGTAGCGGGCCAGGTGAAGGCCGTCGCGATAATCGTCCGGGTTGCCGTCGGCGGTACCGCCGCAGGCTTCCTGCAAGAGGGAGAGGAATAGTCGGCCGCCGGTCGCAGTGTTGGCGAGCAAGCAGGCGCTACCGAGCCGGGCGTTGACCTCGATGAGCAACGGCTGGTCGCCAGCGAACAACTGCAGGTTCAGAGGACCGCGCAAGCCGCGCCGCCCCAGGGCGACCAGCGTTCGGTCGGCCAGGTCGTTCACCGCCGGGCAACGGATGGTGTGCGACTCAATCGCCTCGCCGCCGAGCACGCGGTCGCGCAGACGCGGCACACGGATGGTGCAGTGGCCGTCGCGGGCCAGGTACGCATCGACGCTGACTTCCGGTGCGGTCACGTATTCTTGGAAAAGAAGATCCGGAGAACGCCCAAGAGCGGCGTGGGCCTCGCCGAGGGTGTGGCAGACGCCGGCCCCCTCCGAGGCAGTGCCGCGCCGCCGCTTGGCGAACAGGGGGAACACCTCTTCGCGCAGCGTTTCTAGGGGGTAGCTGCGCGGACAGGGGAGCCGTTCGTCGCGCAAAAACATTTCGAGCCGGCGTTTATCGCGGCACAATTCGACCAACTCCGGCGGCGGGCAAACGACCGTCGTTCCCTGGGCCGCAAAACGCTCCAGGTGCGGCGCGAGCCGCTCGAGGTCGAGGTCCAGATGAGGCACGAGAACGCGCACGTCCTGTTCGGCGCAGAGGCGCAAGAGGGAGTCCACGTACTCAGGATGGACCACGCCCGGCACCACGAAGGAGGCATCGGCAAAGCAGCCGGCGGGACTGAGTGCGGCCCGGTCGGCAATGAGCACTCGACCGCCGTGGAGGGCCGGCACACCGGCCATGGCCTGGCGCAATTGCAGGACCAGGCCGACCCATCTGCCTCCGCAGGTGACGAGAACGTCTGACATCGTGACGATGGCGTTTGCTTCTGTTTGGCCGCGAGCGCGCGGTTCGCGCTCCCCTGCTTCTCGCGCCCAAACGAAACGTGACTGCCGGACACATCCCCAACGGGAGTATAGTTCCCGTCATCTCCCGCCGCAACCGTGCCGCGGCTCGGCCTGTCAGTGAGCGGTGAAGTTAGTGATACTAACTCGTCCCGGCAGTCGATCCGGCGCCGCCACATCGACGATTCCCGAGACATAGCGGCTGTGGAAAGCCTCCCAGGCCAGGTCGAAGTTGAAAAAGGTCTGCGTGAAGTAGCGCGCCAGCGCCTCGCTCGGCTTCTCTTGCAAGAGGACCACGTCACCGGGTTGCACGATCAACCGTTCGCGCGGGTCGGTCAGCGCCCGGTTAAGATCGACGCGGATGGGAGCCTGACCGCCGCCCGGGGTGCGGCGCAGGACCACCACCAGACTGGGCGAAGGTTCGCCTATGCCCGGAGCGATCAGGTTGCCGGACAGGCTGTTCGTGGCGAAGGCCCCATTGAGCATCGAACCGCGCACCTGGGCCACCGCTTCGAGAACGTCGAGGTCGTGGTCGCGCGGCAGGACGTGCTCGCCGGCCGGCAGCAGGCCGGCGGTGTAGAAGAGATCGTTGTCGCGCGCTTCCAGAAAGACGACGTCGCCCGTGTGCAGGATCACATCCTCCGGATGGATCGGCAGCGGCTGGGCC
>JRHI01000594.1_pt1 | contig 37616 bp, 35 predicted proteins | sample 215371 | NCBI WGS metagenome assembly JRHI01 (sample SAMN02929681, study PRJNA255918) | sediment metagenome | biome: cave system; feature: Ice Cave; material: Sediment; isolation source: sediment from deep within a dark volcanic ice cave with no known source of... ... | reverse complement strand
CGCGCATACCCAGCGCCTGCGCATCTTCCGGCTGCTGGTGCGGCAGGGCCCAAGCGGGCTTGCCGCCTTTGCCATCGCCGAAGCCGTCGAGGCGAGCCCGACGGCGACCTCGTTCCATCTGAAAGAGCTGGATCGGGCCGGTCTCATTCACGCAACGCGCGATGGTCGTTTCGTCCGCTATGCCGTGCACGTCGATGGAATGCGAAAGCTGCTGACCTATCTCACCGAAGATTGCTGCCAGGGACAGCCCGAGCTGTGCGGCTCGGGCGTTGGCAAAGCGCGCGCGCTTTGCACGACCGGAGCCGGCAGGACTCCGGTGAGGAAAGTCTCGGCGGCTAAGACTAGGTGAACCTGTGACGGGAGGAGTGTCATGACCGGGGAGCGACCGCTCAATGTCCTTTTTCTCTGCACGCATAACTCGGCGCGCTCGATCATCGCCGAGTGCGTGATCGCCCGATTGGGAGGCGACCGCTTCCGGGGCTTCAGCGCCGGCAGCCAGCCGAGCGGCCGGGTTCACCCCTACGCCTTGGACCTGCTGCGGCAGCTCAACTACGACACGTCAAAGCTGCGCTCGAAGTCCTGGGAGGAGTTCGCCGCCCCCGGGGCACCCGAGCTCGATTTCGTTTTCACTGTTTGCGACGACGCAGCCAACGAAGTGTGTCCCGTGTGGCCCGGGCAGCCGATGAGCGCTCATTGGGGGCTGCCCGACCCCTCCGCCGCCGACGGCACAGAGAGCGAGCGTCGCTTCGCCTTCGCCGATACCCATCGCATGCTCTATCAGCGCATCGGCATCTTCACCAACCTGCCATTGTCGTCGCTTGACAAGCTCTCGCTGCAGCGTCGGCTCGACGACATCGGCAGGAGCAAGATCACGTCGCCGGAGCCTGCGCGGTGAGCGAGGTGGCGTTGGTGCGCAAGCTCGCTGCAGAAGCCTTCGGCACGGCATTCCTGCTCGCGACCGTCATCGGCTCCGGTATCATGGGCGAGCGGCTCGCCGGCGGCAACGAAGCGCTCGCGCTTCTCGGCAATACCTTTCCGACGGGCGCCATGCTGGTGGTTCTCATCACCATGCTCGGGCCCATCTCGGGCGCACACCTCAATCCAGCCGTGACGCTCGCATTCGTGGTCGGTGGCAAAATGCCAGTGCGCGACGCCATTCCCTATGCCGTCGCGCAGCTTGCCGGCGCTCTGCTTGGCGTCTTCATCGCCCACATGATGTTCGACCTTCCTCTGCTACAGGTCTCGGCCAAAGCGCGCTCCGGGCTCGCGCAAGCGTTCTCGGAATGGACGGCGACGTTCGGTCTTGTCGTGACGATTCTTCTCACGCTGCGCACGAAGCCATCGGCGGTCGCAGCATCGGTTGGCCTCTATATCGCAGCGGCGTACTGGTTCACTGCCTCGACGTCATTCGCCAATCCGGCCGTTACCATCGCGCGGGCCATCTCCGACACGTTCGCCGGCATACGCCCGCAGGACGTGCCGCTGTTCGTGGCCGCACAGGCCATAGGCGCGATCTGTGCCCTTGCAGTGGCGACGGCATTGGCACCGCAACCACCAACCGGCATCGGCAAGGCTTCCAAAGTATCAAGCTCGAGCTAGCGCTTGCCGGCGATGACATGGCTCTGCACGCCGCGGGCGGCGAGCTTTGGCCTGAGGCTCGAGATCTTGCCCGAGTTGACGCCGGCCCAGCCGATCTCGCCCGACAACCGGCCGTACTCGATCTTGGCGCAGCGGTTCATGACGACCCTGAGGCCGGCCGCCTCGGCTTCGGCCGCCGCCTCGTCGCTCCTCACGCCGAGTTGCATCCAGATGGTTGTGAGCCCGAGCTTGTCTTTGAGCGCAATGGCTTGCCGCACAATGCCGAGCGCGGCGGCGGAAGAGCGAAAGATGTCCACGACGTCGACGGGCCCCGGCACCTCGGCAAGCGAGCCGTAGACCTTCTGTCCGAGCAACTCCGGGCCGGCGAGGCCGGGATTGATGGGGATGACGCCGTAACCCTTGCCGAGCAGGTACTTCATGGCGAAGTAGCTCGGACGGCTGGTGTTGGCGGAAGCGCCGACGAAGGCGAAGACGCGCGCGGCGCCGAGGATGTCGGCGATGTGGTCGTCGCTGTAGCTATCGTGAGTCATGGCCGCTTTCTGGAGCGCATTCGTGGCTGGCTTCAATCGAGCGCGACGCGCCCCGCTTCGTCGAGCCTGAAATATGGATTGTAGGCGACTTCCCACAAGTGGCCGTCGGGATCGGCGAAGTATCCCGAGTAGCCGCCCCAGAACGCCTTGTGCGCGCTCTTGATGAGCGTCGCGCCCGCCGCAACCGCTTGCGCCAGCACGGCTTCGACCTCGGCTTCGCTGCGCGCGTTGTGCGCGAGCGCAATGCCGGAGAAGCCCGGCTTGCTGTCGGGGATCGTTGCGTCCTCGGCGAGTGCGGCGCGCCCGAACAGGGCGAGGATCACGCCGCCGGCGCTAAAGAAGGTGACGGCATCCTCCGAAGGCCGCGCGGCCTTGAAGCCCAGCGCCTCGTAGAAGGCGCGCGAGCGTGCGACATCGCTCACCCCAAGCGTGACGAGCGACAGCCTCGGCTCCATCGGATTGCGCCTCGTTCGATTGACTTAGCGGCCGGTCCACTCGGGCTTGCGCTTCTCGAGGAAGGCGCCAATCCCCTCCTCCGCATCGTGGGCCATCATGTTCTCGACCATGACGCGGGCGGCATACTTGTAGGCTTCGGAGAGCGGCATTTCGGCCTGCTTGTAGAAGGCAACCTTGCCGGTAGCCACGGTGAGCGGCGACTTGGCGGCGATCTTGGCGGCAAGCGCGATCGCCTCCTTCAGCACGTCCGTGTCGGGGACGACGCGGTTGACGAGACCGTACGTCGCAGCCTGCTCAGCCGGGATCATCTCGCCGAGCAGCAGCATCTCCATGGCGTGCTTGCGCGAGACGTTGCGCGACAGCGCCACCATGGGTGTGGAGCAGAAGAGACCGATGTTGACGCCGGGCGTGGCGAACTTTGCGCTCTGCGCGGCAACCGCGAGATCGCAGGTGGCGACGAGCTGGCAGCCGGCGGCGGTCGCCGTTCCCTGCACCGCGGCGATGACGGGCTTCGGGCAGGCGACGATCGCCTGCATCATGGCGGAGCAGCGCGTCATCGTCTCGTCGAAGAAGGCGACCCCGCGGTCGGCGTCCGCGCGATGGGCGGTGAGCTCCTTCAGGTCGTGGCCGGCGGAGAACACGGAGCCTGCGGCCGCGAGCACGATCGCCGCAACGTGGCGGTCGGTCGCAAGCCCCTCTATGGCAACGTGCAGCTCGGCGATGGTCTTGAGCGACAGCGCGTTGCGGCTTTCGGGCCGGTTGAGTGTCACCACCACGACGCCCGGCTGCGGGCGACCGATGAGAAGGGCGGACGCGAGCTTCTCGGGCTTGGCCGGAGCTTTGCCCTTTGCCTCCGCTGCCGACGTGCGCTCCTGCATCTCTCCAAGCCTCCAGAAAACGGCGCGCAAGATTACCGCCGGCAACCGCCCGGCGCTACTGCAGCGCCTTCTCGATCTCCGCGCGATGCGCCTTGACGACGTCGACGTTCTCCTTGTGCTCGACCTTGGGCGTCGACTTGATCGCCTCGGTGAGCTGGTCGACGAGCTGCTTCTTGTCGGTCTCGCCGATCGAGGTGTCGGCCTTCACGCCATCGAGCTCCTTCGTGAGCGCCTCGGCGGGATCGGTGAACTCGCCCGTCTGCGCGTCGAGCCCCGCCATGATGAGCGAGATATTGGCGGCGACATCGTCGAGCTCGCCGAAGTTTGCAAACCCGTGCTTCTTGGCGATCTCCTCGAGGTCCGCCTGCGAGGCCGCATCGGGCTGGCCGTTCGTCCCCTGCAGCTTCTCGGAGATCTTGGCGAGCTCGGGCTGCGCCGAGATGAAGTCGGTGACCTGCTTGTCGGTGAGCTTGATCTGCTTCATCGGGGGCTCGGGCGCGTCCTCGGCAAGCGCACCAGGACCGACAAGGAGGAGGCTCATCGCGAAGCCAACCGCACCCAACCTCAGCGAACTCAGCAGGAAGCTCATGAATCGTATCTCCGGGATGTTCGGGGCACACATAAACCGCCGGCGCGTGAAGGGCCACGATTTTGCGACCGATTTCCGGCTCGCGGGCGGCCCGGGCAGGATTCGGTGGCGGTATTATATTACCGTATATACGGTATCATGTTACCGTATCATCTAACATATTGTTATCATGGCATTTTTCTAATAGCTCAATGAACAGATTGACAACAGCGCACGGTTTTGATTTCTAACGCGCTTCGCATTCCCCGACAGCGCCAGCCAACGGAGCGCCCATGATGAGGACCTACGTCGCCAAAGCCGGCGAGGTGGAGAAGAAGTGGATCCTGATCGACGCCGACGGCCTCGTCGTCGGCCGGCTGGCCGCTCTGATCGCCACCCGCCTCAAGGGCAAGCACAAGGCGATCTACACGCCCCACGTCGACTGCGGCGACAACATCGTCGTCATCAACGCGGAGAAGGTCGTCTTCACCGGCGATAAGCACACAGACAAGATCTACTACCGGCACACCGGCCATCCCGGCGGCATCAAGGAGACGACGCCGCGGCAGATCCTCGAGGGCAAGTTCCCCGAGCGCGTCGTCCAGAAGGCCGTGGAGCGCATGCTGAAGCGCGGACCGCTGCAGCGCAAATTGATGCGCAATCTCAAGGTCTATAAGGGTGCCGAGCATCCGCACGCCGCCCAGAACCCGGAGGCGCTCGACGTGGCGAAGCTGAACCGTAAGAACGCGAGGGCTTAAGAATGGCGCAGGAAACAAAGTCTCTCGACGCCCTCGGCGAGCTCAAGAGCGCCGCGCCCCCGCCGGCCGACGCCGCGCCCCAACACGTGCAGAAGCTCGATTCTCTCGGCCGCGCCTACGCCACCGGCAAGCGTAAGAACGCAATCGCGCGCGTGTGGATCAAGCCCGGCAAGGGCGTGATCACCGTCAACGACAAGGACTTCACCAAGTATTTCGCCCGCCCCGTGCTGCAGATGCTGTTGCAGCAGCCGTTGACGGCCGCCAACCGCAATACGCAGTACGATATCATGGCGACGGTGCTGGGCGGCGGCCTCTCCGGCCAAGCGGGTGCCGTGCGCCACGGCATCTCCAAGGCGCTCACCTACTTCGAGCCAGACCTGCGCGGCGTGTTGAAGAAAGGCGGGTTCCTCACCCGCGACAGCCGCGTCGTCGAGCGCAAGAAGTACGGCCGCATGAAGGCCCGCCGCAGCTTCCAGTTCTCCAAGCGCTAAGCGGCCGACTTTCCGGCCACGAATTGGCGGCGGCTCGGATCCCGGGCCGCCGTTCTGTTATCGCTTTAGCTTGCCGCGCTTGCGCACCGATGCCACATAGCTTTTCCGGGGCGCCGCGGGACGAGGGACGATTGGCATGAACTGGCTGCTGCACGAACTGGCCGCGGGCGTGAGCTTTCTCGGCGAGGAGGCCGGGCACCTGTTGAGCATCGACTGGTACCGCGAGAACGGCCTCGCGCTTCTGAACATCATGATGATCGACCTCGTGCTCGCCGGCGACAACGCCATCGTCGTCGGCATGGCGGCGGCGCGTGTGGGGCCTGAGATCCGCGCCAAGGTGATCTTCTGGGGCATCGCCGCCGCGGTCGTGCTGCGCATCCTCTTCGCGGCCGTCACCGTGCAGCTTCTGTCCATCATCGGGCTGACGCTCGCCGGCGGCATCCTGCTCCTCTGGGTCTGCTGGAAGATGTACCGGCAGATCACGATGGAGGATCACTCGGCGCACGCGGACACCGCCACAATCGGGGGCGAACTCGGCTTCTGGTCGGCCGTGGGGCTCATCACACTCGCCGACGTCTCCATGTCGCTCGATAACGTTCTGGCGGTCGCGGGCGCAGCCAAGGGCTCGACGCTGGCGCTCGTCGTCGGTCTCGCCATCGCCATCGTACTCATGGCAGTGGCCTCGGCCTACATCGCCAAGCTGCTTGTGCGCCAGCCGTGGATCGCCTGGATCGGCCTCGCCATCATTCTCTGGGTGGCTCTGGAGATGATCTACGAGGGCTCGCACCAGGTCACCTGCCGCGCCTTCGATTTCGGCTGCTCGGAGACCCTGTGGCAGGGCATCGTGCACCGATTGGGTCTCACCTGAGGCGATTGCGGAGCCCGGGCGTATTGACGTGCGGGTTTGCCGGACCTAGAGCCAACGCAACGGACGAATTGGAGCTCGACGCCCATGGGCGCGCGCCAGAGCAAGGCCACGTCGGCGAAACCGAGGATCTTCATCGACGGCGAGGCCGGGACGACCGGCCTTGAGATCCGCGAGCGGCTGGCTGCGCTTCCCGAGGTCGAGGTGTTGAGCATCGATCGGGAGAAGCGCAAGGACGCCAAGGCGCGGCAGGCCCTGATGCGCGAGGTCGACCTCGTGGTGCTGTGCCTGCCCGACGACGCGGCGCGCGAGGCGGTGGCGCTTTCGGCTGAATTGGGCGAGGAGGCCCCGAAGATCCTCGACGCCTCGACGGCGCACCGGGTCGCACCCGGCTGGGCCTATGGCTTCCCTGAGCTCGACGCCCATCAGGCCGACGCCATTCGCAAGGCAAAGCACGTCGCCAACCCCGGCTGCTACCCGACGGGCGCCATCGCGCTCATCCGGCCGCTGATCGACGCCAAGCTGCTGGACCCCGACGCACCCCTCACCATCAACGCGGTGAGCGGCTACTCGGGCGGCGGCCGCAGCATGATCGAGGCCTACGAGGCCGGCACCGCGCCGTCGTTCGAGCTGTACGGGCTTTCCCTCGAGCACAAGCATATTCCCGAGCTTCATCGCTATTCGGGACTCACGCGGAGGCCGATCTTCATCCCCTCCGTCGGCAACTTTCGCCAAGGCATGCTCGTGTCGATCCCGCTGCATCTCGACGAGCTGCCGGGCAAACCCTGTCTGCGCGACCTCGAGCTTGCGCTCGACAAGCACTACCGCGGCTCCGAGCTGATCAGCATCGTGCAGGAGCCCGGCGCGTCGATGATGCGGCTCGCGGCCGAGACGCTCAACAGCACCGACCGCCTGGAAATCTTCGTGTTCGGCAAAGCCGATCTGCGCCAGGCCGTTCTGGTTGCGCGGCTCGACAACCTCGGCAAGGGCGCCGCGGGTGCGGCCGTGCAGAACATCCGGCTGATGCTCGGGCTCGACGCCGGTCGCGGCGCAGAGGCTCAGGCGCGCGAGGCCGCCCGCGTCATTCCGTGAAGATGCACGGTCGCGGCGGCGATAGCGATCGCTGCGCCGGCCTGGTGTGCGAGGCCGAGCGCGATCGGCACGCCGGCAAGCAGCGTCGCAATGCCAATTCCCATCTGCGCGAGCAGTACCGCTGCCAGCAGACCGGCGGTGCCGATGAGGCGCTCGTCGTCGGCGGAGCGCCGCAGTACCACGACGTGCCAGAGCGCGAGCGCCACCACGAGATAGGCGACCATGCGGTGGTCGAACTGCACGGTCGTCACGTTCTCGAAGACGTTGAGATACCAGGGCGCGAGTTGGCCGAGCCCCTCGGGCACCCAGCGGCCGTCCATCAGCGGCCAGGTATTGTAAGTGTGGCCAGCCTTCAGTCCGGCAACGAGGGCGCCGAGCCCCGCCTGCAGGAAGATGAGACCGAACAGGATCGCCGCAAAGCGCCACTCCGCGCGCGTCACCGTCTGCAGGCGCACGCGCTGAGGCGCGGGCCCGGCATCGAGCGCGAGCCAGACGAGCAGGGACAGGATCGACAACGCGATCAATAGGTGCAGCGCGAGCCGGTACTGGCTCACGTCGATGCGGTCGACGAGCCCGGATTTCACCATGTACCAGCCGATGAAACCCTGCAGGGCGCCCAGCGCCAGCACGCCGAACAACTTCAGCGGCAGACCCGGCCGCAGCCGGCCCGCAGCCCAGAACGCGAGGAACGGGAACGCGAAGGCCACACCGATGAGGCGCCCGAGCAGGCGGTGCGTCCATTCCCACCAGTAGATGAACTTGAAGTCGCCGAGCGACATGCCCGCGTTCACGATGCTGTACTCGGGGATCGCCTTGTACTTCTCGAACGCCGCCTGCCAGTCGGCTTCGTTGAGCGGGGGGATGGCGCCGAGCAGCGGCTGCCACTCGGTAATCGACAGGCCCGACTCGGTGAGCCGCGTCGCCCCGCCGACGACGACCATTGAGAACACCAGCAGCGCCACGATGAAGAGCCACGCGCGTACGGCGCGGTCGCCGTCGGCCGCCACACGCGATGCTGCCGGCGATGCGGCTGAGACTGCCAAGAAGGTGACCCTCGAGGTTGCGTTCGCGAGCGTGATACGGCGCGCGCGGCCCGCAATCAATGCGCCCAACGGGCGCGGCGGTTGGGAGGGGCCCCTAGGCCGCTGACGATTGCTGGCCCGAGATCCGCTGCAGCGCGTGCATGAGGGCGAAGGGAATGCCGGATAGCAGCGCCTTCACGTAGCGGATGTCCTGGAAATCGCCGTTGAGCGAGAGCCGCGGCAAGGCGGTAAGCGCCTGCGCGTGCCCGGGATGGAGCAGGCCCTTCTGCGTGGTTACTGCCGTCAGGAGCCCCAGCTCCTTGGCGACGCGGAATTCTCTTGGGCCGGCGCTGCGCGCGCACCCGTAAGGGTAGCTGAAGTGGCGGCAGGGGCGGGCAAGCTCGCGCTCGAGGCGGGCGACGCTGTCGGCGATCTCAGCCCGCATGTCGGCCTCGGGCAGCTTGCCGAGCGCAAAGTGCGACTTGGTATGGGCGCCGATCGTCACCAGCGGATCTTGCGCAAGCTCGCGCAGCTCGTCCCAGGACATGAAGAGCTCGGCGTGGCTCGCGCACGTGTCGACGCCGTACGCTTCGGCAAGCTCCGCGACGACGGTGCGCGCCAGATCCTCTGGGATCGAGCGCAGCCACCAGTAGATCTCATTATAGGCGGCTTCCTTCTCGGCAGTGGTACCGAGCGCGAAATGCCGCCCCTCGCCCTTCATGCCGAGCGTGATGTGCGGGGCTATGCGCAGCACGTCTTCGAGCGTGAGCCACCACAGGTCGGCCCTGCCGTCGGCGAAGTCGCTCGGCACGTAGATCGTGAATGGGAGCCCGTGGCGCTTGAAGATCGGGTAGGCGTGCTCGCGGTTGTCGCGGTAACCGTCGTCGAGCGTGAAGCACGCGAAGGGGCGCTCGCTGCCGCGGGCGAGGCGGTCGGGAATTTCATCGAGCGGGATCATGTCGAAGCCCGCATCGAGCGTGGAGTCAACCACCGCGTCGAGGAAGTCGGGCGTCACGCGCAGGATGCGGCTCGGTGCGAAATCCTGCGGTGGATCAGGGCGCACCTGATGCAGCATGAAAATGACGCCGGCACCCTTGGTGAAGGGCGCAAGGATGTTCTCGGCTCCCGAATAGTGCACCGCCGCCAGCGCAGCCTTCAGAAGCTTGGTCGACCGCCTGCTCATGCTTCCACAACGATTGCGCGGACGCCGGAGTGCTCCGCTGTCCGGCACCCGCAATTTTCGTGCAAGCGCGCGCGAGACCCCGACTATGCGTGCCGAGGTCTCGTTCGTTGGTTAAAATGATGCGGACAATCCCGCGCTCTTAGGCGTGGCCTGAGGTGGGGCGCGCCTCGGATCCGCCCTTGGCCGTAAGCCGGGCTAGCCGGTCCTGTACCACGCGACTCGAAAGTGGACACTCGAGCCGGAACAGCTCGATGTCGGCGACCTCGAAGCCGAGGAACGTGCCCGGCGCCTCCGTGAGCTTTGCCCGCCGCTTGCCCTCGGTGACGATTACGCCGGCGTCGAACCGCCCCTGGATGGCTTCAAACAGCGCGCGCGCGGCCTGGCTCGGGCCGACGACGACGATGTGGTCGTAGGCACTGTCGAGCGCGTCGAGCGCCAGGTTCACCTGATCGGGATCGAGCATAGCTGCTGCACTTGTGGCCCTGGTGCCCGCCGGGATCAGGTGCGCGGCGCTGCCGGGAACGCGTGCGACGACGTCCTCGAAGCGCGCCCTGCCCTGCAAGAGATCCGCGAGGCCGGGGCGCGTCTGGGCGCCGATCGCCTCGGCTACGCCGTGCCCGTCCGGGCTCCAGTCGACGAGCATCACGTCGGCACCGGCTTCCGCAAACGCCTTGGCGAGATCGACGCCTGCAGCGCCCGCATCGACGCCGTCCGTCTCGCCTGTGATCAGCGTGCGGAACCCGCCGATGTCTGGGGGCCGGGTCAGAAGCTGGCTCGCCAGCGCCGCAACCGAGTCGACGGGGTCGACCACACCTGCCGAGACCGCGGCCGCGCGTTCGGTGCCGGTACGTGTAGTCTTGGCTTGGGCGCCGGTGTAGCCGGGTGCGCCTTGCCAAGTGCCCTTCGGCAGCGAAGCCGGCGTGCGGGCGGCGGCGAATAGGGCCCTCGTCACCACGATCGCTATGCCAAACAGCAGAAAGGCCACGGCCACGAGCGCCGAATAGGGAAGCTTCTTGGGGAAGCTCGGCACGCTCGAAGGTCGCGCGCTGGTGATGATCTGCGCCTCGATCGGGACCGCCTGGCTGTCGGCGCGGCCGCGATTGGCCTCGAAGCGGGCCTGCAGCTGCTCGAGCTCTTGGCGCTTCGACTTGGCCAACGCCTCGAGCTGGCGCAGCTTGACCTGATCGCCGCCCGAACCGACGACGCGGGACTTCATGTCGTCGAGCGACTTTTTCGCCGTGGCTTCACGCAGGGCCGCGGCTTCGGCGCCTTTCTCGATGCCCTCGACGATCTTACCGACCTCGGTCTTGATCTGGCGCTGCAGCCCCTGAAGATCTGCCTGGATCTGCCGCATGCGCGGATGCGCGGGTAGCAGCGTCGCCGACAGCTCCGAGAGCTGCCGCTCCAGCCGCACGCGCTGCTGCACCAGATTCTGGATGAGCGGCGATTTCTGTATTTCGGGAAGCGACTCGGCGTTGCCGGCGCGGACCATGTCGCGCGCGGCAGCAGCCCTCGCTTCGGCTTCCCCGCGTGCCGCCTGCGCCTTCGTAAGCTCCGCGTTGAGGTCGGCGAGCTGCTGCTGATTGAGGCCGGTATCGTTGGGACCGCCCTTGAAGATGTTGGCGTCGCCGCGGAACTTCTCGACCGCCGCCTCGGCCTCGGCGACCTCCTTCATGAGCTTGTCGATCTTGGGCTGCAGGGCCTGCTGCACCTCATCCGTCTCCGCGACCGTGCGCGTCGCGAGCGAAACGCGGTAGACCTCGGCTAGCTTGTTCGCCACCGCGGCGGCGAGCTTGGGGTCGGCGGAGGTAAAGCGGATGCCGATGAAACGGCTCTCCTTGGGCGAATAGACGTCGAGGCGTTCGAAGTAGGCGCGCAGCACGCGCTCCTGCTCGGTCTCGGTGCTGTGGCCGAAATCGAATGCGTGCATGACGCGGCCGACCAACGTGGGCGGCTGCAGCGCGCTGTTGAACTCGGGCTTCTTGGCCAATCCTTCCGCGTTGATAACCTCGACCGCGAGATCGGGCGACATGAGCGCGCGCACGTGCGTGTTGATCGCCTCCTTATCCATGCGCGCGGCAACGGCTTCCGCGGAGGCCGCATCGCTCGTCTGCGCTTCCCGCTTGGGGGCCACGAGTTGGATCTGCGCCTCGGAACTGTATTCGGGCGTGACGAAGGAGAGGATGACGTAGGCGCCGATGCCGGCCGCGAGGCTTAGCGCGAGAAGCTTGGGGACGCTGCGGCGGAGAGACTGCCAAAGTGCACTGATGTCGATGTCGTCAGGTGAGGCGGTATTCATGGAATGCGGGTCCGCTCGAAGGAACGCCTAATGGATGCCCCAAATTAGAGCGGCCTGGGTAAGGATTTCCTTAAACGTCCGGAGAAAACACACCCGCTCAGCCTTTGTTAACCGGTCGGGCGGCACATTGCTTCGCAGACGTATCGTTTCACACGGCTGCGAATCCCCCCATGTCCCTCAGGCTTGCGATATTGCTGGCGGCGTTGCTTCTCGCCTTGGGCGGCTGCGCGCAGGACGAGCTTGCCGTCATCGGCCAGATCTTGCCGACCGACGTCATCTTTGACGCTCCCTCTGCCGCCGCACCCAACGACGACGTCGAGCGCGTTGCCGGCACCGGCTGGGGCGACACGACCGTACACCGCGGCGCCCCCCAAGGCACGGTTGTCCCTGTTGCCGACACCGGCTGGGGCGACGCCACTGTCTACCGCGGCGAGCGCCCCGTTGCAGCGGCCCCCATGATGCCGGGCTGGGGGCCGCCCACCGTCTACGCCGCCGCCCCCATCGCCGTGCCCGTGCTGCCTCCCGGCCCGCACGCGGTGCCCGATTTCCTCGGCCCCTACCTGCTCGATACCGGCGACAAGCTGCGGGTGTTCGTCTACGGCCAGCCGAACCTGTCGCGCATCTATACGGTCGACCAGATCGGCAATATCGCCGTGCCGCTCATCGGGCAGGTGCACGCCCGCGCCCGCACCACCGTCGACGTCGAGCGCACCATTCGCGCCAAGCTCGGCACCGAGTTCGTAAAGGACCCGCAGGTAACCGTGGACGTGGCGCAGAACCGCCCGTTCTTCATCCTGGGCGAGATCCGCCTGCCCGGTCAATACCCCTACGTGTCCGGCATGACGGTCGAGACCGCGGTCGCCATCGGCGGCGGCTACACCGAAAGGGCGAGCGAGCGCTGCTTCCGCGTCACACGGCGCGTCAACGGCGTCGTAGACGTAATGGAGGTCCCGTCCGACTATACGCTGCTGCCGGGCGACACCGTTTACGTCTACGAGCGTATCCTCTGAGCGCATCAGAGGACCGCCGACTTGACCGAGCATTTCCGCATCCTGCACGTCCTGCGCGCACCCCTCGGCGGCTTGTTCCGACACGTCCTCGATCTCTCGGCCGCGCAGGCCGAGCGCGGACACGACGTCGGGCTCGTCTTTGATTCCACCAATACCGACCCGCTCAGCGAAGCCCGGCTCGCGAAAGTCGCGGGCGGCCTGAACCTCGGCGTGACCCGCATGCCGATGGGCCGATGGCCCGGGCTCGCCGACGCGAACGCCAGCCGCGCCGTCGCGGCACTCGCCAGCGCAAAAGGCGCCAACGTTCTGCACGGGCATGGTGCCAAGGGTGGAGCCTACGCGCGTCTCGCCGCGAAGCTCGTGCGCTTCCAGGGGCAACCCGTTGCCGCGTTCTACACGCCGCACGGCGGCAGCCTGCACTTTCCGCCGGGCTCCCCCGCGGCGCACGCCTTCATCGGCATGGAGAAGGTGCTCGCCCGCTTCACCGACGGCCTCATTTTCGAAAGCGACTACATCCGCCGCGAGTACGAGCGGCGCGTCGGGACCGGCCTCGCCCCGACCACGGTGATCACCAACGGCTTGCAGCCATCCGATTTCGGCACGCATGAGCCCCGGGCCGATGCGGCCGACTTCCTGTTTGTCGGCGAGCTGCGCCAGCTCAAGGGCGTGGACGTGCTGCTGCGCGCACTCGCAGAGCTTAAGCGCGCGCGGCCGGTGTCCGCCGTCATCGTCGGCGCGGGACCGGATCGCGAGGCATTCGAGCGCCTTGCCGAGGAGCTGCAGTTGACCGGCTGCGTGACGTTTCCCGGGCCGCTCCCGGCAGCGCAGGCATTCCCCCGTGGGCGCGCGATCGTCGTCCCATCGCGCGCCGAAAGCCTGCCCTTCATCGTGATGGAGGCAGCCGCCGCCCAAGTGCCGCTGATCGCGACCGATGTCGGCGGCATTCCGGAAATCGTTACAGGGTCGGATACGCCCTTGCTTCCGGCCGGCGATGTCGAAGCGCTGGCTCGCGCCCTGCAAGCTTTCCTCGACGATCCCGGAACGGCCAAGGCGCGTGCGCTGCGGCTGAAGCAGACGGTGCAGAAGCGCTTCGCCATCGGCGCTACGACGCCTGCCGTGCTCGACTTCTATGCGGCTCACGGGCACGCCGCAGACCGGGCCCGCTAACCTTAACTACAAACCTAAACGAGCATGTGGCCAGCCACCCGGCCGGTGGCACGATGTGTGCGTTTGATGGGGCAAACCAGTAAAGAGCCCCCTGCAAATGCTGCACGTCGAGAGAGCTTCCACCCAGCAAAGCGCGTCCTGCGCCGAAACGCTGCCGCACCAGATTCCGCGGCTTGCGGACTTCCGCTTCCACGACAAATCGAGCCTCGTCTCGATGGTCGTGATCCGCGGTGCCGTGCGCGCCTTCGACTTCGCCATCATCGTCGCGCTCGGACTTGCGATTGCGCTTCTGTACGTCGATGAGCCGATCGTCGTCAGCAACGCAGCCTTCCTCATCGCCGTAATCGGTATGGCCCTCATGACGGTCGCGGCGTTTGAGCTCCTGCAGCTCTACTCCCTGCCGGCGTTAACCTCGTTCATCCGTCATATGCCGCGCGTTTTCCTCGGCTGGACCGCGGCATTTGCGCTGCTCATTGCGGGATTGTTCTTTCTCAAAGTGGGACACGAGTTCTCCCGCGTCTGGTTCGCGCTCTGGTATGCCGCGGGCGCGGTTGCGCTCATCGCCGAGCGCTTCGCCGTCGGCACGGTCGTGCACCACTGGACCAGCCAAGGGCGCCTCTTCCGCCGCGCTGCCATCTACGGTGGCGGCACCATCACGGAAAAGCTCATCAAGGAGCTCGAGGTCGACCTCGATAGCGACGTGCGCATCATGGGCGTCTTCGACGACCGCGGAGACGATCGCGTCGACCGCATCGTCGCCGGCTATCCGCGTCTCGGCGGTTTGAGCGATCTCGTCCAGTTCGCACGCAAGACCCGGCTCGACATCGTAATCATCGCGCTGCCGATCACCGCGGAGCGCCGCCTCGTGCAATTGGCGGGCCTGCTGTCGGTGTTGCCGGCCGAGGTGAAGATCCCGGCGCGCGCGACCGAGCTGCGCTTCACCCGCGACACCTACTCACACGTCGGCAACGTCGCCATGATCGATCTGCTCGAAAAGCCCATCGCCGACTGGGGCACCGTCGCGAAATGGCTGTTCGACAAGGTCGTCGCCCTGCTGGCGTTGCTGCTGCTGGCGCCGGTCATGCTGGCGGTCGCCGCGGCGATCAAGCTCGACAGCCCCGGGCCCGTGCTGTTCCGGCAAAAGCGCCATGGCTTCAACAACGAGCTGATCGAGATCTTCAAGTTCCGCTCGATGTACGTCGACCGCTGCGACGCCCATGCGGCAAACCTCGTCACCAAGGGCGACGCGCGCGTCACCGCCGTCGGCCGCTTCATCCGCACGACGAGCCTCGATGAGCTACCGCAGCTCTTCAACGTCGTCGCCGGCTCGCTCTCGCTCGTTGGACCGCGCCCGCACGCGCTGCAAGCCAAGGCCGCCGGCCGGCTTTATCACGCCGTCGTTGACGGCTACTTCGGCCGCCACAAGGTGAAGCCCGGCATCACCGGCTGGGCGCAGATCCACGGCTGGCGCGGCGAGACCGATACGCCCGAGAAGATCCAGAAGCGCGTCGAGCACGACATCTACTACATCGAGAACTGGTCGCTGCTGCTCGACGCCTACATTCTCTTCAAGACGCCATTCGCGCTCCTGAAGTCCGACAACGCCTACTGAGCTCAGCCCAGCCGAGTAGCAAGATGCGCGCCGCAACGATCCAAATAGCAGCGCAGAGCCGTGAGCTCGCGCACCAAGGTGCCGCGCCGCGCAAGAGCGTCGCGCACCGGCTCGTGCTGGCGCTGGTCGCGGTGACGATCGTCTCTAGCGGCTTTGTGTTCTCTGAGCCGGCGCCGGTCGACGCACTGACCATCGGCCTGATCGTGCTGTTGCCGGTCGTCGGGCTCGTGTCTTTCAACCCGACGCTTATCGCCTACATCTCGCTATGGACGGTTGCCGGCGCCTGCGCCGTGCTCGCCGCCGCGCTGTCGCTCGACCTCGGGATCACGCTGCCGCACGTCGCCGTCACCCTCTACCTGACGCTTGCCTCGGTCGTGTTCGCCGGCTTCATCGCCAAGAGCCCGACGGCGCACAGCGAGCTGATCTTCAACGCCTGGACCTGGGCCGCCGTCGCCGCTGCCGGCTGCGGCCTCATCGGCTATTTCGGCCTCCTGCCCGGCGCCTACGAGCTCTTCACCAAGTTCGGCCGCGCCAGCGGACCCTTCAAGGACCCAAACGTGTTCGGCCCGTTTCTCGTCCCGCCGCTGATCTACATGGTGCACGTCGCCCTCGGCCGGCCCTGGCACCGCATGCTGGCGCCGCTCGCCATTGCCGGGTTGTTGATGCTGACCGTCCTGCTGACCTTCTCGCGCGGCGCCTGGATGAACCTCGCCGTCGCGCTCGCGATCTTCGGCTATCTCACCATGCTAACCAGCCGCCGGACGATCACGCGCGTCAAGCTCATGGCGCTGCTCGTTGCCGGGCTGCTGTTCACCGCGGGCCTGATTACGATTGCGCTCTCGACCGATTACATCTCCGACCTCCTCGTGCAACGCTCGACGCTGGAGATGGAGTACGACAGCGGCACGGAGGGACGCTTTGGCGGCCAGCAGAAGGCAATTGGGCTCATTACCGAGAACCCACTCGGGCTCGGCGCGCTCGAGTTCGGCGAGCGCTACCACCCCGAAGAGGTGCACAACGTCTATTTGAGCATGCTGCTCAACGCCGGTTGGCTCGGCGGCGGCATCTACTGGATCCTCGTCGGCTTGACCGCGATTCTGGGCTTCCGCCACGCACTCAAGGCGACCCCGACGCAGCCGCTGTTCCTCATCGTCTACGCGGCCTTCATGGCCAATGCCGGCGAAGGGATCATCATCGACAGCGACCACTGGCGCCACTTCTACTTGCTGGCCGCGATGGTCTGGGGCCTGATGAGCGCACGCACGCTCGCTCAGCCGGTGATCGAAGCGACGTGGGCCGCGATTTCGCCGCGACGCCCTGCCCGGCTGTGTCCGTCGTCTCCCGTCGCCGCGCGGCGCCCGCGCCGCGCACCGAGCATCGTCGGCGGCATGGCGTACGCCTGAGCCGGCTCAGCCTATCAGCCGCAGGTGGTTGTCGAAGGAGCGGCCGGGGAACGACGCCGTCTTCAAATGAGCGTGGTCGGGCGTCTCGGTCTCCACGACGCCAAGCCCGGAGCTCAACGCGAACTCCGACTGTGCGACGCCCGTCAGGCCGCAGCCGTCGATGAGCGGCGTCTCGCCGACGATCGCCGCGCGCTCGGTGTTGACGTAGACGATGCGACCTGCGCGCGGGGCCGAGGCTGCCAGCACGCGCCTGTCGCCGCTGATCGCCACCGCCCCGATGTAGCCGGCAAGATGGGCGCCCCGCGGCGTCTCCGGCTCGATGATGCGCAATGGCTTGTCGATGCCGGCGAAGCCGATGAGCTCCGGCGTCTCCTCCGCCTCGCCCTCCCACTGCGCGCCGAACCAGACCGCGCCGCGCGCGTCCGCCGCGATGTGGCGGATCGAGAGCTTGTGCAAATCGCGGCTCTGGTTGTGCTGGGCGATGAGGTCGCCAGTGGCGCTGTCGATGAAAGCGAGCGACGGGCTCATGGTGTCAATGTTGAGCTTCTCGCGTCCTGTACCGCCCGCTTCGACATGGGTCTCGATGCCGCCGTTGGCGACCGCGAGCGTCTTGCCGTCGGCGAGCAGGATCACCTCGTGCGGGCCGATGCCGAACGTTTTCAGCTCGCCGATGCGCTTGTAGCCTTGCGTGGCGCCGTAGACGCCGAGGAGGCCGTCGCGCGTCTCGTTGTCGTGCTCGGTCGCGTAGAGCAGGCGTCCGTCGGCCGAGAACACGCCGTGGCCGTAGAAGTGACGGTTCGGCGGCGTCGTGAACAGCGCCGGTTCGCGCCGGCCCCGCACATCGAAGGCGAGCGCGAACGAGCCGGGGCGGCGAGCGAACACCACCGCGTGGCCGCTAGTGTGGTCGAGCGCGATGTCGTGGCCGCGGTCCCGCAGCGGTAGCTCGCGCACGATCGAGCCGTCGAGCCGCAGCACCACGACCGAGTAGGTGCCATCCGCGCGCCGGCATGCGGCGATGAAGTCGCCACGACCGGCGTCCACGGCATCATCGGGCGATAGCACGCCCGCGAAGGCGTGCGAGGCCGAGCCCAGCGCCAGCGCGGAGCCGATCAGGAAGCTGCGCCGGTCGATCCGCATCGCCTCAATCGCCATCGAGCTCGTTGAACCCTATCGTCAGGCCCGCGAGCGGAGCGAGTTCGCGCCCGACGAGCTTGCGGATGTTGTCCACGTGGAAGCGCAACGCGCGCAGCTCGCGTGCGCGTTCCGGATCGCCCTTCTCGCCCGCGCCCTTTTCTATCGCGGCCGGGGCATCGTGCGCGAGCCTCACCCACGCCTGTGTGATCCAGCGGGGCATCCAGACCTTGTTTTCGGGAACGTTGCGTCCGAGGTCTAGGCTCTCGTACAGAACCTTGAGCGAGGCGACCTCCGCTGCGACGTAACTCAAGCCCGCGGCCGCGAAGGGGAGCTGCAGCGGCTGCTTTGCGGCGGCCGGCTCGGTGCCCGCGTTGGCAGCCACGAGCGGAGCCACTTGCCGATCCTGGATCATCTGCAGCCCTGTCACAAGCGCGCGGGCGAACTCGGCCTGCGCTTCGGCAGCCGTCTTGTAGCTCGCATTGTCGGGACCGGGCGCCAGCATGCGGGCGCGCCAGCCTTTGTCCCCGCCCCATTCCGCGACGAGATCTCCTGCGATCCCTTGCAGGTTCTTGGCGATCGCAACGGCGAGCCGGCAGCGATAGCGCCCGTCCTCATCTTCGGAGGTGATCGGCGGCTTTGCCGTGAGCAGGCTCTCGAGTGCCGGCAGGCCCTGGATGGCCGCGCTCTTTGCGGCAAGCGCCGCCGGCTCGAGCGCGGTCGCATCGCGCTTTGCCATCAACGCGCGGAGCTGGCGCTGCATGAACCCGCGCGGATCGGGCCAGAACGATATGCGCTCCGGCCGCCCGGTCACCGCCATAGGGCCAAAGCGCAGGAACTCGATCTCAGCCCAAGCGAGCACAACCTGATCGAAGTCCTCGCGCGCGGGGGAGAGGTGCTCGGGCTTGCCGTTGCAGGTCGCGTCGAGATCGTCGGCGAGTTTGGCGGTGGCCTTTTGGAACTTTTCGAAGCGCGGGACGAGATACTTATCGACGACCTTCGTGGTCGTCTCTGCATACGGCGGCACGGCGCGCTCGGCGGCGCCCGCGCCGAGTGCGAACGCGACCGAAGCTGCAAGACCCAGTGCTATGGCCGCCGACCAGCACGTCCGGTGCTCGTCGAAATGAATTCTGATCTGCATCAGCCCCGGCCCGATTTTGCGGACCTTCCCCTATGACCGCCGAAGCCGGCAAAGTATCACCTGCAGCGCCGCGCCACAGCGTCGCGCCCGATAAATGCTCTCACATACCGCGCGCCCTCGAAAATATTCTTGACTTGGTGAGTACGAAATCATTCTCATCGCGACATTGATCGCTGCAAGGGCGCCGGAAGCGCGGCCCGCGGGGGCGCGGCCTGAAGCGCGCAAACGAGCCTCGACCACAGCGGCCAAATCGGGATTTCGAGAGGACACTTGTCATGCGCAGATTGTTCGCCGCCAGCCTGGCGGCCGCCGCCGTGCTCGCTGGGGCTGCAAGCGCCGACCCCGTCCCCGCCGTTTCGGAAGTGATCAAGACCTACGCCGACATTGCGCAAGCGAGCTACGCGGACGCGCTTGCCGGCGCACGCGGTCTGAAGACCGCCGTCGATACGCTCATCAAGTCGCCGACCGACGCCAATCTTAAGGCGGCCCGCGAGGCCTGGATCGCGGCACGCGTGCCCTACATGCAGACCGAGGGATTCCGCTTCGGCAACAAGATCGTCGACGACTGGGAGGGGCGCATCAACTCCTGGCCGCTCGATGAAGGCCTCATCGACTATGTCTCCACCGATTACGGCAACGAATCCCCGACCAACGACCTCTACGTCGCCAACGTGATCGCCAACACCTCGATCAAGATCGCGGGGGAGCAGGTCGATACCTCCAAGATCACAAAAGAGCTCCTAACCGACAAGCTGCAGGAGGCGGGCGGCGTCGAATCGAACGTCGCCACCGGCTACCACGCCATCGAGTTCCTGCTCTGGGGCCAGGACCTCAACGGCACCGGGCCGGGCGCCGGCGACCGGCCCGCGACCGACTACGACGTCAAGAATTGCACGGGCGGCCATTGTGACCGCCGCGCGCAGTACCTCCAGGCCGCGACCGACCTTCTTGTCGACGACCTTGCTTGGATGGCCGACCAGTGGAAGCTGGACGGTGCCGCGCGCAAAGCCGTCATGGCGGATGGCGGACAGGCGGGGCTGACTGCGCTGTTCAAGGGGCTCGGCAGCCTCTCGTACGGCGAAATGGCCGGCGAGCGCATGAAGCTCGGCCTCCTCATGCACGACCCCGAGGAAGAGCACGACTGCTTCTCCGACAACACGCACAACGCGCTTTATTACGACGCCGTCGGCATCAAGAACGTCTACCTCGCCTCCTATAAGCGCACCGACGGAACGGTGGTCTCGGGGCCCAGCGCCTCCGACCTCGTGCGCGCCAAGTCGCCGGAGACGGATAGGGCTACGCGCGCGGCGATCGACGCAACGATCGAGCGCATGAGTACGATCGTAAAGCGGGCCGAGGCCGGCGAGCACTACGACCAGCTCATCGGCGAGGGCAACGAGAAGGGCAACGCCATCGTCGAAGCTGCGATTGAAGCGCTCATCGCCCAGTCGAAGGAGTTCGAGCGCGGCATCGTGGCCCTCGACCTCAAGGCGATCGAGTTCGAAGGTTCCAACAGCCTCGACAGCCCCGACAAGGTAAAGAAGCAAAAGCAGTCGAGCGCCAACTGAGAGGGTGCCAGAATGACGCTAGGCGGGGGCGACCTTGCGCCCGCGCCTGCTTGTGCGCGAGGTGAGGCAACCTCGAGGTGACCGATGCTCTTCAATGGCCCATAGCAAGGGAACAAAACCGCAGCTGACGCTGCTGCTGGCGCCGGGTCTTGCCGTGGTCTGCCTGGCCGCGCTCATGAGCACGGGTGGTCTCGGCGCCGTCGACAGCAAGCTGGATCAACAAGTCGCCGAGCAATTGGCGTCTTTGCGGAGGCGACAGCCGCCCGATGAGCCCGACGAGGCGTTCCCCGGCGGCACGGCGACGACGGACGAGAGCATCGACACGCGCGACGCGTTCTCGCACTTCTCGCGCGGCATCGGCTTTGAGGGTGAGGCGCGCTTCAAGGTCGGTAACGCCATCTTCCGCAAGCTGTGGGTGTCGGCGCCTTCCTCGACCCAAGGCTCCGACGGACTCGGGCCCCTTTACAATTCGCGCTCCTGCCAGAGCTGCCACCTGAAGGACGGCCGCGGGCATCCGCCCAACGGCAACTTTCCGCAGGACACGGCGGAATCGATGTTCCTGCGCCTCTCGATCCCGCCGGAGACGGACGAGCAACGCCGCCTCATCGCCGAGCACAAGGTCAACTCCATCGACGAGCCGACCTACGGCGCGCAGCTACAGGAGACGGCAATCCAGGGCCACGACAACGAAGGCCACATGCACATCACCTACGAGGAGGTGCCAATCAAGCTCGGCGACGGCTCGTCGGTGAGCCTGCGGCGGCCGACCTACTCGATTGCGGACCTCAAGTACGGGCCGCTGCACCCCAAGACCATGCTGTCGCCGCGCGTAGCGCCGCCCATGATCGGGCTCGGCCTCATCGAGGCGATCCCCGAGGAGCAGATTCGCGCGCATGCCGACCCCAACGACAAGGACGGTGACGGCATCTCGGGGCGCGCAAACGAGGTCTGGTCCATCGTCGACAACCGGCTGGAGCTCGGCCGCTTCGGGTGGAAGGCCGGCGTCCCCTCGATCCGCCAGCAAACCGGTACCGCGTTCGCGACCGATATCGGCATCTCGAATCCGGTGGTGCTCAAGCCCTCGGGCGATTGCACGCCGGCGCAGACGTTCTGCCTCAACGCACCCAACGGCAACAGCGCGCGCGACGGGGGCGTTGAAGTGGGCGCGAAGCTGTTCGACCTCGTCGTGTTCTACGCACAGAACCTGGCGGTGCCTCCGCGCCGCGATTTCACCGATGCGAAGGTCGCCGATGGCAAGGCGCTGTTCTATGCGCTGAACTGCCAGGGCTGCCACACGCCCTCGTTCACCACCGGCAAGGTTGAGGGCCAACCCCAGCTCAGCAACCAGAAGATCTGGCCCTACTCCGATCTGTTGCTGCACGACATGGGCGACGGCCTCGCCGACAACCGCCCCGAAGGCATGGCGGATGGGCGCGAGTGGCGCACCCCGCCGCTGTGGGGCCTCGGCCTCACGCGAATCGTCAACGGCCACACTCTGTTCCTGCACGACGGGCGGGCGCGCAACCTCGAGGAAGCCATCCTTTGGCACGGGGGAGAGGCGCAAGCCGCACGCGACGGCTTTGCGGCGCTGAGCCAGAGCGAGCGCGAGGCGCTGCTCGCCTTCGTCGCCTCGCTCTGACCTCAAGCGTTACTGCACGCTCGCCGCCGTCTTGCGCGCCTGGAACTTGCCGCTCATGTCGACCACCGGCTGCGTGTCCGACGCCGTCGGCAACTTCATGACGTCCTTGGCGTCGAGATCGAAGCGGTTGAGGTCGACCATACGGATCGTCTGGTCGCCGTAGCTCTTGTAGTACATGCGCAGGTTCTGCGGGTCGCGCATGACCGTGAACAGCGTCTCATCGGCATGGAGACCGCCGCCCTCGTTGGTGCGCGCGACGCCGTGCGGAATGTCGAAGTTGTTGAGGATGTGGAAGCCACTGAACACACCAGCGGTGGCGTCGGGAGCCGCGAAAGCGGTGGCGCCGAACACGGCGGCGCGTACAAAGCGCGATGGCGGCGTGAAGTCGCCCGGCAGGCCCAGCATGCCAGCGCCCATGCCGAAGCTCTGGAACGTCTTGCCGTCGAGCTTCACCGGCGGAACGTCGCGCGGACTGAGCGCAACGTAGTTGCGCAAGTTCGTCATGTGCCAGTCGAAGCTCGGCGAGTTGGTGAGGACCCCGAGGGGATTGCCGTAGAGCACCAGCTTGCCGCCGATGGGCTCGATGACGAGGCTCTTGCCGTTCTTGTCGGTGACGATCCAGTGGAACGGCTGCACTCCCCCCGGCCAGCCGGGGATCAGCGTCGGCGCCACGATTGCCTCGCCATTCTCGATCGCGGCACGCACCTCGTCCACGCTCGAGAACTGGGTCAGGATCCAGTTGGAGAAGTCGATCGACGACATCGACTTGGCCTGGTTCTGTGGCGTCGTCGGCGTGTACTCGGCATAGGTCGGGAAATAGAAGGTGCCGATCGCTAGGCCTTTCTCGTTGATGCCGTCCATGATGCCGAGGTTGCCGAATGCGATGGCACCGAGCGCGCCGTACTTGGTCGTCCACTTCTTGCCGTCGCCCAGCGGCGTCGAGCCCGTAAAGTTGTAGCCGCGCGGCTCCACGGCAAAATCGATCGCCACCGGGATGCCGAACTCGAGCGTGCGTCCGTGCACGAAGGTACCGTCGGCGTTCTTCAGAAAGATGCCGGTGCAGGCGCTGGCGCTGGTCGCGGCCGCGAAGGTGAAAGCGGTGGCGGCGGCGACGCCGCGAAAGAGCATGGAGGTTCGGTTCATTGGGTTCATCGGGGGCTCCGTTGGCCGGGCGCTGCGCGACGCCGCGGGGAAGCCGATCCGGGTAGCAGGTCTTGTTTGAGGTCCCGTGAGACGGATCGCTCGAATTGGAGGCATCGCGGGCTCGCGCGGCCCCGAGACTGGCGAGAGTAATGTCCAATCTTTGAGCATGATCGAGCCAATGTGACAAACCGGCCACACCAATTGGGGGTAATGTGTCCCCACCCGGAGCGTCGCCAAGCAGAGCAACCAAACCGCTCCGGCCATAGGGGAAAACACAATGGGTATCGTTACGGCACTCGCGGTCAGCATCGGCCTTTTAGGCGGCGTTGCGACCTATCTTTATCTTTCGGACTTCCTCGGCCTCGGCCTGCAGATCTGGGCCGCCTTCATCGCGTGGGCGAGCTTCTATCACTGCGGCGGCAAGATCGGGGGCTTCACCAAGAGCGTGCTCGCCAACCTGTGGGGCATCGTGTGGGCCGTGCTCACGCTGCTTGCCATCACGAAGCTCGGCTTCGCCGACACGCTGGGGCTGCCCATCTGGGCCGGCATCTGCGTCGCGATCGGCGTCGGGCTGATGATCCTCGGGTCCAACATCCCGATCTTCTCGGCGATCCCGGCGACGGTTTACGGCTACGCGGCAACCACTGGCGCTGCTGACTTCCGACGGCGTCGCCAAGCTGACGCAGCCGGACGTGCACAATCCGGCTGCCGTGGTCGCGCTCTCGATGATCGGCGGCGCAATCTTCGGACTGATCTCCGAGGCATTCGCCGGGGCGCTGGCGAAGTCGTAGGGCTCCGCGAGCCTTCGACGACGGTTGCGGGTCCGGCGCGAGCCGGGCCCGCACAACGATGTTGCGTTCAGCACCGCGCGCGATGCGCGCGGTAGCGCTGGATTAGTGCGTTCGTCGAGCTGTCATGTGTGAGCTGCGGCTCGGATGCAGCTTCTAGCTCCGGCACGATGCGGTTTGCCAGCACCTTCCCCAGCTCCACGCCCCACTGGTCGAACGAGTCGATCGCCCAGATCGCACCTTGCGTGAAGGTGCTGTGCTCGTAGAGCGCAACGAGCGCGCCGAGCGTGCGCGGATCGAGGCGCTCGGCCAGGATCATGTTGGTGGGGCGGTTGCCTTCCGCGACGCGGAACGGGATCTGCGCGGCCGGAACACCTTCGGCTGAGAGCTCGGCCGCGGTTTTGCCGAAAGCCAACGCCTCGGCTTGGGCAAAGAGGTTCCCCATCAGCAGATCATGGTGCTCGGCAAGCGCGCTCAGCGGCTCGAGGAAGCCGATGAGGTCGCAGGGGATGAGCTTCGTCCCCTGGTGGATGAGCTGATAGAAGGAATGCTGCGCATCCGTGCCGGGCTCGCCCCAGAAGATGGGCCCGGTCTGGTAGCCGACGCGGCGTGCATCGAGATCGACCGACTTGCCGTTGCTCTCCATCTGCAACTGCTGCAGATAGGCCGGAAAGCACGCGAGCGGCTGGGCGTAAGGCATGACGCCGATCGCCTCGGCGCCGAAGAAGTTGTTGTACCAGACGGTCAGCAGCCCCAGCAGCACCGGCAGGTTCTTGGGCAATGGCGCCATGCGGAAGTGCTCGTCCATGGCGTGGAAGCCGTCGAGCATGGCGCGGAAATTGTCTGCTCCGATGGCGATCATGGTCGACAGTCCGATCGCGGAATCCATCGAGTAGCGCCCGCCGACCCAATCCCAGAACCCGAACATGTTGGCGGGGTCGATGCCGAATTTCTCGACCGCCTGCGTGTTGGTCGAGACGGCCACGAAGTGGCGGGCGACCGCCACCTCCGAGCCGAGCTTGCCGACGAGCCACGCGCGCGCGGTCGCGGCATTGGTCATGGTCTCGAGCGTGGTGAAGGTTTTGGACGAGACGACGAACAGCGTCTCCGCCGCATCGAGATCGTGTGTTGCCTCGCTGAAGGCGGCCCCATCGACATTGGAGACGAAACGGAAGCGCAAGTTGCGGTCGCTGTAGCGGCGCAGAGCCCGATAGGCCATTTCAGGGCCGAGATACGACCCGCCGATGCCGATATTCACGACGTTGCGAATGCGCTTTCCCGTGTGGCCCGTCCACGAGCCGTCGCGCACCTTCGCCGCGAACGCGGCCATGCGGTCGAGCACCGCTTGCACGTCGGAGACGACGTTCTTTCCATCGACCTCGATCACCGCGCCACGCGGAGCGCGCAGGGCGACGTGCAGCACCGCGCGGCCTTCGGTCGTGTTGATCTTCTCGCCGCGGAACATGGCGTCGCGCCGCGCCGCCACGCCGCGTTCCTCGGCGAGACGCGCGAGCAGTTGCATGGTCGCATCGGTGATGCGGTTCTTCGAATAGTCGAGCAAAAGCCCCGCGCCTTCGACAGTGAAGCGCGCAGCGCGGCCGGCATCGTCGGCGAACAACTGCCGCAGGTGGGCGTCCTTGATCTTCCCGTGGTGGTCGGCAAGCGCTTGCCACGCCTGCGAGCCGGTTAGCGCCTCCGCCATCGGCGGGTCTCCTATCGCAGGGCTTTCGACTTGCCGTCGATGGACTGCAGGAGATCCTGCCACGACTTGACGAAGGCCTTGGCGCCGTCGACCTGCAGCTGCCGCCCCACCGCATCGACGTCGATGCCGGCGGACGCGAACTCGCCCAGCACCTTGCCGCTGTCGCCGCCATCGGCCGGAACCAGGCTGCCTACGCTGCCATGATCGGCGAAGGCTTGCAGCGTCTCGTCCGGCATGGTGTTGACCGTGTTCGGCGCGGCGAGCGCGGTGATGTACATGGTGTCGGGCGAGCGCGGGTCCTTGGTGCTGGTGCTCGCAAACAGAAGCCGCTGCGGGCGCGCGCCGACATTCTCGAGCCGCTGCCAGCGGTCGCCGGCGATGAGCTCGCGATAGGCCCGGTAGGCCTCCTTGGCGACCGCGATGCCGAGTTTGTCGCGCAGCCGGTCTGAGACCTTGTCGGCGACGGCGCGGTCCCAGCGGGAGACGAATACGGAGGCGACCGAGCGCACGTCGGGCGAGAGGCCCGCGGCGACGCGGCGCTCCAGCCCCTTCATGTAGGCTTCCGCGGCGGCGAGGTAATCGCTGCCTGAGAACAGCAGCGTCACGTTCACGCTTACACCTGAAAAGATCGACTCCTCGATCGCCGGCAGCCCTTCCTTGGTGCCGGGAATCTTGATGAAAAGGTTCGGCTTGCCGGCGCGATCGAACAGGCGCTTGGCCTCCGCGATGGTGGCCTTGGTGTCGTAGGCAAGCAGCGGAGAGACCTCGAGCGAGACCCAGCCGTCGACGGTCGCCGTGCGCTGGTGCACGGGTAGGAAGAGATCGGCCGCGCGCCGGAGATCCTCGAGCGCCAGCTCGAGGAACAGCGACTCGCCCGCAAGCCCCGCCTTGACCAGCTTGGCGATGGCGCCGTCGTACCAGGTGCTCTTGGCGACAGCCTTTTCGAAGATCGACGGGTTGGAGGTGAGGCCCGTCACCGAAAGCTCGTCGATGTATTTGCGCAGCCGGCCGCTATCCAGCATGTCGCGCGTGATGTCGTCGATCCACAGGCTTTGCCCGATGTCGTGCAGCTTCTGCGTCGCCTTCACGGGGCTTCTCTCCGATGAGTTGCTGGGGCCACGAACGCCCGCGATCGCGAGCTGCCAGCCGCCGACCGTCATATCAGCCAGGGCGGGGCCGCCCGCAAGCCCGATGTCGCCCGGGCCGTCGTAAGGCATCTGCCATGCCCGCCAAAATGGGGCGTTTGTGGGCCCCTCTGAAGGAACCCCGGTGCGCGCCCCGCCGTTTGGCCGTCAAGCGTGCATACGGTCTGATTGCGACGCTCAAATCGAGGGCTGAGAAACCTTACCGCAGCTTTGCTTGATCTGGTTCAAGGCATTGTTATGCAAAGGCGTTGGACAAGGATTGCACGCTCGCGTAGGCGCCCCTGGAAAAGTGCGTGCGGTGATGGACCTCGTCGAAGCCACCCTCAAGAAGCCTGCCATCGGGACGCTTCGCATCTACGAGGACCGCGAGGCGCTCGCGCGTGGGGCCGCAGAGTTGATCTGCGAGACCACCGTCTTGAAGCCGGGCCCGGCCCGCATCGCGCTGTGCGGCGGGACAACGCCGGAACCGGCCTACAAGCTGCTCGCACAAGATCCCCTGCTCCACCGCCTGCCCTGGACCCGGGTGCATTGGATCATGGGGGATGAGCGCTTCGTGCCGCCCGCCGACCCTGCGAGCAACTCCGGCATGGTGCGCAATGCCTTCCTGGTGCGCGTTCCGGCGCCACCTGAGAACGTGCACGCCATCGCAACCGAGGGCATCGACCTCGACGAGGCCGCGGCGCAATACGACACGCGGCTCAAACAGCTATATGGTGCTCAGACACTGCGCATGGACCGGCCGCTGTTCGACCTGACGCTGCTCGGCCTCGGTGATGACGGCCACACGGCCTCCCTGCTCAAGGACAACCCCGTGCTCGATGAGCATGACCGCTGGGTTGCCCCCGTTCGCGCCAAACCCGACCGCGTGACCCTCACCTATCCGGCGCTCGAAAGCAGCCGCCTCGTCGTCTTCATCGTCGCCGGCGAGGACAAGCAGGAGATCCTCGACCGCGTGCTGGCGGGCGATGCAAGCACTCCCGCCGGGCACCTGCGCCCCATCGGCGACGTGCTCTGGCTGGTCGACCGCGCCGCTGCCGGCCGCTGGTACTGAGCTTTCGGCACGGCTCGACGAACTGGCGGCCCGCTCCCGCCAATCCCACATATTTCGCGACTTGCATCGGCCGCCATTGCCACCAACTCGCCGCCGGCGCGTGAACACGGCATGATAGCGATGTCCTCACGAGAGCGGGGGATCAAGGGAGCTTCAGTTTTGAACGCCAAGCTCGGAAAGCCGCCATTGCGGCAGCGGTTTGCGCGCGCGGTCGGCGCCGTAAAGGCGGCGTTGTGGCCGACGGCCGCGACCGATACCGCCACGGAGGAGGAGATCGCGGCTGCCGCGCGCGAGTTCGCGCCCGTCGTTTGGCTGCTCGGCAAGGTGCAGTCGGGTAAGACCTCGCTCATCCGCGTGATGACCGGCTGCTCCACCGCCGAGATCGGCGACGGCTTCCGCGCCTGCACCAAGACAGCGCGCATCTTCGACTTCCCCGAGGAGGCGCCGCTTGTGCGCTTTCTCGACACGCGGGGATTGGGCGAGGCCGGCTACAATCCCGCCGAGGACCTCGCCTTCAGCGAGCGTCAGGCCCACCTCGTCATCGTCACCATGCGCGCGCTCGACGCGCAGCAGGAGGCGGTCGTCGAGGTCGCGCGGCTCATCCGGAGGCGGCATCCGGAGTGGCCCATCGTCGTCGTGCAGACGGCCCTGCATGAAGGCTACCGGCCGGGTGCCGGCCACGTGCAGCCGTACCCGTTCACAACTGGGGACGCCGCTGCGTTGTCCAATGCCGGCGTCAGCTCTGATCTCGTGCGCAGCCTCGCCCGCCAACGCACGCTGTTCGATGACGTGCCCGGCCACGCTGCGATCGTATTCGTGGCAGTCGATTTCACCTTGCCCGAGGATGGCTGGACGCCCGCCGACTACGGGCACGAGGCGATCGTCGCAGCGCTGCAGAGCGTCGCGCCAACCGCCGTCGTCTCCGCGCTGACGAACCTGACCGGCTCTGCGGCCGATGCGCTGGAGGACCGCGCGCACCCTCATATCCTCGGGTATGCGACAGCGGCCGGCGCCGCCGACCTGTGGCCCATTGCGGGCATCGCGCTGGTGCCTGCGGTCCAAGCCAAGCTCATCCACACTCTTGGCGCCATCTACGGCATCGTCTGGGACCGGCGTGCCCTGGCCGAATTCGCAAGCGCGCTCGGCGCCACCACGCTCATCCGCGTCGCGTCCGGCTTTGGCGCGCGCGAGCTCGCCAAGCTCGTCCCCGTCTACGGCCAGACCGCGGGAGCCGCCGCCGCCGCGGGCATGAGCTTTGCCACCACGTATGCGCTCGGCAAGGCCGCGTGCTACTTTCTTGCCCGCCGCAAAGCGGGTGCCAGCGATCCGTCCGGCGTCGCGCAAGCCTACAAGGATGCGCTCGGCTCGGCCTTGCGGCTGGCGCGCGAGCGGGGCATCTCGAACCCGCAGAACCGAAAGACCTAGATGAGCCGGCAGACCCGCGCCCTGTCCTACCTGCGCGCCGCGATGCTGATCATCGCGCTGGCGCTACCGCTGATCTCGCTGGTGCTCCTGGGCTCGCTGTGGCTCTGGCAGAACGGCTACGTCCTCTACTGGGCCATAGCTGCCTGCGTCGTTACGGTGTCGGCCTACGCGATCGAGCGCTGGATACTGCGGGATGCGGTCAAGCGCGCGCCGCCGCCCGAAGACCCGCAGGACGCGCCCGATCCCCTGTGGAACGCGCGCGAGAACGCCGCATGGGATGCCGTGCGCCGCATCGTCGACACGCTCGAGCCCGGCCAGCTCGACAGCCGCGACGCGGTGCTCTCACTCGGCACGCGCACGGTCGATGCGGTGGCCAAGCAGATGCACCCGGGCGAGAAGGACCCGTTGTGGAAGTTCACGGTGCCGGAGGCGCTGGCGCTCATCGAGCGCGTCAGCGCGGAGCTGGGGCCGCTCGTGCGCGAGAGCATTCCGCTCGGCGACCGTCTCACCGTCGGCCAGCTCATGACCATCTACCGCTGGCGCTCCATCATCGGCGTCGCCGAATCCGCCTTCGACCTGTGGCGCATCGTGCGCCTGTTGAACCCCGCCTCCGCACTCACGCAAGAGATGCGTGAGAACGTCACGCGGCAGCTCTACGACTGGGGCCGCGAGGAGCTGGCGCGGCGGCTCGCGGCAGCTTACGTGCGTGAGGTCGGCCGCGCCGCGATCGACCTCTACAGCGGCCGCTTGAGCGTCCCAGCCGCCACGCTGGCGACGCACGTCACCAAGGCGACGCGCGAGGATCGCGCCGAGCCCGAGCTCGCCGAGCCGTTACGCGTGCTGATCGCGGGCCAGGTCGGCGCCGGCAAGTCGAGCCTCGTCAACGCACTCGCCGGCGAGGTGAAGGCCGCGGCCGACGTGCTCCCCGCTACTAAAGGGTTCTCGGCCTATCAGCTCATGCGCGAGGGCTCGCCGGAGGCCCTGCTGATCGACAGCCCCGGGCTCGGCATGGATGTCGAGGAGACCGCCGCGCTGCTGGAAGAGTCGAGCTATACCGACCTCGTGCTGTGGGTCGTCTCGGCGACGCGGCCCGATCGCGAGGCCGATCGGCGGGCGCTCGGCGCCTTGCGCGACCATCTCGCCGCCCGCTTCGAGCGGCGCCGGCCGCCGATCCTGCTGGTGCTGACGCATATCGACCAGCTCCGTCCCTTCCAGGAGTGGAGCCCGCCTTACGATCTCGACAGCGCCCGGGAACCGAAAGCTCAGTCGATCCGCACCGCCCTACAGGCGGTTGCGGGGGAGCTCGGCGTTCCCATGGAGGACGCGGTGCCCGTATGCCTCGACACGGCGCGCGGGACTTACAATGTCGACACGCTGTGGGCGAAGATCCTCGACGTGATGCCCGAGGCGCAGAGCGCGCGCCTCCTGCGGGTGCTGCTCGCGGCCGGCAGCGAAGGCCGCTGGCGGCGGCTGTGGTGGCAGGCGGTCAACGCCGGGCGCGTCGTCGGGCAGGTCCTCAAATCGAAGCCTTGATCGACCCAGGATTCTCCAAGAAAAGCGCGGCATCGGCGGCATCGATTGGCGCCCGCATCGCTGCTAGTCTGATGCGGGGGTGCCTGCTGGGCGCATCGGGGGTTCTATTTCCATGATCCTGTTCGGCATGATCGGCTACGTGCTCATCCAGTTCGCTATCGGCATCTGGGTGTCGCGGCGGGTCAAGAACGAGAACGACTACATCCTTGCCGGCCGCAGCCTCGGACCTACCCTCGTCGCCTTCTCCGTGTTCGCCACGTGGTTTGGCGCGGAGGCGATCGTCGCCACCTCGGGCGAGGTCTACGACAAGGGGCTTTCGGGAGCCATCGTCGATCCGCTGGCGTACGGCTCCGCCGTGATCGCGGCGGGCGCGCTCTACGCCGCCTTCCTGTGGCGCCAGGGCGTCTCGACTTTTGCCGACGCGTTCCGTACGCGCTTCTCGCCCGCAATCGAGAAGCTCGTCGTGATCGTGCTGTTGCCGGGCTCGGTGTTCTGGGCGGCGGCGCAGATCCGCGCCTTCGGCCAGGTGCTGGCGTCCGGCTCCGGCATGTCGCTCGCGACCGCGATCACGGTGGCGGCGCTGCTCGTTGCCTCCTATTCCGCGGTCGGCGGCCTGCTCGCCGACGCCGTCACCGACGTGCTGCAGGGCTTCGCCGTCATCAGCGGGCTCGTCGTGCTGACCGTCGCGGTGGCTTACGCGGGCGGAGGCGTGTCGAACGTGCTCTCCCACGTGGAGCCGGAGAAGTTGCTCATCTTCACGTCGACCGATGAAGGCCTGCTCGCGCGTGTTGAGCAGATCGCGGTTGCGTTCTTTGGCTCGTTCGTGGCGATCGAGCTGATCTCGCGCTTTCTCGGCGCGCGCTCGGCCGGCGTCGCTGCGTGGGGCACCATCCTTGGCGGCGTCATGTACATAGTCGTCGGGGTGCTGCCCGTGTTCCTGGGGCTCGCGGCCTCGACGATGGTGCAGACGAACCCCGAGCTTGCGTCGAAGCTCGCGGACTCTGAGCGCACCGTCTCGGTGCTGTCGGAGCACTTCCTGCCGAGCTGGCATTACGTGATCTTCGGTGGCGCGCTGATCTCGGCCATCCTGTCGGTGGTGCACTCGGCACTGCACGCCTCCGGCGCGCAGGTCTCCCACAACATCGTCGTGCGCGTCGTGCCCGGCATGGGCGGCCGCGAGAAGCTGATCGCTGCACGCATCAGCGTCGTGGTGCTGACGGCGATCGCGTTCCTGCTGGCACTGTCGTCGGAGCGCATCAAGGCATTGGTCGAGATTGCCTCAGCGTTCGGCAGCGCCGGCGTGTTCGTCTCAGCGGCGTTCGGGCTTTTCACGCGCATCGGCGGGCCGTTGAGTGCGGGGCTGTCGATCTGCCAGGGCACGATTGTCTGGGGAGTGGGGCACTTTGTATTCGAGTGGCCCGCGCCTTACCTCGTCGCCATCGCAAGCTCGGCAGCGGCCTATCTCGCGGCGAGCTTCTGGAAGCCGGACGCGGAGTCAGCTTGAGCCACGCGGGCTCAACTCCACGCCCCTGCCACCAGCACCAGGGCTAAGGGGAGCGCGGCAAGCGCTTTGATCTGGATCAGGTCGGGTGCGGGGTTGGGAGGTCTGGTGTGCGGCGGCGCCAGATCGCGCGGCGATGTTTGGTCGGAGCGGGGAAATTTGAACTCCCGGCCCCCAGTCCCCCAGACAAGCTGCCATTTGATTTCAAGGGATTTTTTCGGCCGACAGTCAAAAGGACTGACACCCTACACGATCTGGTTCTTCCGAGGACCGTCCGCTCTAGGTCAAAAGCTGTCGGGAGGTACGTGACCGTGTCACGGCCGCTTCACCCCACTTACCCGACTTGTGCTGAGGCCAGTCTCAACGTCTGGGCCAGCAGCGGAAGTAAGGGTCAGGCCTACGCAACCCAGCCACGGAACGCGAAACCGACGTAGAAGAGGCTGACCCCGCTGAACCCGGCATCACGCAATAGCTTCTCGTCGTCTTTGGGGCCGAGAAGCGGCAAACGGGCTGCGATCATGGACCGCGCATTCTCCGCCTGCGACGGCTCAACGCCGGAGGCTACCGCGAAGGCAGCATACCGGGCGAGCCACAGGTCACGATCGCCAGCCCCCTGCGGGAAGCTGAAGTGGGCGACCGCGAAGGGTGCGCCGGGCTTCAGGCGACGCCAGACCTCTCTGAGCGTGCGCAGGCGCTCCTCACGCTCAACGAAGTGCAAGGTCAGAATGCATGTTGCGGCATCGAACGGACCTTCCGGCGCGCTGTCGATGAGCCCGTGGTGCAATCGTGTGCGGGCGGCGAGAGACCCGAGGGTCACTTGTGCGAGGTTCATCATCTCGGCGGATCGATCGACCCCGTCGAACCACCAGCCGGGCCTAGCCTCGGCAAACGCCTTGATTTCCAGGCCGCCGCCTGCGCCGAGAACCAGCACCCGCGCATCGTCCGGCGCGCGCTCCGCGAGGAGAAGCAGGACCATGCGTTGCAGGTCAGCGAAGCCGGGCACAAGACGCGGTGGCCCTTCGGCATAGCGTGCGACTGCCTGTGGGTCAGAGAACGCGTCCATGCTCGGAGGGTATCATACCCCCGGGCAGGATCGAGGCACCCTCACTTGTCTCTAGCCTGTTTCTCGTCGTCGACCCGACGGCACACCTCTGACCACTCTTCTCTCGTCATGTGCGTCATCTGATCCCAGATCTGCTCGCACTCGGTCATCCGAGCCGCCAGAACTGGGGGTTCATGCGCAGTGGCAACGTTCTGCGCTGAGACCTCCGCTAGCCGTACAACCGCCATCCGTACCGCCAGAACTGGGGGTTCGTGCGCAGTGGCAACGTCTTGCTCTGAGACTTCCGCTGTCCGTGCGACCGCTATCGCTGCCATCGGTGCTGGCAATTTGCGCACAGTGGCGATGGTCTGCTCTGAGACCTCCGCTAGCCGTACGACCGCCATCCGTGCCGCCAGAACTGGGGGTTCGTGCGCAGTGGTAAGGCTCTGCTCTGAGACCTCCGCTATCTGCGCGACCGTCATCCGTGCCGCCGGAGCTGGAGGTTCGTGCGCAGCGGCAACGTTTTGCTCTGAGACTTCCGCTATCTGTTCAACAGCCATCGGTGCCACAAGTGCTGGCGGTTCGCGCACAGTGGCGATGGTCTGCTCTGAGACCTCTGCTGGCCGTGCGACCGCCATCGGTGCCACCAGTGCTGGTGGTTCGCGCACAGTGGCGATGGTCTGCTCTGAGACCTCTGCTAGCCGTGCGACCGCCATCGGTGCCACCAGTGCTGGCGGTTCGCGCACAGTGGCGATGCTCTGCTCTGTGACAACCTTCGCCCCGCGAAGCGTCAGTCGGGCTTGCTCGTTCGAGTGTGCCATGAACTCGCGGGCCATGAGCAGCCCGCTCAGCACCACCACAAGCGATAGGAGGATGCGCACCCGTCACCCCGATGCCAAACGTCTCCATGACGCCGACTACGAACGCGCGCGATACCTCCTAAGCTGATTTGCTAAGTCCGGTCAACGGCGTACACAGGCAGAGCCAAGCTTTCGCCACCTCTCCTCAGGCGCGCGCTAGGTCTGATATGGGCCAAAAAAGGGGTCACCGCGTGATCTTAGAGCCTAATTCTTCTCGCTCAGATAACTGAGCCCGGTCCAAACAAATCCGAACCCGACGACGGCGAGCAACACCAGAAAAAAGGGATCGCGCGTCATCGCGTAGAACGTGGTGATGCAGACTAGGAAGAAGGCGCGGACCAATAGTGTTCTCGGGTACAGCGTCTCGGCGCGCGAGAGGACGATGCCGAAAATGGTCATCCCGAGGCCCGCCATTAGCATTCCGGCAAACCTCGGCATGACGTCTCCATAATCGCCATTGGACAAGAGCAGTCTTAGACCCTCTTTCGGGAAGAACAGGAGGGCGAGGCCGATGACGATGAGGTAGCCGTATAGGTAATGGAGGCTCAGCCGGGTGCGGTTCATCGCTCTCTCCGTTGTCCGGTCGCGAGCGCAGATGGTTGAGCCGATGCCGTTGAGCGCGGGCTCAGCAAATAGGCAAAGATCATGATGTGGATGACCACCATGGCCAAGACGTTCACAGCCGCGAGATAGTACGAGGCGCCAAGCTGAACCGGATCGACATGATCTCGGAACGTCGAGATGTTGGCGTAGATCAGGTCCAAAAAGCCGACGGTATTGAAGAGCCAGACCATTGGTGTCGCGATGGCGCTTTCCGTTCGCACGCTTGCGAGTGCCAAGAGAGCAAGAATGACGGCCGTCAGGTCACCATAAGCCGTTGGCACCGCGAATCCGGCGGGAAGCTCAGGCGACACGAGCCCCGGCATCACGAACATCAAACCGTTGACGCGCAGGCACGCGTAAAGAAGAAGCGGCGAGAGCGCGGTCTTGAGCGGCCGGTCCTTGATGTTCGGCCAGACGTACCATTTGCCGATGAGAGCGAATGCGAGAAACGCCACCGCATAGCTGATGAAGAAGTGAATGTGGTTGGCGCTAATCTGCATGAGGGTCCCCCGAACTGACCCCGCCCAGATTGCTGCGCTCTCCGGTGGCGAAGCTTGAGATCAATTGCAGTACGGCACCTGGGCGATCGAGCGGCAGGAAGTGACCTCCCTGCTCGACGGTCTTCATTTCTGCACCGGCGATGAGCGAGCGCGTGCGCTCGCGCTCGGAAGGTCGCGCCCAGTCCTTGCCACCCCAGACGAGCAAGACGGGCGTAGCGATGCGGCCGTAGTCTTTTGTTGCGGCTTCCCAACTCCCTCCGTTGCGGAGCAGACTGATGAAGGCGCGGTAGTGCCCTCGGCGATTGCCCACGGCATACATCTCCTTCATGAGCGCAGGCGGGATGCTCTTGGGGTCCGCGACGCCACCTCGAAGGACCGCCTTCATGATGACGAAGTTTCTCAGCCGCATCACCGTTTCGCCGATCACGGGGACGAGCGCAGCATAGGTAATCATCCAGCCGAGGGCTGAACTGCGCGCCATGCCGCGCCCCTTGGCGTAGTCGTACGGATTGATGGAAATCACCCGCGTAACACGCGGATTGTGGCGGGCGGCGATGACGAGCGGGATCACGCCGCCGATGGAGACGCCGACCAGCGTGATCTCGCGCAGGTCGAGCTTGTCGAGGAAGCCTTCCACCGCTTTGGTGAAGAAGGCGGCATCGTAGCGGGCTCCGGGAATGTCCGAGAAGCCGTGGCCCGGATAGTCCAAGGCATAGACGGTGAAGCGCTTGGAGAGCTCTGGCACCACTTTTTCGAACAGGTCGAGCTGGGTTCTCAACGTGTGCACCAGGACCACAACCGGACCTGCGCCGGACTTGATGTAGCGGAGCTTGGTCCCGTCGACCTCCGCGTAGTTGATGGGGATATCAGGGGCCCAACGCAGCGCCGCGGGCGTTTTCGGGATCGGCCTCAAGGCCTCGACGATGTGGGAGAGGAGCCACAGCCCGAAGCCGGCACCCGCAACCACGACGAAGGCGCATAACCACGAACCCACGGTCGCTCCCCTTCACAACTTGGCGAACGGAGTGTCGCTGACTACTAAAGATGTTCAAGAACATCTTTTGTCAGTTCACTATGGTTGCCGTCACAAAAATGGAGGGTGCGCGCATGCCCTACACGGCTCAGCATAAGCAGGGAACCCGCGATCGAATTCTCAGAAGCGCGCGAAGGCTGTTCAACAGAAAGGGATTTGCGGAGGTGACGATCGACGAGATCATGGCCGAGGCCCGTCTGACACGCGGCGGTTTCTACAGGCACTTCACGTCCAAAGACGACCTCTACAGCGAGGCCCTGTTGCAGTTCACGTGCCTCAATCCGCCTGAAGATTGGCAGCGCAAACACGTTGACCCCTGTGCCCAGGGAGTGAGGCTGGCCCGCATGATCATGGACGCCTACCTGTCGCGGGAGCACTTGCAGGATCACGACGGGTCTTGCCCCACACTTGGAGTGCCGTCGGATGTTTCGAGAAGCAGTGCGCCGGTGAAGCGCGCCTTCCGCAAGGTGCTGGACATGATGCTCTCGGTCTTTGTCGCCAATTTGCGGGGCCCTCAGGCGCGAGAACACGCCCTCGCCCTTGTCTCGGTGTGCGTTGGAGCGATGGTGGTGGCTAGGGCAGTAGACGATCCCGCCTTGGCGAACTCATTCCGCAAAGCGGCGCGAAAGCATGTTCTTGCCAGCTCGGGCTGGGACGCTCAATAGACGATGCGGGGAGCCGGGCAGCTCCTGGTCCGGTATGGGTCAGTAGTCGACGTCAGCAACGTGCATCGCCTATCTCAGTTAAGCACCTGAGAGCAGACTTCCGAGTGCCGCTCGTGGCCGACCGCCGCGGGCCAGAAGCGGACAAGCGGCTAGTCCGCGACGGTTCCGGGCAGGTAGTGTCCGGGCACGTGGTGTAATTTCATCGGCGCTGCC
>JRHI01000593.1_pt1 | contig 37637 bp, 44 predicted proteins | sample 215371 | NCBI WGS metagenome assembly JRHI01 (sample SAMN02929681, study PRJNA255918) | sediment metagenome | biome: cave system; feature: Ice Cave; material: Sediment; isolation source: sediment from deep within a dark volcanic ice cave with no known source of... ... | reverse complement strand
AGGAAACCCCAGCACAGCACCATGATCAAATTAAGCTAAGTGGCATTGAGGCTCTGCCCCTGATGACGGTAACCGAGCACTTTCCGCAAGCTGACAGTTCGAGCAAGGCGTAAGTCCATGCAATGCGCGAAAAAAGACATAGCCGACCTGGTCGGCCAGCCAATCGTCGTAGTTGGCGCAGGGCCGGTGGGGTTGACCGCGGCGCTATCGTTGGCCAGACAGGGCATACCATGTGTCGTATTAGAGTCTCAGGACAGCATCTCGGCCGAAGGCTCCAAAGCAGTAGTCATCCAGCGTCGCTCGATCGAGATCTTCGACTGGGCGGCGCCGGGCATAGGCCGCGCAATCAGGGCTGCCGGAATCACCTGGAATATCAAGAGAACATATTTCCGTGACAAACTCATGTTCAGCGAGTCATACGCCGAAGCAGCAGAGGATGTCGCGCCGCCATTTGTGAACCTGCCGCAGACCGACACCGATCGACTGCTTCTTGACGCCGCCAGGAGGCTCTACCCTGAATATATTACTCTCCGTTTCGACTTCACAGTGGCACGCATCACCCAGACTGCCGACTCAGTCACGATTGTGAGCGACAAGGGGAACGTGGTGCAGGCGTCATACGTCATCGGTTGCGACGGGGCACATTCGACGGTCCGCAGGCAGTTGGGCATCAGACTCGAAGGACAGAGCTCGATCAACCTTTTTTTGATCGCCGACATCAAAGCGACGTCGCCGTTTCCTCGCGAGCGACGATTTTACTACGATCCGTCCTCGAACCGGGGTCGACAGATTCTGATCATGCCACAGCCACGTGATGTGTGGAGGATCGATTGGCAAGTGGGTCCGCATGTAAACCTGGAAGACGAGCAGGCCAGTGGCAAGTTGGACGGCCGTATCCGGGCGGTCATCGGCGCCGAACCGTACGAAATCGTGTGGACCAGCCTTTACCGCTTCCACAACCTGGTGGCCGAGAGGTTCCGTGCCGGCAGGGTGTTCCTGGCTGGCGATGCCGCCCACCTCATGAGTCCGTTCGGCGGGCGCGGCATGAACTCCGGCGTGGCCGACGCCCACGATATCGCCCTGCGCTTGGGTGACATATTGATCCGCGGTAAGCCAAGATCTGAACTGGACCGCTACGCTACCGGACGCCGAGCGGTTGCGCTCCATAACATTGCCGCCACCAGCAAGGCTCTGCGCACCATGGAGCCGCCGACATTGTTACACCTGGTGGCCCGCAATCTGGCGCTGCTGGCCAGCCGTCACGTGCCACAAGTTCGCCGCTTCGTTGATTCGGGTCCGTACACGAAAGAGGACCAGACCTCATCGAACTCGGGGCGGGGCCTCGCCCGTCAAGAAACGGCGTCCGATAGTCGTCACAGTCTCCGACTGCCATGGGGACGGTGATCGAGGGACCTCCACCCCGATGTGGTTGTTGATGCTGCAGTACGCCGGTCTAGGGATCGCCATGATGCCGCTGTTCAGCTCGGGTCTCGCGGTCATCCCCGCTTGCACGCCAACACAGCCAGCGCGTTCAACAACGTCGTGCAGCGCACAGCAGGTGCGTTAGGGGTGGCCGTATGCACCGCGATCCTGACCACCCAACAGGCGCAACTGATGGCTGGACGCGCCGCTCTGATGCCCGCGAGTACCCCCACTCCGGATCTCGGTCCGGCTGCTCCGCCAGGAGCGGATCTGTACGCCACCTACCAGCAGGCCGACCTACGGGCGTTCGTCGGGGCGATCGACAACCTGTTTCTGATCTTCGCCGTACTGTGCGCCTTGACCGATCGTCGGTCACCATCGCCGCCGACAACGGCGGCTCCGTCCGGGTCAGCACCGAGGAATAGCCACCAACCGTACCCCGGGGATGGCCGTTCGCCCGCGGCGTCCGGCCGGAAGGCTTCCTGAGCATCGCCCACCGCCTTCATGAATTCGGTGTTCCGGACCAGCCCGCCTTCGCCGACGGGCACGGTGAACCGGGTGAAAATTACCGGCACACCGGCCGCTCGAACCGACTCGTGAAATCGAGCCGCGCGCTGCACTACACCACTGCGCGCTACTGGCTCGCTCAGCAATGAACCGAAGAATCCCTCCGGCTTGATCACGTTGACCTGCCAGTGCAGAGCCAGGACTGCAGCTCGTCGCGGATCGACCGTCACTGCCACGATCTTGCCAGCCTGGGCGGCCCCGTCCCAGCGGACCTGGTGTCATGATCGAGCTCGTGTAACGATCTGAGCTGAATCGGCACTGACGTTCGTGAACACCTCGCGTGTTCACGAAGGGAGGCGTGGCGTGTCGCAGAACGGCTGGCACAGCGCGGCGGGTGAAGTGCGCCTGCTGACCGAGCGGTTGACCGCGCCGGTGCTGACCACCTTCAAGGCCAAGGGACGGTGAGCTGGCTGATGAACGAATCGGATCTGCTGATCGTCATCGGGGCGTCGTTTTCGAACCACACCGGTATCGCGCCGGACAAACCGATCGTGCAGATCGACGACGACCACGCCGCGATCGGGCGCTTCGACGCCGTCAGCGCAGACGTGCTGGGCGACGCGGCGATCACCATGACCGCACTGACCGACGCCCTGGGCGAGGTGAAAGCCACCGACCAGCGGCTGGACGTGGCCGAACGCTGCGCGGTCTGGCGAGCGGAGAAAGCCCGCCGCGCCGCGGATGACCGCGGGCGGGGTGTCGGTGCCGCCGCGGTGTTCCACGCCCTGTCGGAGCATCTGCCGGCGGACGCCGTGGTCACCGTGGACGTCGGCAATCACGCCTACTCGCTGGGCCGGTACCTGGAGTCCAAGGGGCCAACCGGTACTCATGTCCGGCTACCTCGGTTCCATCGGCTTTGGTTACCCCGCCGCAACGGGAGCCTGGGCGGCGGCGCCCGATCGGCCCATCGTCGCCGTCACCGGCGACGGTGGCTTCGGCCAGTACGCCACCGAGCTCACCACCGCGGTGAAATACGGCATCCCGATCAAGCACGTGCTGCTGAACAACCACGCGCTGGGCAAGATAAGCAAGGAGCAGCTCGCCGAGGATTATCCGGTGTGGCACACCTCATTGCACAACCCGGACTGGGCCGGCTACGCACGGCTGTGCGGAGCCACCGGAATCCGGGTGACCAGCCGCGACGAGCTCGACGACGCGATGAGCACACTATTCGCCTCGGACGGCCCCGCATTGTTGTGCGTCGAACAGGATGCCGAAGTCCTGTAGCGCATTCCACACCCCTACCGAGGAGAACGCAATGACTGAGCTGCGCTACGACGACCTGAAGGCGTTGTTCATCAACTGCACGCTGAAGCGCTCGCCCGCGCGCAGCAACACCGCGGGGCTGATCGAGGTGAGCACCCGGATCATGGAGAAGCACGGCGTGCAGGTCGAGGTGTTGCGGGCGATCGACCACGACATCGCCATCGGAGTGTGGCCCGACATGACCGAGCACGGCTGGGCAACCGACGCATGGCCCGAGATCTACCAGAAGGTTCTGGCCGCCGACATCCTGGTGATCGCCGGACCGATCTGGCTGGGGGACAACAGTTCCGTGACCAAGCAGATCATCGAACGGCTCTACGCCTGCTCGCACCTGCTCAATGACGCCGGTCAGTACGTCTACTACGGCCGGGTGGCCGGCTGCCTGATCACCGGCAACGAGGACGGCGTCAAGCACTGCGCCATGAACATGCTCTACAGCATGCAACACCTGGGATACACCATCCCGCCGCAAGCCGACGCGGGCTGGATCGGCGAGGCCGGACCGGGTCCGTCCTACCTCGACCCTGGATCGGGCGGACCGGACAACGAGTTCACCAACCGGAACACCACGTTCATGACCTGGAATCTGATGCACCTCGCCCGGATGCTCAAAATCGCCGGCGGCATCCCCGCGCACGGCAACCAGAGATCGGAATGGGACGCCGGGTGCCGGTTCGACTTCGAGAACCCCGACTACCGCTGACGTCCCTTATTTCTCCACGAAGGTGAGGTCGAGGAGGTCGGCTTGGAATGCGATGTGCTGGTTGCGTTGTTGGATCAGGTCGCTGAGATGGACCTCGGTAGTCTCGCGGATCAGCACCCGATCGTTCTCGTCCCGGGAGGACGTGGCTGAACTGATCAACCAGTCACCGAGGTTGCCGATGAATCCCTTGTCCACCGCTTTGAGGTAGTCCGTGCACCGCCGGAAAAGCTTCGGCAGGATGAGCTGACCGTTGGTTCCGATGGAGGCCTGATCGGCCAGCACCCAGTCGGGAGTGGTGTCTCGCCCCCAGACTCCCATCCCGCTTGTGCGTGCTTTGTCGGCAACGGACCGCAGATGACTACGGTGGCTCACGGGAGCGGATGTATACACCGTATAGTACGCCTGCCCTTCCGAGAGGAGGCGCACGTTGAGGGTGCGTTCGAGCAGAGCCTGGTCGACATTGACCCAGGCGCCGTCCGCCGGCAGCGCGTCGGCGGTCTCGACGAGCACATACGCGACTGGCCGGCCATTGACCTCCACCATCTGCGCCAGGATGGCGGCTCGAACGGTGACCGGTTCCGCGGCCGTGACCTTGGTCGGCTGGCGCTTGTCGAACTCGATGGCCGTGAAGCCGATCCAGCCGAGTAGCGCATCTCTCGCCGTGTCTCCGAGAGGCTGCGCGTCGGAGCCATAGTGCAGCTCAGGGGCGTCCACGCCTTCAAAGCGAAGCTGAACGCTACCGTCTCGCTTGGACGGGCGGATCCGGTCGGCGCGCGTCAGCGCCTGATAGTGCGTGGCGTCATCGGCGATGAAACGCACCGAGTCCCCATCCGGCTCGTAACCAACGATGACCAACTTACCGTGAACGCAGAGGAAAAAAGGCGATGCCATTGAATGCCTCTCTTTGTGTACGCCGGAGCATCGAGTAAGTTCAGGCTAGCCGGGGAGGTATTCAGAGGGAGACGCCGTCCCGCACGTGGGCGGGCATCTGGGTGAGCCGGTCGGTGAGCACCGCGCCCGGGGCGATGGCGTTGACCCGGACGTGGTGCGGCGCGACCTGCGGGGCAGCCTGGCGGGTGAGCATCTGCAGCGCAGGCTTGTTTGAAGGTCACCGAGACGGATTTGCGTTACGTGGTTGTGGTGCTGGTGGCCGCGTCGGCAGACTCATACTCCACGGTCCCCGCGGTGGTCACCGCCGGAGCCGGCGCATTGGCAGGCTTGGTCAGCGCAGCCGCGTCATAACCCGGGGCTGGGCGCACCTTAACTTCAGCTCGGGGGCGGACGCGCGATGGCGACACGGGCTGGTCGGGTGCGGCGAGTCGAGGCCCTGGCGGTCGGCGCCGCGCTCGCGCTGGTGCTCGCCGGCTGCGCCTCGTTAGGCGCGCAGAATCAGAACGCGACCGGCGACACCCTCAATCTCGGTGCGTCGATGTCGCTCAGTGGCGCACTGGAGAAAGAAGGCAAGCTGACCCAGCAGGGCTACGACTACTGCGCCAGCACGGTCAACGCCAAGGGCGGGGGTCACCGTCGGCGGTCGGACCCTGCAGCTGCACATCGACTACCAGGACGACCAGTCCCAGCCCGACACCGCCGGCCAGTTGGTTGATCAGTTCAACGACAAGGGCTACAAGCTGATCCTCGGTCCGTACGGTTCGGCCACCACCGGCGCGGCCATGGCGGTCGTTGAGCGCAACGGCCAGGTGATGGTGGACAGTTCCGGAGCTGACGACAAGCTGTTCACCAAGGGGTACCGGCGCACCTTCGCGGTGCTGTCACCGGCGTCGGTGTACGCGGCGTCGATCGTCAATGCGATCAACGAGCTGGCCTCGCCCAAGCCGGCCAGCATCGTCTTCCTGTCCGCCGATGACGGCTTCTCCAAGACGGCCGCCGCTGCCGGGGAGGCGCAGGCCAGGAGGGTGGGCTTCACCGTAGTGCCAGGCCAGCAGTTCCCCGCCGGCGCTACCGACGTCTCCGGCGCGCTGACGAAAGTCAAGCCGAGCAAGCCGGATGTGATCGTCGGCTCGGTGCATCTGGCCGAAGGGATCGCGATCATCAAGCAGGCCGCCGAGCTGGGTGTGACGCCGGCCGGCGGCTTTGCCGAGACGGTCGCACCACCGACCCCGGACTTCGCCGCGACGCTGGGTGCCAAGGCGAACGGGGTGCTCAGCTCCAGCCAGTGGGTGCCAGAGGTCAAGGGCTCGGAGGCTTTTTTCGGTACTGCGACCGATTACCGCAACGGCTTCCAAGCCAAGTTCGGCCAGCCACCGGAGTACCACAACGCCGAGGCGACCGCGGCCTGCCTGGCCATGGTGTTCGCCGTGCGCAAGGCCGGCTCGACTGATCCGGACACAGTGCGCGATGCCCTGGCCGGGCTGGATGAGCAGTCGTTCTTCGGTCCACTGACGTTCAACGACAAGGGCGAGAACGTCACCAAGACGATGTCGGTTGTCCAGATCCAGAGCGGCAAGCTGGTCACCGTCTGGCCCAAGGACCAGGCGGCCGGTCCGCTGACCTGGCCGGGCACCCGAGAGTGACCTCGTTCTGGCAGGCCACGACCTACGGGTTGCTGCAGGGCGGTCTGCTCGCGATGATCGCGGTCGGGTTCTCGCTGGTGTGGGGCGTGATGAACATCATCAACCTGTCCCACGGTGCTTACGTCCTGCTCGGCGCCTACACAGCGTGGGAGCTACACACCGCCTGGGGGCTGGATCCGCTGCTCGGTGCGGTGGCCGGAGGTATGGTGATGTTCGTCGTCGGGTACGCCGTGCAACGGCTGCTGGTCAACCAGATCGTCAACGCGCCGATCTTCCTGACCCTGCTGCTCACCTTCGGACTGCAGTTGGTGCTGGTGCAGGGCATGGCAGTGCTCTTCACCGCCGATTACCGCTCGATCCCGACGTCGTATGCCTCCGAGTCCTTCGGGATCGGTGACGTGCGGGTGCCCTACGGGCGGCTGCTCGCGTTCGGTCTGGCCGTGGCGGCCACCGCGGCGCTGGTGGTGTTCGCCCAGCGCAGCCGATCCGGCATCGCGATCCTGGCCACCGGGATGGACCGGACCGCCGCCCGGCTGATGGGAATCAACGCCCGGCACGTCTACGCGTTGACCGCCGGTATCGCCGCGGCTCTGGCCGGTGCGGCCGGCGCCATGGTCGGCTTGGTCGGCACGTTCAGCCCGCCGGATGCGGCCCGATTCACCCTGCTCAGCTTCGTCATCTCGGTGCTCGGTGGGTTGGGCAACATGTACGGCGCGCTGCTGGGCGGGCTGGTCCTCGGGGTGGTGCAGGCCTGGGCCGGCCAGTACCTACCCGGCACCTGGGTGAACGCGGTCGCGTTCGCCGTGCTGGTCGGCGTGCTCATCGTGCGGCCCACCGGTTTGGCCGGTCGGGCGTTCTACGCCACCCGGGTGGAGGCCACGTGAGCCGCGCCCTGGGCTGGCTGCTCGGCGCGGCTGTGGTGGCAGGGATGATCGTGGCGCCCAGCCAGCTCTACACCGGCCAGGTGCGGGTCGTCACCACGGTGCTGATGTTCGTCGCGCTGGCCCAGGCGTGGAACATCATCGGCGGGCTCACCGGCTACGCGTGCTTCGGGCAGGTCGCGTTCTTCGGGATCGGCGGCTACACCACCGCTGTCCTGATGGAACACGTGAACTGGTCGTTCTGGCTGGCCCTGCCGGTCTCCGCGCTCGGATGCGCGGCGTTCGCGGCGCTGATCGGGCTGCCCTTGTTGCGGCTGCGAGGTCACTACTTCGCCATCGCCACGCTCGGGGTGGCCGAGGGGATGCGGGAGGTGGTCACCAATCTGGGTCCATTAACCGGCGGCGGCGCCGGGATCACGGTGCCGACAGTGGCCGGCAGAGGCACCCACTGGCTCGGTAATGACGGTTTCTACCTGCTATTTCTGGCGCTGGCTGTGCTGGCCGTGGCGGTGGCGGCGCTGATCGCGCACAGCCGCTTCGGGTACGGGCTTCGGGCGATCAACCAGGACGAGGACGCCGCCGCGTCGGCTGGGGTGAACACCACCCGCGCCAAGGTGCTGGCGCTGGCCAGCTCGGCCGGGATCACCGGGCTGGTCGGCTCGGCGTATGCCTTCCAGCAGGTCACCATCTACCCGCAACGGCTGTTCGACGTGGACATCACGGTCACCATGATCGTGATGGTGGTGATCGGTGGTGCCGGTACGGTGCTCGGGCCGCTGGTCGGCGCGGTCGGCCTGCAGTTCGTCGCGGAGCACTTGCGGCAGAACTACCCACAAGAACACATCCTGGTGCTCGGTGCGGTGATCGTGCTCGTGGTGCTGCTGTTCCCGGCTGGGCTGGTCACCGTCGCTCGGACCGCGGTGACGGAGCGCCGGCTCGTGCTACTCGACACGATCCGGGCCTACCGGCTGTGACGCCCCTGCTGGAAGCCCCCATCCTGGACATCCCCATCCTGGAAACCCGGGGCCTGACTCGGCGGTTCGGGACGTTGCCGGCGCTGTCGGGCGTGTCGCTGTCGGTCAAACCCGGCACCGTCCTAGGTGTGATCGGTCCTAATGGCGCCGGCAAGTCCACCTTGATCAATGTGATCACCGGCCACCTGCGGCCGACCGCTGGCACCGTCCTGATCGACGGGACTGACCTGACAGGCGCGGCCCCGTGGCGGATCGCGCACGCCAGGGTGGCCCGCACGTTTCAGATCGTCAAGCCGTTCCGTGGAATGACGGTGCGGGAGAACGTCGCGATCTCCGCGATGTACGGCGACATCCGCAAAGCCACCAAGCGGGCGGCGTTCGAGCTGGCCGACGGTGTACTCGACCGGCTGGACCTGGCGGACCTGGCGCAGCGGAACCCGGCCGAACTGCCCATCGGCGACGCGCGCCGCCTGGAACTTGCCCGGGCGCTGGCCGCCCGCCCACGGTTGCTGCTGCTCGACGAGGTGATGGCCGGGCTGCGTGCCGCGGAGATCGAGGCCATGGTCGCGCTGATCCGGGCGCTGCGCGACGAGGGCGTCACCGTGCTGGCAGTGGAGCATGTCATCAAGGCAATCAAGGCGATCAGTGACGAGATCTGCGTGCTGCACCACGGCGAGGTGCTGACTCGCGGCCGCCCGCACGAGGTGCTGTCCGACCCGCGGGTCGTTGCGGCCTACCTCGGTACCCGCTACGGCCAGCGAGAAGGCGAGCAGAGAGGCTGCTGGACGTCGCCGGGTTGACCGCCGGCTACGGGCGGGTACAGGCGCTGCACGGCGTTGACGTGGCGGTGGCTGACAACGAGATTGTCGCACTGGTCGGCTCGAACGGCGCCGGCAAGACCACGCTGCTGCGCGCGATCTGCGGGTTGATCACCACAGCCGGTGGCCGGATCCGGTTCGCCGGCCAGGACATCACCGGGCAGCCGGTGGAATCGGTGGTCCGGCGGGGACTGGTGCTCGTTCCCGAGGGACGGCGGCTGTTCGCCGGGCTGTCGGTGCGGGACAACCTCCGGCTGGGCGGCTGGGCCACTCGCAGCGCCGACACCGACCGGGTGCTCGCGCTGTTTCCCCCATTGGCGCGACGCCTGGACCAGGTGGCCGGCACGCTGTCCGGCGGTGAGCAGCAGATGTGCGCGATCGCCCGCGGTCTGATGAGCCGACCCAGCCTGATCATGATCGATGAGCTGTCCCTGGGATTGGCGCCGTTGGTGGTGGACGAGATCCTGACCAAACTCCCGGATATCGCCGCGGCCGGCACCGCCGTGCTGCTCGTCGAGCAGGACGTCGAGGCCGCACTGTCGGTATCCACCCGCGGCTACGTGCTCGAAACCGGCGTCATCGCGCTGTCCGGCACCTCGCTACAGCTCCGCACCGACCCCCGAATCCAGCAGGCCTACCTCGGCGAGCTCTGACGCACGGTTGTACTACCACCACCGGAGTAGCGCGTATCAGCCGGTCCGGTAGAGACCCTCGGCGTAGGCGGGGCCGTAGTAGCGTTCCAGGTCCTCCAACGCCTCGGTTGGCTGTTCCAGCCGCTGGGCGATCTGAGCGCGGGACGGCGCGGCCTGAGGATCCCAGCTGGCCGGTTGCCACAGGTTCGAGCGCAGGAACGCTTTGGCGCAGTGGTAGAAGACCTGGTCGATCTCGACGATGAGAGCCAGCAGCGGCCGATGGCCTTTGACCGTCATCTGGTCGAAGAACGGTTCGTCGCGCACCAGCCGCGCTGTGCCGTTGATCCGCAAGGTGTCCGCACGGCCGGGAATGAGATAGATCAGGCCGACATGGGGGTTGGTCAAGATGTTGCGGAAGCCGTCGACGCGCCGGTTTCCTGGTCGGTCCGGGATGGCGATGGTCGAGTCGTCGAGCACGCGGGTGAAGCCCGGCGGGTCACCCTTGGGGGAGACGTCGCAACTACCGTCTGCACTCGAGGTGGCGACGAGGCACAACGGCGAGCTGGCGAGCCACTGCCTGTCGTACTCGTGCAGCAAGGGCCTGGCCTTGGCGGTGACTCTGGGTAGCGGCTCGCCGATAAGCTCCCGCAGCTGCGCCTCAGAGGTGATCTCCGTCATGAACCCAGTGTCCACCGGCCCGTTAACCTCGCGCCACGGGTCGAGGTTGACGGCGGGCGGAAGGCGGGATCATGGCGCTGCGCGAAACGGTGCTGCGGGCTGCGCTCGAACGGTTCCTGGCCACTGGTCTCGACGATGCTCTCGGCCGCCCGGCGCCGGGCGAGGCGGAGCAGCGCGCGCTGGAGCTGTTCACATCGGTGGTGGCGACGGTACCGGCCTATCGGGAGTTCCTCGCCGAGCACAACATCGACCCGGCGGCGATACGGACTGTCGACCACCTCCCGACGCTGCCGCTGCTCACCAAGGACAACTACCTGCGCCGGCATCCGCTGGCGCGGCTGTGCCGGGGCGGCGAGCTGGTGAGCTGCGACATGGTCGCGGTGTCCTCCGGCTCCACCGGCGAGCCCACCTTCTGGCCGCGGTCGGTGGCCGACGAGTTCGCTGTCGCCACCCGGTTCGAGCAGGTCTTCCACGACAGCTTCACCGCCGATCGACGCACGACGTTGGCCGTGGTGTGCTTCGCGCTGGGCACCTGGGTCGGCGGGATGTACACCGCGAGCTGCTGCCGGCACCTGGCAGCCAAGGGCTACCCGATCACGGCGATCACCCCGGGCAGCGACGTGGAGGAGATCCTGCGGGTGATCACCGCGCTGGGTCCGCAGTACGACCAGGTGGTGTTGCTCGGGTACCCGCCGTTCCTCAAGCGCGTCATCGACACCGGGCTCGCCCGTGGCGTGCCGTGGCCGGACTACCGCGTCAAGCTGGTGCTGGCCGGTGAGGTGTTCAGCGAGGAGTGGCGCACGTTGGTAGGCGAGCGCCTAGGCGGCGGCGAACCCTCTTCTGGCTCCGCCTCGCTCTACGGCACGGCCGATGCGGGGGTGTTGGCCACCGAGACGCCGTTGTCGATCCGCATCCGCCGTTACCTGTCGGCACATCCGACCACCGCCCGGGAGCTCTTCGGCGAGCCGCGGCTTCCGACGCTTGCTCAGTACGACCCACGCAGCCGGCTGTTCGAGGTGCACGACGGCACGCTGTTGTTCACCGGCGACAACGGGATCCCGCTGATTCGCTACCACATCGCCGATACCGGTGGGCTCACCTCCTTCGACGCGATGCTGGCCTTCCTGGCCGACCACGGCTTCGATCCGGCCGCCGAGCTCGGTCCTGGTCGAGGTATCCGCGAACTGCCGTTTGTGCACGTGTTCGGTCGCTCGCAGTTCACGGTGTCCTACTTCGGCGCGAACATCTACCCGGAGAACATCACCGTCGGCCTGGAGCAGCCAACGATCGCGCGGTGGGTCACCGGCAAGTTCGTGATGGAATCCGCGGAGGACGCCGACCATGATCGCTACCTCGTCATCGCGGTCGAGCTGGCACCGGGGGTGGCCGGTACCGACGAGATCCGGCGCCAGATCGCGCAGTCGATCGCCGGTCAACTCCGCCGGCTCAACAGCGAGTTCGCCCACTATGCCCCGCCGGAGCACCAGCTTCCACAGGTGAGTCTGCACCGGGCCGGTGATCCAGAATACTTCCCACCCGGCGTCAAGCACCGGTACTCCCGCTGAGCCGGGTGCACTCCACCACCCCGATCACTCACCGCCGGGAATGGAACGGTCGATAGCGGCGAGAATAACGGCAGGTAACGAACCTGGGATTTCCCTGAACGTTCGCCGGGAGATTCCCAGGCCGCGTACAAGCTGAGCTCCGCGCCGCGATTCAACCGACATGAAGTGCCTACTGACGCTGGCAGCGACTGCACTGCTCTGCACTGTTGGCGCCGGTTTGGCCCCGGCGGCGATCGCGCCGACCGCCCACGGGTCGATGGTGACTGGGCACTCGACGCCGGCGCCGTCCAGCCGCTCGACAACCATCACCACGCCAGCTGCCAGCGGCGATAAACCTCCTGCTGCACCGATGGTGGCGGTTGCATCAGCGGCTGATCAAGCCACCATCGGGGCGGCGACGGCGAAGCATGCTGAGCAGGCGATGCACGCGGTCCTCCCGAACGCCCGGGACGGATTCGAGGTCTTCGATCTACAGACCGGCACGGTGCTCACCAGTCGCCACGCCGACCGGCAATTCGCCGCCATGTCGGTGGTCAAGTTGCTGATCGCGTTAGACGCATTGGCTCGCAATAACTGGGTGACTCCGGACGGTGAGACGGTGTATCGCTACCTCACCGATCAGGTGCCCGTCCCCGACCGGGGCCTGCTGCTCGGCGCGCTCGCCGATGCCCCTCGGATCGCCGCGGACGGCTTCAACCAGTACTTCGGCATTCCGGACGGCTTGCCGCACACCACCTGGGCGATCAAGCAGGGCTGGGGTACCAGCGGCTCCCAGGCGGTGATGGAGAGCACCGGTCTGGTCGGGAGGGATTTGCGCTACGTAGTCGTGGTGCTCGCGTCCGCGCCGGCCAACTCGTACTCCACGGTACCCTCCGTGATCACCGCCGGAGCCAGCGCGTTGGCACGCTTGGTCAGTTCAGCCGGGTGATAGCTCGGGACTGCCAGCTTCAGCCCAGAGATCGGTCTCACATGTGATACATTTGGCACCATGAGTGAGGTTACGGTCCGCGAGCTGCGCAACCACGGCGGAGAGGTCATCGATCGTGTCGCCGGTGGTGAGACGGTGACCGTAACCCGCGCGGGTAAACGGGTGGCCGAGCTGCGCCCCCTCACACGGCCGCCGCTGAAAGCAACAGCGCTGCTGGCGCGCTGGAGGCGTCTGCCACCCGTCGATCCTCGCGAAGTCCGGGCCGACATCGACGCGGTGATTGACCCTTCGCTGTGAGTCCAGCGCAGCGTCATCGCGGGTTGCTCGACACGAACACGGTCATATTGTTGGCTCGGCTGACCGACCCGAATGTGCTTCCGGACGAGCCGTTGATCTCGGCCATCACGCTCGCCGAGCTCTCGGTCGGCCCCCTGGTCGCCGCCTCAGAGTCGGACCGGGCGGCCCGGCAGGCGCACGTGCAGCAAGCGGAGGCGGATTTCGACCCGATCCCGTTCGACGCGGCCGCGGCCAGAGCCTTCGGCCGGGTGGCAGCATCACTGCGTCGCGCCGGCCGCAAGCCGACCGCACGCGCCTACGACGCGATGATCGCCGCCGTAGCCGTCGCCCATGACCTACCCCTCTATACCTGCAACGCCGAGGACTTCGCAGGTATCGGCGACCTCCACGTGATCGCCGTGCCACATCCTGACCAGGTACCGGAACAGCGGACCTGAGCGAGCTGCTACAGCTCTTAGCCCCAGCCCAGGGGACAAGAAAGCCGGCTGGGCTACGGCGCGGGGGAGTGGAAGGCCTCGGTACCGAGGGCGAGCGCGACGGTGCCCAGGCCGCCGTGGGCGTTAAGGTAGCTCAGCTCCCGGGACATGTCTCCGACGCCGTTGCTGCCGGCCAGCGGCGCCAATGCCAGGGAGGTCAGCACCCCCAGTGCCTTGCCGTCGCCGGTCAGGACGGCACTGCCGGAGTCACCGGGCACGCCAGGGGTCAAGGTGTAGCAGCTGTGTGACCAGCCATCGCCCTCGTCGCCGAGACTGAATCCCACCTTCGGCGACAGCGCGGAAACCCCGCCTCGTAGCGGCGAGTTGCCGTAGGTCAGTATCCGCTCGCCGGTGTTGATAGCGGTGGTGGAGATGCCGGTCGGGCCCCCGAAGAACGGCACGCTCGGGTTGACCTTTCCCCGGTCGGCCGGGTCGATCTTGACGAGCGCAAGGTCATTGAAGCTGCACGTGTTGGCGTCCTTCTCACCGTTCTTGGCCATCGTGAGCCACGAGCTGTATACCAGCGTGCCCGGCTTGCTGGCCCCGCCGATCTTGACCGGCGTGCCCAGTGGCCTGGAGGCTGAGGTGCAGCCGCTGGTCTCGGTCGGAGCCCCGGTGCCGGCGCAGTGCGCGGCTTGTCCGATGAACTCGTCGGTGGCGTTGTAGAAGATGAAGTTGGCGGTGCACTCACCATCACCGGTGACGGTGTTCACCCCCGGGTGAATGGCGGCCTGCGCTGCGGGTGCCCAGGTCGGCCCGGCGGCCGCGGCGGTGCCGGGCACCATGACAGCGACCGACACCACCGCAGCGACAGTGGCCAACGCCGTGGCTGCGCTCGTCACAACAGTGCGGACCGCGCGGCGGGGGCCTTTCACGAGGCGGTGGTGCATGCGAGCTGTTCCTCCTGTATGACGCCGACTTCATGCCTGTCACTCTCGGCGTCCGGCAGGCCGGGACGCCGGCCGCACGCGACTCGCGGGAGCGGGCTGAGGGTACACAATGGGCGTGATCCTATGTCTCAGCGCACCTCCTACCCGCAAGACACGCCCAACGGGGCCCCATCACTGGCGAACTCGGCTACCGCCGGATCGGGCGGAGCCCGGGAATGAGTTGCGGTACTTGGTGGCGATACTGGGCGTAAGCACCCCCGAGGGTGCGATCCAGCAGCCGTTCCTCGGTGCGGATCTTCAACCCGGCCAGTAGCACGCCCAGCCCGACGAAGGCCGCCCATCGGCCCAGCCCCTCGATCGCGGCGGTGCCGGCGAGCATGCCGAGCAGGCCGGTGTAGATCGGGTGCCGGGTGATGCCATACGGCCCATCAGTGCGCAGCGCGTGATCGTCCTTGACGACGGCGGACGCTGTCCACATCGTGCCGAGGGCGGCTCGGGCCCACAGGGTGAAGGCGGTGGAGATGACGAGCACTGCAACCCCGAGTATCACGAGCCACCTGGTGTCCACCGTGATCGAACGCCAGAACGAGACGGGCACGAGGCGGCCGAGCACCACGACGGCGGCGGGTCCGATGAACCAGGGCGAGACGGCCGCGGATCGTTCCCGCACGGCCGGTGCCCGGCGTGAGTTGTAGATCGCTCCGGCCAGCCAGACCAGCGTGAACAACCCCCAGCACACCGTGACGGTCAGCGCTGGCAGCCAGTGCCAAAACCCGGCGGCAGGCATGCGTGAGTCTCCTCCTCGTGGCCGCACCACAATAAAGGCCGTAGCTGAGGTGACACGGACGTACGCGATGAGTAGTCGGCATTTTCGCATGCCAATGTGACCGCAGTAAACCCCTTGTGCGAGACGTCGACAGCGGGTTACGTCTTGAAGAATGAGCCTGCGAGAGGCATTTCGGATAGCGCTTCGCGGATTGCGTGCCCACCGACTACGCTCCGTGTTGACGATGCTGGGCATCATCATCGGGGTCGCGGCGGTGATTCTGCTGGTCGCCATCGGAAATGGGGTGCAGTCCTCGGTCAATGCAAAGATCCAACCGCTGGCTAACCTGATCACCATCGTCCCGTCGACCGGCAACGTACCTGGCGGCGGCCCTCCCAAGGATTTGATCGACGACGACGTCGCGGCGCTGCAGCAGCAAGTACCCGACGCTGCCGCCGTCATCCCATCCGCTACCGGTCAAGCCCTGGCCGAGACTGGCACCACCCAGTTCCGCTCGTCTGTCATCGGTTCCACCGATCGCTGGCTGGAAGTGAGCAACCGGGATCTTCAGGTGGGATCGTTCTTCGACAATGCCCAGGTCCGTTCCAACGCCAGGGTGGTGGTCATCGGCTCTACCGCCGCGACCACCCTGTTCGCCGACCCCGGCGCCGCTCTGAGTCAGATGATCCGGGTCAACCACCAGGAATTCAGGGTCATCGGTGTGATGCAGTCGGTCGGGCAGCCGGGCGACAACGATGTGGTCATGCCGCTGAACACCGCGCGTCGCTACATCTTCGGAGGTGGTGACAAGCTCAATCAGATCATCGTGCAAGCCTCCCCAGTGACCGCTGTACCCGCTGCCGAGAACGATGTGATTCGTACTCTCACCGACCGGCACCGAATCCAAGACCCCGCAAAGCGGGACTTCGAGGTCCAATCGCTGCGCAGCCGGCTGGACACTTTCAACCAGGTCCTCAGCCTCCTCACCCTGTTCACCGCGTGCGTCGCGGCGATCTCGCTTTTTGTCGGCAGTATCGGCGTCCTGAACATCATGCTGGTCTCGGTTACCGAGCGAACCCGCGAGATCGGTGTTCGGAAAGCGATCGGCGCCACCCGCGGCGCGATCCTCCAACAGTTCCTCATCGAGTCCGTCGTGTTGGCCGGCCTCGGCGGCCTCATCGGTGTCGGGGTCGGGGTCGGGCTGTCTGTGCTCGGCGCCGCCATCGCGCCCGCCTTCGGCTCCACCGTCGGCACCTTCGCCCCCACCGTGTCGATCCCCTCGGTGGTGCTGTCGTTCGCGATCAGTATCGCGATCGGGCTCATCGCTGGCGGATACCCGGCCAACCGTGCCTCCCGGCTACGGCCCGTCGAAGCCCTCCGGTACGAGTAGCCCGAACCGCCAGGCGGTGCGACGTGCTGACCATCGGTGATGATCACGGCAAGCGGCACCGATGAGTCCAGCGGCTGGGCGCCGTCTGACTGGTAGGTGCAACCACAAAAAGGAGGTATCGGTGAGTGGTGTTCCGCACCTACTTCACGTCTGGGCGCGGTGTGGAGGCGCTGGGCAGCAACTGGACTTTCCTCGATCTGACACCGCTGGGCCGCCAGGAGATCTGGGAGGACTCACCCGAAGGCTGGCCACAGACGTCGCCGTATCAGTGGTGGCGCCGCCACGACGAGTACGAGGGCTGAATCCGGGCGCCCGGGGGCAGGGTAGCGTGCGGTTCCGTGGTGGCCAGAGTGATATCGGCGATCATGCTCGCTGCGACGACGCTCGCCGGGTGCGGGACTGCGCAGCAGCCGGTCCCGAACCGCCCGGACGTGGCACGGTCGGCTGATCCGGCCCTGATTCCGGCGCTGACCGGCCAGCAGCCGCGGGCTGCGGCCGATCCTCGCGTGCTGGCCCGGCAGATCACCGTCGCCGAGACCGCCGTTCGGGACCCGGCGACGCCGCCCGAACTGGTCGCCGCGGCCGGCCGAACGGCGCAGGTCGCCTACCTCGCGCTGCTCGACCGGCCGGACTGGGACGCCGCTGTGCTGGTTGGCGTACCGGCACCGGTGCGCGACGCGGTGCGCCGCAACACCGCGGCCGGCCGCGAGCTGCGGGCGATGACCACCCGACCACCGACGACGGTCCCAGCCTGGCGGGTGGTGGAACCCCTCCCCGCGCCGCAGCTGCGGGCGTACTACGCCGAGGCGCAGCAGCGCTTCGGAGTGCCGTGGTCGATACTGGCCGCGGTGCATCTGGTCGAGACCAGGATGGGTCGGATCGTCGGGTTGTCCACCGCGGGCGCGCAGGGTCCGATGCAGTTCCTCGCGAACACCTGGACGCGCTACGGCCTGGGCGGCGATGCGTGGAACAGCCGCGACGCGATTCTCGGCGCGGCCAACTACCTGGCCGCACAGGGCGGCGCCGACGGCACTGACGCGGGTCTCGACAAGGCCCTGTACCGCTACAACAACGACTCTCGTTATGTCCAGGCCGTGCGACACTACGCCGCGTTGATGCAGGCGGACGAGCGCGCCTTCCTCGAATTCCATGCCTGGCAGGTCTATTACCGCACCCACCTCGGCATGGTCCTGCTCCCGACCGGGTACGCGTCTCCCCGGAGCATGCCAGTGGAGCAGTGGCTCGCCACGCGGCCGCGATAAGCGACCCGGTGCCCCGGCACTAAAGACCTTTTCTTGACGCTGGTATCAGCGACGACACCCGTCGGCGTCACCTGCGCCGCTGGGCACTGCTGGCGGTAGGCATGGTTGGCGGGGGACGACGTGGGTGTTGTGCTGGTTCCAGGTGGGTATCTCTCCATAGGACAAGCCATCGTCACAGGAGGTGAGGCCGGTGCCGGCCAAGGACGAGATGCCCAGCACGCTGCAGCGCTCTCCGGACAAGGCGCAGCGGACGTGGTCGAAGGCGCACGACTCCGCAGTGGAGACCTACGGCGAGGGTGAGCAGTCGCACCGCACGGCGTTCGCGGCGTTGAAGCACACCCACCAGAAGGTCGGCGACCACTGGGAGCCCAAGGACACCGCGGGTCCGTCGGACGAGCGGGCGGAGGGTGGCGTCGACCCTCAGACCGGGCGTGGACCCGGCGGCGACACCGCTGGTGGCGTCAATGCGAATGCGAGTAAGGATGAGCTTCTCGACCAGGCGCGCAGGCTCGGGGTGCGGGGGCGCTCCTCGATGAACAAAGACGAACTTGTCGACGCCCTGCGCAAGGCCAGCGACCGGCAGACGAGGCAGGCCCGGGAGCGCGACAAGAGCTGATGAGCGGCCGCGGCACCCCTGTCGGGTCAGGCGGCTGGGGCAGTGGATCCCATCGCGGGCGGATGCCAAATTTCCCACCCGGCTCGTACCGCACACACGGTGGTCAGCGCGACGAGAGTGGCCAGCGAGGGCGCCGTGATCGCAAGCAGGAGAACTGCTGCCGCGGCTGCCGCAGCGACGAGGCGGTCGACGGCCAGCTGATGGTGGTCACGCCAGCGGTAGGCCACGTCATCGGAAGGGCCGCGTAGCGTCGCCGTGGGCACCCACTCCAACCTCCACGATCGACTCGCCGAGGGCGATGATGATGTTCCCGATCGACGAAATAGGACGGGGGTGCCGACCGACCCGTCGTCCTGCTCGGGCACGCCCGGGTCAGCGTTGCCACTGGTCGACGTGCCGGGATCCTCGCTCATGCATCGCCGGTATACACAGCCCAGCGCAGACTCGCGCGGCGGCAGCGGCCAAGGTCCAGCCGTGAGTTCCGGGTACCTCTGATCGCAGATCGGTGGGAGAATCGACGGTGAGCGATGTGGGAGGCGCGTTGACTGACGGATCGTATGAACTGGAGCCGATCGGGTGGGTCGAGTCTCCCTTGGTGGATCTCGAGACGGCCCCGAAACAAGGCGACGAAGGATCGCCTGATGCTTGGCTCGTGTTCGACCACGCCGTGAGCGAGGGTCTTCGGGACCTTCAGTGCGGTACCGACATCATCGTGTTGACCTGGCTGGATCGGGCACGTCGCGACGTGCTGCGGGTGCATCCTCGCGACGATCCGGCGAATCCCGAACAGGACGTGTTCAGCACCCGCTCTCCCGACCGGCCGAACCCCATCGGGCTGCACCGGGTCGAGATCTTATCGATCAAGGGCACAAGAATCCAGGTGCGAAATCTCGAAGCCCTCGACAGAACACCCATCGTGGACGTGAAGCCGGTTCTCAATCGAGGACTCGACAGGTAATCAGTCTCCGGCAGCCGACCAGCTCGACCAGTGCGCGACGTCGATCGCCAGCACCGGGCCAACGGGCGGCCACTCACGATACTGCGGGTAGCGCGCCACCAGCCGGGCGATGGCGTCACGGGCCTCGGGTAGGTCGGTATCGAGGATTCGGCCGGTACCGTCGGCCCGCACCCACCACAGCGCGTGCCAGTCCGGCGCGTAATGGTCCACGAGGACGGCGACGCGTGGGTTGGCCGCGATGTTGGCCAGCCGGCGCAGCGACGTCGAGCGCTTAGGCTTCGTATCGACGGCGCTGTACACCGTGTCAACACCGGCATTCCTCCCGCTCATCACAGCGAACACCATCGGTGTGAGGTGGGGGCGGCCACTGGCGTCCGCGGTGGCCAGCCGGGCGACCCGGGCCGCCGCGAAGCGTTGACGCGCCTGCTCGTCGGTCATCCGCCGATGAACTGGCCGATCGCGTTCTCCCACTGATCGAGAGTTCGCTCGACGGTGCCGCGAGGCCCGGACGGCAGCCAGTGGTTGGCCCGCCGCACCCCGGCCCGCTCCAGGCGTTCGAGCACGGCGGAGTCGGCGGGCGCGGACATCACGTGCACCTCGATCGGGCGGTCGGCGGCGCGAGCGTAGTTCGTCGATGCGGTCGAACATCGACTCGTCACCGCGGTGGTTCGGGAACCCGATTGTAGTCGGACTCGATTGTTCGCGCCTTGCTACTGCGACCTGTGCAAACGACCGTGGCACCCGCTTCGCCCAAGGCAGCGGCGATTCCACGCCCGGCACCTCGGGTCGCCCCGGCGACGACGGCAACGCGACCGCGAAGTGCGCCGCGATCTGGTGACCAGTTCACAGCCCAAGTCCGTCAGCTCGTCGACGCTGCCGACGGTGGAAGACAACGGCTGTTCTGGGCCCGTCACAACCGGACTCTGATCCTGGAAGAATCGGAGATATGCGGACCCTGCTCAACATCATCTGGTTGCTGCTGTGTGGCATCTGGATGGCGCTCGGGTACCTGCTCGCCGGGATCGTATGCTGCCTGCTGATCATCACGATCCCCTTCGGCTTGGCGTCCTTCCGGATCGCGAGTTTCGCATTGTGGCCCTTCGGCCGGACGCTTGAGCGACGCGCCGACGCCGGTGCACCCTCGGTGATCGGCAACGTGATCTGGATCGTCTTCGCCGGCTTCTGGCTAGCCATCGCCCACGTGCTCACGGCTATCGCACTGGCCCTCACGATCATCGGCATCCCGCTCGCTCTGGCGAACCTCAAGCTGGTCCCGGTGTCTCTCACGCCGCTGGGCCGGGTCATCGTCCCGATCGCTGACTAGCCGGTTAGGTCGCCATCACGGCGCCACGGCGATGAGTTTCCCCGCGCGCCGGAGTCGTAAGGTCGAAGGCTTGAGAAACCACGAGGCGCCGGTCCGCCGGCGCGGACGAGGAGACACCATGGGACAGCCGGTAGTGCACTTCGAGGTCATCGGTCAGGACGGGGCCGCGCTGCGGTCCTTCTACTCCGACCTGTTCGGATGGAAGATCGACGCCGACAACCCGATGAGCTACGGCGTCGTGCAGCGCGAGGGCGGCGCTTCGGCCGACGGCGCCGGAATCGGTGGCGGCATCGGGGTGGGGCCGGAGGGCTATCCCGGTCATGTCACCTTCTACATCGGGGTACCCGACGTCGAGGCCGCGCTGGCCAAGGCGGAGAGCCTCGGCGGCTCGCGGGTGATGGGTCCCGAGAAGGTCATGGAAGAGATCGAGATCGGTCTTTTCAACGACCCAGAGGGGCACCTGATCGGCGTCGTGAAGACGAGCTGAGCGCGAGCGGTCATGGTCGGAAGCGGTAGCCCATGCCAGGTTCGGTGATCAGGTACTGAGGGTGGGAGGCGTCGGGTTCGAGCTTTCGGCGCAGCTGGGCCAGGTAGACGCGGAGGTAGTGGGATTCGGTCTGGTAGCTGGGTCCCCAGACCTCGGTGAGCAGTTGGCGTTGGCTGACGAGTTTGCCGCGGTGGCGGACGAGCAGTTCGAGGATGCCCCACTCGGTGGGGGTGAGACGAATGACCGCGCCATCGCGGGTGACGTGTTTGGCGGCGAGGTCGATGCACAGTGGCCCGGCGTGCACGACCGCCTCGTTGTCGGTGGGGTGCGTGGTGGCACGTCGCACCGCGGCGCGTAGCCGGGCGAGCAGCTCGGCCATGCCGAAGGGTTTGGTGATGTAGTCGTCGGCGCCGGCGTCGAGCGCGTCGACCTTGTCGCTGGAGTCGGTGCGGGCGGAGAGCACGATGATCGGCGTGGTGCTCCAGCCGCGGAGCCCGGTGATCACGTCGGTGCCGGCCAGGTCGGGCAGTCCGAGGTCGAGCACGATGACGTCCGGACGATCGTGGGCCGCTGCGTGCAGGGCTGTGGTGCCGTCTGGCGCGGTGAGCACCGTGTAGCCCCGGGCGGTCAGGTTGATCTTCAACGTGCGCCGGATCTGAGGGTCGTCGTCGACCACCAGCACTCGGGTCATCTCATTGCCCCATCCCCGCGTGCGGGCCGGCCCACTGTCTGTTCCGTGCCGGCACGGTGGGCAGGGAGATCGCGACGGTCAGGCCGCCGCCGGGGGTGTCCTCGATGGCGATGGCGCCCCCCATGGCGTCGGTGAAGCCCTGGGCCACGCTGAGCCCGAGCCCGATGCCGCTGGTGGTGTCCCGGTCACCCAGCCGCTGGAACGGGGCGAACATGCTGTTGGCCGCTCCGCGCGGGATGCCGGGTCCGTGGTCGACCACCCGCAGCTCGACGTGGTCAGCGTGCGCGCTGGCGCGGGCCGCGACCGGTGACCCGCCGCCGTGGCGCAGCGCGTTGTCGACGACGTTGGCGACGACCCGTTCGAGCAGCCCGGGATCGGCGAGCACGTGCGGCAGCGATTCGTCGATGTCGATCTGAACACGCTGGCTGCCGTCGACCCCGGACAGCGCGCGGAGCACCACCTCGTCGTAGCCGACCGGGTACAGCGCCGGGGTGATCGCACCGGTGGCCAGGCGGGAGGAATCGAGCAGGTTGTCCACCAGCGCGCGGAGCCGGTCGGTCGATTCCTCCACGGTCGCGAGCAGCTCAGCGGAATCAGTGGGGGACAGCATCAGCTCGGGATCGCGCAAGCTGCCGGCGGCGGCTTTGATCGAGGTCAGCGGGCTGCGCAGGTCGTGGCCGACGGCTGAGAGCAGGGCGGTGCGCAGCGCGGCGGCATGCGCGTGGCGCTGCGCACCAGCCGCCTCGGCGGCCATCCGCTGCTGGCGCAGCGCAAGCAGGGCCTGGCCGGCGGCGGCTTAGCTGGTCGGCGGCGGTCACGGCGCGGCCGCGCAGCGCGAGGCGGACGTCGTCGGTGACCGTGATGTCGGCGTCCGCCTGATCCGGACTGGTGCAGGGGTCCGGTCCGGTGGAGGCGGCGAGCTGCCACCGGCCGTCGTGGCGTTCCAGTAGGGCTACCGAGGTGAGCGCGAAGCTCTCCCGGATCTTGTCCAGCAGCCTCGGCAGCGGGTCGGGGTCGGTGAGGACGGTGCGGGCAAAGGAGGCGAGCAGGGACGCCTCGGTGTGCGCCCTGGCGGCCTGGGTGGCCCGCCGGGCCGCGCGGTCCACCACCATGGCGACCATCACGGCAACCACCAGCATCAACACCAGCGTGATGACATTCGCTCGGTCGGCGATGGTCAGCGTGTACAGCGGCGGGGTGAGGAAGAAGTTCAGCGCCAGGCCGCCGAGCACCGCGGCCAGCAGCGCTGGGCCCAGGCCACCGATCAGCGCCACCCCGACCACCGCGAGCAGACACACCACGACGTCGGTGGACAGCCCGAACAGGTCTCGGCCGGTCACTCCGATGGCGATGGCCGCCGCTGGTAGCAGCACCGCGCCAGCCCACCCCACCCGCTTGCGCGAGCGCGGCAGGGCGCCACGCAGCGCGGGCAGCCGCACCCCGGTGCCGGCCTCCTCATGGGTCACCAGGTGCACGTCGATTGCCCCGGAGTGCTGCACGACGGTGGCGCCGATGCCCTGGTTGACCAGCCGGGCCAACCGGGATCGCCGGAAGGTGCCGAGCACCAGTTGGGTGGCGTTGACGCCGCGGGCGAAGTCCAGCAGCGCGGTGGGGACGTCATCGCCGACCACGGTGTGGAAACTGGCGCCCAGCCCATCGGCCACTGTGCGGCAGCGGGCCAGTGCCGCCGGGTCGGCGCCGGCCAGCTCATCGCCGCGCAGGATGTGCAGCACCAGAAGCTCAGCGCCGACGCGGGCGGCGATCCGTCGGGCCCGCCGCACCAGGGTTTCGCTCTCCGGGCCACCGGTGATCGCCACCACCAGGCGTTCCCTGGTCTCCCAGACCTCGGTGATGTCCTGCTCGCTGCGGTAGCGACGCAGGGCCACATCGACCTGGTCGGCCACCCAGAGCAGCGCCAGCTCGCGCAGCGCGGTGAGGTTGGCGGGGCGGAAGTAGTTGGCCAGCGCGGCGTCGATCTTCTCCGGGCGGTAGACGTTGCCGTGTGCCATCCGGCGGCGCAACGCCTCCGGGGTGAGATCGACCAGCTCGATCTGCTCGACCCACGACCACGTCGGTACCCCGCTCGGCGCGCCGTCGGGCCTCGCCGAGCGCGCCGTAGGTCTTGCCGACCCCCGGCGCGGCGCCGAGGTAGATCCGCAGCTCGCCTCGCCGGCGCGGTCGCTGGTCGTCCATGCCGTCATCGTCCCGCCGAACCGGGACCGTGCGAGGCGCCGACGGGAAGCTTTTCGATAGTGGCTGGCTGCGCTGTGCTGCCGCTGGCGTTGCCACCGAGCCAGCCTTGGCTCGCTACCCCGAGGTGATAGGGCACGCTGATCGCGACCACGCCGGGGGTGAACAACAGCCGCGTCTTGAACCGCAGCGCACTCTGGTTGTGCAGGAGGTTCTGCCACCATCGGCTGGTGACGTACTCGGGGATGAACACCGCGATCACGGCGCGGGGCTCATCGCGCCGCAGTCGCTGGATGTAGTCCGTCAGCGGCCGGAGCAGGTCGCGATACGGCGCTTCCAGTACCTTCAGCGGCACTGGGATGCCACGCTGCTCCCACGCGGCCAGCAGCTCGCGAGTCTCGTGCTCGTCGGCGGCCATCGTGACTGCCTCCAGCACGTCGGGGCGGGTGGCCCTGGCGAAGGCCAACGCGCGCAGCGCCGGCTTGTGCAGCCGCGACACCAGGACCACGGCGTGCACGCTCGACGGCAGGGTCGGCGGCGTCTCGTCGGGCTCGACCTCGGCGGTAACCCGTGCGTAGTAGCGGTTGATGCTGCGCATGACGAAGAACAACACGATCATCGCGGCCACCGCGAGCCAGGCGCCGTGCTCGACCTTGGTGGCGAACACCACCACCAGCACGATCGCGGTGGAGATCGCCCCCACCAGATTGATCGTCTGGGAGCGGCGCATCGATCGTCGGCGGGCACTGTCAGTTTCCCCCGCGAGTTCTCGGTTCCAGTGCCGGATCATGCCGAACTGGCTGAGGGTGAAGCTGGTGAAGACCCCGATGATGTAGAGCTGGATCAGCTTGTCTATGTTCGCGTCGAAGCCAATGATCAACGCGATGGCGAACGTGGCGAGCAGCACGATGCCGTTGGAGAACACCAGCCGGTCGCCCCTGTTGTGCAACTGCCGGGGCAGGTAACGGTGCTGGCCCAGGATGGAGGCCAGCACCGGGAAGCCGTTGAACGCGGTGTTCGCCGCCAGGATGAGGATGCCCGCCGTGGCTGCCTGAAAAAGGTAGAACAGCACCGAACTGCCACCGAACACCGACGTGGCGAGCTGGGAGATCACCGAGGGGTTGCCGTCCGGGTTCGCCCGCGCGTTCAGCGCGACCGCGAGGACGGTGATCCCGCCGAACATGGTGATCGCGAGGCCACCCATCAGGGTCAGCGTCAAGGCGGCGTTGCGGCTCTTGGGCTTGCGGAAGGCCGGCACCCCGTTGCTGATCGCCTCCACCCCGGTCAGCGCGGTGCACCCGGAGGCAAACGCGCGGAACAGCAGGATCACCATGAACGCCCCGCCTACCGAGGCCGTCTGCGCGACGGGCGCCGCCGCGGTCTCAGCCGGCGGGAGGCCCCCGGTCAGGCCCTTCACAGCGGCGATGGCGAACATCAGGAAGATCAACCCGATGAACGCGTAGGTGGGCACCGCGAAGACCCGTCCGGACTCCTTCGTCCCGTGCAGGTTGGCCAGCACCAGCACCACCACGAAGCCGACTGAGAGCGTCACCGCGTGCGGTTGCCACGACGGGAACGCCGAAGTGATGGCCACCACCCCGGACACGATCGACACCGCCACCGTCATCACGTAGTCGACCAGCAGCGCGCTGGCCGCGACCAACGATGCGGATTCACCGAGGTTGTCCTTGCTGACCACGAACGCGCCGCCACCGTTGGGATAGGCGTGGCAGGTTTGCCGGTAGGAGGCGACCACGACCACCAGCAGCACCACCACGGCCAGCCCCACCCACGGCGTCAGCGCCAGCGCGGCCAGGCCGCCGGCTCCGAGCACCAGCACGATCTGCTCCGTCGCGTAGGCCACCGAGGAGATCGGGTCACTGCAGAACACCGGCAGCGCCAGCCACTTCGGCAACAGGGTGTCCCCCAGCCGCGTGGTACGCAGCGGGCGGCCCACCAGCAGTCGCTTGAGCACGTCGAGCACAACACGAGCCTGACAGTCCCGCGCCGCCATAGCACCGATCTTGACGCGTTCTTAGCGCGCTCACCTCGCGCCATCCAGCGATCGCTACCGGGCATCTCCGGCGAGTTCAGAGGTCTCTGGGGTAAGCCGGTGGTGGGCGAGGTCGGCGTGGTGGTCGGCGCCGTCACCGGAGTGCGGGTCGGTATGCACGATGGCCGACGTCAGCCGCGGCACGGCATGGATGAGCCGGTGTTCGGCCGCCACGGCGATGGCGTGCGCCGCCAACACCGTCAGGTCAGCCGGCACGGCGATGTCGCATTCAGCGCGGAGCCGGTGGCCGATCCAGCGCAGCTGGACCGCGCCGACGTCGAGCACGCCGGGCGTGGCCCGCAGGGTGGTCTCGACCTGGTCGACGAGAGCGGGGTCGACCGCGTCCATCAGCCGCCGGTAGATCTCCCGGGCGGCGTCCTTGACCACCAGCAGGATCGCGGCGGTGATGACCAGGCCGACGACGGGGTCGGCCCATCGCCAGCCGATGGCTACCCCGCCGGCACCCAGCAGCACCGCCAGCGAGGTGAACCCGTCGGTGCGGGCATGCAGCCCGTCGGCGACCAGCGCCGCGGAGCCGATCCGCCGGCCGACTCGGATGCGGTGGCGGGCAACGGTCTCGTTGCCGACGAAGCCGATCACTCCCGCAGCGCTGACCGCGAGCAGGTGCGAGACGTCCGCGGGGTGCAGTAACCGCTCGATCGCCTGGTAGCCGGCCAGCGCCGCCGAGGCGGCGATGATCGCCACGATGACGATGCCGGCCAGGTCCTCGGCGCGACCGAAGCCGTAGGTGTATCGCCGCGTCGCGGCCCTGCGGCCAAGCAGGAACGCGATCCCCAACGGCACGGCGGTCAGGGCGTCGGCGACGTTGTGCAGGGTGTCGCCCAGCAGCGCCACCGACCCGGACGCCGCCACCACCAGGCCCTGCACGGCGGCGGTGGCACCGAGGACGGCCAGGGAGATCCACAAGGCGCGGATGCCGTCGCGGGACGTCTCCATCGCGGCGTCGACCTTCCCGGCACTGTCATGCGAGTGCGGGGTGATCAGATGCGGCAAGCGCCAGCCACCACCGTGCCCATGGCCGTGTACATGGCCATGGGCATGGCCATGTACGGGCCCGTCGTCGCCGCCCATGGTGGGTGCCTTTCGCGTGATAAACCCTGATGTGACACTATAGGTGCTCATGTACGCACGCGACAACACGGCAACGGCCGGTGCTGCGCAACAGCCACCCAGTGGCGCTCAGATCGAGGCCGCGGTGACCGCGCTTCGGATGCTGGCGGACCCGACCCGGTTGCGAGTGCTGTGGCTGCTGGGCACCGGCGAGTACGACGTGGGCAGCCTCACCGCCGCGGTGGGGGGCGCCCGGCCGTCGGTGTCGCAGCATCTGGCGAAGCTGAAACTCGCCGGGCTGGTCACGATGCGACGTGACGGACGGCGTGCCGTATACGCCGCACGGGGAGGGCATGTGCGGCGGTTGGTCACCGAGGTACTGGCTGCGGCCGATCACCACCTGACCGGCGCCCCCGACCGCGATTGACTCCTCACCACAGGTCACCGCCGGTGAGCACGTAGAGGAACGGGACCAGCGGGATGAGCGCGAAGATGCCCCATGCAAGCTTCGCGCCGCCGCTGAGGTCACTGCGCCCCGCAAGGTTGATCCAGGCCAACACTACGGCTACCGGGTGCAGGAAGCAGACCAGCAGCTCCAAGATCTTCTTCATGGTCGAGCAGTACCCGTTTTCCCCGCCCGCGAGGTCAGTCTCCGCCAATAGGTTCCACTTGACGCCCGGTGCCGACAGGAAGCCGCCAATAGGTTCCACTTGGCATGGACCTGCTGGCGGGAGCGGTTTGACGAGCGAGGTGCGGGGTACCTGCTTACTAGGAAGGATAGTTAATCTGAAGGGAGCTCGTATGCAGATCACCCGTGCGGTCCCCGTCGCTAGCGTCGTCGTTGCTTTGGGGCTGGCTTTGGGCGGCTGCGGTAGCACCGCATCCGCTCCCAATGCGTCGTCATCGGCGCCGGTGTCGGCGCAGCGTGCCTACAACGACACCGACGTGCGCTTCACGCAGCACATGCTGCCGCACCACATGCAAGCCGTGCGCAATGCCGACATCGAGCTTGCGATGGGCTCGGCGCCAGAGGTCAAGGCCGTCGCGCAGAAGATTCGCGACGATCAGCAGAAGGAAATTGCAACGATGCAGGGTTTCCTGCAGACCTTCGGCGCGTCGCCGACGTCTGCCCCTGCTGACCAGCAGGCTGTCTGGGATAAGAACACCAGCGACCTACGCAGTGCCGCCACACCCCAGCAGCGCGACGTCGTGTTCCTGACCAACATGGTGCCGCACCACTCCGCAGCCGTGCCGATGGCGCAGAACGAGGTGGAACTCGGCAAGTTCCCCGCAGCGCAGGATCTTGCGAAGTCGATCAAGAGCTCGCAGCGCATGCAGATCGTCGAGATGAACAACATGGTCCGGACACGAACCTCTGCCTATGCCGGAAGCAACGGCTGATCCAGGAGCTGGCCGTCAGCACGACCGTCCCGTCCCGGAATACATATAGGGGGTATGGGTTATAGTCGGGTGAGGAGGTCTGATGATGACCGGTTACATAGACGACAAGGCCGCGTTGCTGGCCCGGCTGGCGCGCATCGAGGGCCAGGTCCGCGGGCTGGCCAGGATGGTCGAGGGTGACAAGTACTGCATCGACGTGTTGACCCAGGTCTCGGCGACCACCCGGGCGCTGCAAGCCGTCGCGTTGGAGCTGCTCGATGACCACCTCAAGCACTGCGTGGTCGAGGCCGCAGCGCAGGGCGGCGAGCTGGCGCAGGAGAAGGTCCGCGAGGCCACCGCGGCGATCACCCGGCTGGTCAAGTCATGACCGCGCTCGGTGCCATCGGCAATAGCTTGTACGAGGCGTTCTCGATGTTCTGGGAGACGCTGTGGGCGCTGGTGCTCGGCTTCGGTTTGTCCGGTGCGGTGCAGGCCTTCGTCAGCCGGGGCCAGATGCGCCGTGTTCTCGGGGATCACCGGCCGGCCACGGTGGGCAAGGCCGGGTTCCTCGGCATGGTGTCGTCTTCCTGCTCATATGCCGCCGCGGCGCTGGCCAAGTCACTGTTCTCCCGCGGCGCGGACTTCACCGCCTCGATGGTGTTCATGTTCGCGTCCACCAATCTCGTGGTGGAGCTGGGCATCGTGTTGTGGCTACTGCTGGGCTGGCAGTTCGCCCTCGCGGAATTCGTCGGCGGCGCCATCATGATCGTCCTGCTGGCCGTGGTGCTGCCCCGGGTCATTCCCCGGCGAGACGTCGAGGACGCCCGCGCCCGGCTCAACACCGGCCAGGGTGAGGCGGACGGGCATGCCCACCACGGTCAGCCGGACGAGGACCTCGACGGCGCGGAGCAGCGGCGGCCGCTGGCCGAGCGATTCCGTAGCCGGGCCGGCTGGTCAGACGCCGCTAGCTACACCATCAGCGACCTGACCATGCTGCGCAAGGAGCTGGTCATCGGCTTTCTCGTGGCCGGCTTCGCCACCGTGCTGGTGCCCACCGCGGTGTGGCAGTCACTGTTCCTCACCGGCCACGGGTTCTGGTCGTCGCTGGAGAATGTGGCGCTGGGCCCGCTGCTGGCGATCCTGGCGTTCGTCTGCTCGATCGGGAACGTGCCGCTGGCCGCGGCGCTGTGGGTCGGGGGCATCAGCTTCGGTGGGGTGATCTCGTTCGTCTTCGCCGACCTGATCACGCTGCCGCTGCTGTTGATCTACCGCAAGTACTACGGCACCCCGCTGACTCTGCGGCTGCTGGCGGTGTTCTGGGCGGTGATGAGTGTCGCCGGACTGGCCACCGAGTACCTCTTCGCGGCACTGCACCTGGTGCCCAGCGGTCACCCGCAGACGGTGGCGATGGAAGGCGTGTCCTGGAACTACACCACCATCCTCAACATCATCGCCCTGGCCGCGTTCGCCGTGCTGTACTGGCTCTACCGCAACCGGGAACGCTTCGGCGGCGGCACCGGCTACGCCAAGGACCCGGTCTGCGGCATGCAGGTCGAGACCGCGGCCGCCCCGGCCAAGGCCGTCCACGACGGGCAGCCCTACCACTTCTGCTCCGACCATTGCCACGATCGCTTCACCGCCGCCCCCCACCGCTACACCACCGCGCCGGCCGAGCCGTCGACCAGCGAACCGACCACAGTGGACGGCTGCTGTAACACCTTCATCGCCGACGTCGACTCCACCGCCGTGACCACTGCCAAGGGGGATCTGTGAACGGCAGCGTGGTGCGCCGCGGGGGGCTCGTCGCTGCCGCCGTGCTGGCGGTCATCACGCTGGGGGTCGGCTTGGTGATGGCGCTGGGCCGGCCAGCCGGGCTGGCCCCGGATCACCCAGCGGGCGGCGGTGTATCCGGTGCCACCATCACGGCCGTCTCGCCGGAGCGCGCAGTGCAGATCCTTCCGGCCGGCACGGCGGTGATCAACCCCACGACCCCGATCGTCGTTCGAGCCGTGCTGGGCACGCTGCAGTCGGTCACCGTGGTCAACGCCGCGAGCGGCACCCTGGTGCGCGGCGAGCGGTCCCAGGACCGCACGACGTGGACCTCGACCGAACCGCTCGGCTACGGCTCGAGCTACCGGATCGATGCGACGGCGTTGGGTGGCAATGGTGCGCCGGTGCAGCGGACCGAAACTCTGACGACGCTGTCCCCGACGGCCCAGGCCTACCCGTCGCTGATCCCGGCTTCCGGCCAGTCCGAGGTCGGAGTCGGCCAACCGATCGTGGTCCGCTTCGACACCGCCGTCACCGACCGGGCCGCTGCGGAGAAGGCGCTGGCGGTCACCGCGAACCCGCAGCAACCGGGTAGCTGGTTCTGGATGTCGAACACCGAGGTCCACTACCGGCCGCGGAGCTACTGGCAGCCCGGCAGCACGGTGACAGTCAATGCCCGGCTCTATGGCGTCGACCTCGGCGACGGTGTCTACGGCCAGACCGATCGGACCGAGACCTTCCGCGTGCACGACGCGTGGATCGCCAAGGCCGACGGTGCCACCAAGACCATGCAGATCTTCGACAACGGTCAGCTGGTCAAGACCATGCCGATCAGCCTCGGCTCCCCCGGGTACCCCACCCACAACGGTCCGCACGTGATCTCGGACAAACAACCCAGCATCATCATGGACTCCTGCACCTACGGTGTCTGCAAGGGTCAGCCCGGCTACTACCGGGAACGGGTCGACCTCGACGAGCGGATCTCCAGCGACGGCGAGTTCGTCCACTCGGCGCCGTGGTCGGTCGGCCAGCAGGGCGACAGCAACGTCTCACACGGCTGTGTGAACCTCAGCCCGGCCAACGCGCAATGGTTCTACGACCACTTCGGTCTCGGCGACGTCGTCGAGATCACCAACTCCGGCGGACGTCCACTACCGGTCTGGGACACCTACGGCGACTGGACGCTGGCGTGGCCGCAATGGCAAGCGGGCAGTGCTCTCAACTAGCGATGCACGGATCAATTCGACGGGGGACACGGTGAGCGGCAGCGCACTGTCGGCGCGGGCCACGGCCCGGTTGATCGCCGTGTGCGCGGTGCTCGTCGGCTTGTTCTTCATGCACGGCCTGCCCGCACAGCACTGTTCCGGTGGCGTTGGGGGGTCTGCGCCCATGATGACGCACTCGGCGACTGTGGCCACCGCCGACGATCCCGGTAAGGCAGCCACCGACATGACCGTGTCGGCGAGTCGATCGCCGGCGGAGTCCGCGGCTGGCGCCGTGTGTGTGTCGACGCCGCCGCCACCGGGATGGGCCGGACTGCTGGCGCTGCTGCTGGCTATCGGCACCGTAGGGCTGGCCAGCGTTCTGCGCTCCGCACAGCCGGCGACGCACCCGAGGAACCTGCGGCTTCGTGCTCCGCCGCTTGCCGGCGCCGCCCTGCTGATGAACCTGTGCGTCTCCCGGACGTGACGGGCGCCCGCTGACCGAGTCGACGGCTTGGTCAATGCATCGCGCCCTGTTCACTTTCGCGCGCCTCGCGGCGTGCTGTCCGGAAAGGCTCACCTTCCATGTCGACACAAACTCATTCACGCGCGTGGTTACGTCGCACCCTGGGAGTCATTGCGATGACGGCCATCACAGGGCTCGTGGTGACCGGCTGCGGTAGTTCCACCAGTCTGTCGGGGCCGGATCACGGCTCGACAACCGCGCCCGACCACGACGCCATGCCGGGCATGGCCGACATGCCCACCGGAGACGGCTTGACCACTGACGCCTCCGGTTTCCACTTCGCCGGTGCCACATCATCGCTGGCGGCCGGTCAACCCGCCTCGTTCCAGTTCCGCATCCTCGGTGCCGATGGCAAACCGGTCACCGCGTTCGAGCTGGACCAGACGAAGCTGATGCACTTCTATTTGATCCGCTCCGACCTCACCGGCTTCCAGCACATCCATGCCACCATGAGCACCGACGGGACCTGGACCGCCTCCTTGGCCCCGGCCCAACCGGGGACCTACCGGGCGTACGCGTCGTTCATCACCAAAGACCCCTCCGGTAAGGCGGTGGCGCTGGTACTCAGCCAGCTGGTCACCGTTCCGGGAACCGCCATTGTGACGCCGCTACCGGCCGCGTCGCCGACAACTCAGGTCGACGGCTATACCGTGACCCTGTCTGGTGATCAGATCATGGCCGGCACCGAACACCCGTTGCCTGCCACGGTGTCGAAGGACGGCCAGCCGGTCACCGACCTGCAGCCCTACCTGGACACCTACGCGCACCTGACTGCCTTTCACGACAACGACCTTGCCTTCGCCCACCTGCATCCGCACGGCACGGTCAACGGAGACCACGGAGGCCCGACGCTGTCCTTCGACGCGATGCTGCCCAAATCTGGCAACTGGCGACTGTTCCTGCAGTTCCAAACCGCCGGCGTCCTGCACACCGCCGCGGTGACCCTCTCGGTCCGATAACCGCCGTTCACAGCTGTGCGTGGGACCAGTCCACGGTCACCGGTGCCGGGGTGGGCGTGCCGACGTCGAGCTGGATGTCCTCGTGGTCTTTGAGCGGGATCGTGCCCGGGTCGCCGGTGAACGGCTTGCCGTTGACGTAGGCGGTGACCGCTCCGGTGGCCGGGCCGACCGTATTCATGTTCAGTGGTTGGCGCCAGAGCGCGAAGAACTGACCCAACGTGAAAGTCTCCTGGGTGGGGGACTCGATGTGGATGATCCCGTCGCCGGCGTGCACGTGCAGCCAGTAATAGCAGCGACTGGCGCTCGCGAAGGCGTTCGGCCCGGCCTTCTGCACCACCGGCGTCACCAGGCCGATCCCGTAGGGAAGGCTGCGCGGTTGACCGTTGACGAACACCAGCAGGTGGCTGTGGATGTGGTAGGCGACCTGTTCGCTGGCGTCGCACCGGATCCCGCTCACCGGCGCACCGTCGACAGCGGTGGACGCCGGCGCCAAGGCCGGCCCGGTCTCCACCGCAATGCCCTCCGGGCCGGTCGGCTGGGCCGCCGGGCTACCGCAGCCCTGCAAGGTCAAGGCCAGCACCGCGGCGACCGCGAGCACCAGGGGGCCACCTCCCGATCGCGGAGGTGGCGGTCGGTTACCTGATCTCCTGGTCACCGTGGATGTCCTTATCTGTGTCGCGATCTGTGGCGGGTATTGGTGCGACCCTGGCCAACACCCGCCACAGATGCGAGCAGCCGCGCCGACGACCGCGCCGGTGTCACCCGGTGGATACGATCGTCGAGTGAGGCATTCGCTTGGCGATGAGGTGCGCGTCTTGACCGTGGACATCTTCGGTACCACGGTCGACTGGCGGAGCGGGGTCGCCAGCGGTGCCCTGTCCGATCGGACCCGTCTCGTCTCGCTAGGGCTCCGGTGATCAACGCGAATCTTCGGTCCAGGTTCGGCCAGGAGGAGCCGAGGTCCGACTGTCGCTCGTGCGGGATAGGAGCAGCATGAGCAGCGCGTCGTCTCCAAGAGTGGGATCAGCCAAGTCATCAACCAGATGTCACGGCGCGGCCTGGTCACCCGGCAGGGCGACCCCGACAACCTGCGCATCACCTACGCAGTACTCACCGACGAGGGTCGCCGCATCTTGGTCAACTCCACCCAGGCCTTCCTCGCGCGATCCACCAGCACTTCTCCCAACACCTCTCCGCCGACGAGGCCCGCACGATGGCCGACGCGATGAATCGGGTCATCAAGGCCCACGGCGAGCAGCCCGACACCCCAGACCAGACCGAGGGCCATCGAGAACCTCTACCGCGTCGTCGGAGCCCATCAGGCACCACCAACTGAACCGACGACCTCGGATAGGGCCAGGCGTGGATGAGAACGTCGCGGCGTCCTGGAACGCCGAGTACGCCAACGGGCGCTACCGCGGGGAACCTCCCGTGGCTGACGAACTGCGCGACGTGATCGGCACGTCCTTCACCGAGGTCGTCCCATTACGCTCTCACAGCACTCCTCGAATCCCACCCGGCCACGGGCAGTGGTCACAGTGGGAAGCGATCTGGCAACAACGACCGCAAAGCCGTTGAACTCTTCGTGCCGGCGGCTTCGGCGAAGTCCCGAGATTGTCGGGGGTGGGTGCGACAATGGTGACGTGATCGAGACGGAGCTGGATCCGGGACAGGCGATGGCCGCTTGTCTCGCCCAGTGGCGTCACGCGATCGCCGAGTGCGCTGACGCGAGGTTGCCGGGCCAGGTCCAGGTTGTCGAATCGGTGTCGCGAATGGTGTATTCGGTGATGCTGGATGCGGTCGCGGAACTGGAGTCCCGCAATATCGCGACCACCGCGGGGTTCCGCAACACCAAACAACTGCTCGCCGGGATGTTGAACCTCTCCCCTACTGAGGCCGGCACCCGAGTCGCCCACGCCACCCAGCTCGCCCCGCGTCGCACCCTGAGTGGTGAGACGTTGGTCCCGTTGTTGCCGAACACCGCCGCGGCGCTGGCCGCGGGTGAGATCGGTCCGGCGCAGGTGAAGGTGATCACCGAGACGATGACCGCGATCCCCACCACGGTCAGCGGCGCCGACCGCGAGGCCGCGGAGGCTGAGCTGGCTCACCATGCCCGGTCGTTTAACTCCACCTCGCTGCGCCGAATCGGCCAGCACATACTCGCGCATCTGGACCCCGACGGTCCGGAACCCTGCGACGAGCCGCAACCCGCTGTAGCTGCGGGGGAGTTGCGGTTGTGGGACCGCCGTGATGGGCGGCTCGGGCTGGAGGGATTCCTGGAGCCCGAGCACAGTGCCGCGTTCCGGTCGTTGATCGACCAACTCGCCAAACCCCGACCGCCACCGACACCATCCCCGACGAGCGGACCGCTGCGCAGCGCAACGCTGACGCGTTGCTGGAGGTCTGTGGGCTGGCCCACGCTGCCGAAGACTGCCCCAGCACCGCCGGGGAACCCCCCCACCTGACCGTGACCATCGACTGGGATGCCCTGCGTACCGGTGTCGGGATCGCGACTTTGGACTACGGGACGCATATCAGCGCCGCGGAGGCCCGACGGTGGGCGTGTGACGCGAAAGTCATCCCCGTTGTCCTGGGCGGGAAATCCGAACCGCTCGACGTCGGCCGAGCCATGCGCACCGTTCCGCTGGCCATTCGCCGCGCGCTGGTCGCCCGAGATCGTGGATGTGGGTTTCCGGGCTGTGATCGGCCCCCGGGAATGTGTCAGGCGCATCACTGTCAACATTGGATCGATGATGGTGAAACCAGCGTCGAGAACTGCGTGCTGTTGTGTGAAGCTCATCATCGGCACGTGCACCACACCGGTTGGGAAATCCTTATCCACCACGGCCACGTCGAATTCATCCCACCCGCGATCATCGACCCGACCCGCACCCCATTGCACAACCCACTCCGCTGCTAAACCGCGGCTTGCGACGCCACCGCGCTGACCGAAGGTGCCCGATACCGGCGACCTCCGGGGATGATGTCGCGCCTGACGAGCTGCGCAACGGCCCGATATGGTGCCGGGATGCACGAGCCAGGTGTTGGTGATCCAGATTTTGATCTCGGCGCTGGTCTGGGTCCGGACGCCGAGCAGATGGTGCGGATCGATACCGGTCGGGTGGTGCAGGCCGGGGGTGAGGCGCTGGTGGTGACGGTCGCCGGGGAGATCGATGTGCTCACCGTCGGCCGGCTCCGGGCAGCGGTCGTCGCCGGGTTTGACCAACTCCCCGACGGTGCGACACTGGTGATCGACCTGACCGACGTGACATTCCTGGGCTCGCCGGGTTTGCAGGCCTTGGTCGACGCCACCCGGGCGGCCCGGCGGCGGTGCGACCCACTGCACATCGTGGTCGATCACGCTCGTCCGGTGATCCGTCCCATCGAGTTGGCTGGGCTCGACGACCTTCTTACGCTGTTCCACACGGTTGACCAGGCCGTGCATACCTCATCCTGAAACTGTCGCTTTCGGCCTGGTGCGCAATGGGTTGATCCAGTTGCGGGGAGGCCGCGGCGACCGCAACAATGGTGCCCCGATGCCACCGACTGGTAACCCTGACGACACGTTGCGCCTCAAGACGTCTGCTTCCGAACGGCGCCTCCTTAAGGATCCTGCCTACCGCGCAACGTCGAGGCAGCCGCTGCGCCTGCAGTTGCCGGCGGACCCGATCGCGCCTTCGGTGGCCCGGCACCGGGTGCGGCACTGGCTTACTGCGTGGTTCTGGCCTGCAGGTCAGCTCGAAGACATCGTCCTGGCCGTCAGCGAGGCGATCAGCAACTCGATCGAACACGCCTACCCTGACGACCGATCAGCCGAAGTGGTGGACATCCACGGCGAGGTCGAAGCGGCACCAGGCGGGCAGCGCCGGGTCACGGTCATCGTGCGTGACCACGGACGCTGGCGCCCGCCACCGATCGACGACGAGAACCGCCGACGCGGAATCCCCCTGATGCGGGCCTGCGTGGACACCGTCACCATCGGGCAGCCCGACGACAACGGCGCGGGCACCTCGATCGTGCTGCGTAGCAGAGCAGTCCCACCGCTCCTTCGAGCGCTCGGCGCGCAGGACAACGATAGTGACGAGGAACCCGGCTGAGTCGCGCGGCTTATCTGCGGCCGCTGCGACGGCCGATGACCGCCGCAGGGAATACGTTGAGGGGGTGTGGGGGGGGAGGGGCGGGCATGACTCGACATCAGTGGTTACTGATCGTCGCCATCGCGGCCGGCCTGGTCGGCATGCACCATCTGGTCCATGCACCCCCACATGACGTCGTTCGCCATGGCGAACGCCACGCACACCGAACACGCCGACGCGATCGGGCTAGCCTGACTTTCCTGGATAAGTTGATCTATTCTTCGT
>JRHI01000592.1_pt1 | contig 37811 bp, 31 predicted proteins | sample 215371 | NCBI WGS metagenome assembly JRHI01 (sample SAMN02929681, study PRJNA255918) | sediment metagenome | biome: cave system; feature: Ice Cave; material: Sediment; isolation source: sediment from deep within a dark volcanic ice cave with no known source of... ... | reverse complement strand
TTGCGCTCTTCCTCCTTTTCCAAAAACCTCCTAGTGAAAGACCACCTCGTCCGCCTCCTTGGGCGCAGTGCGTATGCGGAGGTCTATGTGGGAGAAGCCCCCTCCTCCAAGACACTGGTTGCCATCAAAGTCCTCATGGGGTCTCACACCCAGGGCGAGCTGGAGTATATACACGCCGCCGTCCAGACGATGGTGCGCCTCTCCCATCCTGGGCTACTGCGGATCAGAGATGGTGGGGTGGTGGAGAGCCATCCATTCCTGGTGATGGACTATGCCCCGTACGGGTCGCTGCGGTCGCGCTCTCCACGCGGGACCATCTTGGATCCACTAACCCTGCTTGCCATGCTCAAACCGCTCGTTTCCGCTGTGCAATTCGTCCACGAGCATTCCCTGGTCCATGGGAACCTCAAGCCAGAGAATGTGCTGCTGGGACCGATGCATGCGCTGCTGCTGAGTGATTTTGGCTTCGTCGTGAACGCGGCCTCCAGGCGGCTCACGCCTTCGCAAGAGGGGATGGCAGCACTCGTCTATCTGGCCCCTGAGCAACTGCACGGCCAGACACAATTCGCCTCCGACCAGTACGCTCTGGGGATCATGGTCTACGAATGGCTCAGCGGAGACGTTCCCTTTCACGGCTCCTTTGAGGATCTCGTCCAGCAGCAACGCACGGCTGCCCCACCCCCCCTGTGAGCGGTTGCCCCACATCTCTCCTCGTATGTAGGACAGGTGGTGCATAGGGCGCTTGCCAAGGACCCGGCGAGCCGTTTTACCAGCGTACAGGCATTCGTTGAGGAACTGGAGCAAGCGTTGCAGAGCACGCAATCAGCTCCGAGCCATGTCCTGTCGACGAGTCCAGGGGTGTCTCTTCCACTTCTGCCGAGGGTGCCCTTGTCGCCTGCACGACCGCTCCCACCTGCTGGTACACTCATCTGTATCTATCGTGGGCATACGCATTACGTCGTAGCTGCCGTCTGGTCCTCAGACGGCACACGCCTCGCCTCAGGGAGTCGCGACAAAACGGTGCAGGTCTGGGATGCTGCCACAGGTGTACACGTGTTCTCCTATCTGGGTCACGTGGATCGCGTGAACGCGGTGACGTGGTCCTCGGATGGAAAGAGCATGGCCTCCGCGTCAAACGACGGAACCATTCAAGTCTGGGGCGCTCATGGAGGGCATCTGCGCTTCCTCGCCCGCAGCCATACTCCTCACGTAGATGTCGTCGTGTGGTCGCCCGATGGCACGCGTCTCGCCTCTACCGGTTCGCAACGCGTGGAGGTCTGGAATGGCTTCAATGGAGAACTGTTGCTGACCTTGCTGAACCAGGCTCATGGCATCAACGGGCTGGCGTGGTCACCCAATGGCGCAACCATCGCCACAGGCGGCAATGATCACTTGGTCCATATCTGGAATGCGGCGCGTGGCGACCGACTCCTCAGCTACCCAGGACATACAGGGGAGGTGCTTGCGGTCGCGTGGTCGCCCAATGGGATGACACTCGCCTCGGGGAGCCGTGATCACACGGTGCAGGTCTGGGAGGCCGCAAGTATGAGAAGACGCTGTCTCTATCATGGGCACAGCAGCGAGCAAGACGTGTACGTCGTCGCTTGGTCGCCTGATGGCCAATACATCGCCTCATCTGGCAGTGATGGCACGGTGCATGTTTGGGATGCGGGGACGGGGGACACGGTCTTCATCTATACTGGTCATGTAGGCCGAATATTCAACCGCGTGAATGCGGTGGCGTGGTCGCCTGATGGCACCAGGCTCGCCTCGGCCAGTGACGATGGCCCGGTCCAGGTCTGGCGGGCCCCGGTCCACAGCGCAAGAGGCTTCTCGTGACGGATGCCAGTTGCACGTGAGAGGTGTGGTGCGCGTCTGCTTCAGAAGGAATATGCTACACTAGGAAGGGTCGTCTGTGAGTATCTGGGGGCCGAGAGCCAGTGGGACAGGTCATGGGTATTGGCGAGATGGAGATGGCTCCATGAGTTGTGACGCTGGACAAGCAACCGTTCGTTCATTCTAGAGGGAGAGGAGAGAACTATGTCCCGATCATCCAAACTCGAAACGTCTTCTCGTCGCTCCGTAGGTGGAATAGTCCTGTGGGTCGTCGGGACTCTAAGCATCGGGGCAGTCATCGCCATGCTGGTGGCTCTCATTTACGGCTTAGCTATCTACAAAGCACCGCCAACACCGGCGGTCGCCGGACTGCACCTTGTCAAGGATGTGGCATTGCCCAGCGTTGTCGTCCCTCCGGCAGGCCATGCTCCCATTACGTCCCTACTTGTGGATGGTTTTGATTTCCAGGCCCTCGATCCGCTGACGGGGCTGTTGTTCATCACCCACGCTGGACCCAGCGCGAGTAAACAAATTCTCGATCTCAAGCAACTGCCCCCCGGCACCAGGTTCCAGAGTCAGCTCGTGATCTTCGATACGAAGAAACAGGCAGTTATGAGTCACCTTGCCATCCCCGATGTGCACGGTGTCGCCGTCGCCCCCGACCTGGGACGGGCCTACGTCGCGGATGTAGCGGCTGACCGGGTCTCTGTGATTGATGAGCGAAGCCTGCGTGTCATCGCCACGATTCAACTCGGCCTGCAACCCTGTGTGGCACTGCCCTGCGAGACGCCCGATGCGTTGGAATATGATGCTGCTGATCACAAGCTGTTTGTGTCTGACAACGGAGCCGACAACGCCCACCAGGACCTTGGCGTAATTGATGTGCAGACGAATCGCTTTGTGGCAGCGATCCCACTGGGGAAAGACCCATTCGGAGATGTGATTGGGCATCCACAATACGATCCGGTCTCACATCATCTCTATGTGGCTGTGCAGCCCCAAGCACAGCCTGCACCAGCTGTGCCAACCCCGCTCATAGGGTCTCCCACTGCTACCCTTGTTCCGGTTGTCCTTCCTCCCGCGCAGTTCCTGACCATTGACCCCGTCAGCTTGCAGATCATTGGCCAGATTCCGTTCCCAGATACCCATACCTGTAGCAACCCGCATGGGTTGGTGATCGACTCCGCACAACACGTCGCCTTCACCGCCTGTACCGTCACACATACACTCATGATGATCAATCTGCAGTCGATGCAGCTGTTCGGTCCCTGGCCTGTCGTCACCAAGCCGGACATCCTGCGACTGGATGTGGGTCTGCACCGGCTCTATGTGCCTGGCGGGGCTGGCGTGTCGATCTTCGATGAGCACGCAGCAGCGAGTGGGGTGGTGAAGAAACTGGGTGATGTTGTCGTCAGCAAGGGCACCTCGCATACGATGGCCTTCAATCCGAACACGCATCTGTTGTACTTCGCCGTTCAGGATACACAAGGCCGGGCGGTCGAGCGCATCGAGCAGTACGTATCCGTGTGAAAAAGGGGAGGTATAGTGGTAGCAAGAACCTGGACAGGATATGGGTCGATTTCATACAGTTGTCCAGATCGTACAGAGGCGTTTCTCTTCTTGTTTCTGATCTATTGCGCAAATATCTGTCGAGTATTCGGTTCTGATTGAGTTGGTACTCTGCCATACTGTTGTCACACTACTATGGTATGCTTCAGACAGAGCGTTGACCTATCCTGTTGAAGAATGGGAAGAGAAGCCATGACAACCATTACGACTGACAAAAGCCTAGTCACCCTCATCAATGTTTTCACTGTTTCCCCTGAAAACCAGCAACGTCTGGTCGATCTCCTCATCGAGGCAACCGAGCAGACGATGAGGAACCAGCCTGGCTACCTCTCGGCCAATATTCACAAGAGCCTGGATGGAACCCGGGTAACCAACTATGCCCAGTGGCGCAGTCAAGAAGACTTTGAGGGTATTGTCAACTTGGGAAGGTAGCTGAACAATGTGCTAGAATAGCTTCATGAAAAGAAACACCATTCTTCCCGATTACAAAGGATTCCGCTTCCCGCCAGAGATGAGTAGTCACTGTGTGTGGCTCTATTTCCGCTTTTCACTCAGTTGCGCGTGATGTGGAAGAACTGATGGCTGTGCGAGGGGTTGTCATGACCTATGAAACCGTTCGGCAGTGGTGTCTGAAATTTGGGCAAACGTATGCGAACGAGTTGCGCCCTCGTCGCCCTCGTTGTGGCGACAAGTGGCATCTGGACGAGGTCGTGCTCACGATTCGCGGGAAGAAGTACTACCTTTGGCGAGCTGTCGATCAGCATGGCAACGTACTCGATATGCGGGTCGCAGAGCCGACGCAACAAACAGGCAGCGAAAAGATTCTTTCGCAAGCTGCTCAAAGGGGTGGAATATGTCCCACGTGTGATCATTACCGACAAACTGGCGAGTTATGGGGCTGCCAAGCGAGAGATTCTGCCTGGAGTCGAGCATCGGCAGCAGAAGCGGCTCAACAATCGGGCCGAGAACTCGCACCAATCCACACGGTTACGAGAGCGCGAAAATGCGGAAGTTCAAATCTGCAGGCCATGCCCAACGCTTTCTTTCCGCCGCTGGTCCCATCTCTGGACATTTCCAGCCACGCAGACACCGTATGAAGGCGCCGGAGTATCGTGCCACTTTACGGTGTCGATTCCAGGTCTGGAACGAGGTGACTGGAGTGAAACTGGGCGCATAATTACACTCCTTCCCCACTCTCTCGTTGCCCTCTAACGCTCTTTCCTCATTCTAACTCAACAACACACTGCACTTCTACGAATAAGTTGGCAATACCTTCTATACACAATGCTCCTTGCTTTGAGGAACAAGAGACACGTATTGTATGAAATACTTTTTATAATTGTACCATTATCATTTGCAACTCAGCAAGGGGAATTTATAACGACTATTTCCTTCAACCGCACAAATACACACCTGCACCCAGATAGCTTTTTTGTGAGGAAAATTACCTCATACAGACCATCCAGCTAATGATAGGCACCAGAAGCGCATCCACGAAAATACACTTCTGTACGCGTTCTTCAAAAGAGACTTTGGATGTGTTATGATATGCTGGATGACCTTCCTTGTGCGAACATGTCGTGCGTTCCTGAAGACGTTTCCGTGAGTGCGTGCGTCTTTCCAGCGCGGAAAGAGATTTGGTGTATGGCTGACCGTGTCGGACAACAACTTGGCAATTACCACCTGCTCCGGGCGGTCGGGCACGGGTCTTTTGCTGAGGTGTATCTGGGTGAGCACCAATACTTAGAGCGAGCCGCCGCCATCAAAGTCCTCCATGTGCAGATGGGACCGGAGACGCAGGAGCAATTTCGACGTGAGGCCCGTATCATCGCTCACTTGCAACACCTCCATATTTTACCGATACTTGACTTCGGTATCCAAGATCAGACGCCCTATCTTGTGATGGAATATACGCCCGGTGGCACCTTGCGAGCAGAGCAGCCAAAGGGAACTCGGCTCTCTTTGGAACACATCGTGATCTATGTAAAACAGATCGCTCTGGCCCTCGATTATGCTCATCAGCAGGGGGTGATCCATAGAGATGTCAAACCGGACAATCTTTTACTTAACGCCAAACACGAGGTGGTTCTCAGCGATTTCGGCATCGCCGTGATACAACAAACGGTCAACTCCCTTTCGGCACACAAGCTAGCAGGTACTCCACTGTACATGGCCCCGGAACAGATTCGACATAAACCATGTGCGGCAAGCGATCAATATGCGCTTGGCATCATGGTCTACGAATGGCTCACGGGGGATGTGCCCTTTCAAGGGTCCTTGTATGCTGTCCTCAATCAACACCTCCACGAGTCACCACCCAGTTTATGTGCTCATCTACAGGGCCTTCCGACTGTTGTAGAAGAGGCCGTGTTCAAAGCACTCGCCAAAGACCCAGAACAACGGTTTGCCTGTGTCGAGGACTTTGCCTTGGCACTGGCGGAAGCCTGCATCATCACTCAACCACTCACCTTGCGCGAGCCTTCCAAACAGCAGTCACAAGGGCAGAGGACACCAGTATCGGTTCCCACCAGCAGAGGACAGGAAGACGCAGCGTCTGCGATACACCTTACACCCATACCGCCCCAAGGAGCATATGAGCAGTATAGAGTACCCTTGGTTGCCTCTTTGCCTATCACTCACACACCCATTTCGCAACCAGCCAAATCATCTCTCACACAGAGCAACCGACAGCGCTTTCTGCGCAGAGTACGCGCCTTTTGGATTGAGGGGGTGCTTGACCATTCTTTGCACGGAGCCTCCCTCATCTCTCTAGGATTACGAGAGCAAGTCGATGCGCTGGCGAATCCCTGGCACCTTGTACTGCAACATCCTGATACCGTACCACGCTCATTCCCTCTCGGAACCCGCATCACCGATGTTTACGATGCGGCGAATGGAGAACTCTTGATCCTTGGCGCCCCTGGTTCTGGCAAGACGACACTCCTTTTGGAGCTAGCTCGTGATCTGCTAGAGCGGGCTGAACAAGACGAGCAACACCTCATGCCTGTTGTCTTTACTCTGTCGTCATGGAAGGCTAAGCAGCAACCTCTCTCCCAGTGGATGATTGAGGAACTCATCAGTAAATATCAAGTGCCACGTAAACTAGCTCGTGCATGGATCGATGCGGATCAGATTCTCCCACTGCTTGATGGGCTGGATGAGATCAGCGCCGAGAGCCGGACGGCGTGTATCGAAACGATCAACACCTATCACAAGCAGCATGCCTTCCTCTCACTCGTAGTTGCGAGTCGAAGCGCGGACTACCTAGCACAAACCGCACGGGTTAGGCTCACCAGTGCTGTCACCATCCAACCTCTCACTCAGCAACAAGTGGATGACTATCTGATACGTGGAGGCGAAGCGTTGCGGGCATTGCGGGTGGCATTACAGCAGGACGCGGCCCTACGTGAGCTGACCGAAACCCCATTAATGCTCAGTATTCTCACATTGACCTATCATACGATGCCCGTTGAAGAGCTGTTACGAGGAGGCGTTGCTCCCACTCGGCAACAGGTCCTTGAACGCTATGTCGAGCGCATGCTGGCTCGTCGAGGAGCCAAGGCGTCCTATTCGCCTCAGCAGACGCGCCAGCGATTGACGTGGTTGGCACAACAGATGCAACGTCATAATCAAACGGTCTTTTTCATTGAGCAGATGCAGCCAGATTGGCTGCTCTCAGGGAAACCGTCACACACGTTTTCTTTTCAACGTGTGTGTAGCTTTGTGATGAGAATCGTGGTGGGATTGCTGAACGGGATGTGGATTGGTATCCTGCTTGGCTTCATCAGTGGGCTACTCTCCGGACTGGTGAGCGTCGTGCTCAATGGCGTTCTTTTCAACTCCAATATCGGCGGATGGAATTATGTGTTGACAACCGGAAGCCATGGCATCTTGATTGCTATCGTCATTGTCGGACTCATCGGCGGACTGATGAGTGGATTAAAGAGAGAAATACATCTGGTAGAAGTCATTGTTTGGTCCCGCAAGCGAATGCAGCAACGATGGAGGTACTGGCTCATCGGTATGTTTGTCGGGGGACTGATCTTTGGACTGCTGAGTAGAGAGTCTCTGCAAACAGGCGGGGGCGCATACTCCTTACCGTTTCTTTCCAGGCTGATGATTGTGCTCAGCGGTGGACTCTTAGGTACAGTGATCGGCGCATTGCTAGGGGGAATCACACACACAACCCTCGATACGCATACGCGTGCTCGTCCAAATCAAGGTGTATGGCATTCTTTGCGAAATAGCATACTAGTTGGCGGTTTGAGTGGCATCATAGCCATCTTCTTTATCGCAACGCTTTCAGTGTGGATTTCAGGACAACTGACGACCCATGTACAGGTGGGCACTCATCCGCTAGAAAATGCAATGTCTCTAGCAGCTTCGTATTCGAATGGATTTTATTTTGGAGTGCCCATCGCATTGAGTATTGGACTTGTCTACGGTGGAATTGCACTTTTACAACATTTGAACCTTCGCTTCCTCCTTTGGTCAAGCGGACAAATTCCCTGGAACTACGCCCGCTTTCTCGACTACGCCGCCGAGCATATCCTCCTGCGCAAGGTAGGAGGTGGCTACATCTTCATCCACCGTTTCCTGCTGGAGTATTTTGCCTCCCTTGACAATTCATCAACACCCGCCACAGGAAGAACACACAAGCAGCAGATCAGCTAACCTCGAAATGGACTACCACTATATAGAGGAAGATTGAACTACTGCTTCTGTTTCTTGGCCAACGTGCTGACATTCTCTCGTCAAAAGGGCTATTATCCCTTTTTCTGTGTAAGAAGAAACCAAGAGATGCTATAGAACACACTCATGAGAACGATTCCCCCGAGTGCAAGCAACCCTAGTTCTGGGCTGAGCCAAAACGCTACAACAAGTATCATCCCCATAGTACTAAGAACGACTTTCTTTTGTGGCGAGATGCTTATTTTCATTTTCTTTATTCTCTTTCTCTAGCTCTACTGGTTATTTGACCTGCTATAGGTTGCTTGATCTTCGCGGGTTGTGTTGGGAACGTCTCTTCTTGAGCGGAAACGGTCAGAGGAACGTGCCGACGCGGTATTTGCCTCCTGCTTGCCTTCGACTGATAGGCGTCAAGTGGACCTGGTAGCGCTCGTTCTGCCTCTGCCTCTAGGCGTTGCTCGTTACGACGCACGAAGATGAGAAATGCGATGGTGAGAAGGGTAGCTAGCACGATGCTGATGATCGCGACCGGCCCTGTCAGCCGATGAATGTTATCACCCAAGAAGTAGCCACCTAAGCCAAAGAGTGTGGCCCAAGTGATTCCCCCCAAGGCGTTGAAGAGGAGAAAGCTGGACCAGCGCATCTGATTCGTCCCAGCCAAGAAGGCTGCCCAGGCTCGAAGCACAGCAATAAAGCGTCCAAAGAAGACGACCTTGCCGCCGTGCTTCATGAAAAGGTACTGCCCCAGTTTCAGCTTGCGCTCGTCGAGACGAATATAGTGGCCATATCGACGTAGTAGACGGTATCCACCTTCGCGCCCCACCAAGAAGCCAAGGTTATCCCCTAGAATGGCACCACTGGCGGCAGCCACAATCACCAAGGGTATGGAAAGGTGATGTGTCGTCCCGGCATAGATAGCAGCAACGAGCAGCATCGTCTCGCCAGGGAATGGAATGCCTGTACTCTCAACAGCAATAAAGACGAAAACAGCCCAATAGCCGTAGGTAGTCAACAAATGCTGGAGATCGTGTAGAGGAACTGCGATCATGACGTTTTGCTTCTTTCTCTTCCCTCTCAAAAGGGATGTTTCTACAGCAGAGACACCAGATCAAGGTCCTGCTTTGCTAAGAATAAAACTCTCTCTCTCTCACATCAATATTACATTTTGCAATACTAGTTAACAAGGTGGTCTGTCACAACTTGGATGTGTACTAGCTCACATATTTTTTCACAAAAGCACGGGTATGAACGACTGCTAGAGGGCCTCTTTGAGGGCTATTGAAAGAGGAGAAAGGGCGTGTAAAATACACATATTCGCCGTTGGGCAGACTGATGCCCGCTCAGACCTGTTCAGCCTGGGCGTGTTGCTACATGAAATGCTCACCGGACAACATCCAGGCGGTCTAGGGGGAAGGCTTGATACCGTTCAACATCTGAACCCTACTGTCTCGGCGGTGTTGAGTGGACTCGTCACCTTGGCAACGCGCTCATATCCTATGTATCGTTTTCAATCTGCCTATACCTTTTATACGGCTCTTGATCGTGCTTACTCCATTGAGGAACAACGTGCCTATCAACGCCATGTAGAGAAAGTAGGTAGTACAGGTAGCGCAGGTAGTGTAGGTAGTAGAGGCAGTGGTTCCCCTTCTGCCATTGACGTTACGGCAGATAGACAGCCTACACAGATGGTATCATCCGTTGATAAGGCAGAACAGGACTTCCAGAATTGGATACCGAGCATGTCGGTAGGCGTCATGACGATAGAGCAGCGACAACATACACGTATTGCTCTACAGCAAGCTCACCAGGAACACCAGGAACAGGAGCAACTGGAAAACCAACTCGCATCCGTTGATGAAAGCCTCAAATTACGTACATCTGTGCCCATTTCTTACGAACCGCAACCATTTGACGAGGAACTTGCAGAAGAGGTCAGTGCATCAGCACCAGTATCACCCCCATCGCGCAAGCTACGCCGTATTATTCAGACAAGTTTTTTTGTTGCCTTGCTACTCTTTTTAGTGATGGCCTCATTGCTGCTCTATGCACGTGTTGTACAGCATGATAACACGTTGGTAAAAGGGCAGCATATTGTTGTGACACAGCATGGCACACCAATACAGAGTACATGGAATAGACTACCTTCGTTATCGTCACCAGAAGCGGATAATACCATCGCTTACGTTCGAGTACAAGGACGCTCGTACATCTATATGAGCGGTGGCTATCGGAAGGGCATGTCCTCCTCGTCCGTGGCGCGAGTGACCCCAACACTCCCACACAGGACTTCTGGCAGATGACTATTCAGTAGTAAACCTACTAACAAGGATTAGTCAGGATGAATGATAGCCTGCACGAGCGGGCCAGCATCCACAGGGAACTCGCTCCAACTATAGCAGGCTAGCAAGTCCTGCTGTATGGCTTCGGCTTCAGACTCACTACGAGCGTGAATCTCAACGAGAGGCTCACCAGTTTTCCGATACGTACCGACCTTTGCCTGCAATACTAAACCAGTACTGTGGTCAATCTGATCGCCTTTCTGGAAACGTCCTGCACCCAGACGCATGCTCGCCAAGCCGATACTCTCAGAGTGGATACCTGCGATATAACCACTACGAGGAGCATTGAGCAGCAGACGTATAGGAGCAGTTGGCAGCAGATGTGGTTGCTCAATCTGGCGCGGATCGCCGTCTTGGGCCGCGATGACCTCGGCTAGCTTTTGTAGAGCAGCACCAGAATGAACTGCATGCTGTACCATTTGCTCCGCATCGCTCATGTTTTGTGCCTTGCCCGTCATCATGAGCAGTTCAGCAGCTTCCGAATAACAAAGATTCGACACGTCTTCGGGTCCATCACCACGCAGAATGGCAATGGCTTCCATCACCTCTAATGCATTGCCAATTGCGTTGCCCAGAGGTTGCAACATCGATGTGATAGCGGCAACGGTATGAATACCCGCCAAGCGTCCAATATCGACCATCATCTGTGCCAGGGGATGTGCCTGCTCAACCGTTTTGACTGAAACCCGCGAACCGAACTTGATATCGAGCAAAAGATGCGAAGCACCCACGGCTAGCTTCTTACTCATGATGCTTGAAGCGATCAGCGCAACACTCTCAACCGTTGCTGTCACATCGCGGAGAGCATACATCTTGCCATCGGCGGGCGCTAGCTCACTTGATTGACCTGCTAGGACGAGATGATGTTGTTTGAAGATACGCAGAAACTCTTCGCGTGAGAGCGAGGCGCGAAAGCCACGAATCGACTCTAGCTTATCGACAGTACCACCGGTATAACCCAAGCCGCGACCTGTCATCTTGCCAACCGCAAGGCCACAGGCTGCTACTAACGGTGCAAGTGCGATGGTTACTTTGTCACCAACACCACCCGTGCTATGCTTGTCGATAACTGGCGAAACAAGATTTCGCAGGTGTAATTGATCACCTGAGTGGGTCATAGCCAGCGTCAGATCGCGTGTTTCGCGTGCATCCATACCACGACAACAAACAGCCATGAGCCATGCCGCCATTTGATAATCTGGAATGTGCTCTCCCGTGTACTGCGCGACCAACCAGTCAATCTCTGCCGTCTCTAGGGCAAGGCCATCGCGTTTCTTGCTAATGATATCTAGCACTTGCATGGTATGCTTTTCCCACCTCGCCGAGGAAAGGGAGCTCGTCCCCGTAGGGGCGGGGGCGGCGGGGTGGATGGGAGGGGACCCTTGCGGTCGCCCATATTCAGGGATATCCAGATATTGGATTGACCCTCTCTGCACATGGGCGACCGCAAGGGTCCCCACCACCCATCATCCGCCGCCCCCGCCCCTACGGGACGAACAACTTCTCACTGCTTCTCATTTATTCAGACAATACAATGCGCACAGAATCACTCGCAAAACCATTACCGGTCTCGATCTGATAGCGGTCCTGCGTTTCACTACCCAAGCGCACATTGCGATCAAAGTACAGTTGCCCATTCGTATAGCGATATGCCTCTCTATCTTGGGGCTGAAATCCCTGTACAATAACGGTGTTTGCCTTCTCCACAGGATTGTCTCTAAACGCTTTTAAGAGGGTTGCGACCTGTTGCCAAGGTGCGCAACGTGGAAAGGTAATCAGAAGAATCTTTTTGTGGCCTGTATCGATGGTATCGCTCACTATCGTATATGGCAATGCTCCTTGTTCAAGCTGCTTCAACTGAGCCACGGTACGTGGAGGGAAAGGCGCAGGTGGCTCAGGAGCTTGTGATACCTGAGACGACGCAGGAATTTGCTGCGAGGTATATGGTGGAACAGACGAGGGAGTAGATGGCTGAGGCAGGCGTGTCTGTTGTACCCCTGATGCTTTCTGTGGCATTGTTGGCGGCACAGTTGGGCGTGTAGGTTTTCCTCCCGCAGGCACAGCCGGAGACGACGGCGGTTGCGGCGGTTGATACGTTGGTCTGACCGGTTGTTGTGATGGTTGTTGGCGAGGAGGAGCCTGTATAGAGGGTGCTTTTACCGAGATGTCACGTCCACATTCCGCACAGAAACTGGCACGATCTGAATTCAGTCCTCCACAATAAGGGCAGCGCATAGTATGCTCTCCCATCTCGTGTGTAGTAGAACAGTAATCTTCTTTTATATTATAGCATACTATCCTTGCTTGACAATAGCTTCTATGAGGCGTGTATTGGAGGGGGTTTTCTCGAATAATTGGATGACCTGTTCGGTGCTTTCGCGGCGGGGTAGGTCTGCCATACGTCTACGTACAATCGCCATTGCCTTTAACTCAGTGGGTGAAAGTAGCCGCTCTTCCTGACGTGTACTAGACGCGGTTACATCAATGGCAGGGAAGATACGACGATCTGCCAGTTCACGCGAGAGCCGAATTTCGAGATTGCCCGTACTTTTGAACTCTTCATACACCACCTCATCAAGGCGGCTACCTGTTTCTACAAGGCAGCTAGCAATAATCGTCAAGCTACCACCTTCTTCTAACGTACGTGCCGCCCCAAAGACGCGTCGTCCAACTTCTAAGGCACGTGCATCGATGCCACCGGAGAGCGTCCGACTTCCATAGTTGCTATAACCGCCGCGCTGGTTACGTGGACCATCCCATAGGTCGCTATTGACATTATGAGCACGCGTGAGACGTGTCAGTGAATCCAGAATCATCACCACATCGCGTCCTTGCTCAACCTGCCGCTTCGCATCGTATAACGCCTGTTCGACGATGCGCCCATGCTTCGCAGATGCTTGGTCAAAGCTAGAGGCATACAGCTTCACCATCTGGCCCTGTATCTCGGTACGCCACTCCGTCACCTCTTCTGGTCGTTCGTCCACAAGGCACAGCAACAGACTGGCGGTAGGGTAATTCTTGAGGATAGCAGTTGATACCTGCCGCAAAATGGTCGTCTTGCCAGCTTGTGGGGGAGCAACAACGAGGGCACGCTGACCAAAGCCTAACGGCACAAACAGATCGATCAAGCGCGGAGCCACCGGAGTCGCCCCCGTTTCCAATGTAATACGGCGATTAGGGTGAATCGGGGTTAATTTCTCAAAGGGAATATGGGTTGACGCCACTACAGCCTCATCCTTCTCTAACAACTAGCAGGTTGACATATCTCCCTTACTGTATCACATGGGGTCAAACATATTTTCGTTTGCTAAGTAACTTATGACGAAACGGCGGATATCTTCATAGAAGGCGTGCAAGGAAACTTGATTATGAATGACTTCGACTGCTTTTACGAGGGGATAATCTTTTTGAAGTTGAAACTGCATATATGATGTGTTATCGAATGCGTAATGAAGCCTGAAGGCTTCCTCAGACAAAGAGGGATGGTCATCCTTGGTTATGGGATAAGAAGTTCTCGCTCGTATCCTTTGTAGGCATAGGTCTATATCAGTGTCTATATAAAGAATGTAGATATCTCTAAGAAAGGCAACGCTACATTGTTTCAAGGCTTTACGATAATCATCCCGTGCGAACTCAATAGTAACAATGTTTATGTGAGTTGACGATACAATATGTTGTACGCGCTCTTCCACTTTTTGAAGGGTGGTATCAAGCACAGAAAAGTCTAGTACATCAAAGCCACCACGCTCGGTAGAACGAAACTGTGTACGCGTAGTATCAGCATGGAACATTGTTTGTAATACTTCATAGTCGTTGATGTGAAGGACAGAGCGACGAAAGCCACTTGCCCACATGCCTATGCAATGAGCAGCGGTTGACTTTCCGCTGCCAGGGCGTCCTAAGAGAAACAACTTGCTCACCATAAAGTATGCTCCATTATGTGTGACATAACTCTAAAGCACAACTCGATTATATCACACATAATTTCTCGAAAAGCTTATGATGCCTTTGCTACCATTTCATCCGCAACATCATATGCATGTTCTTTACGAATATCATCAAAAAAAAGTTCTGCGAAGTCACTGACTTCGTCGATAAATGTTTGTTGAGAGCCAGTGTTGCGATACACCATAATCTCTTTCTGCAGATCATATTCTTTTTTGAACTGGTGAGTCATGTAGGCCCAATTATCCACGTTATAATGCGTTTTGAGGATATAGTCCGAGACAAAATGATGGTCTGGTATGGGAGGATAGACAACGCGCTGATGAATTCGTTGTATGCATGTATCTATATCAGCGTCAACGAAAAGAAAATAAGCATCTTGCAGAAAACCACGGCTGAATTTAGCAAGAGCCTGCTTATAATCGTCTCGTGCCAATTCGATAGTCACAAGGTCGTGTTCCCTGGCAGCCACGCGCTCTTGTATTTTTTCCTCAAGTTTCATCATTGAGACATCCAGGATAGAGAAGTTATGAATGTCAAAGCCGCCATATTCGGCAGGGCGAAAATAATTGTAAGCTGTGCGCTGCTCGTACTCGAACATGGTATAGAGAATAGTATACTCCTTCTCGCGAATAGCTGAGTAGTTTCTACGTTGTGCCAAGTTAATAATGTGTCGAACCGCTGTTGTCTTCCCACTCCCTGGTCTTCCCAGAGCAATTAATTTGACTGTCATAAAGAATACATCTCCTATGCACGATCTTATTCAAAGTCTCTTGTGTATCGCAAGATAGCATGAGAATCGTGTCCTTTTTCTAAAATAGAATAAAGCCATTAATGGCTTTATTCTTTATTAAACGTTTGTAGAGTTTGTTTGGTAACATTTTCCCCAAAACTTTTCATGCCTTACGGCACATTTAGGGTGATAGAAGGAACACGAGAATAAGCGTTACTCCGTTTCAGTAACTGGTGCTTTGTTGGGGCCATAGCGTGCGAAGCCTCGAATGCTCTGATTCCATGCCATAACAATGTCACCTTCTATCTTTCCATCTTCTAGTGCTTTATCTAACCAAAATATAAACACTGATGATCGCACTTCATCGATAGCATACTCAGCAGGGTACCTCTCCAAGACTTCCTCCAATTTATTGAAGGAATAGGAAGTTACACCAAGTCGTACGGTAACTTCTGTAATATCAGGCATAGCGCTTAGTCGGGACGTTTGTTGAGCAGGGGGAAGCAATGTATCAACTTCATAGGAGGCCTTCAAGTATTGCCTTAATCGTTCCGCTTTCTCTATAGCAGTTTCAAGAGAAACATCTTTTAAGATAATATAAAACCTATCAGTATGGATATGATACAGTTCCCAAGCTTTAGATGCAAAGAGTGCGCGTAAGCGATTCTGTATTTGTATTCCGACTTCTCTACTCAATTTTCTTGCAAGCTCCTCACCAAATAGTAAAGAGCGTTCTATTTGCTTGTCGATTTCAATAGCGATAATCGATAAGGTATTTTCTGCAAATTGTCTTTTTTGAATATTTTGTAGAATATTTTCGATATCTTGCTCAAATTCGCGTTCTGAAAGGAAGTCCTTAAATAACTGATCGAAGATATCAGGGCGTTTGATAGCAATGATTAGGTCTTCCGTCATCTTTTGTCGTGCCATATACGTATCGAGAAACTCTCCTACAAATCTACTAACAAGTCGTAGTATGCGCTGTGCGTTTTGAGGAAATGCGTGAGTTTCCGCAGAGGCAACATAGATGATAGCACGTGGCGCATCATGTTCTCCTCCAATAGGAATGGCAATTACAGAACGAATAGATTTTTCAATATCTCGATAAGCAATAGTAGTATCTTCATCAGAAATGCGTGATCGATAAATAATACGCCTATCATGAAATGCTCTCATGCTAGGACTATCAGCATGTTGTTCTGGTAAAATGATCACTTTTACCTTATGAGGCGAGCGCTCACTTTGGACACACACCTCTAGTTTACGTTGTCGTATGGGAAATTGGGTATTGTCAGGTAGCAGAATACTACAAAATTCCCAACGGTCTTTCCCGGCAGCAGTTTTGCCTCCTAGACGAACTAGCATATTTGCTAAGTCGTGAAGATGAGTACTATTAAGACTTGTCTCACTGGGAAAATTGTTGAAAGGGTCAAGCCATTCGTAGGAGGCAGAATCAAATAAAGCATCCCATTTACCTCTATCCTCATAGAGCAGTGCAAGAAGGTGATTAAGGGTTTCAATCACCTCTTTACTCAGATATATTTTATTTGCAGCTCGTTGTATCACAATCCAAACGGCATTAAGCGAAGGTGTGTGTAGTCTATCATCTTCTTTAGGCACTTGTATCCGCTCTACACGATAGTCAGTAGGATAGTCAAATTTCGGAGTCAGGGTAAGAAATGTGCAAAGCATACGCCGTGGCCGCAGCCATCCCACGAGACACTTACCAAGCTGTTGCAGTTCTTCTGGTTTGTTCACCTGCAGCTCTGAAGGTACTTCATAGCGAGGTAATATCAGCGACGTAATCGTGTCGGGAATTTCGGAAGTGATTAGCATAAGCATAAAGTAGATAATACGAGAGATGAAATAACGTTCAAACAATTGATCATAGGTTTTTTCTACAAAGGTGTCGATCGGTGTAGAATTAGTTTTTTGCTGCTCTTGTTGTAAGGAGTTTCGATCTCGTACATCTATTCGGTTTTGCCACTCTTGTACAAAAGCAAGCTGTATGTTACGCAGCTCCGATAAAATTTCGCCTCTAGAGTATCCAGCATTCATCAGCTCCGTAATAATAGCCAGTTGATCCAATTGGGCAGGCTTGTAAAGACGTCGTCCCTTTGTTCCTTCCACATGCTCTGGGCGTTCGGGAGTAAGTAAACCATACTCCCCCCAATCACGCAATTGATTTTCAGTGAGATTATAGAGGCTAGCTGCGTGCTTGATAGTAACGGGAGCTTCATTACGAGCACGAATGCTCGAAGCTAAGATACGCTCTTGAACCTCCTTATGTTGAAGGTATTCTCGTATGGTCTCTCTACTCCGCTCATTCATTTTCTGCCTCAAAAAGGTTTACAATCAACCAGGAATGCACTAAACATTACACTTACTCTTTCCTTGAACTATGCTCTAATCATACTCAAGCATCAGCCCATAGGTTTCTTAGGGAAATGAGCGGAAAGGCAAGAAAAACACAATCTTTGCCATAGCAGGGAAGAGTATTTTAGCCTTTGTCATAAATTAACCGAAATTACTATACGCTTTCTTATTTGTTTTGTCAATACTGCACCAACTTTTCTCATATTTTATCACAATCATAGCTTCCCTAGCTAAAATAGCATTTTTTTACACGAATTTCACCTTAAATACCTTGACACTTTATTATTACTCATGTACTATTATTGACATAAGTACATGAACTTTCTTATATTAAAACCTCTTACCAGAAGTTACTTCTCCTTTCATGCAGAGGGTTGTTCAACAGTACGTCCCTGTAGCGCGAAATCTTTTCGTAGGTTATGGATTGCTGTATATGAACTATACGTACACTGCGTCAGACGGACCTGTTTGTGGGAGGTTTCACCTATGCCAACTTCTTCTGATGACCACATGTGGTATACATTATACCCTATATTACGCTCGTATGCTTGGCATCTCGTTACACGTACCAACCTGCAGAATTGGATTGGTCAAGAGTATGATCTCGTAGAGGATATTGTACAAGAGAGCATCTACCGTGCCTATCTCTACATGCAACAAACTGAAAACAGCGCGGGCAAGCAGATTGTTTCGCTTAACAGCTTTAGTCGTTGGGTTGCACACAACTTCTGTGAGGACCTACGACGGAAAGAAGGCCGTCTGTATCACCCTTCGATACATGAAAATGTCGAGCTTGCTGATATTACAGCAACACACGGCAATTGGGCCGATCCTATCGAAGAAGCGCTGGAAAAAATCGCGCTTCTTTCGTTCTTCTTTGAGTTAGCTCCCATCATTAAGACCTTCCCTCCGAAACAACGTATTGCGTTGCTGATTGATCTCGCTAATCTCTCGGATTTCGAGGAACAGCCAAGTCTCTTAGAAAGTGCCCTCTTAGAAGTTGACATCAGCTTGAAAGATTATGTACAGCTACTCCCTCTTGATCCACGTTTGAGAAGCCAACATTGTTCGCTTCTGAGTATTGCATATCGCCGTTTGAAAGAGCAAGCAAAGGATATCGATTTTGTAGCCTAAGTTCAGCACATAGTCTCACAGTAGTTCATGTTCATGTATGCTGATGTGTGTCCCTTCTTGTGAGGCGTACCTCGGCCAGGCCCTCACATCTTTCCAGGCTTAAAGGATGACATATGAAATTCGCTCACATCCTGATCTGCATTGCTATAGCTGGGATAATGCTGTGCCCCGCTCTCTACTTATGGCAAGCAACACCTCTTTTGCTTGCCTCTCTTGGCCCCGCCGTATTCGCGATTGCTGTGATTACGCTCTCGTATGTGGGTATTGTTCTGTTTGTTGGCTCGGTTTTCTTTTTTGTATGGCTCTGGGGTTTGTTGGATGAACAGTTTCGCTGTCGTGCTCTTCGTAAGCAAATGGGAGTAGTTGCCCACAGACAACACGTACGTCTCTGCGGTTGTCCCACCGCCATCAACGCTTCTGCGCGTATTCTACATCGTAGGTCTAGAGGTCCTCAGGGAAATACACATTGATTGAGCAATATACGATATAGAGCAGGAACGTGGCTATTCCTGCTCTGTACCATTTCATGCCACCTGCCTCTTCAGCACGGTTTGCAGCGTAGCCAAGCGAAGCATATTTCGCTCAGACAAAACAATCTCTTCAATGGTATCAACTGACGAGTCGTCGGTTTCGATGGCCTCGCTCCAGGCAACCAACTCATCTCCTCGCCAGACTGGACGTGTGACGAGCCAACGCTTTTGTGATGGCCCCGGTGAGGCGATACAAAAGGAGAGTCCAGACATCCGCATGACACGCGCAGAGGCATGCTCCATTGAACTCCATGCACACACGAAGAAAAGCTGATCGGAGCGTAGATCGTGAAATAACTTGTTCCAAGCATTGCGTACAGTAATAAGGCTTCCTTCTGAATGCTGCGTGTCAAGATACTTTTGTATATCGATCAGTGGGTCATGTTTTAAGAGTGCGAAAGGGAGTAAGGCGTCATCTAGCTCGCTCACAGTCGCTCGAATATAGACAATACGCGTTAGAGGCAAGGCAAGAACGTCTTCTTGACCACCTTCGTCTTCTTCAATAGAGATATGTTGCTGTACCATAATGGCCTCCTTTTTGTATGTTCATTTCTCTCTATCGGCATGGCATCGTATGCACAAAAGAGTATGTAACCATTCCGTTGTGATACAATATCCTCATTCACAATGTGATAGAATGCAACCACTAAAGGACATCATGCATGGCACCTGAGTTATACCCTTCTGCTGATCGCTATCTTCCAGCCCTATCTATCTATCAAGATGAAATGCTTGAACGCCTCGCAACCTTGGTCAACATTGATTCTGGCACAGGCCAGATTGAGGGTATCAATGTGATTATGCGCTATCTACGCGAGTGGATAGAGCAGCTTGGTTTCAGCGTGACATTGCACGAACACCCCACATTTGGAAGTAATCTAGTGGCACGACGTACAGGAAAGGGAACAGCACGTCTTTTGTTGGTCGGCCACGTTGATACTGTCTATGGCCCTGGCGCGGCAACTACACACCCGTTTACGCTCCAAAATGGTCTCGCGTATGGTCCAGGCGTGATCGATATGAAATCGGGTGTTGTGATGTGTCTCTACTCGCTACGAACACTACTTGAAACTGGTTTCGATCAGTACGGGAAGTTGACGGTTGTGTTTAATAACGACGAGGAAGTCGGGTCGGTCGGTAGTGCGCCTCTTTTGCGTGACATCGCTCAAGACATGGATGTAGGATTAGTGCTGGAGTCGTCACGTGCGGCAGAGATTGTGACGCGCTCACGCAAAGGTGCAGATAAATATGTCTTAGAGATTGCCGGTATTCCAGCACATTCAGGAGCGGAGCCACATAAAGGACGCTCTGCCGTCATCGAACTGGCCCATAAGATGATTGCAATGCATATGCTCAATACCCTCTATCCCGGCATCACGTGTAATGTGACACGTATTAGCAGCAGTGAACCCCTGAATGTTGTACCCGACATGGCACGCTGCCATATTTCCATTCGTGCTATTGATCAGAAAGGGCTTGATCTGGCAGCAGTTGCTATGACACAAATCGCGGCGGGTTGTATTATTCCAGACACGAGTGCTATTCTTACACGAAATCCGGGGCGCCAACCCTATCAGGCTACGCCAGAGGTCTTACGCCTAGTCGAGATGGCACGTGCCGAGGGTGTAGCGCTGGGATTTCACATCATTGCCGAAGGGAAGGGCGGTGTATCCGATGCGAACACGCTTATGGAAGCAGGCATTCCGGCCCTTGATAGCCTTGGTCCCGTTGGCGGAGGCATGCATGACCTGAAGCGGGAGTTTTTGCGTGTCGATTCTCTCCCTATACGCGGTGCTTTGTTAGCGGGTTTGATTGAACGGATTTGCCTATCATGGTAGGGGCCAGCTTTAGCGCGTCCGATGGAATAAACGATATATCGTAATGTGTTTGTTATGATAATATTACTAAAATCTCTACTACTCATAATGAAGGAGGTGCTTATGGGATTTCATGGCATGGGCGGAGGTATGGCTACATACGCGGAGGAACAGAAACGGCGTGGGCGCAAGACCGATGCGCAGACGGTTCGACGCGTGGCCCAAGCATTCAGCCCATACAAATTACAAATAGTGCTTGTTCTTATCGCGATTCTGCTCACAACTGGTCTCGGCGTGGTGAACCCGCTTCTGATTGCGCGAGTGTTCGACGAGGGCATTGCACAACGCAACGTTTCCCGTCTGGTACTCTATGTGGGAATCATGTTTATTGTGCCTGTTGTGACAGGTATTATTGGCGTCGGGCAAACGTACTTAAATAATGTTGTTGGTCAGAATGTGATGCGTGACTTCCGCAACAGGCTCTACCAACATTTACAGAGCATGTCACTCAAGTTTTTTACGGCCACACGTACCGGCGAGATACAATCGCGTCTCTCGAATGATGTCGGTGGTGTACAAAGCGTGGTGACTGATACTGCTACCAGTATTGTGGCAAATCTGGCAACGGTCTTGAGCACCATTCTCGCAATGCTCTTCATTAGCCCTATTCTTACACTCATTTCCCTTGGTCTACTTCCACTCTTCTTGTGGATTACCTACAGGGTTGGAAACGTACGCCGTAGCACCAGCAAAGAGACACAGAAAAGCTTGGCCTCGCTCACTGCGATGATGCAAGAAACATTGTCGGTCAGTGGCATTCTACTCATGAAGACCTTTGGACGACAAAAATACGCCCAAACACAGTTTGAAAACGAGAACCAGAACTTAACCAACCTAGAGGTGCGTCAGCAGATGATTGGGCGCTGGTTTTTCATGCTGATCGGGACATTCTTCTCTATCACGCCCGCGTTAATCTATCTCATTGGCGGCTTGCAGATCATTCAGGATCCTCATTCTTTGCTCACACTTGGTAAGATCGTGGCCTTTACGACACTCCAAAGCCGCTTATTCTTCCCTGTGGGACAGCTATTGACGACACAGGTAGAAGTTCAAGGAGCACTGGCACTGTTTGACAGAATCTTTGAGTATCTCGACCTGCCCATTGACATCAAAGATGCACCCAATGCCTTACGCCCCAAAGCTAATACAGTAACGGGGACAGTGGCATTCAAAAATGTCTCATTTACGTATCAACACGATGAGCCTGCTGTTCTGAAAGGTCTGTTGGGCAACAACGAGAACAAAGAAGAGAAAGAGGACAAAATAGCACCACGCGTTACCTTGGACAACATCTCATTTGCTATTCAACCTGGACAATTAGCAGCACTGGTAGGGCCAAGTGGCGCGGGTAAAACGACTATTACGTACCTCGTACCCCGCCTCTACGATGTTGATAGTGGTGCGGTTGAGATCGATGGGCAGAACGTCAAAGATATTGCCCTGGCCTCACTTGGAGAAATCGTCGGCGTGGTGACGCAGGAAACCTACCTATTCCATGCCTCGGTGAGAGAGAATCTGCTCTATGCGCGAGCCGATGCCACTGAAGAGGAAATGATTGCAGCGGCCAAAGCAGCCGCCATTCATGATCGCATCATAGAGCTTGACAATGGCTATGATACCGTCGTTGGTGAACGTGGCTATAAGCTCTCTGGTGGAGAAAAGCAGCGTATTGCTATAGCGCGTGTCATCCTCAAGAATCCACGTATCCTCATTCTGGACGAGGCTACCAGCGCACTTGATACACATTCGGAACGCCTAATTCAAGCTGCGTTGGAGCCACTGATGAAGGGACGCACCACGCTTGCTATCGCACACCGTCTCTCGACCATTCTGTCTGCCGATGTCATCTTGGTGGTAGATAAAGGCCAGATCGTTGAAAGAGGAACTCATGAAGAACTTCTGGAGCAAGGTGGACTGTATGCACAGCTGTACAACGAGCAGTTTTCACAGCGTATACAGGAAGAAGTAGTAGCATAAAACGACAAAAAAATTGGGCTGAGAAGCAATGCTTCTCAGCCCAATTTTTTTGTCGTTTTATGCTACTGTGATCTCCACTCGCCTAACACGACTTTTTCTTGTTCTGGCGTGATACCTGTAAGTAGTTTGCTATTTCCCTTCCAAGCTAGCGTGTCGCGGATGGTCTCTGCTAATGGGCGGAAAGTCAAACCATCATGAAGCGCTTTGCTGCAATCAACAGCCCCGCCGCCTGCCTCGCTTTCAGGAAACCAGAGCGGCGGTTCGATGCCTTTTTGTAACAGGAAATCGCCATTGACCCAAGTCAATTGTGCATCGCTACCCGTTACCTCTTTACATGCTTCCAGGAATTGTCCCATAGTTAGGGGATAGTCTGGCCCTGTCGCGTTATAGGCACCCGGTTTCTGCTCTTCTACCAAACGAATTATCCATGCTGCGAGGTCGCGCACATCGACGAATTGCTGGCGCTGCTCTGGCGTCCCCGGCGCGAGCACCTCACCGCCTTGGGCGACACGCACAGGCCAATATGTGAAACGGTCCGTGGGGTCATGTGGTCCAACGATGAAGCCGGGGCGAATGTGCAAGACTCGTCCTGGCATGACCTGTTCGGGTACTCGTTCGCACAACACTTTCAGGGCACCGTATGTCTCGTTTGTTACCTCTTCAACAGCTTCATCCTGCAACTTTGCGAGCGGTGCAGCTTCGGTCATGCCTAGTTTGCTAAAATCGGCATACACCGAAATGCTAGAAATGAATACATAGCGTGCTACTGACTGCGCAAGTGCTTCTACCGACGCTTTGACGATGCGCGGCACATAGCCACAGGTATCAAGAACAGCATCCCAGCGACGCCCTTGCAGCGCTGAAAGATCGCCCGTTCGATCCCCATGTATATGCTCAACATGTGGGAAGAGTTCAGGATTGGTTTTGCCACGATGAAATAAGGTGAGTTCATGTCCACGCGCCAGTGCTGCCTCCGTGAGCGCTCGTCCCAGGAAGCGTGTTCCGCCGATAATCAAAAGCTTCATAATGACTCCTTTTCTTCTTGTTATTTTTATGATACATACTTTTAGCAATGGATGGAAGCTTTTAGCAATGCTTATAGCATATTTACTATTTTCTGTGAGCAATCCGCAAAACAAGAAGTACACTTCGCGTGCGAAGTGTACTTCTTGTTTTGCGGATTGCTTGGGGTCTCAATTACTACGTTCACTGTCTCTTATCTGGCAGGTACTCCTTCATGGGCACCTCATCAATAACTAGCGACTAATGAACGCTACTCCAGGACCGGGTACAAACTCCCAGTGTGTGACCGAGTATGGGCTGCTTCCCCAGCTCATCGAACTCGCAATCACATGACCATTACCGAGAATACGCTCCACAACCGCGACATGACCACCACTGTACGCCCCCTGTACCCAGGGCTGAAGATCAAGAACAGCGCCAGCACTTGGCTTAGCGGAAACGTGCCAACCAAATTCATGGGCACGCGCTTTCCATTGCCAAGCCATAGCATTGGTTGTCCATGGGACAAATACTCCATGTAACTGATGGTAACGCTCATCAGCCCACCAAGTACAGGCCGGATAGGGAAATGGATTACTCTTTCCCACTGGCGCATGCGACGCCACGGCACTTCCATATGTTACCGTTGTAGCACGTGTTGGAGCTGATGTGCTTCCTGTATGCGTGCTACTCACCACTTCGTGACCAGGAATACACACCTTCTGGCTCGGATAGATCAAATTAGGATTGGCGATAGAGTTATAGGAAGTCAGCGTTTCCCATTTTGTACCGTAACGGGACGCGATGCCACTCGATGTATCACCACTTACCACACTATAGGTTCTGTCACTTACAGAACAAGCACTGGATGTGTGTGCAGCTTGAGCATGTGCTCCCGCGATGTTCACACCCAATGTACTTATCAGGAAGAGCAACGCAAGGATTGCTGCTCCACCTACCTTCACTACGAAACGAATAAGGTTGTGCTGTTGTACAAACTTCCGCACGACTTGATGTGTTTGCAATGTATCCTCTTTCAATTAGGAACTTGCAGACCCCCGCAAACTTTTCCCCTCCATTACACAAGCCAGACACACAAAAACGCGCCGTCAAGCGATGTAAGTGGGGATAGTGCCAGTATAACACTTTACATAATAATACGCAAAGAAACAACATGACACATAGTACCAAATGGCTATACAAAGAGAAATGGAAGCAAAAAGAGCGTGCCGCCAGTGGTAGCACGCTCTTTTTGCTTCCATTTCTCTTTAGAAACGTTCTTTGCGCCGTCTAGGTCCTTCTGGTGCGGGGGCAGTTTCTAGCTGATCGAAGCTCCTGCGGCCCTGCATAGAGGCGTCAGGCAGAGAACGTGTCGGGTCTTGCATACTAGGCTCACCGGTTTCCTGATTATAGCCGACCTCAACCATTTGCTCAGAACGGAGCGGATTCGCTGGTCGCGTACCAGCAGGAGGCTGAGTCGCCATTGGCCCCGGTTTAGAGGTCGGCCAGTTGGGATAACGAGGTTGCATTCCTTGCTGCACTGCGGTATTAGTGTTTGGTGTTCCCTCTTGCAGTACACGTGCATTATCCTGCTCAACCCCTTGCTGCAATGTGCTATATTCATCAGGTGTTAATTTCTGTTTTAGGTCGGTATTCTGGTCCATGGTGCCATCCTTCCTATCGTAACAGTATATGGTAGGGACGCGCTAAAGCTGGTCCCTACGATGAAATTTCGACGAAGTTTCTAAATAAAATAAAGATTTATGGACTTTCTATCTAGTACTTCAGGGTCTTTTGCCTCTATATACAAGTGCTGTCTCGTTGCATAATGAAGTAGGAGACCTTATTATATTGTACACCAATAAGTTTCAATCCCCTCAAGTGGGCAGGAAAAGCCGTGGTCAGTCGCACTTTCCTTGAGCACAAGCATACCCCTTACATTCGAAAAGGTCAAGTGGGTATACACTAGGGTCATGTCTCTATCTTAAAAAAATCGGAGGAAAAATGAAAGTATTGATTACTGGTGCCACCGGACTCCTCGGTGGACACTTAATAAAAGAGCTACAGGAGCGTGGCGAGCACATTCGTGCGCTGGTATTGCCTGTAGAAAATGCTGACAAATTGGCTGCACAAGGCATAGAGGTTGTGCGTGGAGATATTACTGATGCCTCTACATTGGGACCTGCCGTAAAAGATGTTGAGCTTATTTTTCATCTCGCTGGCATGATGGGCGTGTGGCGTCCACTCTCTGACTATCGTTTGGTGAACGTCACTGGCTCCATAAACTTATATAAAGCCGCGCAAGCAGCACATGTACGCCGCTTCGTTCATACCAGTTCTCATACTGTCTATGGTCTGGGCTACGGTCGCTTTATGACTGAGAATGACCCGTTGCGTCCCGATCCCGATCCCTATAGTTTGACCAAAGCAGAGGGAGACCGCGCTATTCGTCGCTTGATACTGAATAGCGATGTAGAGACCGTTATTCTCCGTCCGGGCACCTTCTTTGGTCCAACAGATCGCTTGCACTTCGGACGCATGGCACAGAAGGCAAAAGATGGCAAGGTACTGATCGTTGGGAGAGGGAATAACCATCTGCCCTTCTGCTATGTCTCTGATGTCGTGCAGGGCTTTATGCTGGGCGCATACCACAAAAATGCCCCCGGAAACGTCTACAACATCACCAATGACCGTCCGATGACGCAACTTGAGATGTATGAAGCTATTGCCGACGCAGTTGGTGGCAAACGCCCCACACTCCATGTCCCCTATCTGCCCATTTACTACGGGAGCATTGTGGCTGAGCGTGTGGTTGCTCGTCTCACACATACCAAGCCAGTGGTAACAGAACTTGGTGCATTGATGTTCGGTAGCGATAATATGCATAGCGTAGACAAGGCTCGCCGCGAACTGGGCTTCGAGCCAAAGGTGTCTTTGGGCGAAGGCATTCGCCTATCCGCCGCGTGGTTCAATACTGGTGGAATGGAGCAGCCTTCAGTCACACAGGCCAGCCAGCACGCACCTCTGGCAGGTGCTGTGAAGTAAGCACCATTTCTGAATAAGTCAAGAAAAAGCTGGCTAGCCGATGGCTAGCCAGCTTTTTCTTGACTTATTCAGAGATGGTACTTACCTTTTTGCCAGCTTCTTTGAAGCCAAACTTCTTGATCGTGTTGCGCAACCAACCCGCCGTTGGACCATCATCAATCTTCTTGCTCGTCTCGACAAGAAACGAGGCCGATTGCGGACGCGGCGCCAACTGATTACTCGTACGTAGTTTCGCTAACTCAGCATAGTGCTGGAAGGCCCAATACATATTAACGCGACAACTTTTACAATTCTTGACATCGTCTTCATTTTGAAAACCACACTGTGGACATTCTGTCATGATTTTTTCTCCTACAGCGACCAAGCAATTCCGCAAGAATCGCCTCTACTATCTATTAAATGAAACCCATACGCATTGCTTCAGCGACTGCTTGTGCGCGGTCGGCAACCTGAAGTTTGCGATAGATATCTTGCATCTTGCGCTTGACCGTGACCTCGCTCCAGAACTGACGTGCAGCAATTTCCTTATTGCTACAGCCTTCAGAGACGAGACGAACCAGTTCTATTTCCAGATTGCTTAAACCAGAACGCACTCGCTCTTGCTCTTTCGTCAAGCGACTAAACTCGGTCAGCACCTGCGTCACAGCACGCGGCTCACCAAGCACACGCTCACCACGATGAACGGCACGCAAAGCAGCAAGCAGGTCTTTGAGTGATTGTCCCTTTTGCAAATAGCCATGCACCCCGATACTCATAGCACGAAACAGATGTCCATCGTCAGAGAGACCCGTAAAAATGACGATACGTGTCTCTGGAACGGCGCGTTGCAATTGTTGTGCCACATCTAGCCCATTGGATGTGCCCAGATAAATGTCGAGCAGCACGATATCTGGACGCAATTGTATAGCTAGCAGAACCGCATCGTTACCATTGTTGGTTTGACCAATGACCTCGAAATCTGCTTCCTCATTAAGGACTGTACAAATGCCTTTGCGTACCACCTCGTGATCATCGACCACAAGTACGCGTATGCGTGTTGATGCCTGATGAAAGAATGATGGCTCTTTCCGCGTACTCGCTTGCGCTATACCTGAGCTTGCTTCCCTTTGTACCATTGTCCTATTTTCACTCTCTCGCACATCTGTTATATCGGTACCTCTCATGTGTTGTGTAGAGCTTGCTTTCTCCCTTGTAGATAGTCCGTGTGCTCCAGGCACTTCTCCATTATGGGCAGGTAGAAACATAGGAGCCATAGCATTCCACCCTCTCTTTATGTATCGGAATGTTGTGCAACGAGTACATTGTGATTGTCTTTCATCTATATTCAACGTCTCGTACATTTTTTGCGTCAAGAGATAGCACATCTTTCCTAATCTAGCAGCAAAATGAGATAGGAGCAAGCATATTTCTGCCATAACGATACCAATGGTCATCTTTCTCTATACTATCGTCACTTTCTCTGTACAGTGAGCATGCTGCATACTATTACACATGTGAGATGGTTCGCTTCATCAACATAGCTATGCCGCATAAAAAGCCTGTGAAAGGGGATATACCTCATGTCTAATAAAGACGCGCAGAATTCAGATTTCTACGGTTCAGCTTCAATCTATTCCGCAAATGCGATTGACCCTGAACAAGACAGAGAAACAGAACACCACGCGATACCAGCACGGGATAAAAAGACGACGCCGTCTATCGATCATGGACATTTTGCTTATGATATTTTGCTGTTACAACAACGCCTTGTAGCCTATGAGCAACTGCATCTTGAAGAGATAGCAGAGCTAAAGAAAGAGATTGAGCGTCTGCAACGTGCATTCCTACAATTAAGCAGGTAAGCGCTATTTTTCATGTGGGGGTGCAGAAACAGCAGTGGAGACTATGCACATGTGCATAGTCTCCACTGCTGTTTCTGCACCCCCACATGGCAGGGAAAGAAAGGCAACAGAGATATAGGACATTTGCCTACTATTTTTGCTTCAGGTGATACTTATCGACATGTTACGTTGTACACAAAGAGAACATACATCAAAATTTATAGTGCTTACTGATGTATTCACGAAGTAGGTGAATGTTGGGGCTGGTAGGAGCGGTAGAGGAGATATATATTCCGTTGTAATGTTTTGTTGTGTATTGTATGTTGGAAAGCAGAGGATTAGGTCTACCAGGGTCTTCTGCAAGGAGTTGAAATTGTTCGTATGAAAGTAACACGTTTAGGGGGAACACCTAGATCATCATTGACGATGGTCGTCTATCTTGGAGTGGCACTATTTGTTGCCATTGGGGGAGTTGCGTTTGCATGGGCCACACTGGGGCATGCACCCAAGGCTGCACATGCCGCTGGTATCACCTTTCAACAAACTATAAAACAACCATGGGGAATGCAGATTGATGGAGCAGGGAACCTGTGGGTGGCGGAGCCAAACTGTAACGCTATTCCTTCTTGTACCCTTCCTCTTACCTCAACTGGCTCTATCGGTGAATATAGCGCTGCTACATTTACGAAGATAGCTGATTTTATTCCTCCCACACCCGCACTCTATGCGCCCTTGTTTGTTGCAGTGAATGGGGGAAACGTCTGGTTTACTGACTCTACAAACAACGCTATTGGTGTACTTAATATCGCTTCTAAGGCTTGGACCGAATATAATCTTACGAAAGCGCCCAGTTCCATTGCAGGTGCCATTCCTGTTGATCTGGCTTTCGATACAAATGGCAATCTCTGGTTTACCGACTTTGCAACAGGCTCAATAGGCGAATTTAACACAGCAACCCACACTGCTACGGAGGTAGCTACTCCCACAGCAGGTACAGCCCCGTATGGTATCACCGTTGCGGCTGATCGCACAACAGTGTGGTTTACAGAGAACAATCTCAGCTCTGTGGGCAACTTCACTGCTCCTACTAATGGCAAACTGACAAAAGCAAATATCACAGAGCATCCCTTTACAGGTGCAGCGCACACGACACCGCATCTGATTACCACTGATAGCCAAGGCAATGCGTGGTTTAGCACCGGTTTTGGCGGCCAGATTGGTGAAGTCCCTGCCGCAGGCGGAGCCGTACAGATATTCTGCGTTTCCACTACGGTGACAAGTTCGCATATCTCTGGTGTCGCTGTTGATAGCAAAGGCAACGTCTGGTTTGACGACTCATTGAATAACCGTCTTGGCTTCCTGACACCCGCGAGCTATGCCAACGACTGCACAACGAATTCATCTGCCGGTGTGACTTATACCAATCTCACTTCTCGTGCGCATGATGGATTAATCGTGGACAGTCATGATAACGTCTTCTTTGCTGAGCAATTCGCCCAACTGCTTGGAGAGGTGCCAGTCGGTACAATTTTGCCATCCGCTGGAAACAGCTATCCACCCGGACCGACTGCGAAGACATGGTATTTCGCAGAGGGACGTGTCGGTAGTGGTTTCCAGGAATTCATCACCATCGATAATCCTAGCACGGCAACCGCCTGTCTCGTAGATGTCACGTATCTACTGGAGACTGGTAGTCCAATCGCGAAGCAGTACACTGTCACGCCATCCAGTCGTGCCACAATATCAGTCAATAACGACGTAAACAACACACAACCTTCGTCAGCGATGGGTATCTCTGTCGCAACATTGCTCACCAACGATCCCACGTCACCATGTACTGGATTTGCGGCTGAGCGCCCAATGTACTTCAACTATCATGGGAATACCAGTAACAGTGATGTGGTCGGTGCAACACACCTCAATACCAGCTTCTTCTTTGCGGATGTACCAAGCGGCGGTGGATACACTTCTTATCTCACCATCCTCAACCCTCCTGGTGGGCAGACGGCTACAGTTACGGCAAACTACTTTGCCAATGGAGCACTGGTGGGCACACAGAGTATTCCGGTTGGCGCGGGACAGCGTGGTACGCTTTCCCCCGGAGCTATCACTACTCTACCACAGCATAGTGCAGTAGTCGTTACCTCAACTCAGCCAGTAGTGATTGAGCGTCCTACCTACTTCACAAATATTAATGGTGGGATAGCCGGAAATGTTACAGGTGCTAATTCGGTGGTTGGCTCCCAAAGCCTGAAAAACGAGTTCTTCTTCGCGGAAGGCTATGCGGGCACAAACTCTTCTGGTGGTTCTACCGATGAGCGCCTAGTCATTTCTAATCTCGATAGTATCAACAATAAACCAGCGAGCGTCACTATTAAGTTGGACTATATCAATGGAACCCAACATCCCTTTACTGTCACGGTTGCACCTAAGAGTCAGCTGATTTGGGATGTCAACACCAATGGTGTAAATCCTGGTTCCAATGAGGTTTCTGCCGACGTGGTAGCGACAGGAGCAGCCATTGTCGCCTCGCGCCAGATGTTCTTCAACTATGCACACACGTTAGCGCGTGGCATTCTCCATGTTGTAGGTGGCACCGAGGTAACGGGCTTGCCAGGCCCAGCTGGCACATCCGCTTCATATAGCTTTGCCGAAGGCTATAGCAATGTCGGTTACAACGAGTGGCTGACGATACAGAACCCGACTGCTACAGCTGAGACTGTCTATATCACGATGATCAATGGGTATGGCCGCGTTCATACTATGGCCTTGCCAGTGGGGGCCAACACGCGTGCCACCGTTGATGTCACAAATACGGTGTTAGCGACCCTGGTGCAACCCGGTGACGATCATCGCGGCTATGAAGTCTCTATGACGGTACAGACACTGACAGGTGGAGGATTCTTCGTCGCCGAGCGTCCGATGTATGTCAATACCTATGGCGTTTCAAGCTTCCCCACTCAGGGTGGCAACGATGCTATTGGCTACAACGGCCAATAACCGTACAAGTAAATCATCAATGCACAACACGGGCTGAAGCCTGTGTTGTGCATTGATGATTTATCCTTCCACTACTTCTGTGCGCCAAACACGGACAGCCCCATCTTCGGCACTATTGGCTAATAGCCCATTTGCTCCAAAAACGACGCCATAGACTTCGATACGATGGTTGATCGTCTGCAATTCGCGTCCCTGATGTACATCCCACAGTTTGAGCGAACCATCTTCCGACCCAGAAACGAGCAGACGCCCATCGGCTGAAAAGTCAACTGTCCACACGGCTCCCTCGTGTCCGGTGAGTGTCTGAAGCAGCTGCCCCGTTGCCGTGTCCCACAAGCTAATAGTGCCATCGGCAGAGCAGGAAGCGAGCAGGTTTCCCTGTGGGGACCATGCAACTCCATAGACAATATCGGTATAGCGTAGGCGATGCTGGAGCGTTCCAGTCTGTACGTCCCACAAGCAGATCGTGCGGTCAAAAGAGCAAGAGGCAAGGAGCAAGCTATCATAGGAGAAATCGACACCAACAACGACATTATGGTGTCCAAGTAATGTCTGTTGCAACTCACCCGTTGCAGGATTCCAGAGGCGTACGGTCTCATCGTTCGAGCAGGACGCAAGGCGCTGATTATCCAGAGAGAAGGCCACGGTCCATACTGCACTCTGATGCCCGCTGAGCGTCTTTTGCATCTGCCCTGTACGCATATCCCATAAGCGCACCGTTTTGTCTTCGGAGCAAGATGCCACCAGCAAACCATCAGGTGAGATATCGACACCCATCACGGCACCACTATGACCTGAGAGCGTATGCAGCAATACACCGGTATCGGTTGACCAGAGGCGCACCGTCATATCTTCGCCACATGAGGCGATTTGTGTTCCGTCGGGCGAGAACACAACGTCATCAACATGTCCACGATGACCCAGCAGGATATGTAGCGGTGTGACCTCCACCGCGGCCACACTATGGCCGCGTGCCAAAGGTAAGGGAGTAGATGCTGTCTTCCACTCGGTCCATTCCAGCAGAATCATTGAGCCATGTTCATTGCCAAATTTCTGTGGATAATGAGGTTCGTCCCTCTTGATCTGCTCGTCAAGATAATCATAGAGTGTGCCGAGGGTGATACGTCCCGTGCGCGGATTCACTGCTGCGCCCTCTAATCCTGTGAGCAAGTAACCCATGAAAGCTCCGTAGCCCTGCTCCATCTGCTGCTGCGAGACCTCACCGTGGCGTTGTGTTGTAAGGATGACACGGCCCCTCGTACGTGGTAAATCAAGCAGAGCTTGTCCAAAAAGCTTGCTGGTAGCATTGTGTTGCCAGCCGCCTCCCGCGTGGGCGATATCAAGGAGCGTTAGGATGTGTGATGCTTTCGAGTCGTATAAATAATGATCGATGAAGGTTGGGACATGCAGACCAGTGGCCGGACGGTCAGCACGCGTGGTTTGTAATGCGAGATAGCCATCCCGCGTGGCGGCATCAAGGAAGGCATAACCAGCGAAATAGCAGAGGATGAGGTCCCCCGGCTGTGCACGTGCCAGAAAGAGGTCATGTAATTGACTCTCTACTTCGTCACGAGTAGCCGCCTCACCTGACAAATACACGACATCTTCTGCCTGCCAGCCACCACGTTCGGGATCAACGAGCAGATCATAAAGGGCGCGTGCATCGTTCTGCGCGAACGGGAGCGGAATAAAATGGCTTGCATCCGTGTAGTGATGTATACCGATGATTAAGGCGTAGCGATGTTCCACAATCTACCTCTCAGTGGTCCAAAAGCGTAACAATTTGTCATCTGAAACGTAATTATAACGTATTCTTATTATATCCTCCACACACACATTAGACAGAGCTGTCGCAGGGTCGGGAATACAGTCGTAGGGGCCTGATTGATCGCGCCCGTCGTGGGTATCGTCAATGTCACCGGAGTCCCTACACCCAACGACGGGCGCGATCAATCAGGCCCCTACGACAATGTGTAAAAAAGCTGGTAAAATAAGAGGAAGAATGTGTAGACGTTTGACACCTTATGCGTGTAATATAGAGAGAAACTGTTCCGTATTACCAAGTTTACCTCTCGTCGAGGGACCAGATGATGGAAGAGACCTCGCGAGTGCAGAAAGTAGGGTCTGAACCATGGATGCTCAGGCTATATATATGTATCAAAACCCGAACGACCAAGGGTCGCGAGGTACACCACGCCCTAATAATGGGGGTAACGGGGGAAATGGGAAAAATGGCGGACCCAGCTCTAGCAACAATTTTTCCTTGCTAATGCGCACTGTGCTGATTGTGGTGGTAGCACTACTCGGCTGGTTCTTGCTTCAATACTTCTTACAAAACAACAATAATGGAGCACCTACCAATGTAATCGACGTGCCCTACAGCACCTTTTATACCGAAGTACAAGGTGATAATGTGCAAAGCGTGACCTTTCAAGGACAAGACATCACAGGCGTCTTCAAGAAGGCTGTGACTGTCCCTGATACGAATGGTGGTCCAGCGAAGATGGGGATTAACTTCCACCTCACGCAGTTGCCTAATGGCGACCCAACACTCACAGCGCTGATTCTCAACCATGTGCCTAACTTCCAGACAAAGGCCGTGGCGGATAATAACGTGTTTTTGACAATTTTGATTAACCTCTTGCCATGGGTGCTGGTGATTGGCGTGTTCTTCTTTATTGCCCGCCGTGCCACACAGAGCCAACAAAACATCTTTAGCTTTGGCAAGAGTCGTGCCAAGTTGGTACTAGAAGATAGGCCAAGTACGACGTTTGCAGATGTGGCTGGTGTAGATGAGGCCAAGAATGATCTCGTTGAAGTAGTGGAATTCCTCAAAACGCCACAGAAGTTCCAGCGGCTGGGTGGGAAGATTCCACGTGGTGTCTTGCTCGTAGGCTCTCCAGGAACTGGTAAAACGCTACTGGCACGTGCAGTTGCTGGTGAAGCGGGTGTGCCTTTCTTCTCAATGAGTGGCTCTGAGTTTGTCGAAGTGCTGGTCGGGGTAGGTGCCAGTCGCGTACGTGACCTCTTCGATCAGGCGAAAAAAGCGTCACCTAGTATCATCTTTATTGATGAGATCGATGCCGTAGCTCGTCAACGTGGTTCAAGCATTAATAGTAATGATGAGCGTGAACAAACGTTGAACCAGTTACTAGTCGAAATGGACGGTTTCGAAACCCGCCAAGCAGTTGTTGTCATTGCTGCTACCAACCGTCCCGATGGATTAGATAAAGCCTTGCTGCGTCCAGGCCGCTTTGACCGTCGTGTTACGGTTGAACGCCCTGACTGGAATGGGCGTCTTGCTATCCTCAAAATACATGCAAAAGATGTGCCACTGGCGAAGGATGTTGATCTGGTCAGCGTCGCTCGCTCCACACCTGGTATGGTGGGTGCAGACTTAGCCAATCTGATTAACGAAGCAGCCCTATTAGCGGCACGTCGTAATCTGGATGTGGTGACACAAGTCTGCTTCAACGAGTCACTAGACAAGATATTGATCGGCGCCGAGCGTCCACTGATTCTGAGCGAGGAAGACCTGAATGTAGTTGCCTACCACGAAGGTGGGCATGCACTAACGGGCCTACTGCAGGAGAACGTCGATCCTGTCACCAAGGTCACGATTGTTCCGCGTGGTCAAGCGCTCGGTGTAACGCAGTATACTCCGCTCGATGATCGCTACAACTACTCGCAAGATTACCTTGAGGCACAACTCGTGACTGCGCTGGGCGGACGCGCCGCCGAAGAGGTCGCGATTGGGCACATCACCACCGGGGCGGAGAACGACCTACAACGTGTGACCGCGATTGCACGACAGATGGTGACACGCTGGGGCATGAGCGACCGTCTGGGTACCATCTCCTATAGCGAACGCGAGGACCCCTTTGCAGGTACCTCGCTGGCAACAGGCTCGCGCGAGTATAGTGAGCGCACAGCCAGCGTCATCGACGAAGAGGTTAACCGCATCGTCAAATGGGCCTATGACCGCGCCGTCTCTTTGTTGACTGATCATAAAGCCACGCTTGACCGTGTGGCCCAGATGCTACGCCTGCACGAGACGATTGATGCCAAGCAATTGCGCGAAATCATGATCGAAACAGGCGCCATCGACGCTGCCCCCGCGTCGTATCGCTAAAAGTTAAGCGTTAGGCAGAGCAAAACCCGCATGTATGGGTTTTGCTCTGCCTAACGCTATTTTTCTGTTCCATACCTCGAAAGGATTATATGGACATCTTGATGCTCAATGAAGCAGAGGTCCAGAGCTTGTTGGACCCTGACGCACTCTTGGACGCACTGGCCGAGGGCTTCAAGGCGCAAAGTAACGGCCTCGTCGATGCCCCAAACCGCACTGGAGTCACCGTTCCCAACACTGGGTTTCTGCTCTCTATGCCAGCCTATCAGCAGGACCGCGAAATCACCGTCAAGTTGGTCTCCGTCTTTCACGACAACCTGCGTCTCGGCATCCCTTCGCACCAAGCCCTCATCTGCTTGTTCGATCCGCAGACAGGTACGCCCCTCTCGTTCATGGACGGGACCTACATCACGGCGCTGCGAACGGCTGGGGCTGCCGCCCTCTCGACGCGGCTACTGGCACGCACAGATACCCGTGTACTAGCAATTGTCGGCGCTGGTGTGCAAGGGCGTTCGCATCTCACGATGCTTCCCCGTGTGCGCCCGTTCTCCGAGATCAGGATTGCCTCGCGCAACATCGCCCATGCCAAGGAACTCGCGGCGACAGATGCCAGAGCACATGCAGTTGAGACTGCTGAAAAGGCCGTGCGCGGAGCTGACGTCGTGTGCCTCTGCACCAATGCAGGGAAGCCAATAATTCGCTCCGATTGGCTCACACCCGGCATGCATATCACCTCTGTTGGTTATGCTCCACCGGGCGGCGAACTGGACCCCAAAGCGATCGAGCGGAGTCGCCTCTTCGTAGAGACACGGCTGGCCTTCGAGCCTCCACCGGCTGGTTGCGCAGAATTGGCAGGTTTCGATGCCAGTATTGGCACAGAGCTAGGTGCTGTTCTGCTGGGCCAGAGCGTGGGGCGGCAGTCTCCCGAAGAGATCACCGTCTACAAAGCCATGGGGCACGCCAGCGAGGACATGGCGGCAGCGAGCCTCGTCTATCACCGTGCTAAGCAGGAGGGTGTTGGCCGCGTGGTGGTATTCTAATACTGAGAACAATCTGAAGAAGAAACGATTCTACCCATTCGTGTAAGAAAAGAGGTACTTTCCCTATGGCTCCTTCCCATGCTCAACTCATTGTAACGCTCCAACAGACCTCCTCGGCGCTGCGCAGTTTGACATCCTCCCTCTCGGATCGTGCTCTCGATTTCCGGCTAGCAACCAGCGACTGGAGCATCCGTGAAATCCTCGCTCATCTGGTTGACGACGAAATGTACATCATGCGTATGCGTCTTGCACGCATGATTAAGGAAGATCGTCCTTCCCTTGCTCCATATGACGAGAAGCAGTGGTACGAGAGTCGCAATACAACACGCGACCACGTGACCGAACTGCTGAGCGATTTCGATCTGCAACGTGCTGCGAGCCTGGGCATCATCACCATGTTGCGCGAGTCGGATTGGGCACGCGAAGGGCACCAACCTGAATACGGCAATTTTACTGTTGAGGAGTGGCTCAAGCACTGGGCGGAGCATGATACCACCCATCTGCAGCAAATTGAAAGCACCTTAGAGGCGTACCAAGCGCAATCTGCTGGGGAATAAAGCAGAAAGAAGCAACCATTAACACACGTTAACGATTGATGACTACACGAAAAGGGGTAATCATGATGATTACCCCTTACGAGGTAAAAATGAACGACTTTCATCGAATGGCAGATAGACGTAGAGCAATGGCGTGAAACTGTTGAGAATCGTTTAGAGGGTGTAGAGGCTATGACTAGTACACGGACGCTTAAATAGTTCTGTGGTTTAGAG
>JRHI01000591.1_pt1 | contig 37835 bp, 41 predicted proteins | sample 215371 | NCBI WGS metagenome assembly JRHI01 (sample SAMN02929681, study PRJNA255918) | sediment metagenome | biome: cave system; feature: Ice Cave; material: Sediment; isolation source: sediment from deep within a dark volcanic ice cave with no known source of... ... | reverse complement strand
GGCTGCGCGCCTTCGGCCTGTACCTCATTCAGCCGTTACAGTCCACTAGACAAACCTCCGGACAGGCATTCGGCTGCCGAACGCATCCCCTGAGGCACCAAATGCGGTGCACTCGGTGGCCGAATGCACGCTGAATAAAATCAACCGAGTCTTGGGACCTTGGTACAGGCCCAGACGCCGCGCTGGATCCGGCCCACCAGCAGCCAGATGAACAGGGGCAGGGCAACCAGGCCAACCAAAACATTGATGATCTGGCTGGGCGGGCGGGCGGTCGAGCTGGGCAGAAGCAGGCCCAACAGCCCGAAAAATGAGCTGATCGCATCGAGGCCGAAGAGGACCAGGACCACGTAGAACACCCACGTCCAGCGGCGGACGATGCTCATGATCCCGAGGACGATGAAGAGGATCGAGATGCAGGTGATCACCCCGAAGGTGATGGTGAGGGTGATGTTGATCGCCCGCTGAGCCATCTCCTGGCTCATGCCGGGGCTGGAGTTCTGGATCGCCTTGAGCGCCGTCTCCCGGGCCTGGCCCTGGAAAAGGAGAACGCTGATGAGGCTGATGAGGCTGGAAACGATCAGGTAGCCGCCGGTCGCCAGCTGCATCGGCCGGGTCCAGCTCGTCGGCTGCCAGCCATGCGAGGTTATGGGACGCCACTGCTGCCCATCCCAGATCAATTGACCGTCCTGCGATACCTGGCCCACCGCCGATTGCGACTGCTCATTCATGGCGCGAACCTTAGCCTACAAAGTTGCGCACGATTCAGGGCGCTCCCGTGAGTGTTAGGATCCAAAGGAATTCAGGCCCTTTGACGAGGTTCGTTAATTGAAAGGCGTGCAGGCCGGGCCGACCTTCATCGGCTACTTCGACACCGCGCAGGCTGCGCGTCAATGTCTGCTCGACCTTCACCTCGCCGGTTTCGGAGCCGGCCAGGTCGGGCTCGCGATGCCCCGCCGGCGCACTTCGCTGGCGAGCAGCACCGATACCCTGACGACCTCGCGCCAGCCGGCCGGCGGCGAGACGGGAGCCACGATAGTCACGGTGCGGGCTGGCGAACGCCGGTCGGAAGCAGCGCGAATCGTCCGCCGAGGAGGTGGTGACGAGGCCGCCGCCAGGCCCGGCTCCGCCCTTCGTCACACCGTCAATCGCGCGATCGGCTAGCAATTTCCGGGGGCGCCGGCGCCAGGTCATTGCCGGTAGAGGCTCAATACCATGAGCGGGTGACCAGCGGCGAGCCGGGGGTGGTCCGCGTCGGAGTCATCGCGGACACCCACTGCACGGAGTTCCTGGAGCGCCTGCCCGACCGGGTTGCGGAGGCGCTGCAGGGAGTGGACGTGATCCTCCACGCCGGCGACGTGAGCTCGCGGGAGACCCTCGACGAGCTCGCCCGCCTGGCGCCGGTGGCCGCGGTCCGCGGGGACCATGACGACCTCGACCTGCCCCGGAGTCGGCTCCTCCGCGTCGGAGGCATGACGATCGGGCTGGTCCATGGCAACCGGAGCCACCTGGTCGAGGAGCCGTTCACCTTCGTGTGGACCGTCACCCTCGGCCATGTCTGGCCGCGAACCGGTCTCCATCGCTGGCTGCGCAGGCAGTTTCCCGACGCCGATGTGATCGTCTACGGGCACACCCACCTCGCCGACAGCCGGCGGCACGGGGGGGCTCTCCTGTTCAACCCGGGAGCGGTCTACCAGGTGGGCGCCGAGGAGGCCAGGCGCCGGCTGGCGAGGGGGCCCGGCTGGTTCGAATGGGCCTGGCTGCAGGTGATCCGCCACCGTCGGGTGATCCCCCGGCCGAGCGTCGGGATCATCCACATCGGGCCGGCCGGGATGAGCACCGAGGTGATCGTCCTGTAGAGAGCCGGGTCGGACGGTCCCCCTGCGGCGGGTAGCCTTACCCACCGTATGTCAGCGCGCCGCCTGCTCCTCCCGTTGGTCTTCCTGTCCGGCATGACCTCCCTGGCAGTCGAGTTCGGCGCCTCCCGCCTGATGGCTCCCTACTTCGGCACCAGCCTCTACGTCTGGGGGATCCTGATCGGGCTGGTGCTGGTCTATCTGAGCATCGGCTACGTCATCGGCGGCCGGCTGGCAGACCGTTTCCCGAGGGACGACCTCCTCTTTCAACTGACCGCGGTGGCCGCCCTCTGGATCGGGATCATTCCCCTCGTCTCCTACCCGATCCTGCTCCTGAGCCAGCAGGGGTTCGCCAGCCTGAGCGCGGGCCTGGTCCTCGGCACGCTGATCGCGGTGATCCTGCTCTTCGCCGTCCCGGTCGTCCTGCTCGGCTGCGTCTCACCGTTTGCGATCCGGCTGCTGCTCCAGGACATCGCCACCGGCGGCAACACCGCCGGCGCGGTGTACGCCCTGAGTACGGCGGGGAGCATCCTGGGCACCTTCCTGCCGGTGTTCTGGTTCATCCCCACCTTCGGGACCCGGCCGACCCTGATCGGTTTCAGCCTGGCCCTGCTCGCCCTGTCGGCGGCCGGCCTGTGGCCCCGCCGGCGGATCTACGCGGTGCTCGGCATTCTGGTCCTGGCCGGCGGGATCTACGTCCAGTCGGTCGGCATCAAACCGCCCGCCTCGGGCAGCCTGCTCTTTGAGAAGGAATCCGCCTATCACTACATCCAGGTGGTGCAGGACGGCGCGCAGACCAACCTGATCCTCAACGAGGGCCAGGCGATCCATTCCATCTACGATCCCGGCCGGGCGACGACCGGCGGGCCCTGGGACTATTTCCTGCTCGCCAACCTCTTCCGACCGGCGCAGCGGACGGCCCCGACACCGCGGGACGTGGCGATCATCGGACTCGCGGGGGGCACGGCCGCCCGGCAGTACCACCTCGCCTATGGCGACGAGGTGCGGCAGACTGGGATTGAGATCGATCCCGACATCCTCGCGGCCGCCTACAGGTACTTCCACCTGGCCGATACCGGTGTCCATCCCGTCGTCCAGGACGGCCGCTACTGGCTGGCGACCGACTCCCACCGCTACGACGTGATCGTGATGGATGCCTACCGGCAGCCCTACATTCCATTCCACCTGACCACCCGCGAATTCTTTCAGCAGGTGCGCGACCACCTGCGGCCGGGCGGTGTGGCGGTGGTGAACGCCGGCCGGACGCAGACCGATTACCGGCTCGTCGACGCCGTGGCCAGCACGATGAGCGCGGTTTACCCCTCCGTCTACCTGGTCGATGTGCCGCGTTTCAGCAACACCATCGTCTACGGTGCCACCGAGCCCACGACGCTCGAGGACGTGCGCCACAATCTGGGGCTGCCCGAGCAACCGCTGGTGCGTGAGGTCGCTGAGAGCGCGCTGAGTGAGGGCCGCCTCCGCCAGTCGCCGTACCACAGCCAGGTCTTCACCGACGATCTCGCCCCGGTCGAGCGGCTGATCGACCAGATCATCCTGGGGTTCGTGACCGGTCGCTGATGCCTGAAATCGAAGGTGTGCTCGAACTTCGAGACGCCGGACCCTGACCTAGCCGCGGGCCATCGCCGGCGCCTCGCCGGCGATCTCGTCGCCCGGTTCGAACGAGTGGAGGCGGACCCGCCCAGTTGCGACCAGCTTCCCGTCGTCGCTCCTGATGTCGCACTGCCAGACCTGGCTGCGCCGGCCGCGAGTGAGCGGGGTCGCGGTCGCGGTGAGGTGGCCGGACCGGATCGCCCGGATGAAGCTGGTGTGGTTCTCGAGGCCGGCCACGGCCCTTCCCGTCGTGCTTGCGAAGAGGTGCGCGCCGACCGAGGCAAGTGTCTCGATGATCCCCGTGTACACGCCGCCGTGGACGATGCCGTAGCCCTGGTGGTGCCTTTCGGAGATGTCGATTTCCGCCACCACCCGCTCCGCCGTGGCCTCGAGGAGTTGAAGCCCCATTTCGTGCACCCAGCCACTGCGGGCGGAGTTGATCATCTCGACGAAGTCCCGGGACATTGCGGGCAAGCGTAGCGAAGGCAGAATGTTCGAAGAATGCCCGGCGACGACGATCACCCGGCCCGGGAACGGCGGGTGACCGGGATTCCCGTCGCCTCCGCGTCAACAAAAAAGAGACCGGACACATTGTCCGGTCTCTTTCACTCTTTTACCAAGAGTCTGCTCGCGGAGCTTCCCATCTCCGACTCCGGGAGAGTCGGACCGAGGAAATTTCGGCAGTGCTAGAGAACGACTTCCTCAAACACTCCCGGCGGGCAAACGAGATGGTTGGCTCCACGAAAACGTTGATCTGCCAATCACCTCACCTCCTTTGCCTTCACGGCGATGTACTTCCGGGCCAGTATACACTCGCCCAAATGCCCTCCCAGGTGGCTCCCGCTTGTCCCTGACGAGACTTCTCAAGCGGTTGTTGAAGAGGCCCGACGGTAGGTATCTGATCCTCTACGAAAGGCGGCGTTGAGCGAGCTTCGGTGGCATCCCCTCCTCCGGGAATGGGTGACCCTCGCTCCCTGGCGGCAGGACCGCACCTACCACCCGGCGGCGGCGCAATGCCCGCTCTGTCCGACGCGGCCGGGGCAGCCTGAGACTGAGATTCCCGAGCCCGACTATCACATTGCGGTGTTCGAAAACCGCTTCCCCTCCTACACCGGCGACCAGGGTCGCTGCGAGGTCGTCTGTTACACCTCGGACCACGAGTCGAGCCTGGCCGAGCAGAGCGTCTCGCACATCCGCGACCTGATCGAGGTCTGGCAGGATCGGCACGCGGAACTCTCTGCGCTCCCCGGTGTCCAGTACGTGCATATTTTCGAAAACCGCGGCGAGGAGATGGGAGTGACGCTCTCCCACCCCCATGGTCAGATCTACGCCTACCCCTTCCTCCCGGCTCGAATCGAACGCGAGGTGGAGTCCAGCCTTCTCCATTTCGAGCAGGAGGGCGGCTGCCTCTACTGCGACATCCTCGAGGGAGAGTGGCAGGGGGAGCGCATGGTGACCGAGAACGAGCGCTGGCTCGCCTTCGTCCCCGAATTCGCTCGCTGGCCCTACGAGGTCCACCTGGCTCCCCGTGAGCATGTCGGCACGATCGCCGAACTCAGCGCCGGCCAGGCCGATGGCCTTGCGCATGTCCTCAAGAGCCTGCTTCAGAAATACGACCTGCTCTTCGCCAAACCGCTCGCCTACGTGATGTCGATGCATCAGCGGCCGCAGTCTGCAGCCGGGCATTATCACTTCCATATCGAGTTCTACCCGCCGAATCGAACCGCCGACAAGCTCAAGATGCTGGCTGGTTCCGAGCTCGGCGCCGGCGCGTTCATCCTCGACACCATGCCTGAGGAGACTGCGAAGCAGCTTCGTGAAGTCGGACGCTGAGCTCGCCTTCCGGGCGGCCTTCGGTGGGGAACCGCGCTGGCTGGCCAGCGCTCCGGGACGGGTGAATTTGATTGGGGAGCACGTGGACTACATGGGTGGCCAGGTGCTGCCGGCGGCCGTCGACCGCTCTGTCAGCCTGGCCGGCGCGCCCGCCCGACTATGGGAGGTCCGCAGCGAGGAGGCGGGCGGCGAGGGCTACCTGGCCGCGCTGGGCGTCGAGCTCGGCGTCGGGCCGCAGCGGGTTGCCGCCGTGGCGACCCTCCCCGCCAGGTTCGGGATGAGCTCTTCGGCCGCGCTTCTCGTGGCTGCCGCGGCCGGCCTCGAGCCTGAGCTGGACGGCCGTCAGGCGGCCCTCGCCTGTCAGCGCGCCGAGCAGAAGGCGACCGGTGTGATGGTCGGCATCATGGACCAGTTCGCCGCCGCCCTCGGCCGCCGCGGGCACTGCATCCTGCTCGACTGCGCCAGCCTCGAGTACCGTTACGTGCCATTTCCCGAGGACCTCGCGATCGTGGTGATCGATTCCGGAGTTCGCCGGGAGCTGGCCAATACTCCGTACAACCAGCGCCGGCAGGAGGCTGAGTCGGGCGACCCGAAAAGGATGCGCCATGTGGACAGCGAGAAGGAGAGGGTGAGCCAATTCGTGGCAGCGCTGGAAGACGGCGATCGGGCGCGTCTGGGCGCCCTGCTGGTGGCGTCGCATCGCAGCCTGCGCGACGATTTCGAGGTGTCCACGCCCGCTGTTGACGCACTGGTGGAACGAGTTTGCGCGGCTCCGGGCTGTCTCGGCGCTCGGATCATGGGCGCCGGCTTTGGCGGCAGCATCATTGCTCTCGTGGATCGGCCATCAGAAGCGGCATTCACCGCCAGCGTCGGTACGGCGACGATCAGCTGCCGCACGGCGGACGGGGCATTCGTCAACCCTGGCGCGGTCGGGGCCGACGGGTGAACGATTGCCTCTCGCTCCCTCTTCGCCAGGGCTCCGGCGGCATCCGGCGGCTGGATAACTGGCAGTCGGTCTGGGTCGCGCTCGGAGAGGGCGAGGCTGAGGGACTGCCGGCCGGGCGCGGCAATAGCTGGGAGTCGGCGGAGGTGCCCGGTCAGCGCGTCGCCGTCGCGGGCCGCAGCTCGCTCTGGTATCGCTGCAACTTCGCCCGGCCCGACCATTCCGGGCGGGTGATGCTGCGCTTCGGCGGCGCCTTCCTGGCGACCAATGTCTGGCTGAACGGGAGGTTGCTGGGATCGCATTACGGTTACTTCGGAGCCTTCGGTTTTGACATCACCTCCTACCTGGCGGCGGACAACCTGCTCGTGGTCTGCTGCGAGTCGCCCATCGAGACCGACCTGGCGCGCAAGCGCCATGTGATGGGCATCTTCAATGACGGTGACAGCCGCCCCTATCCGGCGAGCGCCTATTTCAGCCTCCCCGAGCCTTATCAATGGGAGGTTCCGGTGGGCCTGTGGCGGCCGGTCGAGCTCGAGTACATGGGCCCCGTCGCGATCGACTGGCTGCGGCTGCGGCCGCGGCTGGAAGCCGGCGACGTGGGCGTCGTTGACGCCGAGGTGCGCCTGCGCAACCTGGACGGCCGGGACATGGCTGGCGAGATCGCGTTCGAGGTGACCCCGGCGGACGGCCGGCCGCTCCGACTGGTGCGCCAGTACAGGATTCCCGGCGGGCTGGAGTCGACGCTGCCATTCAGCGTCACGGTTCCTCAGCCCAAGCTCTGGCTGCCCTGGCGGGTGGGAGAGCCGATCCTGCACCAGGCGCTCGCCACCGTCACCGTGAGCGGCCGTGAATCGGTTCGCGTGGCCGAGGAGTTCGGATTCCGGGACGTCCAGGTGATGCCGCGCGCCGAGGGCTGGGAGGTCAGGGTCAAGGGCGCGCCGTTCTTCCTGCGGGGCGCGAACTACCAGCCCGACCTGCACCTCGACCGCCTCACCGGTGAGCGCCTGCAGGAGGATCTGGACCTGGCCCGCGAGGTCAATCTCGACGTCCTCCGCGTCCACGGCCACGTGCTGCCGGAGGAGTTCTACCGACTGGCGGACCGAGCGGGAATGCTGATCTTCGCCGACTTCCCGCTGAGCGGCGCCTATGCCTACCACGCGACGGCGGAGGAGGCTCGATTCTTTGAGGAAACGGTCCGGGAGCAGGTTCCCGAGATGGTCGAGATGCTGCGCAACCGGGCCTGCATCGCGCTTTGGACGGGCCATGACGATCCCCCCTGGATCGCAGCCAATGAATCCCTCGCCGATGTTCACTCGGTGCGGCAGAACTATTCGATCGACCAGGAGATCCAGGCTCTCTTCGAGAAGCTGGACCCCTCCCGCCCCGCCCTCGCCGGCTCCGGCGACATGGACACCCAGGCGCGGGACGGCTGGTCCGGCGGCGGCTGGCAGAGGTTGGGCGACATCGAGCCGCGCCTGGTCTCGGAATATGGAGCCCAGGCTCTGCCTGATATCGACTCACCGGTGTGGGACGAGATCGGCCGGCGGTGGCCGGTCGCTGACGATGACCCGGCCTGGCTCTACGCCGGCTTCCAGCCCTTCGCCTGGAGCGAGCGGGGGGTGGGTCTCCCCTCCGACTATGAATCGCTGGAGGAATACATCGCGGCCAGCCAGGAGTACCAGGCCTGGCTGATCCGGTTCGCCACCGACCAATTCCGGAGCCGGAAGTTCGCGGCCTGCTGGGGCGCCTTCGCCTACCAGCTGGTCGATCCCTTCCCGGCGATCGGGTTCGGGCTGGCCGACCATTCGCGCCGGCCCAAGCTGGCCCTGGAGGCCCTCCGCGATGCAATGGCACCGACGCGCGTCATCATCGAGCCGCTCGGCTTCGAGGCCGACGGCCCGGCGATTCGCTTCTCACCCGCCCGGGCGGTGGAGGCGCGGCTCCTGGTCGTCAATGACGACTTTCAGCTCAGCGGTCACGCCCGGGTGCGCTGGAGCCTCCAACCGGAGCGCCCGGCGGAGCGCTCGAGCCTGTCCTCCCTGCGTTCCGCGATAACCCGCAAGTCGTACGGCGGTTCAGTCGACTTCGACCTTCCGCTGGCGGTCGAGCCGGCCGTCCAGGTGATGCGTCTGTCCGTGCCCCTGTCCCGCGAGGGGCGGTACCTGCTGGCGGCCGAGCTGGCAGTCGGCTCCCAGCTGGTTGACTCGGCGGAGATTGCCGTCCACGTCGCCGCGGAGGCCGCATCGCAGCCGCGACGAAGGCGAGTGCCGGCCTACCTGGCGGAGCGGCTCGTCGACTTCGCCAGCCTCAAGCCCGATCCCCGGGGCCTCAGCTTCGAGCTGCTCAATCAGACGCGGCCGGCGGCCCTGACCGCGGTGCAGCGGGTGACCCTGGACGGCGATGTTGTCGAACCCGAGCACATCCTGGCCGAGATCAGCGGCAGAACGCTGCCCCTTCCCAAGCGCCTCGAGCTCCCGGTCGGAAGGCGGGTGCGGCTGCTCCTGAACCTCGGCGCCGAGCTACGCGCCGGCGATCACGTCCTCGAGCTCGATCTGACAGTTCCCGGCGTCGCCAGCGGGCGGGTCCGGCTCGAGGGCTTCGTCAAACCCGAGGAACTGCGTCCGGCGGACGCGCCGAAAGGCGTCTGATCTTGACTCGACAACCGCCGCTGCCATACTTCAGCACGCGGGATGGATCTCGGCGTCCCTTTTCTGCGCGCGCATTTCTAAACGTACCTGGAGGCCTTCCTAGCAATGGATGAAACAACCGGAAGAGTCGTAGCAGCCGTCCTGCTGCTGTTTGTGCTGTTGGTGGTCGCCATCATCCTGGTCCGGCGATGGGGCCGGGCCAAGCGGGCAAAGGGGTCCGTGCCGCCCCTGGCCGGGCCCATCCCGGCCGCCTCCGCTCAGCCCGGCGGCACGCCCGCGCCAGCCGCCTGGGTGCCGCCCCCGCCGGTATCCGGGGAGGCCCCCGGCCAGCCGGCCGAGGTTTCGACGCAGGCGGCCGGCGAGGCGATGCCGCCCGCTGAGCCAGCCGGCGGCGTACCCACCTGGCCGCCACCCGCGGCCGCCACCTTCAGCGCTCCCCAGGCCGAGGTGGTCCCGACCGCACCTGTCTGGCAGGAGCCGGCGACCGCTCAGGACACGTCACACGACGCGGCCCCAAATGCTGCGCAAAACCTCGCACAAGCCGACGCGCAGCACGCCACGCAGGAGGCCACGCAGGAGGCTCCAGCCTGGGAGCCCCCGCCACCGGGCGGAATCAGTCCGGCTGGTGCCGGGTCCTCCTGGCAGCCTGAGCAGGCACCGCTCGAACCCCTTGCTCACGAGGCCGGCTCGGGCGCCGGGCCTGGCTGGGAGGCTGGGCACCAGGCCGAAGGCGGCCACTCCCCCGCTGCCGAGGAGCAGGCGGCGCCGGCTCCGCCTGCCGAGCCAGCCGCCGGCACCGGCTGGGAGGCTCACCCGGAGGCGAGCTCGCCCTCCACGACCGCGCCCGGTTGGGAGGCCACCCCGCCGGCCCCCGAGCAGCCGACCGAGCTGAATCCAGAACCCGAATCCAGTCAGCCACCAGCGACAGAGCAACCGCCTGTCGAGCAGGTGGCCGGCGAGTCGCCGGCACCACCGGCCTGGGAATCGCCAGCCCCGGTTGAGGCAGCCGCCCCGGTCATGCCTGAGGCAGAGCCGGGGAAGCCATCGACGGAGGCGCCGGCCTGGGAGGCAGCGCCCAGCGGCGACGCCGCGTCGGCTCCCCAGGCACCGCTCTGGGAAGCCCCGGCCGAGACTGCCAGCTCGACCGCCGGCGAGCCCGGCTCAGCGCTGCCGGCCTGGGAGACGCCGTCTCCCCCGAAGGCAGAGGAGGGAGCGGTCGGGGACGCGGGTACGCGAGCCTGGGAACCTCCCGCCGTCGAGGCCGACGCCGGCCCAGCCGGCGCCGGTCAGGAGCAGCCCACGGCTGCCGCCGGCCACACCCCGGAAGGGGAGGCACCGGCCGTGGCTCCTTCAACCGGGCCCGGCTGGGAGGCCCCGCCTCCCCCGGCGGCATCGCAACCACCGGCGCAAAACCCGGCCTGGGGACAGGCGACACCCGGCGACACGTTCAGCGAGCAGCCCGTCCCCCCGGCCTGGGGCAGCCCGACACCTGAACCGCCGCCGGCCGGCGCCGGCGAGACGATGTCCATGCCTGCGTGGACGCAGCCCGATCCGCCGGCCCCCGTGGCACCCGCGGCTAATGCGAATGACCAGACGATGTTCGTCGACTCCGCCGCGATCGCCGGCGCGGGGGCGGCTGCTGCGGCGAACGCGCCGGCACTCGTCGAGGGTGAGCTGGTGATCGCCTCCGGTCCCGACAGCGGGCACAGCTACAAGGTGGCAGGGCCGGCCATTCGAATCGGCCGGGCCCCTGACAACGACCTGGTCCTGAGAGACCCGGCGACCTCTGGCCACCATGCCCGCGTCGAGCGACGGGGCAGCCAATTCTTCGTTGTCGACCTCGGCTCGACCAATGGCACTCTTGTCAACGGTGAGGTCGTCACCGAGCGAGAGCTAAAGAACGGCGACAGCATCACCATCGGCCAGAACGCGGTCAACTTCGCCGTGCACTGATGAGGCTCCGGCTGGCGTGGGCCAGCGATCCCGGGCTGCGTCGCGAGCACAATGAGGACTCGGTCTTCGTCGGCCAGAAGGTGGGCAAGCTGGATGCCCTTCTCGTGGTCGCCGACGGTATGGGCGGACACGCCAGCGGCCAGGTGGCAAGTCGAATCGTCGCTGACACGGTGGCCGGTGAGATGAAGGGCCAAGGCGGCATTGCCGGAGATCGGCTGACCCGGGCGCTCGCCCTGGCCAACACCGCCGTCTTCGAGGCGTCCCGCGCCAAGGCGGAGCATGCGGGGATGGGGTCGACGCTGGTTCTCGCGGCCATCAAGGACGGCCGCCTCGGCCTGCTCAACGTGGGCGACAGCCCGGCCTACCTGATCCGAGCCGGAAAGGTGACCGAGATCTACCAGAACCACAATTGGCCCTCCGAGCAGGCCCGAGCGGGGATCATCTCGCCCGACGAGGCGCGCCACCACCCCATGAAGCACCGGCTCGCCCGCGCGGTCGGGGTCTGGGACGAGGTCAAGGGCTACACGAACGAGATGGATCTCGAGCGCGGCGACCTCGTCCTGCTGTGCAGCGACGGGGTCGAGGAGGCCAATGTCGGAATCGATGAGCTGCAGCGGATCATGGACGGCCCTGACCTCCAGGCGGCCTGTGACCGCCTGATCGAGACCTGTCGAGAGCGCGGCGCGCCCGACAACGTCAGCGTCGCCGCCGCCCGGTGTTCTTAGGGGCCCCTAGTCCACTAGTAGGCTGAGGCGAGCAGCTCCGCCAGGTGCCTGACCGGCGTCCGGCGGCCTCGGGAGCGCATGCCGGCGATCAGCTGCATCTGGCAGCCCGGGTTGGCTGTGACCACGAGGTCAGGTTCCACCGTCAGCACATCGTCCATCTTCTCGCTGAGGATGCGGCTCGACATTCCCGGTTCGATGGCGCTGTAGAGCCCGGCCGACCCGCAACAGATCTCCGCGTTGGGCATCTCGACGAAGTCGACGCCGGGGATGGCGCGGAGCAGGTCGCGGGGTTGCGTGCGGATTCGTTGGGCGTGAGCCAGGTGGCAGGGATCCTGGTAGGTGACCCTCAGGTTCACAGGGTGGGTCGCCGGCGGCAGCCCGACCTCGGCCAGGAACTCGAAGAGATCCCGCGTCTGCCCGCCCAGCTGCGGGTAGAAATCCTTCAGGTGCGCGGCACAGCCGGCTGAATTGACGACCAGGAAATCAAAGCCCTCCGCCCCGAACGCGGCCTCGTTGACGTCCCGCAGCTGCCGTGCTGATTCGAGATCGCCGTTGTGGGCGAGGAGCGCCCCGCAGCATCTTTGCGCGGAAGGAAACCAAACCTCGCAGCCGGCCAGCTGGAGCAGTTTCACCGACGCAGCGTGTGACTCCGCAAACATGATCGGCATGACGCACCCATAGAGAAACGCGACGCGATGGCGCCGCGCGCCGATCGCAGGCGCGACTCCGCCGGGAGGGGTCCGGTACTGGCCCTTCAGTTCGGGTAGCTGGCGGCCCTGCGCCACCAGCGAGGTCAGACCCAGCTTCTGGGCGACCCTTGTCGCCGCGCCCACTGCCCGAAGCCGGCCCGGGTGACCGAGCAGCTCTCTCATCACCGTGCTGGTGAGCTTGCGCTTGGGGCTGAATTTACGCAGCCGCTCGACCTCGGCCCGGCCGTGCTCGATGATCCTGCCGTAGGGCACGCCCGAGGGACAGACGCTCTCGCAGGTACGGCAGCCGAGGCAGAGATCGATATGTCGCGCGAGGTCCTCGGTGAAGGGGAGCGCGCCGCGCTTCCACTGCGTCATCAGGTAAAGGCGGCCGCGGGGCGACTCGGTCTCCAGGTTGGTGACGCGATAGGTCGGACAGTAGTTGAGGCAGAGGCCACAGTGAACGCAGGTGGAGAGGTCATCGTCCGCCGGCGCGTCCGGACCCTGGAACACCCCCGCCCGCCTGATGTCGAGAGCTTCCATTTCAGACAACATATCGGCCGGGTGAGAGAGTGCCCTTCGGGTCGAACGTGGCCTTCATCTTTCGCATCAGGTCGAGGGTCGCGGGGGGAGCGCCCCAAGCACCGACGGCTCGCTTTAGGTCGGCCGGGGCGGCCAGCAGGACGGCGGACCCGCCCGCCGCCTCGGCCTGCCGGCGGGCTGCCTCGAACTCTTCCGCCTCGAAGTCAAACCAGTGGACAACGCCGACCCCGGGCTGGGCGACATAGCGGGCAGGGGTGGGCAGGGCCGCCGCGATCAGCCCCCGCAGGGCCTTCCGGCGGACCGAGATGCGCGCCCAGCGCTCGCCGCCCAGCAGCTGGTGCCTCTCCCAGAAACCGGACTCGTCCTCCGCCCAGCCGAGCTCCGCCACGATCCGGCGAACGCCCTGCTCGCTGCCGGCGATGCGGGCGAGGAGGGCGATCCTCCCGTGTTCGTGGGTCAACTCCAGGGCGACGGGAGGCATCCTGAGGGACAGCGCCGCCTCCGCCTTCGCCCAGGCCTCCGCCGGATCGGCCGTGTCGAACCTCACCGTGCGCTCGGCGAGTGGCTTCGGAAACAGCTTGAAAGAAGCCTCGACGATGATCCCGAGGGACCCGCAGGCTCCCAGGTGGAGCTTGTTGAGGTCGTAGCCGGACACGTTTTTCACCACCCTGCCTCCCGAGCGCGCCAGCCTGCCGTCGGGGAGCGCGACTCGCAGGCCGATGAGGTAGTCGCGCGCGGTCCCATAGCGAAGCCGCAGCGGCCCGGACCAGGCGGTGGCGAGCAGTCCGCCGACGGTGTGACCGGGCCCGCCGAAGGGATCGAGGGGAAGAAATTGCGAAGCCCGACTCAATTCGGTCTGGAGGGCCTCCAGCCGCATCCCTGCCTCCACCGTGATCGTGAGGTCGGCGGGGGTGTAATCGGTAACCCGGTCCAACCCGGTCGTGCAGAGGGCGAGGTCGAAGCGCCGCGGGGGATCACCCATGCCGAGGGCGCGACCGCCCCCGACCGCTATCACCGCCAGCCCCTCCTCATCCGCCTCTCGCAATCGGGCGGCGAGGTCGGCCGCGCTGGTCGGCACCTCGGCGGACGCGGCCTCGAGGCCATCTACCACCATTGCGCTTCGCTCGCCAGGCCGCTCCTGGCAACCAGCTTGGGCTCCTTTTGATCGGGGTCCGGGAACACCTTCCCGGGATTCAAGGTCCCCTTTGGATCGAAGACATCTTTGACCTGGCGCATCGCGCGGAGGTCGTCCTCGCTGTAGATCCAGGGCATGAAGGCGTTCTTTTCAAGGCCGATCCCGTGCTCCCCGGACAGGGTTCCGCCGGCGTCGATGCAGGCGTGGAGCATCTCCTCGCCGGCCTTCTCGACCGTGGCCAGGATGCCCGGCTCGCGGAGGTCGAACAGGATGTTCGGATGCAGGTTGCCGTCGCCGGCATGGAAGACGTTAGCGACGGGCAGCTGGTAATGGCGGCCGATCTCGCCCACCGAGCGGAGGACCTCCGGCAGGCGGGTCCGGGGGACCACGCCGTCGTGCAGGTAGTAGTTGGGTTTGATCCTTCCCAGGGCGCCGATGGCCCCCTTCCGGCCGGCCCAGAGGAGATCGCGTTCGGCGGCGTCGCGGGCCAGGCGCAGCCCGAAAGCCTCGTTGACCTCGAGGATGCTCCGCACCTGTTCCATCAACTCGTCGGCTGACTCCCGCAGCCCGTCCACCTCGACCAGCAGAACCGCTCCCGCATCCGTCGGGTAGCCGGCGCGGTAGTGGGCCTCCACCGCGCCCACGGTGACGTCATCCATCATCTCCATGGCGGCCGGGATGATGCCGTGCCCGATCACGTCCGACACCGCGTGGCTGGCTGTCTCGATGGTCGGAAACGCGGCCAGCAGCGTTTTGACCGCCTCCGGCAGCGCGAGCAGCTTCACCTGCAGGCGTGTGATGGCGCACATGGTTCCCTCCGAACCCACCAGCACACCCAGGAGGTCGAGCCCGGGCCGGTCGGGATCGTCGCCGCCGACCCAATGAACACTGCCATCGGCGAGCACGACCTCCATGCCGAGGATGTGATTGCTGGTGACGCCGTAGTAGAGGCAGTGCGGGCCACCCGAGTTCTCGGCCGCGTTGCCACCCAGCGTGCACGCCTTCTGGCTGGAGGGATCGGGCGCATAGAAGAGCCCATGCTTCGCGGCGGCCACGCCGAGGTCGAAGTTGACGACCCCGGGCTCGACCATGGCGGTGCGACTCTTCGGGTCGATCTCAAGGATGCGGTGCATGCGAGCAAGCGAGAGCGCGATGCCATTCTTGATGGTCACCGCACCGCCGGAAAGGCCCGTGCCCGCGCCACGGGGCACCACCGGCAGGCCATGGGCCTGGCCGATCCGCATCACGAGGGAGACCTCGGCCGTGTTCGCCGGGAAGACGATCGCATCGGGAAGGGCGCCGGTGATGGAGGCATCCCGTTCGAAGATCACGAGGTCGAGCGGGTCCGCCACGACGTGCTCAGCACCGACCGCCCGGCGCAGCTGTTCGAGTGCTCCGCGGTTCATCGTCAATTCATCTCAGGCCAGCGGCGCCTGCCCGGAGGGGTTGGTCTCGAAGGCGTCAAAGCGGCGGGCATGGCTGCCGGGGAGAGCCGGGGACTCCTCAGCGCTGCGGTCGGGAATCAGCTCGCGGAGCCAATCGTGGCATTCCTCGTCGCTCGGCATCCGGTCGGCCCGCTCGAAGAGGACGTCATCGATCCGGCTGTGCGGGGAGATCTGGATCGTGTACCAAACCGAGAGTCCGTCGGCGGTCAGCGCCCGGTGGCGCTCATCGATCCGCCGGTTCACCGGCAGCCGGAGCGGCTTCGCCTCAGCCTCGGCTCGAAGCCGTGCCGCCTCGCTGGCAAGGTCCACCCGCCGATCATAGAGTGGCCCGCCGCGGGCACGGCGAAGACGGCCCGCGTCATATCGGAAAATTCTATAGGTCGACAGTCGCTGATCGGAAAGGCATACAATGTGGCCATGGACATAGTTCTCTACGGCCGCCAGGGTGAGGCCGACTCGGAAACGATGCGCGACTACCTGGAAGGACGAGGGATCACCTACCGCATGCGAGCTATCGATGCCGATGGCGACGCCCGTAAGGAGTGGGAAGACCTCGACGGTGAGGTGACGCCCGTCATCACGATCGACGGCACGCGGATCGTGCGCGGCCTCGATCGCACCCGCTTCGAGAATCTCACGGGCTGGGTAGGCTGCTAGTCCTGGCCGCTGGTCGAGGCTGCGCCGCCGCGTAGACTCGCAATCGTGAACTCCCGGGACCGAGTGGAGGCTGCCCTCGTCGGTGCTGAGGTTGATCGACCTCCTGCCGCTTCGTGGGGCCACACTTACAAGGAAGAGTGGTCGCCGGCCGACCTCGCCCGCGTGACGGTGGAGCGGCAGCGGCGGTATGGCTGGGACTTCGTCAAGTTTCAACCCCGGGCCTCCTGCTTCGCCGAGGCGTTCGGCTCCGAATACAGGCGGTCAAACCACGCCCTGCGCGCGCCGAAAATGGTGAAGCAGGCCGTCCAGACACTCGGGGATTGGGAGCACGTGGGCAGAGGCGATGTCGCCAATTCCGCCCTCTCCGACCAGGTGGAGGCGATCCGCCTCGTCTGCGCTGAGCTGGGGCCGGCCGTCCCGGTGATCCAGACGGTGTTTTCCCCGATAACCGTCGCCGGCTACCTGGTTGGCAAGGACAAGCGCCGCGCCGTGCGCCAGCTGCGCGAGAACCCCGAGGTCGTCGGGGCGGCCCTGACCCGCATCGCCGTGGTGCTGGCCGAATTTTCGCGGGCCTCCATCAGCGCCGGCGCCGCCGGCATCTTCTACGCCATCAGCGGCTACGCGAGCCGTGACGTGATGAAGCAGGATGAGTACGAACGCCTCCTACTTCCCCACGACCTCGGGGTCCTCGAGGGTCTGCCCAGCGAGGCCTGGTTCAACATCCTTCACATGTGCGGCTCGAACCTCAACTTCGAGCTGGCGCAGCAGCTGCCGGTCTCCGTCGTCAGCTGGTCAGTCCAGAATCAGGGCAATCCGAGTCTGAGCGAAGGGCGGGCGCGGGGCGGTAAGCCCGTGATGGGCGGGATGGCGCAGGCCACGACTCTTCACCACGGCAGCGTGGAGGAGGTCACGCGCGAGGCCCACGAGGCGCTCCGGCAGACCCAGGGTAGGGGCTTCATCCTCGCCCCCGGCTGCTCGGTCCGGCCGGGCGCGCGGTCTGAGAACCTGATCGCGATGATGAAAGCCGTCGCCGCGTGAGCGGGCCCGTCCTGGCGCTGGCCGAGATCGTTCTCTGGATGCACGACACCGACCGGATGCTCACCTTTTACCGAGATCTCTTCGGGCTCGAGCAGATTTCGAACGACCGCGTGCCGGCGCGGTTCCTCAAGGTCTCCGACGGCCCTGGCGGCATCCCCGGAATGATCGTTCTCAGCCCTCATCCCGACCCGACCGGGCGGTTCCCGGAGGCGAAGCCGGCTCGCCCTCTGCACCACCTTGCATTCAATGTCTCAGTCGACCGATACGACTCGCTTCGGGCTGCCTGCGAGGCGGCTGGATTGAGGGTCCGGGATGGCATCCACCCTGTCCTGCCGGGCGTCCAGACGTTCTATGTCGACGACCCGGAGGGCAACGAGGTGGAGGTGATCGCCCCGGCATCGTGACGGCGACCCTGCTCTCGATTCAGGTCGGGAAACCGCGGTCAATGGGAACTGACGTGGGCCTGCCGCAGCCACTCAAGCGCGCCTGGAGCAGCGCCTTCGTAAAGGAGCCGGTGGCCCGACCGCTGATGCTCCGCAGCACCAACCTGGACGGTGACCAGCAGGGCGATCCGCGGGTCCACGGCGGGGTGGACATGGCCGTGCTCTGCTATTCGGCTGAGCACTACCCCGATTGGCGAAGCCGGCTCGGAATCGAGAAGATGGGTCCGGGCGGCTTCGGCGAGAACTTCACGATCAGCGGCCAGGATGAGCTCTCGGTCTGCATCGGCGATGTCTATCAGGTGGGGGAGGCCCGAGTGCAGGTGAGCCAGCCCCGGGGGCCCTGCTACAAGATCTCCTACCGCTGGCGCCGTCCCGACCTGCTCGGGCTGGTGGAGGCGAGCGGTCGCCACGGCTGGTATTTACGAGTGCTCCGGGAGGGGATGGTCAGTCAAGGGGTGCCCCTCGAGATGATTGAGCAGCCGAACCCGGCGTGGACGGTGCGCCGGGCCGCGGACGCCTACCGCGAGCGCCACCGGGAGATTGAACCCGCGCGCGAGCTGGCAGCACTCCGCGGCTACGCCAGTCACCTTGCGGATCGGATCACCGCCGGCCGCTGAGGCCGGTGATTCGAGCTCTAGATAGACTCGGGAGCCGCAGGGCCCGTAGCTCAGTCTGGTTAGAGCGACCGACTCATAATCGGTTGGTCGGAGGATCGAAGCCTCCCGGGCCCACCAGGCTGTCGTGTCGGTGCAGCTCTCTCCGGCAGCGATTGGGTGGTACCGCCCGTCGCGAAGCGATTAGCCCATCGAGAGAGTCGGCTGGCCCGCATGATTCACTCGGAAGCGCAGCCGTTTCGCGTCGTTTCCATCGATCGCGATGCCGAAGGTGTAGACACCGGCGCGCTCGAAGAGGATGCCATCCAGATTGATGGCCAGCGTCACGAACTGCTCGTCGCCAGGCTGCATCCCGTGCGGCCGGCCGACCGCGAAGTCGCCGCCGAAGCGCCGGATCTTGCCGTCCGGCGTCTGCACGCCCGCCGGCGTGTCCCCGAGTGGAAGTTCCTTCTCGTCCTCATCGACCAGCCTCACCTCGAAGCGGTGATGCTCGTTGGTGGCCAGCCGGTAGGGCACTCGGATGATGACCGCGAGTCCGATCCGCGCCTGGCGGACTGGCAACGCCGCCGCCTGGATCACATTCCAGACGCCACCCTGGACATAGAGCTTGCCGTCGCCCGGCGCCGTGACTGAATCGGCCAGGAAACCCTCGACGCCCATCTCGTCGGCGATCAGCCCGGGCTCGGTCACGCCAATCAATATGCCAGCAAGCGGCCGGCGGCCTCGGCTCGTGACCGGGCGCCCGCCTCAAACTTCATAATTCGGAGAGCGCCGCCGGGCCGGACCAGATGGAGAAACCAACGTAGTGGAACGACAGCCGACGGCGGGAGGTCGCGAGCCCGAGCGGCGGAGCGGCCCGCGCCGGTTCCAGGATCTCATCCGCCTTCTCGAGAAGCACCGGGAGGCGCAGACCGAGGTGGGGGAGGAGATGCTCGCCGAACTGATCCGACGCGGCATCCGGATCCCTTCGGAGGCCACCATCCTCGACCTCATGTCGCTGGTCATCGATGCGGAGACTCCCTATCTGCGGACGCTGACCGCGGAGAGGCGACAGGCTGACCGCCGCCGGAACTGACCTGACCCGCGAGCCGCCCACAGCCCGGTGATCAAGGGTGGTCAGGGGCGCACTCAGGGTCGTTCGGCTGCCGGGATCGGTTCCGGCCTGGCCTGGCGCCGCGGGAGTGATCGGGCCAGGCTCATCACGTTCAGGATGCCGTCGACAATTTCCTGGGACGACATTTTCGAATCGCCGTGCACGCGATCGACGAAGGTGATCGGCACCTCGGCAACCTTGAACCCGCCTCGCTCGCAACGAACCAGCATCTCGACCAGGGTGGAGTAGCCGGCCGCCTGCATGGTGGACGTCACCAGGTACTCCACCACCGGGCGTCGATAGCAGCGAAAGCCACTGGTGCAGTCCCGCGCCCGCAGGCCCAACCAGAGCTGGGCAAATGCGTTTGCCCCGGCGCTCAACACCCGTCGGTGGCGTCCCCAACCGACGATTTTTCCCTCAGCCACGTAGCGCGAGCCGATGGCGAGATCGGCGCCCTGATCCAGAGCCGCCAGGAGGGCGGGGATCCTGTCCGGCGAATGGGAGAAATCCGCGTCCATCGTGAGGTACCGGTCATAGCCGAGCGCCAGGCCGTGCGTGAATCCGGCCAGGTAGGCGGTGCCCAGCCCCAATCGACCATTGCGCTGGAGGAGCCGGAGGCGAGGTTGGGTTGCCGCCGCCCGGAGCACCATCTCGCCGGTGCCGTCGGGAGACCCGTCGTCAATGACCAGAACGTCAACGGTTGTCCCGGCCAGGATGGCAGCGAGGAGGGCCTCGATGTTCTCGGCTTCGTTGTAGGTGGGCAGGCAGAGCAGGGTCGTCGGCAAAACGTCAGAGACCTCCCTCGTATTGGCGGCCGGCGGGGGCGACGCGGCAGCCTCAACTGGCACGGCATTGTAACGGTGGGCAATGGCAAAATTTGCGGCCGGGCGCTCGGTGGACATTGAGTGATCCGATCGATAAAATTGATGAGATCAATTTGGCCTATATCGCGTGGAGCGCGTACCAGATCGACCGACGGCGTTCCGGTGGCATCGCCGCCTCCACATCAAGTCGAGACTAAAGAGGAAGTGGAAGCATGGAATTAGCGCCTTCGCCGCTGCTGCCGGAGGGTTTCAAGGTTCCCAGCTCGCGTTGGAAGCCCGGCAGCACGAAGCTGCGTGAGCTGCTGGCTGAGAAGTCCTACGTGTTCGGGCCGGGCGTTTACGATCCCCACGGGGCCCAGCTCCTGATGTACCACGGCTTCGACGCGGTCTACTTCAGCGGCTACTCATTTGCGATCGGCCACCTGGGGACGACGGACATGGATCTCTACTCAAGCGTCGAGATCGCCGATGGCGTGCGCCGTACGGTCAGCGCGCTTCGCAAATTCCAGCTGACGATGGCGGTCGGAGACCCCGACAAGGGAGTTCCGCCCACCCACCTGGAGATTCCGCCGGTGGTTGCTGACATGGACGTTGGCTACGGGAACATCTTCAACGTCCAGCGCACCACCGAGCTCTACGTGAATACTGGCGTCGCCGCCGCGCACATCGAGGACCAGGTCATGCCCAAGCGCTGCGGGCATATCGCCGGCAAGGCGCTCGTGTCCGCCGACGAGATGGTCGGCAAGCTGCGGATGATGCGCAATGTGGCTGACGACCTCGGTCAGCGTGATTTCATAATCATCGCGCGCACCGATGGGGTGTCTGCCACCGAGGCGCCCGAATCAACTCGCGGAATCGACCTCGCCATCGAGCGAGGGCTCCGCTATCTCGACAGCGGAGTGCCCGACCTCCTCTGGTGTGAGTTTCCGACCGCGGCCCGCGGACCTGTCGAGAAGTTCACCGAATCGATCAAGAAGCGTTTCCCGGATGCCCGTTTCGCCTTCAACTATTCGTCCTCCTTCAAGTGGCAGAACGAAGCGGACCCGATGACCTTCGAGCAACTCGGTGCGATGGGCGTTGGCTTCCTGTTCATCACCCTGGCGATGCAACACGCCGCGGGCTACGGCATGAGCGAGGTGTTGACGGCCCTGAAAGAGAGGAAGGAGCAGGGCTACATCGAGCTTCAACGTCGCGAGTGGACCGAGGCCGGGGACTTCCCCACCAAGAGCCACCACCTCTTCACCGGGGTGCCCTACCACCACCACGTCGGAGAGACCTACGGCGCGTCGCGCATGGGCTCTCATGTCGACGAGGGGTTGGCCAAGGAACACGTCGTGTAGCTACCGCTGTCGCGCCCGGTCTGCCCGTCGGCCTGACGAGCACCTGGGCTAACCTCGTCTGCGTTTTGGCCCATGCTCCCGAGATGGTGGAGTTCGGCAAGCCTTTCCTTGGCGACTAGGCCGCCCGGCTCGTCCGGGCCGGGCGGTCATCGGATCGGGGCCCTGGCCCGGCGGCCGGCACCGTTTCTGGCCTTCGCCGTCCCGCTGACCGCCTTCCTTTCGCTGGGTGTCATTGGGATCAAGCCGCTGGGCCTGCCCGGCCTCCAGACGGCCGCGGGCAGCCGCCTCCTGGAGAACCCGCGCTCGCCCCACTTCGCCGATCAGAGGCTGTTCGCCGACAGCTTCGGAACGGACCCGCTGGTGGTGATGGTCGAGGCGCGGCCGGGGGCCGAACTTCTCACCGCGAGCCACTTCGTCGGTCTCGCCGCGCTGGAGGCGAACCTGGCCGATCGGCGCGCGACGCCTGGGGTGAAGCGAGTCTTCGGCCCTGGCACGGTTGTCAGCACGCTTGCCCAGGAGGTCACGCGACCCGGGTTGGAGATCTGCGCCAATGAGGCGAGGGCGGCTGACGATGGGGCTGCCCGGGCAGCCGCTGCGGCGGGCAGGTCGGTCACTGAACAGCGCGCCGCCGGGCGGGCCGCCTTCGCTGCGGCCGCCCGGGCCTGCACCGCCAGACTGGCAGCGCAGTATCCCGGCCTCGGCACCCCCGCGGTGGACAATCTCGCCTTCCTGCGCCAGGTGCTCCTGGAGCCGGACGGTAGCCGCCCCCGCCCGTACTGGAGCTGGGTGTTGCCCGATCCGAGCCATGCGCTCATCAGGGTGAGGCTGGAGCCGAACGCGTCCCCCGCCGACGTCCGGCAGGTGCTGGCGACGCTTGAAAGGGCTAAACACTCCCCCCAACCGATTGCCTCCCGCCGCGGGAGCGGAGCACCGACCAGCGGTCTGGGGGCAGCCGAATTGACCACCGCCGGCGATCTCTCCGACCTTCAGCTGACAGTCACCGGGGCCCCCGTTCTGGCGGCGGCCACGGCGGACAGCGTGCAGGCAGGTCTTGTGCTGCTGCTGCCCCTGTCCCTCCTTGCGATGCTGTTGGTGACGATGCTGCTCAGGGTGTCGATGGGCATTGTTGCCATCCCGGTCGCCGGCCTCGCGGCATTGTGGACCGCGGGGGCGGCGGGCTGGGCCCGGCTGCCCGTGACGCCCGCCACCATCGCGGTCCTCCCGCTGGTTCTCGGCCTCAGCACGAGCTACCTGCTGCAGGCACTCAATCGGCTCGCCGACGAGGCGACCGGCGGGCCGACCGGGCGAGTGGTTCGCGCTGCCCAGGCGACGGTCCCGCCGACCGCCGTGGCAGCCCTGGCAACCCTCGCCGGTGTCCTGGCGGTCGCCCTGTCGCCGCTTGCCCTTGTCCGCCAATTCGCTCTCTTCCTGGCCCTCGGGGTGGCGATGGCCTACCTCGCCACCCTTCTGGTGGGAATTCCTCTCTTCGCGTTGATCCTGGCCAGCGGGGGGCGCCGCTTCCTGGCGGCGAAGGCAGGCCGGCCCACCTGGAACCTCCTGGCGGCAGCGGGCAACACCCGGCCTTCGCTGCTCATGCCGCTCGTACTGCTTGGACTTGCCGGCTGGCTCGCGTTGCCCAGCCTCGGAATCGAGCTTGACTCCCTGCGGCAGCTGCCTCGCGGGGATCCTGCCCTCGCCCAGGCCGAGCACGTCCGTCGCGCCGTCGACCTGGCCGGGGAGGTCGACCTGGTGCTGGTCGGCCCGGACGTGACCTCACCGGCGGCGCTCAGGTGGCTGGACACGGCGACCGCGCTCATCTCTCGCAGCGAGCCGGCCTCCCTGCGACCGCAGACTGGACTGCCCTTGTTCCTGACCGCTTTCAACCAGGCGCAGGCGCCCGATCCGGAGCTGACTCAGACCATCGTGAATCGGCTGCCGCGTCATTTCACCGGTGCTGTCGTCAGCAGCGACCGCGGCGTGGCCCGGGCGGTGTTCTCCGTCACGCATCGCACTTCGGTCCAGGAGGACGGCCGGCTGCTGGATCGGATCACCCGTATGACCGCGCCGGCGCCCCCGGGTTATCGCGCCTTTTTGGCAGGCCTCCCAGTTATCACGTCTGACGCGCTCATCCAGGTGCGTCGGGATCTCCTGCCGCTCAATCTGCTGCCTCTCCCACTGGTGCTCGGGGTGCTCGCCGTGGGACTGCGCAGTCTGCGCCGGGCCCTGCTGGCGATGCTGCCGGCGGTGGTGGCCGCGGGTTGGACGACCGCTCTCCTCTCCTTGGCGCACGCCTCGCTGGGTCCCATCACAGTGCTGCTGGCCGGCATCGTGGTCGCTTTCGCGAGCGCCTTCAGCGTCCTCTGGCTCACCCGGTACGCGTCCGGTCGCCGCGAGGGGATCGCCGTGGCACCGGCGGCCGCGGCGGCCTCGGCCCGCGCCGGGCCGGCAATTGTGGCCAGCGGGCTCGCCCTTGTGGCCGGCTTCGGCGGCCTGGCTCTGACGTCGGTGGCGATGGCGCGGGACCTCGGGCTCTGGGGCGCGGGGGCCCTGCTCCTCGCCACCGCCGCTGTGCTCGTCTTCCTTCCGCCCGCGGCCCGCCGCCTACTGGCCTGAACTCGCCGGCGAGTTCTAAGCGGCCCTGCTCAGACCAGCTCCTTGCGTCGGGGCCCGCGCAGGTTGGGCATCTTGAATGTCATCCCCTTGCGCTTGACCACGACCGGTTCGCCGCGCCAGGCCTTGAGCGACGCCGAGGCGAGGATGCTTGCCGCGGAGAGCGCCGGGAGGGCGAAGAGTGCCCCGACCACTCCGGCGACCTCGAAGCCGGCCACCAGGCCGAGAATCGCCGCCACCGGGTGGAGCCCGACCGCGCCGCCGGTGATCCGCGGTCCCAGGACATTGCTTTCGAGGAACTGGACCAGGACGAAGAAGCCGAGCACGTAGAGCACCAGCGGAAAGGGCTGGAAGGCGCTGATCAGGATCGCCGGCAGCGCGGCCAGGACTGGTCCCGCCATGGGAACCAGCTCAAAGAAAAAGGCGAGCAGGCCGATCACGATCGGGTACTGGACACCGAGGAAGTAGCAGCCAACTCCCACCGTGGCGCCGATGATCGCCGCCATCGTCAGCTGGCCCCGGATGTAGCCGCCGAGGACCGTGCTCAGGGTTTCCTCAACGAATTGGACCCGCTCGCGGTGCTTGGCGGGCATCAACCGCGCGATGGCGAGGCGGATGCGCCGGCCGTCGACCATGAACCAGAAGGCGAGCAGGAGCACCAGCGCCAGGTCGGCGAGGAAGGCCGCCACCAGCGCCAGGTAGCCGATCGCCTGGACGACGATCTGCTTAAGCTGGCCCTGGATTCCGGTCAGCAGGCTGGCCCTCTCCTCGCTTGGCGCGGGCAGAATGATTCCGTACTGGGCCGCGACCTCGTTGGCTGAGTTGGAGAGATGGTCGAAGTACATCGGGATCCGCCCGCCAAGTCCATTCGCCTGCCCCACGAGCGGGCCCAGCAAGAGATAGACGCCGAGCCCAACCAGCGCGGCGGCGAAGAGGTAAGTGGCAATGGCAGCGACCATCCGCGGCATGAAGCGCTCCAGCCGGCTCAGAACCGGCTCGAGGGCGGCGGCGATCACGATCGCCAGGAGGACCAGGACGACGGCGTGCAGGAAGAGGTGGACGACGCGCCAGAGCGCGTAAAGGAAGAAGACGGTCGCCACGCCCACGAGGCACTGGTCGCGGAGCCGGGCCCAGTTGATATTAGACATGTCCGGTAACAGATTAAATGAAAGTCAGGAGTCTGGCTTTTCTCGAGTGATGGTATTGGGATCCTTGTCGTCGCGAAGACCCTTGAAAGAGGGATGGCGGAGCTGTCCGGTTCGCGTCCACTCGGTGAATGCGAACTCACCCACCAGCGCCGGCTCCGCGAAGATCGACCCCCGCGGTGGTGCCACGCCCGCGCCAAAGGGAGAGCTGTCGCGGCGCAGCGGTGCGAGCAGAGCAGCGAGGCGATCGAGCATCTTGTCGGTGAACCCGGTGCCGACCTTGCCGGCGTAGACGAGGACCCCGTTCTCGCGATAGCCGACGAGCAGGGCGCCCACACGGCCCGACCGCGACCCCTCGCCGGGTACCCAGCCGCCGATCACAAGTTCCTGGCCCTGGTTGTTCTTCACCTTCAGCCAGGCGTCCGACCGGCGACCGGCGGCGTAGGAGCTGTCGAGGCGCTTGGCCATCACGCCCTCGAGCCCGAGCTGACGGCTGGCCGCAAGCGTGGCCTCACCCTCTCCGGCGGTGTGGGGAGGCGTCTGCCAGAAACGACCCTTGAGGGCCAACCCGTCGAGCAGCCGGCGGCGCTCGGAGTAGGCCAGGCCCATGGTGGAGTGGCCGTCGAGGTACAGCACGTCGAAGATCACGTAGGCGACGGGGATCTCCTTCATCCGCCGCCGGATGTCCGCTTCAGAGGTCAGGCCCATTCGGCCCTGGAGGAGTTCGAAGCTGGGGCGGCCGCTCGGTTCGACGGCGATGATCTCGCCGTCGAGAACCATCTCCCGCGCTCCGATCGCCAGACCCAGCTCGCGCAGCTCGGGGTAGCGGGCGGTGACATCCTCGAGGCTCCGGCTGAGCAGCCTCACCCGGCCGCCATCGGCATAGAGGACGGCCCGGACCCCATCCCATTTGAACTCGAAGCCATACTTTTCCTGCTCTCGCGGGATGCTCCTGGCCAGCTTCGCCGTCATCGGTTCGAGCCGATCCGGCATGGGTTCGCGAGCGGGGTCCTGGGGAGGGTCCATGCGGTGGATCATCCAGTTCTTGCCGCCGGTCTGGAAGAGGACGTACTTGCCGAAGAGGCGCTTGCCGTGGAGGATCACCTGGACTTCGCGCTCGGACCACTTGACCTCCTCGTAGGTGCCCCGGTCCCAGACGGTGACCTGGCCGCCGCCGTAGCTGCCGGCCGGAATGGTGCCCTCGAACTTTATGTAGGAGAGGGGATGGTCCTCCACATGGAACGCCAGGTGGTTCTTTTTGGGGTCGGCGGGCACGCCCTTGGGCACGGCCCAGGAGACGAGCACCCCATCGCGCTCGAGCCGGAAGTCCCAGTGAAAACTGGTGGCGTGGTGTTCCTGGACCACGAAGCGAGGCTTGCCGCCGGGCCGGCTCCGCTCCTCCGTGCCCCTCGGTTCGGGCGACATCTGGAAGTCACGCTTGCGCCGGTACTGTTCGAGGGGCATTCCCCCTCAACGCTAAAGGTTGCTACGCGAGGTCGGCAGCGGGCCGGCACACCTTGCAGGGTCGAAAGCCCTCTTCTCGAGCCTGCCGCTCGGACTGAAAGTCGACCCGGTAACGATCCTGGACACGCCGGGCGTGGTGGCAGGTGGGGACGCAGAAGATGTGGGTTGTGCGGCTGCCATGGAAGCGAACCCGGGACCGGGCGAGCCGCTCGATGAAGTCAGGTTCGACACCCTCCCACGAGAGGATCTCCTTCTTGGCGGAGGTGCCCCCGGCGCCGTAGTTGCCGATCAAGCCGTCCGATCGGACGACGCGGTGGCAGGGGATGAGAACCGGGATCGGGTTACGGGCGAGGGCGCTGCCGACTGCTCGCACCGCCCTCGGCCGGCCGATCTCGCGGGCGACCCAGCCATAGGTTCGGACCTCGCCACGGGGAATCTGGGCGGTCTTCAGGAGCACATCGCGCTCGAATGCGGTGATCCCGCTGAGGTCGTACCGACGACTCCGGGTGAGCGCCGCGGGAATTCGAGTGGCGGCTCGCAGCAGCCGCCCGAAGCGGCCCCGGAACCAGTTCGTGAAGGCGGCCTCATCGTTCTCGTCGGCGCGCATCACCGCGGAGACGCCGTCGGCATTGAAAGCGATCCAGAGCGGCCAGACGTCGCCCTCGATTCGCACATACTCGTCGGCGCCCACGCGGGCCATGACGGCGGCGACGAACCCGGCGGGGGCGTGCACCTCACCGAGGCGGCTGAGTTGGCGGGTGATGGTCACTTGAGCTCCTCCTTGAGCATCGCCAGGCCGCGATGCACATCCGACTTGGCGGTCCCGGCCGGCATCCCCAGGACAATCGCCATCTCGTCGTAATTGAGTCCCTGCACGTGTCTCAGCACGACGGCCTCGCGGTACCTCTTGGGGAGGTTCAGCACCGCCGACCTCAGGTCGTGCAGCTCGGGCGGCCCGAGCCCGTTGGCAGCCGGGTCGGTCACTGATTCCAACGGCACTGTCCGGTGCGATCGGCGGCGGACCCGGTTGCGAAATACATTGAGCGCGATCTGATGCAGCCAGGCGGAGACCTTCAGCTCAAGAATCCTTGCCGCGTCATATTCCGACAGCGCTCGGTGGGCGCGCACGAAGGCATCCTGGGCGATCTCGTCCGCATCAGCCGCGTTGCCGCACAGGCTGAGGGCGAAGCCATAGATCCGGTCCTGGTGGTCCCGGACCATCGTCTCGAACTGGCTGGCGCTGATCACCTCATACCTACAACACGGCAGGGACCCCTGCGGTTGCAGAAAGCCACGCTGGGCCCAATTTGACCGACGTGAAGTAATCTTGTAATCATGGCGCTCGAACGGGACGCGGAAGTGTGGGCAAAGACGCGGCTGCCGGCAGGTTGGTTCTCTTCGCCCGCCGAGGTGCATGTCGACGGTGACGAGATCCTCATCGTCGGAGCCCTGGGTGGTGACGGTGGCGGGGGACCTCCGGAGGCCCGCATCGGCCGCTTTCGCGAGGAGTCGCGGGCCGAGCGGATGCGCATCGCGGAGGAGGGACAGCGGCGGTTCCGGCGCAAGGTCTCTTGGGGGGCGAGCTCTGACGGTGTGGTGCAACACTTCACGACGCTGGCTCTCCCGGTGATGACTCGCCTGCGCCAGCGCGAACGCCAGGTGCTCGACACGCTGATCGCCGCCGGGGTGGCGCGGAGCCGGAGCGAGGCGCTCAACTGGTGCGTGCGCCTGGTCGCCGAGCGACAGGCCGACTGGCTGGATGATTTGAAGAGTGCCCTCGAGGCGGTCGAGAAGGCCCGAGCCAAAGGGCCGCTGGCCTAGACGTCATTTACGGTTGGCGAGCCGGATCACGAACTGGAGGCCGGACCAGCGTTCGTCGATGGCGGCCACCTTGTTGTCGACCAGACCGCTGGGCAGGATGATCTCGCGCAGGCTGTTCTCGGTGATGTCGGTGGCGATCCCGGACGTTCGTTTCGGCCAGCTGATCCAGAGCCTGCCGTTGGGGACCAGCTTGGCGGACAGGCGGGCGTGCCGGCGGCGCACCTCGGCCTGGCTGGTGGCGAAGAGGACGATCACGTCGTAGGTCCCGGTCAGCCGGTGAGGCACGCCCTCGGCGACCATCGCCACCGCTGACCCGTCCCGAATCCCCAGCTTGTGGGGCAGGGGTGTTCCCGAGTAACCGCGGTCAGGAGCTCGCGCGGGCATAGGTCAGCATGTGATGGGTGAGCAGGCGCCCGTCGGCACCGTTGCAGTCGGCGGTGCCATAGATGAGGCGGCGGCCGTTCTTAAGAACCCGAGCCGTGCAGGTGATGTCCTCCTCGCGCGCCGCGGCGATGAAGGCGGTGTTCAGTTCGGTCGTCACCGTCATCGGTCCCCGGCCGTAGCTGCCGAGGATGGCGATCCACATCGCGCAGTCGGCCGCGGCCATATAGACCTGGCCGCTGAGGATGCCCCCCGGCCGCTCCCAGCGCTTGAGGAAGGGCACCTCGAGCACGGCCTCGCCATCGCCCACCGAACGGATGCGGAACCCGAACGCGCTCGTGAAATCGGCGCCGTCGAGCATTCGCTGGAGCTCCTTCAGATCAGGCGCATCGCTCACCTGGAGACCGTCAAACCTATGAGCCCGTGCGCCGGCTTGGGGTCGCTGAAAACGCGCCGGCGGGGATCGTCTGCGGCGGTGGCGGAGACGTCCCAGAGCCGGTTCTGGGCTTCGAATTTGATATCTGAAACCTGCGGGTAGCGCTCGAGCAGCGCGCCGCCGATCTCGTTGAGCAGGTGTTGGATCGACATGCTCACGAACCCATCGAAGACATCGCGGACCTCTCCCGCCACCTGGTGAGGGTCGATGGGTGAAGCCGTGTCCGCATAGGTCCAGCCGATATCGCAGTGGATGTAGAGGGGGCGGTCATTCCGCTCAGGCAGGGTCGTGTACTCATCGCGCATGAAGTTGGCGAAGGCGCTCCCGGTCAGCTTGATCAGCCTCAGCTGCACGATCCCGCCGCGGAGCGAGCGAATGCCGGTGCGGCCGATCTCGAGCTCGACGATGCCGTGCTCGTCGCGCCGCGGCCCCTCGTAGAGCCGCTCGGAATGGGCGACGAAGGGAAGCTCCCGCTCGCGGATTCGAAGCCACTCCATCTGTGGATAGCTGTCCAGAAATCGGCGGCCGAGGAACTCGGCCCAGCCCTCGTGGGTATCACCCTTGTACTCGAGAAGTGAGGCGTAGGTGAAATTCTTCATGGTGTCGGTCGCCACCACGTTGGTGTTGTCTCCCTGGGTGTAGGAGGCCATGAAGCTGTCGCCATAGACGTCAACTGTCGTCTCGGTACCAAAGAGGGCATTCGAGCCACCGTAGGAGCGGTAGCACCGGATCTCAGCCTTGCCGTACCGGATCTCGCGCTTCACCGCGCCAGCCTCGCCGCTGCTATGTCGACCACCGCCCGGACCGCCGTCTCGAGTTCGGCCTCCCGGTCATTCCGCAGCCGCTCTCGGAGCACAGCCACGATCTCGGCCTTCGACCTTCCCGCCACGAAGACCACGAATCGGAATCCGAAGCGTTCTTCGTAGGTGGCATTGAGGCTCTCGAGCTCCGGCACCCGATCGCTGCCCTGTTCGGCCAGCGAAAGGCTGGAGAGCTGGGCCGGGTCCTCGCCAATGCGGGGATGGGCGTTGACCGTCTCGATCTTCTCGGCCTCCGAGAGCTGGCCGATCAGCTCTCGGCCATGGGCGATCATCGCCTCGCCGTCCGCGTAGGGTCCGTCGTCGCGGAGCCGCCGGGCGAGCGGGGTCGGGCCCTCGAAGAGGGTGTCAACTGCCACGGTAGGTGGTGATCGAATAGGGCGAGACCAGAACCGGGACGTGGTGATGGATCGACTCCGACACCGCAATGTCAAGGGTGGCGCGCGTGAAGAAGTGGAGCTGCGAGCCGTAATAGGAGGTGAGGTCAAAGACCAGCTGGTACCAGCCGGGGACCAAATCGCCCTCCAGCAGCCGCGCGATTCTGCCATCGGCCGCGGTGGTGCCCGCGCCGACCGCCTTAAGGGAGTCCTCCTCCCGGCGGAAAACTCTCACCGCAACGCCCGCCGCCGGCCTGCCCGAAGCCGTGTCCAGGACATGGGTGGAGATATTCGGCCCGGTAATTGTCGGCCCGGTAATGGAAGATTCCTCCTGCATGCTGAGAATTGTGGCGGGTCGGCTCGACTTCACCGCCCGGCTGGAGGCGGCGGCCGCTCCCCGGACCGTGGCTGCCTTCCGCAAACTGCTGCCGCTGCGCTCCAAGATAATCCAGGCCCGGTGGAGCGGTGAGAGCGCCTGGGTGCCGCTCGGCGACCTCGAGGTCGGCGTCGAGTTTGAGAACCACACCAGCCATCCCGCGGCTGGGCAGCTGCTTCTCTACCCGGGTGGGATCAGCGAGACCGAGATCCTCTTCCCCTATGGGCCAACCCTCTTCGGCAGCCGGATGGGGCAGCTCGCCGGCAATCACTTCGCAACCATCGAGAAGGGGGCCGAACAGCTGCCCGAGCTCGGCCGCCGGGTCCTCTGGGAAGGAGCCCAGGAAATCCTCTTCGAGGAGGTCTGAGTTGCTCGTCACCGGCGGGATCCTGGTGGACGAGGAGGGGGAGAGGGAGGCGGACCTTCTCGTGCGCGATGGCCGCGTGGCTGCCGTCGGGCCGCGGGGAAGCCTGCAGGCTGCCGAGGTCCTCGATGCCTCCGGCATGTACGTGCTCCCCGGGTTGATCGACCCGCACACGCACTTCTCGCTCGACACTGGCAGCGGCAGGACGGCCGACGACTTCGCCACCGGCAGCGCGGCCGCCGCCGCCGGCGGCGTGACCACCTACATCAACTTCGCGACCCAGCAGGCGGGGCAGGGCTTCGAGCAGGCATTGGCGGCAGCCCATGCCCAGGCGGAGGGCGCCTCGCTGGTCGATTGGTCGCTCCACCTCAACATCACCCGCCTCGACCCGGGCTGGGAGAAGGAGCTCGAGCGCGTCGTCGACCAGGGCGTTTCCAGTGCCAAGGTCTACACGACCTACCGGGACTCGGTCTTCTATGTCGACGATTTCACGATCAACCGGCTGATGGAGCGCTCGGGCGAGGCGGGGCTGCTGGTCCAGATGCACGCGGAGAACGACGACATCCTGGCCGGCACCCGGCGCGAACTGGTCGCCAGCGGGCGCACCGCATTTGCCTACCATGCCGCGGCGCGGCCGCCGATCGCCGAGGCGGAGGCCGTCAGCCGGGGACTCCTGTTCAGCCGGGCGACCGGCAGCCCGATCTATTTCGTGCACCTCTCCAACCCGCTCTCGGTGGACCTCGTCAGCGAGGCTCGAAGCCGCGGCCAGGCCGCGATCGCCGAAACCTGCCCCCATTTTTTGTGCCTCGACGATTCCGTCTACGCCGGACCCGATGCAGCCCGCTTCCTGATGACCCCGCCCATCCGCAGCGCCGAGCTCCAGCGGGGCCTCTGGGAGCAGCTGGCACGGGGGGAGATCCACTCCATCGGCAGCGACCACTGCGGCTACTCGCTCGCGCAGCGGGGCGCTTCACCCGACTTCACGAAGGTCAGCCCGGGCATACCTGGTGTCGAGACGACGCTGTCCCTGATGTTCACCTTCGGAGTCTGCTCGGGCCGGATCCGGATGCCCGACCTGGTGCGGCTGCTCAGCGCCGGGCCGGCGCGGATCTTTGGCCTCCACCCGAGGAAGGGGAACCTCGAAGTCGGCAGCGACGCCGACCTGGTCCTCTTCGACCCCCGGCGGGGTGGCGTTCTCCGCGATGAGGATATCCAGAGTGCCGCCGGCTTCTCGCCCTATTCAGGGCTCGACCTGAGCGGGCGGGTGGAGACAACCGTCAGCCGGGGGCGGGTCGTTTACAGCCAGGGCCAGGTCCGGGGTGTGCCGGGCTGGGGCCGATTTCAGGAGAGGCTTCCATTTGACCCCGCGAATCTCATCTGAACGGCTCCTGAGCGACATCGCGACCCTCGCCCGGATCGGCGGTCGGCCGGATGGCGGCGTGGAGCGTCTCGCCGGTGGCGAGGCGGACATCGAGGCCCGTCACTGGCTTGCGGGCCGGATGGTGGAGGCCGGCCTGGAGGCATCCCTGGACGAGGTGAACAACGTCTTCGGGCACCCGGCCGGTACCGGCCCCTGGCTGCTCCTCGGCTCGCATACCGACACTGTCCCGGCGGGTGGCCGGCTGGACGGCGCCTATGGCGTGCTGGCTGCTCTGGAGGTGGTGAGGGCACTCCGGGAGGCGGAGCACCAGGCCGCCGACCGGGTGGCGGTCGTCAGCTTTCACAACGAGGAGGGGGTTATACCCACCGGCTTCGACGGCAGCGAACACTTCTGTGCCGGCCCTCGCCTCACGGCGATCGAGGGCTACCTCGAGCTTCACATCGAGCAGGGCCCGCGCCTCGAAGCCGAGGGACTCGAACTCGGCGTCGTGGACTCGATCGTGGGCATCGACCGGTACACCATCGAATTCACGGGCCAGGCCAACCATGCCGGGACCACCCCCTTTGCCCACCGTCGCGATGCCGGCCGCGCCGCGGCTCGCCTGCTGGCGGGGCTGCGCGAGCTGGTCCAAGGGGTGGACCCGGGGATGGTCGCCAATGTCGGCAGCCTGCGTCTCGAACCGGGCGCGCCAAATGTGATCCCCGGGCTGGCCAGCTTCCTGGTGGAGATGCGCAGCCCGCAGGCTGACCATCTCTCCCGCGCCGGCGAGACGCTGATGGATCGGGTGAGGGAGATCGCCGATGAAGAGGGATGCACCGCCACGGTGCGCCTGACCACCGCCTGGCCGGCGCAGGCGATGGCCGCCGCCTATGTCTCCGCACTGGAGCGAATGGCAGAGGATTCGGGCCTGCCCTGGCGGCGGCTCGCCAGCGGTGCCGGCCACGACGCGGAGATCCTGGCCCGCCACGTGCCGGCGGCGATGCTCTTCGTGCCAAGCCGCGGGGGCATCAGCCACTCGCCGGCGGAGCACACCGATGACCGCCTGCTGGCCCAGGGCTGCCAGGCGCTGCTCGATGCCTCTTTGTCGGTTCTCGCCAAACGGGATTAACCCTCCCGCGTGATCACCTCTCGAGGGCACGACCGAAAGGCAAGCCGGGTTTCAGGAGATTGGTGCGACGGTCCTGACGTTGTAGCCCACCCGCAGCTCCCGGCCGCTCTGCGGATCTGACAGGGAGCATTCGAAGCGCCCGCCGTACTTGAGCCCGGCAACCGTCGGAATGGTGCCGCCCATGATGATCGCCTCGGTGGTGAGGCGATCGGGCGGGACGGTTGCGACCAGGTCGGCGACGGGGAGCATGATTGCCAGCGGCGCCTCCTGGTAGAGCTCGCCGTCGCTCCATGACCGGAGCTGCAGAGTGTCCCAGCGGTTTGCGATCTCGGCCAGGTCCCAGACGTCGCTGGAGAGGATCTTGGGGCACAGGTTCTTCGACTCGGCGATGCCGTGGCGCTCATGGGCTCGATCCGTGTGGTCGCTGCCCACCGCCAGCCAGCGCAGGCGGCCGCCGCTTCGGAGCAGCACCGGTTCAGCCTCGCCGCTGGTGACGGTGCCGTACACCTCCACCTCCCGCGGGGCGACCATGGCGAGCCGCGAAACCATGGGGAAGCAGGTTGGCACGGTGCGCGGGCGGGGGACACCAAGCTGCTCCTCGAGCTCCCGGATGTGCTGTTCTATCGCGGTGCGATCACGGCCCGTGTAGCCGGCGCAGAAGAGCGAGAACCCACCCAGGTGAACGGTTTCCACAGAGCCGTCGAGGTGCAGGCAATTGAATTCCAGCATCTCCAGAATGTAGAGCAACCGAATGAGAGCGGCCGAAGAACTCCAGCGCGTTGAGTCAGATCAGCCGGCTCCGCTGCCGCCCGACGGCTTTCTTGCGGATCGACTCACCTTCCCGGGGGGTGCCGCCGCCCTCGTTCGAGCCCGCGAGGTGATGTCGGCGGTGCTCACTGACCGCGAGCTGCCCCAATGGTTCATTGACCAATGCGTCGACGATCGCAAGGTGCAGAGCTGCACTCTGGATCGCTGGTCGCTCCGAGCCTGGCGGTTCTGGCTGGAGGCGGACAACCGCCGGTGGTGGTGGTGGGCCGCGGAAGTGGAGGGGGACCGGGTGACAATGACCGTCCTGGTCCGGGCGCAACCCTACCTGCGGGGTTCGCTCGACTGGCTGTTCAGGGCCGCCGCGCGGCCCGCCTGATCTGGTCGGCGTGGTCGTGGCAGTGATCCGCGTAGATCTCCAGCCAGCGCTCGACTGAATAGGCACCGCTCTCGGAGTGTGTCCCCTTCCGGCTCCACTCCTCCGGGGTCAGGACTTCAAGCAGGCTGGCTGAGCTGAGGCGGGCCGCCCGGGTTGCAGCCAGGGAGGCCTCGATCGGCCTGGTGTCGTAATGGAGCCGGCGCGCGTAGAGCTCCTCGTCATAACCGTGGATGAGCGGCGCCTCCTCGGCGATCAGCCGGCGAAGCCGGATCGCCGACGTCAATTCGCTGTCCGCCACGTGGTGGACGACCTGGCGCGGGGTCCAGCCCTCGGTTGACTGGTCGAGCTGGCCGCGCTCGAGGTCGGCCACCGCGGCCTCGATCATGGCCGGGCCTTCGACATAGCGTTGGATCAGTTCCCGGCGTCGTTCCTGGCTCAGCATGCTCACCTCAACGGTTCAGACAGCACACTTGTTACCAACATCGACAGCCCCGGTCCGGCCGGCGGCGGCCTGCACGTCGGTGGCCACCTCCTGGTTGGTGAGGGCATAGGCCCGGGTGGGGTCCGTCGTGGAGGCGGCGAAGATCACCCCCAGCACATTTCCATTGAGGTCGACCAGCGGGCCGCCCGAGTTGCCCGGCTGGACGCCGGGGGCTCCCGTGCTGGTGGCCGATTCGATGATGTAGATCTGGCGGGTGACGAGGCCGCGGTTGAAGATGTCACGACCCTCGGCGTTGACCACCTGGTCGACGACCGCCGCCGTCACCGTTAGGCTCTGGCCGCCCGGGTAGCCGATCGCCGCCCCCTGGGTACCGCGCGTGCCCACGCCGTTGGTGAGGGGCGGCAGGCCGAGGCCGGCCACGGCGAGGATCGCCACGTCCCGGTCCGGGTCGAAGAGGACGACGACGGCCGGGCGCTGACGGCCGTCGGGCGTCAGCACGGTGCTGTTTTTGGTACCCGCCACGACATGCGCATTGGTCAGCACCTGGTCGACCCGGATCGGAAATCCCGAGCCCGTGATGATGCCGTTGCAGCCGACGCCGGTGCTCTTCACCTCGACCGTCTCGCGGCTGGCGCGCTGGACTCCGGGCAGGTCGATCTGCTCGGGCAGGGGAGGCGCCGAGCCCAGGATCGGTTCGAGCCCGGAGAAGGTGGTCGGGAAGGAAACCCCGGCCAGCACCCTCTCCACCCCGGCCAGGAAGCTCGGGGGCCGAGGCGCGACACCGTCGAGGTAGCGCAGCGCAGTGGAATGCTGGATCACCCGGGCCAGCGCCGGGCTCGGGCCGCGCGAGAAGCTGAGGCCGAGGAACCAGCAGACCGCCAGCACCGCCCCGATCGAGAAGAGGGCGCCCAGGATGTTGTCGGTCTCCCCGGTGTTGCGGTTGTGGATCAGGCGGATGCGGACCGGCTCGCCCAACCAGTAGCCCAAGCTGGACCCGACGCTGCCGAGTGCCACCAGCACGATGATGCCAACCAGAGGGCGCGACGACCGGCCCTGGATGCCGAGGAGGTCGGCCACCAGCGGCGCCAGCGCGGCCCCGAGCACCACGCCTCCGACAAGGCCCAGGTATTGGAAAAGCGAAAGCCAGAATCCGCGCCGGTGGCCGGTGCCGGCGGCGAAGACGACCGCCAAGAGAACTCCCAGGTCGATGAGGTTGATCAATCAAGCTTATTTGAACCTCAGCGGCAGCCCGCCCGGCGGCCGGCGGACCGGTGCTCAGCGCGGAGGCGTGGTCCCTCTCCCGGGCAGGAACGGCTCGGGAGGGCGATAATTGATGGCAAATGTTTCTCCAAGAAATGTTCGTCATTGAGCAGATTCCGCCGGAGAGCAGTGCCGCGCCGCTGATGATGACCATCGCCCTCGTGGTCGCCCTGCTCGGCGTTTTTGCCCTGCTCGCCTATGTCGTCTACTGCGACGTGAAGAACCGGGCCGGCGAGAAGGATCTGGCGCTCGCGCACGAAGTCGATGGTCAATCGGGCCACCACCTCACCGGCAGCGTCGATCCCGTCACCGAGCCAGCCATTGAACCAGCCATTGAACCAGACATTTTGGCGGCGGTCCCCGGCCCCGTCGTCACGCGCCGCCGCAAGACCGGAGCTCCGCCGCAAAGCTGAGGTGAGGGCGGCACCCGGCCGCGTTTGACCACTGCCCGATCGCCCTGCCCGGAGGAATCCTCGTTTTGGACGTGACCTGGCCGTTTGACCCGACGGTCTACCTGGGCCTCATCGCCATGGCGGGCGGCTACCTGTTACTTGCCCGCCACCGGATCGAGAGCCATACCGCGGGACGCTCGCTCTTCTTCTTCGCCGGGCTGCTGATCATCTGGCTGGCGCTGGAAACCCCCCTCGATCGCATCAGCGACGACTCCCTCCAGAGCGTCCACATGGTCCAGCACGTGCTGATCGGATTTGTCGCGCCGCCCCTCCTTCTGCTCGGGCTCTCGTCATCCATGGCGCGCGCTCTCGAGCGGCTGCCGGGGCTGCGGCCCCTGACCGAGCCGGTTCCCGCCCAGCTTCTCTTCGGCACGGTGATGCTCGTCTGGCACCTGCCCGTCCTCTATGACCTGACGCTGAGCTCGGAGGTGGTGCACGTCTTCGAGCACCTGACCTTCATGGCCGGCGGCGTGCTGTTCTGGTGGCCCGTGATCAGCGCGACCTCGGCCGGCGCCCGCCACCGGATGGGCGAGGCGATGACGGTCCTCTACCTGATTTTCGGGACCTTTCCGCAGGACACAGTGGCGGTGATCCTGATGTTCTCGCACGCCCCCTTCTATGCCCACTACCTGGCCGTCCCCCGCCTGGTGCCCTGGCTGGACCCGCTCACCGACCAGCTGCTGGCCGGTGTGGTGCTGATGGCCGCCGGCAAGATCAGCTTTGCGGTGGCGATCCTGCGGATCGGCTTTGCCTGGGTCTCTCGAGTGCGAGCCGAGGACCGCGCCGCCCCGGCGGGAACCACCCTGACCTAGCCGGTACGCCTAGTGGACTGTAACGGTCAAATGAGGTCCATCCGCCGCCCCAGGGAG
>JRHI01000590.1_pt1 | contig 37843 bp, 32 predicted proteins | sample 215371 | NCBI WGS metagenome assembly JRHI01 (sample SAMN02929681, study PRJNA255918) | sediment metagenome | biome: cave system; feature: Ice Cave; material: Sediment; isolation source: sediment from deep within a dark volcanic ice cave with no known source of... ... | reverse complement strand
TCAGACGATGCGTTGATCGGTTGAAACCGCCCACCTCTTGGTTGTAGCTCCTTCGTCCTCGGCGTTCTCAGCATGGCGCAGCTGTATCTCGTCAGTTTCGCGGTCGGCACGCTGAGCACCTTCTTCATTGTCGCGACCAGGCCTATTTGCCTTCCCTTGTCGGTCGAGACCGCATCGTGGGCGCCAACGGAAAGATGCCTTCGTCGCCTCGGTGACCGGTCTCTCGCTGATCCGCCGCGCTCGGTGCGGCGTCGCGCGACATCGGTCACCGGCGAGATCACCTATGCGGATGGATCGCGCGAGACGATCGACCGGGGATCGCTCATCGCCGCGCCGGAAGGTGCGCTACGGATCCTGTGGCTCGCGATCCTCGCCGTCGCCCTCAGCGGCTTGGCGGCACGCTGGCTCTGAGCCGAGCTCCTGAGGGCATCGCCTTTCCCGAGTGGCCCGGGTGCTCAGGCCGATCCGGCAGCAGTTGAGCCGTAGAGTTCGTCGCCGAGCTTGCGGTTCTCGCCGGGATCGATCGGCACGGCGACGAGCGCCGGCCCCGGCTCAGCGAGCGCTCGCCGCAGCGTGGGCAGCAGCTCGTCGGCGCTCGCGACCGCGTACCCGGGAAGGCCGAACGCTCGGGCGAGTCCGACGAAATCCGGGTTGCCGAACTCGACGCCGCCGCTGCGCTGGAAGCGGCGGCGCTGGTTCGCCTCGATGACGCCGTAGCGGCCGTCCACCAGGACCAACGTCACGAACGCGGTGCCGAGGCGCCGTGCGGTCTCGAGCTCCTGCACGTTCATGAGGAAGCCGCCGTCGCCGCAGAACGCGACGACCTTCCGCTCGGGATGCACGAGCTTGGCGGCGATGGCGCCAGGCAGGGCGATGCCCATGGAGGCGTAGCCATTCGCGATCACCACCGTGTTCGGAAGTCGCGCGGGGTACAGGCGCGACAACCAGACCTTGTGCGCGCCGACATCGGAGATGACGATGCCGTCGTCGTCGAGGGCCGCGCGCAGATCCGCGACGACGCGCCGCGGCCACAGCGGGAAGGCCCCGTCCCCGGCCACGCGGAGATCGCGCAGCGGATGGTCGCGCGCGGCGCGCGGCTCGACGAGCAGGGCAAGCGCCTCGAGCGAGTCGGCGATCTCGCCAACGACCTCGATGGACGGCACGTAGCTCATGTCGACCTCGGCCGGCGTGCTGTCCAGGTGCACGATCCGTTTGTCGTGGCCCGGGTTCCAAAGGCCCGGCGCCCACTCAACGAGGTCGTACCCGATCGCGAGCACCAGGTCGGCTTCCTTGAGCTCGGCGATGCTCGCGAGGTCGGCGCCAGGACGCTGGAGCCCGACCGACGGGAGCGCCGCCGGATCACGATCGTCGACCGCACCCTTGGCCATGAACGTATGAGTGACGGGGAGGTGAGTCCGCGCGATGAACGACCGGAGCGCTGCCACGGCCCCGTGTCCCGCCGCCTCGCGCCGGACCACGCCGTTCCCGACGAGCACGATCGGCTGCGCGGCGCCGTTGATGAGCTCCGCGGCGCGCGCGATGGCCTCCTCGCCGGCCTGGGCATAGCGGGTCCGCCGGACGGCGAGGGGCACCGCCATGACCTCGCGCTCGGCGACGTCCTCGGGCAGCTCGATGTGCGTCGCGCCGGGCTTCTCAAGGCGCGCCAGGCGGAACGCTTTCCGAACGATCTCTGGCGCGGTCTCCGGAAGCTCGATCCGCGCATTCCATTTCACGACCGGCGCGAACATCCGCAGGACGTCGACGTACTGATGTGACTCCTTATGGATGCGCTCCAGCCCGGCCTGGCCGGTGATCGCCACCAGCGGCGCGCGGTCGAGGTTCGCGTCGGCCACGCCGGTGAGGAGATTCGTGGCGCCCGGACCGAGCGTCGCGATGCACACGCCCGGATAGCTCGAGAGCCGCCCGTAGACGTCGGCCATGAACGCGGCGCCCTGCTCGTGGCGGACGACGATGCTCTGGATCTGCTCGCTGTCCTCGAGCGCGAGGCCGAGGGCGAGCGTCTCTTCGCCGGGGATGCCGAATACATGGCGGACGCCCTCGTTCTCGAGGCAGCGAACGACGAGGTCGGCGACCCTCACGACGGCATCGTGCCGGCCGGGCTACTCAGCAGACACATTCGCCCCGGGCTCATTCGCCGGACCGACCCAGACGGTCTGCACGTTCACGAACTCACGGATCCCGAAGCTCCCCAGCTCTCTGCCGTAGCCGCTGCGCTTCACGCCGCCGAACGGCAGGCGTGGATCGGACGAGACCAACCCGTTCACGAAGACCGAACCGGACTCGAGGCGCCGCGCGATCGCCTTCGCCGCCGTCGTGTCGCGGGTCCAGACGGTCGCGCCAAGCCCGTACCGCGAGCTGTTGGCCACGCGAATGGCTTCCTCCGCGTCTCGAACGCGGCGCAGGGCGGCGACCGGGCCGAACGTCTCATCGCGCAGCACCGGCATCTCATCGGTCACATCGGCGAGCAGCGTCGGCTCGTAGAACCAGCCCGGGCCCTCGCGTCGCGTGCCGCCGACCACCACGCGCGCGCCCATGGCCACCGACTCGGAGACCTGCTGGTCCAACGCACCGCGCAGGTCCGCGCGCGCCAGGGGGCCGACCTCCGTGGCCCGATCAAGCGGATCCCCGACCCGGAGCGCGGCGATCGCCGAGGCGAAGCGGTGCTCGAACTCCGTGGCGACGGACTCCATCACGAGGAAGCGCTTCGCGGCGATGCACGACTGACCGGCGTTCAGGTACCGGGACTTGGCCGCGGTGCGGGCGGCGCCGTCGAGATCCGCGTCGGCGAGGACGATGAACGGGTCCGATCCTCCGAGCTCCAAGACGGCTTTCTTCAGCGCCCGGCCGGCGAGCTCGGCGATCCGGGAGCCCGTGTCGGAGCTTCCGGTGAGCGTGACGGCCCGGATGCGCTCATCGGCGATGAGCGGCTCGACGTCGCCGCCGGCGACGAGCACGGTGCGCAACAGGCCGGCCGGGAAACCGGCGTCGCGAACGGCTTCCTCGATGGCCAGCGCGGTTTGCGGGACATTTGAGGCGTGCTTCAAGATCGCACCGTTGCCGGCCATGAGCGCCGGCGCGGCGAAGCGAATGACCTGCCAGAACGGGAAATTCCACGGCATCACCGCGAGCACGAGGCCGAGCGGCTCGAACGCGACGAAGCTCTCGCGCGCGTTCGTTTCCGCCATCTCGTTCGCGAGGAAACGTTGCGCGTGCTCGGCGTAATAGTCGCAGTTGCGTGCGCACTTCTCGATCTCGGCCAGCGACTCGGTGATCGGCTTGCCCATCTCGAGGGTGATGAGGCGTGCGTACTGCTCGGCGCGTTCGCGCAGCACCGCCGCCAGCGCGCGCAGCGGCACGGCGCGCTGATCGAAGGTGCGCTCGCGCCAGGTCTCGAAGGCCGCCTGCGCTTCCGCGACCGCGGCGTCCATCTGCTCGCGGCTATGCGACTCGAACGTCGCAAGGACCGCTTCGGTCGCCGGATTGATCGATCGGATCTTCATTGCCTGTTCAGTATCCCGTGCCCGCGGCACGGCCGCTCGGGAGTCCTACGTCAGACTAGCTACCTATCACCGATGCGCCACGATCTCTAAGCGCTCGCCGAGAAATAAGCTTGACATTAGCGGGTGAAGCGTGTAACTTCGCCATGCGTGCGCGCGGTCGTCCGCGGCTTGTATTTCCGGCGTCCCCGCGGAGTGCTCACCGGATTGTTCTGAACCACTAATTCGCCTGCCGGGGCTGGCGTGTAGGGTTTCGGAACGCTCTGTGGAAGGACTCGACCACGGGAGTCGGTTCAAGAACTGCGCCGGAGGAGGCTTTCTCAGGACGTGACCAAGGACGCCGAAAACCCCAGCAAATCCGGGGACACACCGCTTCTCCTGTACGGCGACTCGTACCGGTTCCCGGACATCTATCACTCGACCCGGTTCCTCGCGCCCGATGCGTTCATCGCGTTCGAGCAGGGGGACGAGCTGGTCATCCTCACGAGCTCGCTCGAGCAGGGACGCGCGGAGAAGCAATCGCGCGCGACGACGATCCACAACGTCGACGAGTTCGGATACGCGGAGCTGCTGAGCGGCGGGGTCGCCCGCGCCGACGCCGAGGTCACGGTGATCGAGCGTTTCCTCGCACGCCGCGGCGTCGGCCGGGTGATGGTCGCACCGTACTTCCCCCTGGGGACCGCCGACCGTCTGCGGAGCGCGGGCGTCGAGCTCGTCGTCGCGACCGGCCTCGAGGCCCGGCGCCGAACGAAGCGGCCGGATGAGATCGCGGCGATCGAGGCGGTCCAGCGGGCGACGGAAGCGGCGTGGGCCACGGGCGTCGATGCGATCGTCCGTTCGACCGAGGGCCGCGACGGCGTGCTCGTGCTCGACGGCGAGGTGTTCACCGCCGAGCGCCTGCGCGCGATCGTCGAGGGCGATCTGCTCGCCCGGGGCGCACTCGCCGAGTCGACGATCTGCGCTCCCGGGGCGCAGGCGGCCGATCCGCATCTCATCGGCTCCGGCCCGCTCCACGCGCGCGAGCCGATCGTCATGGACATCTACCCCCAGGACAAGGCGACGCGCTACTACGCCGATATGACCCGCACGGTCTCCAAGGGGGAGCCGCCGGACGCGATCCAGCGGATGTACGAGGTCGTGCTGCGGGCCCAGGATGCCGGGATCGCCGCGCTGCGTCCGGGGATCACCGGCCGGGCGGTGCACGAGCTGGTCGAGGACATCATCTTCGCCGCCGGGTACGACACCCTGCGCGCCGGGCAGAAGCACGACCCCGCCGATCCGGTGACCCGCGGGTTCATCCACGGCACCGGGCACGGCGTCGGGCTCGAGATCCACGAGGCCCCGTCGATCGGCCGCGCCGGGAACGACCCGCTCGCGGCCGGTGATGTCGTCACGGTGGAGCCGGGGATCTATGACCCGGCGATCGGCGGCGTTCGCCTTGAGGACCTGCTCGTCATCACCGCCGATGGCTCGCACAACCTCACCCGGGCCCCGCGCCGGCTCGTCGTATAGCCGCGCTCCTCTACGGCCTCGGTGCCGGCCTCGCATGGGGGATCGGCGACTACGCCGGCGCGCTCGCGACGCGGCGGATCGGAGCGCTCTGGACGTCCGCGGCGATGCAGTGCGTCGGCGCGGCGGTGTTCTCGGTCGTCATCCTCGCCCTCGGCCGCTGGCCGGTCATCACGGTGCCGCTGCTGTTGTGGGGTGTCCTGCTGGCGGCGGTCGGCGCGGGGTCGCTCATGCTCCTCTACCGCGGACTGGCCCTTGGTCCGATGGCCGTGGTGAGCCCGATCGGCGGGGCCTACGCGGCGGTCACGGTGATCCTCGCGGTCCTCTTCCTGGGGGAGCGGCTCGCGCCGCCGCAGACCGCGGCGGTCGCGGTGACCTTCGTCGGTGTCCTGCTCGCGTCGACCGACCTGCGCGTCGTGATCGCGACGCTCGGCCGCCCGTCGCCCGGCGTCCGGGTCGGGATCGTCGCGATGTTCGGGTTCGGAATCTGGGGCCTCTTTCTCGCCCTCGCCGTTCGCAGCTTCGACGGACTGGCGATCGTCTTGGTGAGCCGCTTCGCCGGCGCGGCGCTCATGGCCGGCGCGGTGCTGCTCCGTCGTGCCGCTCCGCCGGCCGATCGTCGTCCGGGCACGATCGGGCTGGTTCTCATCGTCGGGCTCTTCGACACGCTGGCGAACGTGGGCTACGTGCTCGGATTCGAGTCGGGCTACGCGTCGATCGTCGCCACCGCCGGCGCGCTGTACCCGGTGGTCACCGCGGCGCTCGCGATCGTGCTGCTTCGGGAGCGGCTCGCGCCGAATCAGTACGCCGGAGTGGGGGTGCTGCTGCTCGGACTGCTGGGGCTCGGTCTGACCGGCTGAGCCGCATCACCAGGGGGCGCTCCGCCGCGGGCGCTAGCCGGTGCGGCCGATGCTCCGAAGGTACATGTCGGCGGCCACCCGCTGCGCGTCGCCTGGGGCGCTGGGGTCCTGGTCGACCTTCTTGTCCGGCACGACGCCGCGGCCATTACCGTTCAGCTCCTCCCCGGTCTTCGCGTCCTGCATCCGGGCGATGGTGACGAGGAGGAGCCCGCCGTCGGGCATCTCCCGTGGCTGCCCAATGCCCACGCACCCGGCGGTCTGGTTGCCCATGACGATCCCGGCGCCATTCGCGCGGACCCCGGCGGCGATGATCTCGGCGCCCGAGGCGGAGTTCTTGTTCACCAGGACCACCAGCGGCTTGGTCTCGGCGACGAACCAGCGGTCGCTCGTGCGGAGCGCCTGGCGCTGCCCGTCACGTCCGATCTGGTACACGAGGGTCGAGTTCTTCAGGAAGATGCTCGCGATGTCCACCGCGGCCGACAGGTCACCGCCCGGATCGTTCCGGAGATCGAGGATCCGGCCAAGGACGCCGGCGGCGTTCTGCCGCTTCACGGCGGTGGAGACCTGGTTCGCGACGTCGCCGTTCAACGCGGACACCGAGATGTAGCCGATGTTCCCCTCATCGACCTGGTCGATGACGCGCGGTGGCGTGATCTTGCCGCGCACGATCGAGAACGGCTTCTCGGTGCTGCCGCGGAGCAGCACGAGCTCGACCGTCGTCCCGTCGGGGCCCTTGATCTTGTTCGCGACCTCTTCGGCGGTGAGGCCCTTCATGTCGATGCCGTTCACGGTCTTGATCTTGTCCCCGGCCTTCACCCCGGCCTTCTCGGCCGGGCTGTTCGGGAACACGACGGTGAACTCCGGAATGTCGTTCGGGTCGTTCGCCGAGAGCTGCGCGCCGATGCCCGAGTACTCCGCGGGAGGCTGGTTGAAGCCCTTCGCCCGCTCGGGGTCGAGGTAGTAGGTGTGGCACTCGTTCATCGACTTCGCCATGCCGTCGGTGGCCGCGCGCTCCAGCGCTTCGGGCTTTTCGTTGGGGTAGCGCTGCAGCAGGCCGTCGAGCGCGGCGGTGAACTTCGCGAAGTCCGACTCGGTGCTCCCGGTGAGCTCGGGCCGGGTGAGCGCCGGGTCGGTCACGCCGTCCTTCTTGAGCTGCGCGACCGCGGAATCGAGCGCCGCGTTCAGCAGCTGAGGGGAACCGGGCTTGTCGACATGACGCTCGATGAGGATGTGGAATGCGGCCTCGGCGGTCTTGAACGTCGAGGTGCCGGCGCGCTGAGCGGGCGGCTCGGCGACGACCGTGCAGGCGCCGATGAGGGCGGTGAGGAGGAGGAGGAGGAGGAGCGGGAACGCGCGCGTCCGGCGCGTGTGGGTCATCACGGGTCCATCGAGTGTACGGGGCGCCCTGGGTCGGTGGTCAGGGCTCCGGATCGTGGAGGATCTTGCGCAGCCGACCAAGCGCTCGGAACTGCAGCGCCCGGATCGCCCCTTCGTTCTTGCCGAGGATCTTCGCCACCTGGCGGCTCGAGAGGTTCTCCACGAAGCGGAGGACGAGGACCTCCTGCTGCTCGCTGGTGAGGTATTTCACCGCCCCGCGGAGGGCGTCCACCTCTTCGCCATGCACCGCGCGCTCGTGGGCGGTCGGGCCGTCCTCGGCGAGACCGTACGCGTCATCGATGTTGACGGTCGGCCGGTCCCGCCGCCGCCGGTCGGTGACCGCGTTGCGGGCGATCGTGTACAGCCAGGCAAGGAAGGACTTGCCCTGCCAGCGATAGCGGTGGATGTTCGCGAACGCCCGGGTGAAGACCTCGCTGGTGAGGTCCTCCGCGTCGCTGGGCTCGCGCACGCGGTAGAGGAGATAGCGGTACACGCTGTCCACGTTCGTGTCGTACAGCTCGGCGAATGCCGCTCGGTCACCGTTGCGCGCGCGGTCGATGACGTCAGGGACCGGGCCAAAGGCCTCGGTCGTCTGTTCGGATTCAAGGATCGCGACCGCGACGGTCAACTCGACTGATGCCCCCTTTGCCCCATTCGGTGCGCGCCCGGTGAGCCTACCGATGCCGGTACGGGGTGTTCAATCACCAAGCGGTACCAAAGCCGTCCCAGCACCCGGCGGCACCGTACGCCACCCGTACAAACCTGGTACTTCGGTACTAGGCCGGCGGACCGGCGGGTGAAAGCGAACGAGCGTGCGTTCGCACCTTCCGGACGGCGTACCGGTCTGGCGTCTTCAGCGGCCCGCGATTTTGTCCTGCAGCAGCTTCGTCGCGACGTCGACGGACGTCGCCTCGTCCGCGGCGACGTCCGGCGGGATCCCGACGTTGTTGTACCGCGCACCGGTCACCCCGCCGACGAACTCCTGCACCGCGACCGCCAGGCGGGTGCCGTCCGGAAGGGTCACCAGATTCGTCGCGCCGAGGCAGCCCACGCTCTTGCTGCCGACGATCGTCGCGCGCTTGTTCTCCTTGAGGCCGAGCGCCAGCACCTCCGGCGAAGACCCGCCGCGTCCGTTCAGGATGATCGCGATCGGCAGCTGGTAGGCGTCGGGGAGGCGGAGCTCGCCCTTCGATGTCACGACGCCGCCGCTGCCGCTGCGGGTCTGGATCTGCATGATTTTGTCGCCGTCCTTGAGGAACCAGCTGGTCATCGTCTGCGGTGGGTCACCACCGACGTTGCCGCGGAGATCGAACAGCCAGGCCTTCGCCCCTTGGGCCAGGAGCTTGTCGAGCTGCTTGCGCACCTCGGTGGTGATGTCGTACGTGCCGGTGTGCAGGAACTCATGCCACGCGACGTAGCCGACGTTGCCACCGACCATCCGGCTCTCGAGACCGGCTTCGTCGTCCACCGCGAACGAGCCGGGCGCCGGAACCTGCATCGAAACGCCGCCACCGGCGATCCCGCTCTTCCGGTTCACGTAATAGCTGTGGCAGTCCGGCGCGGCCTTCAGCCACGCGTTGATCACCGTGTCGGCGATGCGGTCGGCGGAGAGCTGCGGGTTCTTCGCCGCGAGCGCCCCCGCGGCGTTCGCGAACTTCGTGAAGTCCGCGAGGATGGCCTCCGCCACGTCCTGGAACTCGGGTGTCGCGACGTCGTCCTTTCCGCCGCTCGAGCGGACCTCGGCCCGGATGGCATCGAGACCGGCGGTGAGGAGCTTCTTGCTCGAGGTCTTATGGACGTCGGAGTCGGCGATGAAGCTGTAGGCGATGTCGAGCTTGGACTTCTTGATGTCCGCCGTCGCCTGAGCGGCCGGCGTGCCGCTGGCGGTCCCCGTACCCGCCGGAGTGCAGGCGAGGAGCAGGACGGCGAGCAGCGCGAGGATGCTGATCGGTCGGCTCATGCCGACCACGATACGCGAGGCCCGAGGGCGCTAGCCGGCGGATCCCGTGGGCTGCGGCGCGTGCGCGGCCTCCCATTCGGATGGGGAGGCGCAGAAGCCCTCGTAGTCGATGTACTCGGTGATCGTGGGGTGGTCCCCGCAGGCCGGGCAGGTCGGATCGCGGCGGAGCTTGACCTCGCGGAACGAGGCGTCCAGCGCGTCGATGAGCAGGTAGCGGCCGATGAGCGGCTCCCCGATGCCGAGGAGAAGCTTGAGCGCCTCATTCGCCTGCAGCGTGCCCACGATTCCGGGGAGCACGCCGAGCACGCCGGCCTCGGCGCACGACGGCGCGAGCTCCGGCGGCGGCGGCTGATGGAAGAGGCAGCGGTAGCACGGTCCGGCACCGGGCTTGAACACCGTGAGCTGGCCTTCGAAGCGGTAGATGCTTCCGTGCACGACCGGGATGCCGTGCTTGATGGACGCGTCGTTCAGCAGGTAGCGGGTGGGGAAGTTGTCCGCGCCGTCGACGATGACGTCGTAGCCGGCGATGATCCGGTCGATGTTCGCGGCGGTGAGCCGCTCGGAGTACGCCACGACCTTCACGTCGGGATTGAGCGCCGCGATCGTCTCGGCCGCCGACTCGACCTTGGGCCGCCCGATGCGTTCGGTCGTGTGCAGGATCTGGCGCTGGAGGTTGGTGAGGTCCACGACGTCGGAGTCGACGATGCCGATCGTGCCGACACCCGCCGCGGCGAGGTAGAGCGCGGCCGGAGATCCGAGGCCGCCGGCGCCGATGAGCAGGACCTTGCTCTGCAGGAGCCGATGCTGCCCGCGCTCCCCGACCTCGGGGATGAGGAGGTGCCGGCTGTACCGCTGGGCCTGCTCGGCGGTGAGCGTCTCCGGCTTGGTCCAGGGGAGGCCGGAGTCCTTCCAGCGGTTGTAGCCGCCGGTCATCGAGATGACAGTGGTGTAGCCGAGCTTGGTCAGCGTGTCGGCGGCCATGACCGACCGCACCCCGCCGGCGCAGTACAGGATCGTCGGCTTGTCCTTGTTCGGGAGGCGGTCCTCGGCCCATTGCTCGAGGTAGCTCTTCGGCACGAATGCCGCGCCGGGCAGGTGGCCCTCGTCCCATTCGTTCTTCTCGCGGACGTCGCCGAGCTGGACGTCGCCGGAGCGGAGAAGCTCCTGGACCTCCTGGGGCGTCGCTTCCTTCACCCGCCGGCGCAGATCGCTGAAGTAGTCGCGGTAGGTGGTTCCCATGCGTGAATCATAAACCGACCGCCAACCTCGGAAATTCCAGGGACGGGCCCGGCGGGACGCTCGGGTGGGTAGGCTGGACGCGTGGACACGCTCTATTTCGACGTCCTGCAGTTCGTCTATCACCTCGCCCTGGTGGTGCTCGTCGGGGGCGGGCTGGTGCTGGGGAGCGCCGCCGCGCCGGCAATCTTCCGCACCGTCCGGAGCCGGAGCGAGGCCGGGACGATCTTCGGGGCGGTCCTCGCACGGTACGACCAGCTGGCGCTCACGTCGGCGGTCGGCCTGGTGATCACCAGCGCGCTCAAGTTCGCGGCGTTCGAGGACCTTTCTCCGGGGCCGCGCCTGTACGCCCGCTGGGTCGCGCTGGCGCTCCTTGTCGCCGCGGTCCTGTACGGCGGCGTCTGGGCCGGGCCCGTCGCGCGCGCGATCCGCGCCCGGACGCCGGACTACGACGACCTGCCCGACGGGCACCCCGCACGCCGCGAGTTCGCGCGGCTGCATCGCTCGGCGAGCCGGGCGATGCGCGCCGCGGTGCTCGCCGGTCTGGTCGCGCTCTTCCTCTCGTGACCGTCGTCCCCGAGCGGCGTCCGCGCGCGGGGCGGACCGCACCACTGCCCGCGGTCCTGCGCCACCGTGCGGCGCTGAACCGGGCGCACCGGGTGCGCAACCCTGACCAGCTGGTGAAGATGATCGACGCCTGCGGCTTCGCCTATGGCTTCACCCTGCGGGCCGGAGATGCGGCGATCCCGGCCTGCTTCGACCATCTCTCCACCCGCGAGGACGCCCAGCGCTGGAACTGGATGTGGGTCTGGAAGGACGAGCTGCCCGAGGCGAAGCGGCTCTACTACGGGGCGCTCCTGGTGCGGAAGCCGACCTTCGTCTCGAACGCGTTCCTGCCGATCTTCTACGCGACGTTCGGCCGCGCCGGCGAGACGGGTGACCATCTCGACGACGTCCGTGCCGGCCGGCTGTCGGACATCGGGCGGCGGATCATCGAGTATCTCGGGGCGAACGGGGAGACGCAGACCAAGCGCATGCGTGCCGATCTCGGCATCGCCTCGAAGGAGGGCAGGCTGCAGTACGGCAAAGCGATCGACGAGGTCCAGCGGCTCATGTACGTCGCGCGGGTCCGGGCCGTGGGAGAGGGGCGCGAGGACTACAACTACACCTACGACCTGTTCGTGCGACGCTATCCGGAGATCGTGAGATCGGCCGAACGGATCTCCTCTTCCGATGCGACGCTGTCGCTCCTCGAGCGCGCGGTCGAGCTCGCCGGCGCGGTGACCCCACGGCAGCTCGCACGGCTCTTCGAGTGGGATGAGGCGCTGCAGGAGCGGGCGACCCAGCGCGCCATCGGGCGCGGCACGGTCGTGCTTCGGAACGGCGAGCTCGTCCTGGCCTCGCTGCTGCGATGAGCGCGCCGCCCGGGGCCCGCGCGCCGCTGCGCTGGGATGCGGTGACGCCGGCGGGAGGCACCGCCATCGAGCAGGCCCGCGCGCGGAACAACAGCTGGTACCTGCTGGTACCGGACGGCGACGCGTACGACCTGCGCTACGCGAGCCAGTCGGCGAACGCGCTCATCGGGTCCGGCCTGTCGCGTGAGGCGGCGACGGCCGCGGCGGAAGCCCACGCCGACCGGTACGATACCCGCGCCTAGGAGACGGGGGACGTAGTGGACATCCATCAGCTCCGTTCATGGATCTTCGAGCTGTACGAGCCGCTCGAGGACGAACGCCAGTACATCGTCTTCGACCGCCTGCGCGGCAACCTCCTCATCGACGCCCCGGTCTTCGGCGAGCGCCCGCTGCGCCTCATCCGTGGCGTCGGCGGCGCGTCGATCCTGCTCGTCACCACCGCCGCCCGAGGCGCCGATGCGGCTCGCTATCGTGACGCGCTCGGCCTGCAGATCGCGGCTCACGAGGCCGATGCCGGCGCGGTGCCGGGTGGTGTCGATGTCGTGGTGAAGGACGGAGATCTGCTGCGCGCGGATGCCCGTGTGCACCGCGTCGGCCCGAACGGCGACGGCGCGACCGTCGCGCTCGTCCGGAAGGCGGGCGGCGTGCTCTTTTGTGGGGATCTCGACCTGGGAAGCGACGCCGCGCGCGATCTCACCAAGCTGGCCTTCGCGGCGGTGCTCTCCTCGCGCCGCGCCCCGCTGTGGGGCGCCGGACGGGACACCATCCTGCAACTTCAGCGCGAGCTCCCGGCGCCGAAGAAGCGCTTTGGCATCTTCTTGCAGGCCCCCTGGGACCGGGCCTACCGCGGGCGGCTGCAGGATCAGATGACCCCGAACCCGCTCGTTCCCCAGGACCGGACGGCCGCGCGTGAGGCCGGGATGGGACCGAGCACGCTCATCGCCGCCGACACCGTGCGCGACAAGATCGAGCGGGCCAAGCGGCCCGTTCCCGGGGCCGGGCGCACCGCAGCCCCGGCCCCCGCAGCCCCGGCCCCCGCAGCCCCGGCCCCCGCGGGCCCGGTCCCGGCGAAGGCCGGCCGTCCACGGAGCTTCGCCGAAGACTGGCAGGCCGCCGCCAGCGCGTCGCCGCCAACCACGCGCGCGAATCCGCAGCGCGACATCCAGCCGCCGGGCCCGGCTGCCGCCCGGCCGCGGAGGGGGGCCTTCCGTCCGGTGCCGTTTGGCGCGGCGCTCCCGCGTCTCTCGATCGAGGCGATCGCCGGCCGTCCGGCCGTCGAACATGACTGGGGCGGGATCGACCTCGCTCCCGATGGATCCGAGGTCGCATTCGCTTGGGATCGCTTGGGGACCGCCGAGATCTACAGCGCCCCGCTTTCGGGCGATCGCATCTTCCAGCTCACCGACGCGGGCGCGCGCTCGGTGTGGCCGCGCTGGTCGCCTGACGGACGGCTCGTCGCGTTCCTCCGGGACACCGGCGGCTCGGAGCACTTCGGGATCTGGACCGTCGATCGCGACGGTGAGCACGAGCGTGAGCTCAGCGCCGCCGCGGGCGTGACGCATCGCGATCTGGCCTGGTCGCCCGACGGGCGGACGATCGTCTGCGTGGCGAATCACGGCGGCACGTTCGGCATCGACCTCGTCGATGCCGCCAGCGGTACGCGGCGGCGTCTCACCGACGGGAGCACCGACGCGCGCCCGCGGTTCTCACCGGACGGACGGTGGATCGTCTTCGAGGCCTACCGAGCGGAGCGCCGCACCGATCTCGATCTTCACCTGGTGCCGGTCTCCGGTGGCGCGCCGGTTGCGCTCGACACCCGCGGCGGGCTGGCCGGCGATTCCTTCGACGCGCGCTTTTCCCCCGACGGGCGGCAGCTCGGGTTCACCACGAGCGCGCGCGGCCGTCGCGAGATTGCCGTCGCCGCGCTCGAGGGCACCGCCGTGCGCACGCTCGCGTTCCTCACCGAGAACCCCTTCGAGGAATCGGTCCCGGTGTGGCGCCCGGACCAGCGGGGCATCGTCTATCTGCACGAGCAGGACGCCGCGGTCGCGGTCCACCGGGCCTTCATCGTCTCGCACGCCGCGACCCCGGTCTCGGACCTGCCGGGCAGGCACGCCTGGCCGCAGGTCGGTCCGGACAGCGAGACCATCGTCTCGACGTTCTCGAGCGCACGACGGCCGACCGACGTCTGGGTGCGCGACTCGGTCGGCGTCGATGCCCGGCCGATCACCGATTCGCTCCGGTCCGCCGGCGATGTCGATCCGCGGGCGCTCGTCGAGTCGACTCCTGTCCGCTACCCGAGCGCCGATGGGCGGGAGATCCCCGCGCTCCTCTACGTGCCGCACGCCGAGGTGGCCCTCGGCGATCCGCCGGCGGCGATCCTCTACCTCCACGGTGGTCCGGCCGGGCAGCATCACCGGGACTGGGATCCGACCCCGCAGGTGTTCACCAGCCGCGGCTTCGTCGTCCTCGCCCCGAACGTTCGCGGGTCCACCGGCTACGGTCGGGAGTTCCAGGAAGCGAACCGCCTGGACTGGGGCGGGGCCGACCTTGCCGATGTCATCGCCGGAGCCGAGTGGCTCGGCCGCGAGGGCATCGCCGACGCGGCGCACCTGGGGATCTGCGGTGGGGGCTACGGCGGCTATCTCACCCTGCTCGCCCTCGGTCGCCATCCCGGTGTCTTCGCCGCGGGGGCCTCGGCCGCCGGCTTCGTGTCGCTCGAGACCCTGTACCGGACCACCCGGGCCGACGCCCGCGAGTACGTCGACCGCGAGATGGGCGCGCTCGCGGGGAACGAGGCGCGGTACCGGGCGGCCTCGCCGATCACGTACGCCGGCGGGATCACCGCGCCGCTCCTCATCCTGCAGGGCGCGAATGACCCGGTCGTGCCCCGGACCGAGGCGCGGCAGCTCGTCGCGGCGCTCGCCGCGAGCGGGACGATGCACGCGTACCACGAGTACCCCGACGAGGGCCACGGGTTCACCAAGACCGCCAACCGCGTCGACGGGCTCCGCCGGGTGACCGAGTGGTTCGAGCGTCACCTCACACCGCTCATGCTTCGCCACCTCTGAAGGACGCGGGACGCTGACGGACGCGATCGTCGTCGGCTCCGGGCCGAACGGCCTCGCCGCGGCGATCGTGCTCGCGCAGCGCGGCCTCGCCGTCGTGGTCCATGAGGCGAACGACACGATCGGCGGCGGCTGCCGGACCGCTGAGCTCACCCTTCCGGGGTTCCGCCACGACACCTGCTCGGCGGTCCATCCGCTCGGAGCGGCCTCGCCGTTCTTCTCCGGTCTGGGCCTTGACGTCGAATGGATCCACCCCGACGCGCCGCTTGCCCACCCATTCGACGACGGACCCGCGGTCATCGTCGAACGCTCCGTGGAGGACACCGCGGACCAGTTCGGCGCCGACGGCCGAGCGTGGCGACGCACCGTCGGCGCGGTGGCGCGCGATTGGAACGCGCTCCTCCCGCTCTTCACCGGTCCGGCCATCCACCTTCCGCGCCATCCGTTCGCCGAGGCGCGGTTCGGCGCGCTCGCGCTGCTGCCCGTCGCGACGCTCGCCCGCGCGTTCTTCCGCGGCGAGCGCGCCCGCGCGGTCCTGGCCGGCTGCGCGGCCCATTCGTTCCTTCCGCTGGACGCGCCGCTCACCGCGGCGTTCGGTCTGACGATGGCCGCGTCCGCGCACGCCGTGGGGTGGCCGATGCCGCGCGGGGGCTCCGGCGTGCTCTCCGAGGCCCTCGCCGCGACGCTTCGCTCCCTGGGCGGCCTGATCGTGACCGGTTCGCGCGTGGAGTCGCTCGCGGCGTTCCCGGAGGCGCGGGCGTACGTCTTCGACACCTCGCCGCGGGCCCTCGAGCGCATCGCCGGGGACCGGCTGCCGGACCGCTACCGGCGCGCCCTGCGCCGCTACCGCTACGGCCCCGGGGTGTTCAAGATCGACTACGCGCTCGACGGTCCGGTGCCCTGGCGGGACCCCGCGGTCGCCCGGGCCGGGACGGTCCACGTCGGCGGATCGTTCGACCAGATCCGCCAGGCGGAGGCCGAGGTCGCCGGCGGCCGGCATGCCGAGCGGCCGTTCGTCCTGGTCGCCCAGCCCAGCGGGTTCGATCCGTCCCGCGCACCGGCCGGCCGGTACGTCCTCTGGGCCTACTGCCACGTCCCGAACGGCTCACGCGAGGACATGACCGCGCGCATCGAGGCGCAACTCGAACGGTTCGCGCCGGGCTTCCGCGATCGCGTGCTTGCCCGCCACGTCATGGACACCGCGGAGGTCGAACGCCGGAACGCGAGCTACGTCGGCGGCGACATCAGTTGCGGCGCGCATTCGGGGCTGCAGTTCCTCGCCCGGCCGGTGGCGCGGATCGATCCGTACGCGACCCCGGACCGCGCGATCTCCCTCTGCTCCGCGGCGACGCCGCCGGGGGGAGGGGTGCATGGGATGTGCGGCTTCCACGCCGCCCGATCCGCGCTCCGGCGGAGCTTCGGCTAGCCCGCCGCAGCCGCGGCCGACTCGGTCTTCGCGCGAAGGGCCGTCGCGCCGATCCGCTCCGCGGTCGCGCGCGCTTCGGCGAGCTCCGCCGACGCCTCGGCGTGGCGTCCGAGCGACCGGAGCGCCCGGGCATGGTCGACCTGCGCCACCGCGCGAGGATGGTCGAGCGCCAGCGTGGCGAAGGCCTGGATCGCGTCGAACAGCAGCCGCTCGCCCCGGCCGTGCTCCCCGTGCCGGAGCGCGCGCAGGCCCTGCGCCTGCGCGAGGAGCGCGCGACCGCGGGCGTGAGCCGTCCGTTCGACCAGGGTCGAGATGCGGTCCTCGTGCGCATCGTCGTCGATCCCCCAGCGCGCTGCGGCCAGGACCATGAGCGGTCCCCACACCGTCCGGTCGACGATCCCGGTCGGCCACCCGGCGCTCCGGGCCGACTGGTACGCCCTCTCGCTCTCGCGCTCGCCGTAGATCGAGGCGAGCAGCTCCGCGCCGGCCAGCTCCGCCGGACTCGGCTCGCTCGCGGCGAGCGCGTCGCGGAACCGCTGCTCGTCGTCCGCCGCGTCGGTCGCGGCCGCCGCGGCCATCCCGAGGCCGAGCGTGAGCTTGGCATTGTGGTCGGACCGCATCGTGTCGAACGTCGGGAGCTCGTTCGCCGCCGCGATGGTCTCCGCGAAATGGCCCGCCAAGAGGGCCGCGCCGGCGAGCGACTGGAGCGCGTAGATCCCCAGGCGCGGCTTCTCGGTGGCCCGGGCCACGCCGAGCGCCTCGCGGGCGTGTTCGGTCGCTTCGGCCAGATTTCCCAGGACGACCGCGGAGGCACTCACCATGTTGTGCGCGTCGATGAGCTCATCGCTGTCCTGGAGCGAACGGGCGATCGGGATCCGGCGCTGGTTGTGGGCATAGGCCTCGCGGAACTTCCCGAGGGAGCGGTACGCGTATCCGACCGCGTCGAGCGACAGGGAGACCTCGCGCAGAAGCCCAAGCTCCTCGGCGATGCCGAGCGCCTCTTGTGCCGTGGCGAGCGCCTCCTCCCAATCCTCATCGCGCGACTTCGCCTGCCGCCGAGCGGAGAACGCGCGGGCGGCCAGCAGCCGCACCCGGTCCGGCGACGGCTCGTCGCCGACGAGGCGCAGGCCGCGCTCGATGAGCCCGTCCAGGTCCGGATGCTTCGCGTCCCAACGGGTGCAGAGCTCCGCCATGTGCGCGTAGACGGCCGCGATCTCCGGACCACTCCCCTCGCGCGAGGAGAGGAGCGTGAGCGCACGCTCATACGCCGCGAGCGCGGCATCGCTATCGCCGTCATAGCGGCGCACCCGACCGATGAGGTACAGCGCCTCCACCGCGCGCCCGACGTCACCGAGCTGCTCGTAGCTCTCGAGCGCCTGCTCCGCGAACCGCAGCGCCTCGAGATGGGCATGGATGCTCACCGCGCGCTGCGCCGCGCGCCAGGCGTAGGCGGCCGCCTTCTCCGGCACCTTGCCGAGGAGATAGTGGTGGGCCAGCGCCGGGTAGAAGTCGCCGGTCTGCTCGCCTAGGACCGCTTCGAACGCCTCGGCGACCCGCCGGTGCAGCTCGGTCCGGCGCCGGACAAGGAGGGTGTTGTACGCGACCTCCTGGGTCACCGCGTGCTTGAATCGGTAGCGGCCCTCGCGGCGCTCGCCCGGCGTGGCCTCGACCACCAGGTCGGCGGCGATGAGGACATCGACCGCGTCGGCGAGGCGGTCGCCGCCGGCCGCGCGCAGGACGCGCTCGTCGAACCGCTGGCCGATGACCGAGGCGAGCTGGATGCACTCCTTCGCGATCGCTGGGAGCCGGTCCAGCCGTGCGGCCACCACGGCATGCAGGGTCGCCGGCACATCGAGGGCGGCCGCGCGATCGCGAACGACCCATTCACCGGACTCATCCCGCGCGATCGCGCCCGACTCGACCAGCGCCCGGATCGACTCCTCGATGAAGAACGGATTGCCGCCGGCGCGCGCGACGATCCGGTCGCGCAGCTCGGCGGGCACCCGCTCGATGACCGATTCGACGATCCGCGCGGCCTCTTCGCTGGTGAGCGGCTCGAGCACGATCTGGGTGAAGTTCGTGCGTCCGGGCTTCGGATCCGGCGCGCCACCGCCGATGCGCTGGGCCAGCAGGAAGAGCAGCGGCACCCGCGAGGCGCGTGATGCCAGGAACCAGAGCAGATCGAGCGACGCCGTGTCGGCGTAGTGCAGATCCTCGAGGACATAGAGCACCGGGCGGTCCCGCGCCAGCGCACCGATGACGTCGTACAGCACGATATACATCGCGCGCTTCCATTCCTCGGAGTCGCTCGAGCCGCGGGCGTCGCTCGGCGGGTCGTCCCTCCCCGGGAGTTGGAGGAACTGCGCCAGGATCTCACTCGTGGCCGCGGCCTGTGGGAGCCGGAGGTCGGTGAGCGCGGCGGTGAGACGGTCGCGCGCCTCGGGCGCTCCGGGGTCGACGCCCAGCTCCACGAGGAGCGGCTCGATGAACCCGGCGTAGCTGCGCTGATTCACGCGGGAGAAGGTCCAGCGGAGCACGCGCGGCCCGGCACCGGCATCGTCCGCCGCCGTGGCGAGGCCGATGAACTCGGAGACGAGCCGGCTCTTCCCGATCCCCGGCTCCCCCGCGATGATCACGACCTCCGTCCGCCCGATGCGCGTCGATTGGTAGGCGAGATCCAGGCGCGAGAGCTCCATCCAGCGGCCGACGAGCGGCGCGTTCAGCTCGATCGCGACGCGAAGCTCGGTCCGCTCGCCGCTCAGGGCATATGCCAGGATCGGCCGCTCCTTGCCCTTCATCTCGACCGGCCCGACCTCACGGAAGCTGAACTCGCGGTTCGTGAGCCGGAAGGTCGCCTGGGTGACATAGATCTCGCCCGGAGCGGCGGCGGTCTGGAGCCGCGAGGCGATGTTCACCGTGTCGCCCATCACGCCGTACTCGGCGACCCGGCGGGAGGCGCCCTCGAACGCTCGCGACTCCGGCCGGACGTTGCCCGCGACGACCATCCCGGTGTGGATCCCGATGCGGAGGCCAAGGTCGGCGCCGCGCTCCTTCTTCGCGCGGGCGGCGTGCTCCGCGAACACCCGCTGCATCCCGAGGGCCGTCCGCAGCGCGCGCTGCGGATCGTCCTCGTGGGCGATCGGAGCGCCGAAGATGACGAAGATCGCGTCGCCGATGAACTTCTCGATCGTGCCGTCCTGGAGGATCGCCTCTTCGGCGAGGTCCTCGAAGATCCCGGAGACCAGCTCCTGGAGGACCTCCGGGTCCAGATCCTCGGCCAGCGAGGTGAACCCCACGATGTCGGCGAACAGGACGGTGACCAGGCGTCGTTCCTGGCCGTACGTCGCGATCGGCACGGTCTGGTCCTGGCTCATCGCGCTAGTGTCCCCCCGCTCCCGGCCGCGGACCATCTCGCCCGATCACCTCGGGCGGACGCGGGTCCCCTTCGGCCAGGCCTGAAGCTCCTCGACCTCCAGCTCCTCGAGCGCCGCCTCCAGCTCGATCGCGAGATCGATGGCCGAATCCGGCCGGCGCTTCGGGTCCCTCTCCAGGCAGCTCATGATCGCCCATTCGAGCCGGGGCGGGACCGCGGTCCCGGTGTCCGTGAGCGGCTGGGGCTCCTCGACCAGCTGCGGGTCCGGATGACCTTGACCGCGACCTGGGTGAAGAGGGTCCGGTCCCAGGCGTGGAAGACCTCGTAGCGCGATCCTCCGCCGAGGTGACCGAGGACGACGAGCGATCGATCGATCTCCGCGCCCACCTCGAGGCCTCAGACCGGGTCCGGCGGACGGTCGGCCGGCGGCGCGGGCTCCAGCTCATCGGGCATGCCGGCCCACCGTAGGGAACGTGTCGGACCGCCGGAGAGGGAGCCCCGAAGGGCTTCCCTCTCGCGCAAGGCATGGGCCGCTGGTCGGCGCGCTCGCCGTTCCCGTTGCTGCCGTTGTTCCGCTGGCCGCCATTCGCCGGCGGGGTGTTGGCGTCGGCGTGCCGGTTGTTGTTGGCGCCGGTCTGTGAGCTGCCCGCCTGCTGGGTGTTCTGGGTCGCCTTCGGCTGCGCGGTGGCCTCGATCGTCGGTGGGCCGCTCTGGTTGTCCTTGTTCTTGCCCTCGTCCGCCGAGACGGTCATCGCCCCCGCCCGGAACATGAGCAGAAGACCCGCGAGGATCGCCGCGGTGCCCTTCGCCTTGCGCATGTCTTTCGCCTCCAGCCTTTCGATTGCCCGGTGACGGGCGTGTCGAGGTCCGGAGAAGCACGCGCGAGTCCGAACGTTGGGTCGGACGTAATGGCGCTTTGACGCAAGGCTGCGCGGCACGGTAACGGCCGAACGCCAGGATGTTCACGGGTCCAGGCGTCACCGAGGTGATCCCCCGCTCTGACCGCGCTGTTACGAGTCCGGCCGCGAAACCCCGGCGGCCGACGCGGACTAGCGGACGGCTGCGATCGCCTTGCGCGCGGTGTGGGCCCACTCGCCGATGCGTCGGATGGCCTCATCCAGCTTCTCGAGCGAGCTCGCGTATGAGAGCCGGAGATACCCTTCGCCGGCGGCGCCGAAGCAGGTCCCGGCGAGCGTCGCGATCCCCGCCTCGTTCAGGATCCGCTCGGCGACGGTCGCTGAATCGCCGAGGCCCAGGCCGGTGATGTTCGGGAAGACGTAGAACGCGCCCTTCGGCTCGCGGCAGCGGATCCCCGCGATCCGGTTCAGGCCACGCACCACCGCGTCGCGCCGGGCGCTGAACGCCCTCACCATCTCGACGACCTCCGGCGGCGGCGGGCTGGCGAGGGCGGCGACCCCGGCCCGCTGGGTGAACGTGGCGGTGCAGGACACCGAGTTCGTCACCAGCTTCGCCACCGGCTCGACGAGCGGCCAGGGGAACACCCCGTACCCCAGGCGCCAGCCGGTCATCGCGAAGGTCTTGCTGAAGCCGTCGAGGAGGATCGTCCGCTCGGCCATGCCGTCCTCCTGGGCGATCGAATGATGCCGGCCCTCATACAGGAGGTCGGCGTAGATCTCGTCCGAGAGGACCCAGAGATCGCGGGCTCGCGCGATCCGGGCGATCTCCCGGAGGGTGGCCGCCGGCAGCACGCCGCCGGTCGGGTTGTGAGGGCTGTTGAGGACGACGAGCTTCGTCCGGTCGGTCACCAGCGACCGGAGCTCGTCGAGGTCCGGCGCGAAGTCGGCCTTCTCGCGGAGCGCAAGCGGCACGCCCCTCGCACCGGCGAAGTCGATCATCGACGCGTAGATCGGGAAGCCCGGGTCGGGGAAGATGGCCTCGTCACCCGCGTCCAGGAGCGCCAGCATCGCGAAGAACATGATCGGCTTTGCTCCCGGCGTGACGATGACCTGCCCCGGATCCACGACCAGCCCGCGCGTGCGGTGTAGATGATCCGCGATCGCCTGGCGCAGCTCCGGTATCCCGGCGGACGGCGTGTAGTGGGTCTCGCCGCGCTGCAGCGCCGAGAGGCCGGCATGCACGACGGAGCGCGGCGTGTCGAAGTCCGGCTCACCGATCTCGAGGTGGATGATGTCGCGACCCTGCGCTTCGAGCGCCTTCGCCTTGGCGAGCACCTCGAAGGCGGTCTCGGTTCCCAGGCGAGACATGCGCGCGGCCAGCGGGCGGACCATCGGCAGCGAGTTTACCCGGGGCGGCGTCGCGTCCCGCGACGGCATACTGGTCCGATGCGGCTGCACGCGGTCTTTCCGCAGAACGAGATCAGCGCCGACCCGCGCGACGTGGCCGCGTACGCGCGCGCGGTCGAGGAGCTGGGCTACGACGGGATCGTCGCGTACGACCACGTTCTCGGCGCGCACCCCGATCGGCCCGGCGGGTGGACCGGTCCGTATACCCACGAGAGCCAGTTCCACGAGGTCTTCGTGCTTCTCGGCTACATCGCCGGGATCACGACCCGGGTCGAGCTCTCGCCGGGAGTGCTCATCCTTCCGCAACGGCAGACCGTTCTCGTGGCCAAACAAGCGTCGGCGATCGACGTGCTCTCCGGCGGTCGGCTGCGCCTCGGCGTCGGCCTTGGCTGGAACGCGGTCGAGTACGAGGCCCTGGGCCTGGACTTCCATGACCGCGGACGCCGCATCGAGGAGCAGATCGCGCTGTTGCGCGAGCTCTGGACCCACGAGGTCGTGGATTTCACCGGGACCTGGCATCGGGTCGATCGTGCCGGTCTCAACCCAATGCCGATCCAGCGGCCGATCCCGATCTGGATGGGCGCCGACGTGGAGCGGGCGATCCGGCGCATCGCGCGCCTGGGCGACGGCTGGTTCTCGCACGTGAAGCCCGACGATGAAGGTCGTGCCCAGGTCGGACGCTTCAAGGAGTGGGTCCGCCTGGCCGGGCGCGATCCCGCGCGGGTCGGCATCGAAGGCCGGATCCAGGCCCGTTCGGGTCCCGACAGCTGGGCCCGCTCGGCGGAGGCGTTCGCAACGATGGGCATGACCGATCTCGAGCTCACGACGATGGGCGCGGGCTACCGCTCGCTTGGGGAGCATCTGGACGCGCTTCGGCTGTTCCACGCCCGCGTGTCCGGCTAGCGCCTGGACGCCGCGCTCGTCCGGGCGTTCCTCGCCGCCACCGACGACCGGCCTGCGGATATCTCCGGGGTCGCGCGGGTCCGCGCGGGCCTCGAGGTCCTCGGCCGTCCGGATATCCGGTATCTCGTCGCGAGCCTGCGGGGCACCGGCAGCGGGGTCATCGCGCGGTACGCGCGCGGCATCCTGGAGGCGGCCGGTGCGTCGACGGCCACGCTGAACGACCCGCTGGACGACCTCCCGCTGGACGACGCGCTGCTCGGACCGGTCGGCACCGAGGTCGCGTCGGCCGCCTACTCGCTCGCCGCGAGCCGCCCCGAGCTCGGTGAGCTCTCGCGGCACGAGATCCAGTTGCTCATCGGTCTGGTCGCCGCCGCCTCTTCGAGCCGTCGCGTCGTTCTGCTGGTGGACGAGGGTCCCGTCGGCGGCCCCGCGCTGGCGGACGCGGTAGCGGCGGATGTGGTCATCCTGAGCGGCCCGGAGGACGCGATCGCCAGCAGGCTCGGTGAGCTGCCGGCAGGCCTGCCGGTCGTGGTGGGTCCGTTCGCCGACCCCGCATCCGGAGCGCGCATCGGTCGCATCGGAGCGGACCGAGGACTGGCGCTCGTCCTCGCCGGCCGTGACTTTTCGGTCGGCCGCGACGAAGACACCGTCGACGTCACCGTGGCCGGGGAGAGCTACGCCGGGCTGACCCCGGCGGCGGGTGACGACCGGTGGCTCGTCGCGGGCGGGATCGCCGCCGCGCTCGCGGTGGGGTCGCGTGGGGTCCGAATGCGGCCGGAGTGGGTCGGTCGCGGGGTCGCCGCCGCAGCGGCAGAATGAGCGGGATGGGTACGCCGCTTCAGGCCGCGAAGGTCTTCATGGAAGCGCTCGAAGCGAGCGACGCCGAGCGGGCGGCCAGCGTCTGCGCGCCCGACGTGTCCATCGTGCTGCCCGGTGGGGAGAGCGAGCTCCAGGGCATCGAGGGCGCGAAGCGCCTCATCCGGATCGCTCCGCCGTTCATCCGTCTCATCCGCGAAGAGGAGGTCGATGGGGACACCGTCGTGCTGCGCGGGCTCACCCGGTCGCCCGGTCACTTCGCGAACTTCACGACCTGGACCTTCCACACCGACGGTGAGCGCATCACGCACGTGTCGTTCGCCTGGCGGCCGGCCAACTAGCGCCGGATCACCCTCTCCGGAGCCCGGGACCGACATACCGGAACGATCGCGGTGTCCTGGCGAGCCCGAAGTCCGCGAGCGGCCGTGGGGCGCGGTAGCGGCGCGGCTTCCGCACCGGCAACGCCCACCCCAAGGCCGACCGGCGCGTCGGTGCCTCGAGCTCGCACTCGCCCACGACAGCGGCGGATCCGACGACCGCGAGATAGGCCTTGGCCGGCAGACGCTTCGGCGCTCTCGCCCGGTGGTCGACCGTCGCTTCCCCGGCAAGGATCGCGTCGGCGTGCTCCGCGGAGATGGCGAGAACGATCGCGTCTGACATCCCGACCCCCTCCTGAACGATCGCTGTGGACGATCGGCGGAGGCTTGCTAGCGAAGGTCGGCGAGGGCGCGGACCGTGGCGTAATACGGATCGCGCTCACGGAGCCGTTTCACGATGGCCGGCAGGTCCGCCGGGGCGGTGCCCTCGAAGAACACGGTGGTCTCCTGGAGATAGCGCGTTTCGTTGGGCGCGCGGTCGAGGTCATCCTGGGTCTCGTCCGCGGCCACCGCCTGGATCTGCCAGGCGAAGCCCAGGACATGGCGGAACGTCTCGGCCGCGCGCTGGAGATGGAACGGCGAGCTGATGAGGTGGATGGACCGCGGCTCGAGACCGCGCAGGTATCGCGCCATGACGAGGACGGCGTTCCCGATGGTGCTGCGTGATTCTTCCTCGAGGAGGAGCCGGGCCGGGTCGATGCCGGCGCCGACGATCTCGTCCCGCATCAGCTCCGCCTCGCTCGGCCCGCTCGTCCGCGTCGCCTCGCGGCCGCCCGACAGGATGAGCGGCGCATCGGGGGCCGAGCGCGCGGTGAGGGCCGCGCGATGCGCCCGGGCGATCGTGGCGGCCGCCGCGGTCCCCTCGGCGGTGACGCCGCCGCCGAGGACGACGATGAGCTCGGGAGCGGCGGCGAGAAGCGCGGGATCCATCCCCGGACCATACCAAAGGACGAGGCGCCCGCTCGGGCGCCTCGTCCTTTGGAAGGGTGCGGGTGGGGTCAGATGCCGCGGAGGGTGCCATCCATGAGCTGCACGATGATGAAGTTGTCACCGCCGCCGTTCTGGTAGATCGGGTCGCTGTCGGGCTTCCATCCGGTGACCCGCTTCTTGTCGTTCACCGGATTGTTGTTGAACCGCTCCCAGAGTGGGATGATCGGGAGCAGTTCGTTGAACGCGAGCGCGATCTTCGTGATCGGGTCTTTCTGCTTCGCCAGGTCGAAGCCCGCGCCGGACGCGTCGAGGAGCGCGTCGAAATCGACATCGCCGGACGCGGTCTTCTGCTTGTTCGGGTACTTCATGCCTCCACCCGAGGCGAGGGTGTTGAATTCGCGGAAGGGGCGGATGAGCGATTCCCGTGGATGCGGGTTCCCGATGCCCCACGGATTGATCGCGATCTGGAATTCGCCCTTCAGCGTGTCCGGGAGCTGTGTTGAGCGGATCGCGCCGCGCGGCGTGATCTTGATCCCGAACTTGTTCAGGGCATCGCTCGCGTGGGTCGCGGCGCTCGACCAGTCGGCGAAGTCGCTCGGGAAGTACAGCTCGAACTCGAGCTTCTTCCCGTCCTTCGCGTAGATCCCGTCGCTGCCCTTCGCGTAGCCGGCTTCCTTCATCAGGTCGTCGGCCTTCTTCACGTCATAGGCATAGGACTGCAGCTTGCTCTGATCGCCGGAGTTCACCCAGTTCGGCACGAGGCTGTCGCTGAAGCCGGTCATATATTTCGATGACTTCCCGGACTTCCCGTAGGCGATCTGCGCGCTCTCTTCCTTGTTGATCGCGTATGCGACGGCCTGGCGCAGTCGCTTGTCCTGGAATGCCGCCGCCTTCTCCCAGTGGAAGTAGATCGCCGGGCCGGTGTAGAGCGGGCCCCGCAGGACCCGGAGGCCGGCGTCGCCGAACGCCTTGTCCGTGGCGACCGGGAAGCCGTGGGTCGCGTAGTCGACGTCTCCGGAGAGCACGAGCGGGGTGACCGCTGCCGTCTCGCCCTGGTAGATGACGAGCTTGTCGAAATTCACCTTGTCGGCGAAGAGGCCGCCGGGATTCCGGACCATCGTGAGCTGTGCCTCGGTCACGCTGCCGTAGTCGATCTTGTATGGCCCGACCGACGGGAAGTTCGCCGGGCGGAGCTCGCTGAGCTCCTTGCTGATCGCCTTGCCCTCGTCGTCGCCGGCCTTCTTGCCGGCGGCGAACAGGTCCGCGGCCTTCTTCGCGATCGGGCCGTAGACCGAGTCCGGGCGGATCCCGTTCTTCAGGACGAACCGGTCGACCAGGCTCGAGGGCTTGCTGATGTGGAACCGCACGGTGAGGTCATCGGGCGTCTCCATCTTGTCGGCATAGGTCCAGATGCCGTAGCCGAGGAGGCGGCCGATGTTGTATGTCGTGGCGACATCCTTGGAGGTGAACGGCGTGCCGTCGCTCCACTTGATCCCGGACCGGAGCTTGACCTCGAAGTTTTCGCCGTTCTGCTTGGCCGACTCGGCCAGCCAGTAGTCCCACTTCGCGTCCGCCCAGCGATAGATCGCGAGGGTCGGGATCGGGGCGAGGTCGGTGTAGATGCCACCGGACAGGATCGCTCCGCCGGTGAAGTAGTTGTAGTGACCTTTCGGCGGCAGGTCATACGGCCACGCGCCGTGGAACTCGCCGCCCTTCTTCGCACCGGACCCGCTCGCGGACGCGGCGCTCGCGGCCGGTGTTGTCACCGCGGGGGCGCAGGCGGCGGCCATCAGGCCAAGGCTGGTCAGCGTCGCGTCGCGCAGGAACCGGCGGCGGTCGACGCGGTACTTGAAGTCAGTCATCCATCCCTCCCTGTGATTCAGCCGAACTATCGGTCTTGCCGGGTCGTTTGTCATCCGGCGGACGACGCTGCCCGTGGCGGGCCAGCACCGCCACCACGGCGACGAACGCCAGGCCGACGAAGAGCGACAGGAGGCTCACGACGAACTCGGCCGAGCCCGGCGGTTCGGCGATGACGAGGATCGCCGCCAGGCCGAAGATCAGGACCGCGATCCGGAACGCGCCGCGGAGGAGCCCGGGGTCCGTCAGCCGACCCCGAGGAGCGCGGCCGCGGCCCGCCGCGCGCGCTGGGCGACGTGGCACGCGACGTCGCGGGTCCCCGCTCCGGCGACGATCGGCAGGGGGAGCAGGGCCGGCACCGCGATGTCGCACAGGCCCGGCTCGGCGAGTGGGCAGCGGGGGTGAAAGCTGCACCCGGGTGGGAGGCTCAGGAGGCTCGGGACCTCGGCGTTTCGCAGGGCCACGCGCTCCTTGCTGCGCGTGATCGTGGGATCGGCTTCCGGGATCGCGGCGATGAGCGCCGCCGCATACGGATGAGCCGGGTCGGCCACGAGCGTCTCGGTCCGGCCGAGCTCGACCATCCGTCCGAGATACATCACTCCGACGCGCCCGGCGCGGCCGAAGTACCGGGCCACGGCCAGGTCGTGGGTGATGAGGACGATGGTGACGCCGAACTCGGTTCCCAGGGCTAAGAGGAGGTCAAGGAGCGTGATCCGGATCGAAACGTCGACCATCGAGACAGCCTCGTCGGCCACGATGACCTTCGGCTCGACGGTGAGCGCACGGGCGATGGCGACCCGCTGTCGCTGTCCACCGGACAGCTGATGCGGGTACTTCGCGAGGAAGTCGTCGGCCGGCGTCAGACCCACCCGCTCGAGAAGTGCCGTCGCGGAGGCGATCACGCCGCGGCCGCGGTTGGCCTTGTGGTGGCGCAGGAGCGGAGCAGCGAGCGTTTGGAAGACCGTCCGCGTCGGGTTGAGCGACGCGTAGGGGTCCTGATGGACGAGCTGGACCGACCGCCGAAATACGGCGTGGCCGCCACCGGTGTTGCCCCAGACATCGGTTCCCTCGAAGCGCACGATGCCGGAGGTCGGGCGGAGGAGGCCGGCGAGCAGCCTCCCGGTGGTCGTCTTCCCGCAGCCGCTCTCGCCGACCAAGCAGACCGACTCCCCCCGTTCCAGGACGAGCGTCACGTCGTCGACGGCGGCGATCCGGCCCGCCGGCACCGAGAAGCTCCGGCTCACGTGGTCGAGCTCGAGGATGGCGCTCATTCGCCTGCCGCCGTTTCCACGGTCGGCACCGAGGTGTCGCCCACCGCCCGGGCGACGGCTTGCCACCGGATGCAGCGCGCGTCGTGTGCAGGTGTATCCACCGGCACGAGGTCCGGCTCCCGCTCGCCGCACGCGGCCACCGCGAAAGGGCAGCGCGGCTGATACGTGCAGCCCGGACGCATCCGTCGCAGGTCGGGCGGCTGTCCCGGGATCGATGCGACCTTCCCAAGCGCACCGGAGACCCGCGGGACCGCGCGAAGCAGACCCACCGAGTACGGATGCCGCGGCCGGTAAAAGAGATCGCGGACCGGCGCGCGCTCGACGACCGTCCCGGCGTACATCGTGATCACGCGGTCGGCGAGCTCGGCCGCGATCGAGAGATCGTGGGAGATGAAGATCATCGCGAAACCGAGCTGCTCGCGAAGTGAACGGAGCAGATCGATGATCGAACGTTGGGTGAGGATGTCCAGCGCGGTCGTGGGCTCGTCGAGGATGATGACCTGCGGTCGGAGCAGCAGGCTCATCGCGATGAGCACCCGCTGGCGCATTCCGCCGGAAAGCTCGTGGGGATAGCTCGGTAGCACCCGCTTCGGGTCGAGGTGGACCAGGTCCAAGAGCTCGCCCGCGCGCTCGCGCACCGTCTGCCGGTCGCGCATGGCGTGCGCCCGCGCCGTGTCCAGGAACTGCTCCCAGATCGAGATGACCGGGTTGAAGGCGCTCAGAGCGGCCTGGAACACCATCGCGCAATCGCTCCAGCGGTAGCGGCGGAGCTCCTCTTCGTCGAGCCTCCGGACATCCATCGTCCGACCATTCTTCGTGTAGAGGATCTCGCCTCGGGTGATCCGCGCCGAACGCGGGGACAGGCGGACGAGACTTGCCGCGACGGTCGTCTTTCCCGAGCCACTCTCGCCGATGATCGCCACCGTCTCACCCGCGGCGACATCGAACGACACATCACGGACCGCGTGGACCGCGCCGTGCCCGGTGAGATAGTCGATCGAGAGATCGCGGATCGAGAGGACGTTCATCCGTCGCGGAGCCGCGGGTTGAAGATGTCCTCGAGCGCGGAGACAAGCGATACGAGCGAGAGCTGGAAGAGCGCGATCGCGAGGATCGGGCTGAGGATGTACCAGAAGCTGTCCCGGAAGAAGATCGCGCCCTGTGTCTGCGCGAGGTACAGCATGATCGCCCAGCTCTGCCCGGAGATCGGGACGAGACCGAGGAACACGATCCCCGCGACGGCGTAGATCGCGCCGGTCATCGCGAGGATGAAGTGGATGATGATGTAGCTGCGCATGTTCGGCAATATCTCACGGAAGATGATGTGAAAGAGTCCGAGGTCGAGCGAACGTGCCGCCTCCACGTACTCGCGTTCGCGCAGCGACAGCACCTGGGCTCGCACCGGCCGGAGGAGCCCGGACCACTGGAGGCCCGCGAGGATGACGGCGAGGGCGAGGAAGCCCGTTGGCCGAAGGATCGCGGCCACCACGATGAGGACGATGAGGTGGGGGACGGTGAGGAACACGTCGGCGATGCCGACGATGATCGCGTCGACGCGACCGCCGATGCTCGCCGCCATCGCACCGAACGTCACCGCGATCATCGTGGAGAAGGTCGCGGCGAGGAATGCCACGGCGAGGATGTCGCGGCCCCCCCAGACGATCTGATTGAGGACGTCACGTCCGCGGAAGTCGGTCCCCAGCGGGTGCGCCGCCGAGGGTGTGAGGTACACCGCCGTGACGTCCGAGGTCTCCTGGAGTGGCACGAGGATCGGACCGACGAACGCGAGGAGCACGAAGAAGACGACCCCGATGAATCCGACGAGGCCGACCGGGCGCCGCGCGAGGGCGCGAAGGAATCCGGCGAACGCGGCGAGCGGTCCCGGGAGCGCGCCCACATGACGAACGCCGAGCGTCGCGCTGCTCATCCGGCCGCACCACCGGCCCGTCCGATGCGCGGGTCGAGCCGGCTGTACAACAGGTCGGCGATGAGGTTCGCCAGGACGACCGCGACGGTCGTCATCAGCAGGATCCCCTGCATCACCGGGTAATCACGCTGACTCACCGCGGTGAGCAGTCGGAGTCCGACGCCCTGATAGACGAAGATCTGTTCGATGAGCGCGGCGCCGCCGACGATGAAGCCCATGTGGATCGCGAACTGGGTCACCAGCGGTAGGACGGCATTGCGTCCGACATAGGCCGTCCGGATCCGCCGCTCACCCAGGCCCCGTGCCCGGGCGACGGTGACGTAGTCCTCGTCCAGTGCGCCGATCGTCGCGCTCTTCATGCTGAGGATCCAGTGCCCGATGGTCGTGAGGAAGTACACGCTGATCGGAAGCACCGCGTGGAAGAAGATGTCGCCGATGAAGGCGAACGTCAGGCCGGGTTGGAGCCCGGGCGTCGTGGACCCGCGCATCTGGGTCATCGGCACCCAGCGCAGCTGCACGCCCAGGATGAGGACGATGAGCAGCGCGAGGAGGAAGTTCGGTACGGAGCTGATGATCGAGCCGCCGGTCGAGAGAACGTGGTCGAGAACGGAATTGCGTCGGTAGGCCGCGAGCAGTCCGAGAAGGATCCCGGCGGTGAAGCTCAGGAGTGACCCGACGCCGACGCTGAAGAGCGTCCACGGGAGCACCGCGAGGATGATCGAGCTGACGGTTGTCCCCTGCGACAGGAACGAGTGGCCGAGGTCACCGCGGAAGGTGCTCGCAAGGAACGAGAGGTACTGCTCGTGGATCGGCGCCGAGAGGTCGATGCTGAAGAGCGTCGACGCGAGCGCCGCCGCCTCCGCATAGCTCATCGCGCCATCCCTGGTGAGCTCGTCGATCTTGAGCTCGACCGGGCTTCCCGGGAGCAGGCGAATGAGAAAGAACGTGAGTGACGTCGCGACGGAGATCGTCACCGCTGCTTTGGTGAGGGCGCGTGCGACCGGGTGGCCCCAGATCTGGCCCAGCATCCGCCGCGCCCGACGTGCCGATCCGCCGAACGGGAACCGCTGGGACGCGAGCCTCGCGTCCGCCGGGGTGTTCGCCACGGCGGCATCGTACGGCCGCGCGCGGCGGTCCCCAACGGCGTCGCGCCGCATCATGGGCGGGTGAGGACCCCGCTCGCCGGCTCGGGGGCGATCCAGGAGCTCGACCCGATCACCGAGACCGCGCCGTCCTGGCGCGGGGGGTGGCTGCCGCCCATCGCCGGCGCGCTCGTCCTTGCGGCGGTGCTTGCGATCACGTTCGTAAAGATCCCGACGCTCCGGCCTGCCGCGCTCGGCGGCCCGCCACCCGCGGCGGGGTTCCGCACGCTCGAGGTCCCCCCCGGCGTGGCGACGTTCCAGACGCGCGTCGCGCTCTCGGGGATCACCGGCCTCACGAGCGTGTCGCAGAACGACGGCTATCGGTATCTCTACCGGCTTCCCGACGGTCGCCTCCTGACCTTCCTCGAGTATCCGGTCCGCGAGAGCGGGATGGCCCTCGACCGCATCGTCGCCCCGGCCGGCTCCACCATCCAGTCGCTCGCCGTGCGTGGCGTCCCCGCCCTCATCCAGCTGCCTGCCGATTCCGCGGGAGCGACCGGTACCGCGGTGCTCACCTGGATCGCCGACGGAACCTTCTATCAGCTGTCCACCCCGGCGACCGAGGCGTCCGAGCTCGCGCGTCTCGCCGCGAAGCTTCGCTAGGGCTACGCTCGCCGCACTGCTGCGCCTCGAGAAGGAGTTGACACAGATGACCACGGTGAAGGCGGCGCTCGTCCAGGCAGCCTGGGCGGGAAGCAAGGACGCGATGATCGAACGGCACCTCGCGCACATCGATGCCGCCGGGAAACAGGGCGTGCAGGCGATCTGCCTGCAGGAGCTCTTCTACGGGCCGTACTTCTGCCAGGTCCAGGACGCCAAGGGGTATGCCTACACCGAGAAGATCCCCGACGGGCCGACGACGAAGCTCATGCAGGAGAAGGCGAAGCAGCACGGGATGGTGATCATCGTCCCGATCTATGAGGAGGATCAGCCGGGGGTCTACTACAACACCGCCGCGGTGGTCGATGCCGACGGCCGATATCTCGGGAAGTACCGGAAGACGCACATCCCGCACCTCCCCGGGTTCTGGGAGAAGTTCTACTTCCGCCCGGGGAACCTGGGCTACCCCGTGTTCGATACCGCGGTCGGCAAGGTCGGGGTCTACATCTGCTACGACCGGCACTTTCCCGAAGGGGCACGGATGCTCGGCCTGCACGGCGCGGAGCTCGTTTTCATCCCCTCGGCCACGTCCCGGGGACTCTCGATGCATCTCTGGGGGATCGAGCAGACCGCGCACGCCATCGCGAACGGCTACTGGGTCGGGACGATCAACCGCGTGGGCGTGGAGAAGGAGTTCGGTCCGAACGACTATTACGGCTCGTCCTACTTTGCCGACCCGCGCGGAAAGATCATCGCGCAGGCCTCCGACACCAACGAGGAGCTCCTCGTGGCGGACCTGGACATGGATCTGGTGCGCGTGGTCCGCGACACGTGGCAGTTCTATCGCGACCGCCGCCCGGACATGTACGACGACCTGGTGAAGCCCTAGCCGGGGACTGACCCCAGGGTCCCGCCGCGGCGTTTCCCGATACTGGTCCGGTGAGCGTCATCGAAGAGCCCGCGATCCCCGCCGTCGCCCATGACGTGCCGGTGCCGGACGCTCCACCTGGGGAGCTGTCGCTCCGGTCGCGCCGCGGCCGTCTGATGCTGGGCACGATCACCGCGGCGCATTTCGCGCACCACACCAGCAACAGCCTGCTGAATCCGCTCCTCCCCCTGATCCGCGATACGTTCGCGCTGAGCTACGCCCAGTCCGGCTTCGCCGTGAGCGCGTACGCCCTGAGCCTGGGACTCTCGAACGGGCCGATCGGCATCCTCGCCGACCGCGTCGGCTCGCGGCTGGTCATGGTCGTCGGTCTCGTGCTCACCGGCATCGTCAGCGTCGCGCTCGCCCAGGCCGGCGATTACCCCCAGCTCCTCATCGTTCTCCTGTCGCTCGGGATCATCTCGGGGACGTATCACGCTCCCGCGGCCGCCCTCATCTCGCGGCTGTTCCCGCCCCGCGTCCGCGGCGCCGCGATGGGCTTCCACATCACCGGCGGGCATCTCTCGTTCTTCGCCGCGCCGCTCCTCGCCGCCTATCTCGCCGCGACGACCGGCACCTGGCGCACGCCGTACCTGGTCTTCGCGATCGTGCCGATCGCGCTCGGCGCCGCGCTCTGGCTCATGACCCCGCCGGATCGTCCGATGCGCGCGAGCGGTGACCTCCTCGCCCCGTTCCGCGAGATCCGCACGGTGTTCCGGTCCATCGGGCCGCTGGTGTCCTTGTCCGTGGCGTTCCAGGTCGGGATCGCGTCGATGCTGGCCTTCCTCGCGCTCTATCTGGTGGATGCCCGCGGGATCCCGCCGGCGATCGCCGCGGCGGCCTTCGGCTTCACCCAGCTCATCGGTGTCGTGGGCGCACCGGCGGGAGGGTGGCTCTCGGACCGCCTTGGCCGGCGTACGCCGATCCTCATCTCGCTCGGCATGCTCGGACCGTCGGTGCTCCTGCTGAACGTCGTGCCCAACGAGCTGCTCGTGGTCCCGCTCACGATCTTCGGCATCGCGTTCTCGATCCGTGGGACCGCGACCGAGGTCCTGGTGATGGATACCGCGCCCGCGGCGCGGCGCGGCGCGGTCCCGGGGCGTATCACCTCGCGGCACAGCCGATCGGGGGGATCGCGACGCCGATCTTCGGCCTGGTCGCCGGCGCGGTCGGGATCACCGCCGCGTTCACCGGCGTCGGACTCCTGCTCGCGGTGATGTCGATCGTCGCGGTGGTCATCGGTCGGGGGCTGTCGCAGGGCTGATCCCACCGGCACGGGCTACCCCTCGGCGGCGCTCCCCCGCAGCCGCTCGGCGAACGCCTCGAAGCGGTACGGACGGCCGAGGAACTCGGCGATCGCGTCGGCCGCGGGCTTGGTGCCACCGGGGGCCAGGACGAGATCGCGGTACCGCACCGTCCGCTCCGGGTCCAGCAGCCCGTCGGTGAACGCGCTGGCGAGGTCGTTCGCGATGACATTCGACCAGAGGTAGGTGTAATAGGAGGCCGAGTAGGCCTCGCTCGACATGTGGGTCCAGTTCACCGGGTGGTTTGTGTCCTCGAGCTCCCCAAGGCGCGAGGTCCGCGCCGCGACCTCGCGCGCGACGCTCCGCGCGTCCGTGCCGCGCGGGTCGCCGGAGTGCAGCGCGAGCGCGAGGCGGGAGAGGGTGACGCTGCGCTCGGCGGCGAGGGCCTGACCGAATTCACGCGCCGCCCGGAGGCGTTCGACGAGCTCCGCGGGGATCGGCTCGCCGGTCTCGATGTGCCGGGCGAAGCGCCGCAGCACGGCCAGGTCGAAGATGTGGTCCTCGAGGAAGCGCGACGGCGCCTCCATGAAGTCGTTCTCCGCGGGACGCGCGAGACGCGCATACGGCATGTCACGACGTGCGAGGCCGTGCACGAGGTGGCCGAACTCGTGGAAGAACGTCACGACGTGGGCGTGCTCCATCAGGGCCGGCCCCCTCGCCTGCCCCGGGTCGGGGAAGTTACAGACAAGCACGTTGTGCGGAAGCTGACGGTCCTTGATCCCCGCGACCATCCCGAACGAGAAGAACCATTTGTTCTTGCCCAGGCGGGGATGCATGTCGAGCGAGATCCGGCCGGCCGCCTGCCCGTCCATCGTGACCGCGAAGTGCTCGACGCTCGGATGCCACGACTCCGGCAGGTCGATCCGGGTGAACGTCATCCGGAAGAGCTCGCCCGCGAGGTCGAGGATCGCCTGACGCACCGCGCGGTACTCGAGGTACGGGCGCACCGAGCGCGGATCGAACCCCAGCCGCTCGGTCTTCAGGAGATTGAGGTGGTAGGCGGTGTCCCAATCCCCGACGCGCTCGGCCGCCGGGTCGTCTCGGCGGGCGATGGCCAGGAGGCCGGCGGCCGTACGCTCGGCCGGCTCCCGGGCGACGTCCGACACCCGGGTGAGGAACGCGTCCACCTCCTCGGGCGTGCCGGCCATCTTGTCCTCGATGTTGTATGCCGCCCAGCTCGGGTATCCGAGGAGCTCCGCGAGCTCGTGGCGAGCGAGGCGAAGCGCCTCGAAGACGTCGCGATTCTCCGGGGCCCGATCCTGGTACGACCTGGCGAGGGTCTGCCGTGCGTCCCGGTCGCGTGAATAGGCCAGAAGCGGGCTCATATCCGGCGGGTCGGTCGTCACCCGGACGACCCCGTCCCGCACCGGGTGCGAGGCGACGTAATCCGCCGGCAGGCCCGCGAGCGCGGAGGGCGGGAGCTCGACCGTGCGCACGTCGTCACGGATGTTCCGCGAGTAGTCCTGGCTGAGCGCGGTGATGCGCTCGCGAAGCTCTTGGGCCCGCCGCTGCCCGTTCGTATCGAGCGCGGCACCGGCGCGGCGCATATCCCGCAAGGTCAGCTCGATCATCCGCCGCGTCGGCGCGTCGAACGCCGCCCGGTCGATCGCGTTCAGGGCGGCGTGGACGGTCGCGCTCTGGTTGGCCTTGGTCGCCAACCGCGTGACCTCGCGCTGGATCGCCTCCGCGGTCTCCCGCGCCGCGAGGTCCGGATGCACCTCGCTGAGCACGCCGACCTCGCTCCCGGCGTTCAGGAGCACCAGCTGCAGCTCGTCGATCTGCCGGATGAGCTCGGCCGGGTCCCCCGGTGTCCGCTCCTCGAGCCCGATCAGGAGCTCGCGTGCTCGAGCGATGAGCGCCGCGTTGCGGTCACGGATCAGCGTCGCGGGGTCCGTCGCTGGTCGGGTCCGCACCGTGAGCCCTCCATCCGAGCAGGGCCCGGAGACCCTCGCGCGTCTGGAGGGAGTCTAGGGTCGACCGCCGGTCGCCGGTCCGCGCGTCGCGGCACCCGCCGACGCCACGAACCCGCGCGCGTCGGCCAACGGCAGCTGCCACATGAGCGTGGACCAGGCCTGGCGGAATCCGAGCTGCGTGTTGATCGCGAGCATCCGCTCGTTCGTGTGCGCGTTGCCGGTACGGACGTAGCGCGCGGCCGGCCATTCGGAGAGCACGAGCTGCAGCATCGTCGCCTTCATCCACAGGCCGATCCCGTGTCCGCGATGTCCCCCGATGACCGCCGTCCCGCCCTGCTGGATGACGTGCGGTACCCGCGGGTCGTAGCCGAGGCCGGTGAAGCCGGCACCCTCCCCGGTCGCCTCGTGCACCGCCACGATGAGCCGGCGCTCGATGCCGGCCGCGCGCGACCAGACCTCGCGCTCACGCACGTGCGCCGCGGTCAGCCGCTCATCGGCGAAGCGCATCGTCCCCTTCGGGGCGTCGTTCATGCCGTTCACGGCCGCGAGGACCGCGGGCATCAGGCCGTCCGGCACGGTCCCCACCACGACCTCGAGGCGATACCCCGGCGCGGTCCGGGAAGCCCACTCGCGCACCGCCGCGCGGTCGACGGTCCCAAGGTCCAGCTGATTCGTCTTCATCGCGAGGCCCGCCTCGGCGCCAAGCGCGCGGCAGAAGTCCTCGCCCGACGGGACGCGGTCGTTCGTCTGGCCCATGAAGGTGATGTCCTCGCCCTGGCCATCGCACGCGGCAACGAGGGCCGCGAACACCGCGCGCCCGATCCCACGGCGACGATGGTCGGGACGCGCGACGATCTCGCACCAGCGGATGTGCGCGTTCGCCGGTTCATTCAGGTGGTGTCCGACGAAGCCCAGCCCGACGAGCGAGCCGTCACCGTCGCGCGCGGTGAACATCGCGCGCCACTCGCTCGGCATGGTCGTGGTCATCCGGCGGACAAAGGCTTCGTTCGGCGTCGGCGGATCCTCGGGCACCCGCTCGCGGGCCATGACCTGCTGGAGCCAGCCGCATTCCTCGAGCTCGCGCAGGCTCGCGGTCGCGGGATCGAAGGGCAGAACGATATACGTCGGCGTGGGCGGCATGATCGCGGAGGCTAGCCCCTCCCGGCGCAAGCGTCACGAGCTGGACGCTGTCGCGGAGCACCGATGACTTTCCGCCGGGGGGTCTTCGCGGTGTCAGTCGGGCCGGGTTCCGGCGGACCCGGATCGCCGTGCAGCCGGCCACCAGGTGATCGTGATCGATACATCGCCCGCGCCCACGAGATCCTGCCGGCGGAAGAGTTCACCGCAGCCTGGGAAGCGGGGTCTGCAATGGAGCTTGCGGACGCGGTACGGTATGCGACCGAACGGGTCGGGAGGACGGAATGAGCAAGATCCTCATCATCGGCGGGACCATCGTCACGGCGGCGGACCGGTACGAGGCCGATGTCCTGATCGACGGCGAGAAGATCGCGCAGATCGGCCACGGCCTCGCGGCGGGAGGCGCGAGGAAGATCGACGCGTCCGGGAAGCTCGTCATTCCCGGCGGGATCGATGTCCACACCCATATGGAGCTGCCCTTCGGCGGCACGTTCGCGTCCGACGACTTCGAGACCGGGACCCGCGCCGCGGCCTTCGGCGGGACGACGACGATCGTCGACTTCGCGGTGCAGGCGATGGGGGGGACCCTCGCCGCCGCCCGGGACGAGTGGATGCGCAAGGCCGACGGCAAGGCGGTGGTCGATTACGGCCTGCACATGATCGTGCGCGACGTGAGCGACCAGATCCTGCGTGAGATGGACACCCTGGTCCGCGAGGGCGTGAGCTCGTTCA
>JRHI01000589.1_pt1 | contig 37846 bp, 30 predicted proteins | sample 215371 | NCBI WGS metagenome assembly JRHI01 (sample SAMN02929681, study PRJNA255918) | sediment metagenome | biome: cave system; feature: Ice Cave; material: Sediment; isolation source: sediment from deep within a dark volcanic ice cave with no known source of... ... | reverse complement strand
ATTTTTCAAGCCTTTCTTCCTATTTCACCAGTTAGTGGCGCTGTACCGAAGTTCTCAAGTCGGTTCTTTATGCTTCTTTTCTATTGCTGAATAAAGAAAGTTCGGAAGAGCTGACATATTGAGCAAAAAGCGCCTTAGCCCAGGCTAGGGCGCTTTTTCAAGGAGTTTTTCAGGATTTAAGAGAAGTCATCAGTTCTTCGAGGTAGACTAAATGTGCTTCAGAACTGAGGGGAGCACCACTAAAAAAAATGTGTTCATCTGGGCGTGTACCTGAGCGAAGCGTAAAGGTAAATGCATAAGGGTCATTAGCGCTTGGTACAGATGGTAATACTTCATCTGTAGGGAATGCTTGTATTGCTACAGTAGGAACTATCATCATGGATTTGTTACCACCCTCTATACCAATGGTTTTACTAAGTAACTTGCGTAAAGGTTTTGAGAAAATTACATCCAATGGATATGGAATTTGAGAGGTAATCTCAGAGTAGTTGAGTATACGTACTGGTTCTCCGACAATCGGTGTTCCGTCAGCAGCTTGCATGCCCGATAGAAACTGAAAAAGACGGTCTGCTATACCATCTATAGCAGCTGTGGGGCCAGCTATGTCAATGACGATGCGGTTCTGCTCGAAATGTAGAAAGCGAATAGGAACAATATGTTCTTGTTGATGTATCCATGCTCCTATATTGAAGACAATTCCCGGAGGAAAAGTTGCTGGAACGGCTCCAAATGTTGGTATTGGTGAGCCGAGCATAGACGATTGAAAATTAAAGAGCTGTTGAATTTGTTGTTGTACCGGCTGGATACTGACTGATGATAAACGTAAAGCATCAGGACTAAACTCGTAAGCTCTTCGGCTCGTTAGGATTTTTACTTGTTCAAGCATATTATGCAGCTACTCCTCCGCCTATTTTCTGACTTGTGGGAAATTGTTCTTCGCCTACTACTGAAAGAGATGTTTGTTTACGATACTCATCAATATTCAGTATAGAGGACGTTGACATCTGGATTGTTGAAACTGCAGCAACCATTGATTGATTTGCAACAGTTGACATTTGTACACTTTGAGAAGTCAGCATAGATAGGATCTCTTTTTGGAGGAGCCAAGTATCATAATTCTTCTGTGTTACTGGTAACTCTGGATGAGCTAGTATAAAGTTACGAACAGAATCAATTGGCGCAAATGTAATATCCAGAGGTACTGCTCCACACGCTAAAGCAAACTCTATATAGCGCCGAAGTGATATAGAGCCATCAGTGTCTCCCTCGAGACGTGCTATAGCCGCTTGCTTTGTATTCAGTAGTTCGGCAACTTGTGCTTGTGTGAGATTGGCTTGGCGGCGTGCGTAAAACAAGCCGTCTACAGCTGAGGACAGAAATTCAGCCTTGAGGTATTCTCTTACAAATGTTGGTCCGTTCTTTTCATCGGTTAGCTCATGGAAGATGACGTTATCGGTTGTTTCCCTAATTAGGGTGTTTTCATGTTTTTCCATCATTAGCTCCTTTAATTGTGTTCCAGCAATCTATTGCACGTGATTCAGCAAGTCTGATTTCTTTGGGCGGCACTTTTTGCCCTGGTTTCTTAAATAAGTGTATCCAATAAGCATCTGATCGCCCATTTGGGAACATTACAAAAGCACGATAATCATAACCCAGATGTACTTCGATAAATCTCCATGGTTTATCGACTGGATAAGGTGTAAAGTCGAAACCTCCAGGTATATCATTATCCGCATTACTATTTTGCCAAGCTTGCTCGAAGCGTTTTGAGGAACGTGCTATTCTCGCTCGCACAACATTGTCTAATGAACTGTAGGCTTCTTTAAATCCCGGCTCCCAGGAAAACGTTGTTTGACTTCTTGAACCCAACGTACAAGCCGTCCTTCCGTAAAGATCGTTGATGGATTCCTTTCTGTGGTATCTTGTTTCCCTTTCATGCCATCTTAAAGCTAGAGTACCATTTTATTTCCTTGGTGTCAAGAGGAATTATAACAAATCCGTTATAATTCCTCTTGATATTGGGGAACTATTGTAGGAGCTTGTCGAGCGTGATTGGTAGGTCGCGGATACGGATGCCGGTTGCGTGATAGACGGCGTTGGCGATGGCTGCGGCGGTTCCCACGATTCCGACTTCGCCAATTCCTTTGGCACCCATTGGGTTGAGGTGTGTGTCGTCCTCGTGAATCCAGGCCACATCGATTGTGCCTACATCGGCGTTCGTGGCGATGTGGTACGAGGCGAAGTCGTGGGTTACGTAGTCGCCGAAGCGCGAGTCTAGGACACTTTCTTCGTGCAATGCCATCGACAGGCCCATTGTCATTCCACCGAGGAGTTGCGAACGGGCTGTTTTTGCGTTGATGACGCGACCGACGGCGAAGACACCGAGTAGCTGCGGGACGCGGACCTCGCCTGTGTCGCTGTTGACATGGACCTCCGCAAACTGTACCCCGTAAGCGTGCATTGAGAACCTTTGTGCTTCGGGATTATCCCCTGCTTCGCCTGTCACTTCAAGTCCCTCTGCGGGAATGATTCCGTTGTACGCGTCGTGTAGACGCGTGCGCAGCTTGTGAGCGGCGTCGAAGATGGCGGAGCCCCAGGAGGCTGTTCCCATCGAGCCTCCTGCGATGCGTGCGCGTGGTAGTTTGGTGTCGCCGATTTCGAGATGCACACATTCCAGTGGAACCTCTAACGCATCCGCTGCGATCTGTGTTAGTGCTGTCCATGCTCCTGTACCGATGTCCGCGGCACCGATGAGCACGTTGTAGTGTCCCTCGCTATTCATGCGCACGAGGGCGGTGGATGCGCTGCGACGTGCTGGATACGTCGAGGCGGCGACGCCAGTGCCAATGCGCCATCGGCCTTGGGAGCGTATTCCAGGCCGTGGGTCGCGCTGCTGCCAGCCGAAGCGCTGCGCACCTTCCTGTAGGCACGAGACAAGACCGCGGCTACTGAAGGGATGGCCGCTTTCGGGGTCGATCTCGGGTTCGTTACGGATGCGAAACACGATGGGATCGAGTCCGCACGCAATCGCCATCTCGTCCATCGCTGACTCAAGTGCGAACATACCTGGACACTCGCCGGGGGCACGCATGATCGTTGGTAGTGGCACATCGAGCCGCGCCAGTCGATGTGTAGTCTGGCGGTTGGGCGCTGCATACATCATGCGTGTCGCTACAGCCGTCTGCTCGGCGAACTCGCGGATGGTCGAGGTCTGCTCGATGACATCATGCGCGATTGCTGTGAGCTGACCTGTGGTGTCGGCAGCGAGACGAATGCGTTGGATCGTCGGCGTGCGATAGCCGACTACCGCGAACATCTGCTGGCGGGTGAGAGCCAATTTGACTGGTCGCCTCGTAACCATTGCGGCCATCACCGTGAGAATCACGTGGGGGTGGGTGAAGGCTTTGGAACCAAAGGCTCCGCCGACATAGGGCGAGATGACGCGGACGCACTCAGGTGGGAGTCCAAATACCTGGGCGACTTCGTCGTGGATGCGGTATACACCCTGGTTCGCATCGTACAGAGTGAGGTTCTCACCGCTCCACACTGCGATTGTCGCATGCGGTTCAAGCGGATTGTTGTGGTAGGTCGGCGTTGTATAGGTAGAATCAATCGAGACGGCAGCGAGTGCGAGTGCAGCCTCGACGTCGCCACTGAGCGTGTCGGTCTTGAAGTTGGGATTGACCTTATCTGGCTTGTAGAGGTCTGCACGGTCTGCATGCAACTCGACGTCATGTGGCTGCTCTTCATAACAGACCTTGACGAGACCGGCGGCTTGACGTGCGATTTCCAATGTCGCGGCGACGACGACGGCAACGAACTGACCATAGTATGCGATAGCATCGGATTGGAACACGGCCAAATCAGCATTATTCAGCGAGGCAAGATGCGGTGCATTTTCGTGCGAGAGTACGGTTACGACTCCAGGAAGTACACGTGCGGCGTTCGCGTCGATAGACACGATGCGGCCCTTCGCAATCGTGCTCTGCACTGGGAATGCGTATGTTACGCCTTCGAACGGGTGCTCATAGGCGTATGTGGCGGCGCCAGTGACTTTCTTTGGACCATCGATGCGGTCCAATGGTGCGCCGATAGCGCGTATGGTGAGGGTCATTAGGAGTTCTCCTCTCTCGTAAGGTCGAGCAGCGTGCGAACGAGGACGTTGCGTGCAAGCAGGACCTTGAAGGCGTTGCCAGGAAGTGTCTGTGCAGCGGCGAGTTCGGCATCGGCAGCACGGCGGAACGTCTCCTCGGTTGCTGGTGCGCCACGTAACGTGTGTTCGGCCTGAAGTGCTCGCCAAGGGACGGGCGCGACACCACCAAAAGCGATGCGTGCGTCACGTACGATGCCATTGGTAACATCGAGTGCTGCAGCAACTGAGACGAGCGCGAAGGCGTATGACGCGCGGTCGCGGACCTTGCGGTAGTGCGAGTGTGTGGCGAACGAAAGTGGTGGTAGGTCGATGGTCGTGATCAATTCGCCGTGTTCCAGCACGGTGTCGCGTTGCGGTTCATCGGCGGGTAGACGGTGGAAGTTGACGAGGGGGATCGTCCGTTCACCGTTTGGCCCGAACACACGGACGATGGCATCGAGTGCGACCATCGCAACGGCCATGTCTGATGGATGCGTTGCGATACACGCTTCCGATGCACCGAGAATAGCCAGGTTGCGGTGATAGCCTTCGCGTGCGGGACAGCCGCTACCCATTTCGCGTTTGTTGCACGGCTTGGAGACATCCTGGAAGTAGACACAGCGGGTACGTTGCACTAGGTTCCCGCCAGTTGTAGCAAGGTTGCGTAGTTGGCCCGAAGCGCCAGAGAGCAATGCTTGTGTGAGCAAAGGATAGCGTGTGCGAATCGTGCGATCAGCAGCGAGGTCGCTATTACGCACAGTGGCACCAATTCGGACGCCCCCATCAGGAAGTAGCTCAATACGGTTGTAGGGAAGGCGTGCAATATCGACGAGCAGATCCGGTTGTGCGACTCCTAACTTCATGAGGTCAACGAGATTCGTCCCGCCGCCGAGAAAAGCGGCAGTCGGGGTTTGAGCGAGCATTGCGACTGCGCTGGATGCGTCGCTTACATGTTCGTAGCGAAAAGGATTCATCGCATTGCCTCCATATTCCGATCACCAACGAAGCTATCGCTTCTACGCTGCGCGTCAGGTGATCGGGTCGGTAGTGTCTCCATAATTGCTGGGACGATGTTGGCATACGCTGCGCATCGGCAGAGATTGCCGCTCATGCGTTCGCGGATCTCGTCATCGTTGAGAGTGATATGATCGGCGTTGAGATCGGTGCTCACTGCACTGGGCCAACCAGCCTCGACCTCGCGCAGCATGCCAACCGCCGAGCAGATTTGCCCAGGTGTACAGTAGCCGCATTGGAATGCGTCGTGTGTTATGAATGATTGCTGGAGTGGGTGCAGGGTTTCACCATCTGCGAGTCCCTCGATGGTGACGATCTGGGTGTTCTGGTGCGCGACGGCGAGCGCTAGGCAACTATTGACACGCCGTCCATCAAGTAAGATGGTACAGGCGCCACACTGCCCGTGGTCGCAGCCCTTCTTGGGGCCAGTCAGTCCGAGACGTTCGCGCAATGCATCTAAGAGTGTCGTCCGGGTATCGACGGAAAGCTGATGGACTGTACCATTCACCCAAAGGGTGATTTCAAGGTCCATTGTTTGTGTATCTCCTTTGTACTCGTTTGTACGTGTTACGTTGTCTCTGGATTGCTGGCACTGACAGATACTTCGCTTTGTCCAAAAGCAGAAGTAGGATGAGATGCAGTTTCTTGTTGTGCTTCGCGTTCTTTAAGGCGAGCAATCTTTTGCTGCAATGCAGCCATGTACTGCTCCAGTTCCTGCATGTGCTGTTCAAGGGCGTGCTGGTGTTGTTCAAGCATGAGACGGCGTTCAGTGAGGGTGGCGTTACCCAGGCGGCGCAGTTGCGCAAAGCGTACCATTTGTGCGCGAGGCATGCCGGTATCTCGTAGGCGGATGAGTAAGTTGATCCAGTCGAGGGCTTGCTGTGTATAGCGACGATGGCCGCTCTGAGTCCTTCCGACTGGCTCAAGCAGCCCGATGCGTTCATAGTAACGCAAGGTATCGATACTCAGCCCCGTCTGTTGAGCAACCTGTTGAATAGTCAGTTCTGTTTCCATGCTACAAGTATAGAACCTGGAGTGGACTCTAGGTCAAGAGGTGTGGGAGTGATAGGAGTATTGCAATGTGGTAGGGGCCCCATTCATGGCGACCGCTCGTGGGAATGGTCACTGTCGCCAACCACTGCGCACCCGACGACGGGCGCCATGAATGTGGCCCCTACGACGCTCTGTTCCTACCTGTCAAATGAAGTTTGAAGGTGCATTACGACATTTTTATCTAGTGCGGCGACGGCGACCCAGCAAGAAGAGCGCGACAAGCACACCAACGCCCATACCCATCAGCAGGGTGCGTTGCCGTTGCTGGGCGCTGATGTCGCGTGTTGGTGCGTTTGTGTTGTAGACGCCACCTGCGAGATAGGCTTCGTCGAGCAGTTGGATAGGGTGCATGACTTGTATGGGGAGGCCGCGTTGACGGATGCCCATAGCGATTTGCATGGTGCAGCCGGGGTTGCCGGTGGCGATGATGGTGGCGTTGGTGGCAGCGATGTTGTTGATTTTGCGTTCGAGTAGTTGTGCGCCCATCTCTTGATTGGTGATGTTGTAGATACCTGCACTGCCACAGCACCAGTCGGCCTCTTTGAGATCAACCATGCTGAGACCGGGGATAGTTTTGAGCAGTTGACGCGGTTGTTGTCGAATCTTCTGGCCGTGGGCGAGATGGCAGGCATCGTGATAGGCGACGGTGTACGCGACGGCACCCATGTTTTTGTTGAGTTCAATGCTAGCTAGGAACTCGCTAACATCCTTGACTTTCTTGCTGAATGCTTCGGCGCGAGCGGTGTAGGTGGAATCGTCGCGCAAGAGGTGATAGTATTCTTTGAGGGTTGAGCCACAACCTGCCGAGTTGATGATGATGGCGTCACAGTTGTAGCGCTCGAATACGTCGATGTTGTAGCGGGCGAGTATACGGCCGTGTTCGGCCTCGCCACCGTGTACGTGTAATGCGCCGCAGCAGCTTTGTTGTACAGGGGTGATAACTTCGCAGCCGTTGGCGGCTAACACGCGTATGGTGGCTTCGTTGACGTTGCGGAAGACTTGGTCCATCATGCAGCCACTGATAAAGCCGACACGATAGCGGCGCTTGCCGATGGCGGGTGTGATTTCTGGTAGTGGTTGTGGCACGATAGGACCTGTCGCTATGTCCATTAATGCCTCTGGCACTTTTAGTTTCCCCTGTAGAGGTGTGGGTAGGTTGTTGATGGCATCAAACAGTCCGGTAGTATGCACAAGGGCCTGTAGACCACTGCGCTGGTAGAGTTTGAGGCCAGCGAAGACCATGGTGAGCACGAGGCGCGAGGGGAGCATGATGTCGAAGAAAAAGCGACGAATGATCTTGGCTACGAACGAGTTGAGTGCTGGTGTCTCAGTTGGACTGATCAGTGTCTCGTATTCGTCTGAACCATGTGTATTGGCTCCTTCCTGGAGGGCAACGTTGGGGGCGTCAAGCTGTATTTGTTCGCGTGCGGCTTCGATGAGCTTGCCGAACTGTACACCGGATGGGCAGGCGGTTTCGCAGGCACGGCAACCGAGGCAGCAGTTCATGTGTTCGATGAAATCGTTGGTGATGGCGAGGCGCCCTTCGGCGACGGCTTGCATCTGGTAGATTCGTCCGCGTGGGGAGTCCATTTCTACGCCTAAGACTGCGTAGGTTGGGCAGGTGGGTAGGCAGAACCCACAATGGATGCATTGGCGCATGAGGTCGTATGTGTGTGTGTGACGACGCAATGGCCCGATGCTAGGCGGGGTAATTTGTATTGATGTGGATTGCATTGTCGTGCCTCTCTTGATGTCGATGATGGGGGCACAATGAATTGCGCCCGTACAGTGCCGATGATGTATGTGAGCTAGGGGCGCAATGAATTGTGCCCGTACAGTGCCGATGATGTATGTGAACTAGGGGCGCAATGAATTGCGCCCGTACAGTGTTTGGTTATGTTCTGGTTGCTAATGGTTGTGCTGCCACAACCGTGACTTCTTGTCGGTTGTGAAAGAGTTGGCGTGCTTGGACAATGGCGTAGGTTTTTTGTAGGATGCGCATGCCTTCTCTAAGTGTCGCTAATGGGTTAATTGTACGGGTTGCGTGTGGTAGCTTGAAGGCGCTGAGAATGAAGCCGTCACGGTGTAGGCAGGGCGCAGCTTCGACGAGTAAACGGGCAGCGTCGCGTGCGTCCATGCGCATGTCGTTGACGATGGCATCAAATTTGCTGCGCCTTTTGAGTGCTTCCTCAAGGTAGCGTTCGGCGTATACACGGTGGTGTTCCATACGTGGGTGCTTTTCGAGACGCGGGTCCATGCGTGCTGGGTCTACTGCTACAACTTGCAAGCCTGCTTCTAGGAGGAGACGGGTCCAGCCGCCGGGGGCCGCTCCCAAGTCGAGCACTCGCCCATGCTCTGGTAAGATCAGGCCAAAGCTCTCTAAGGCTTCTAGCAGCTTGAACTCGGCGCGGCTAATCTGTTCGGGTGTTTGTGCGAAATGACGTGCGCCGCCGGGCCATGCGCTCAGATTTTCTTCTGCTGTAGAAATGCCGATATAGGCTTTATCCATCGTGCAGAGAATAGAGACGATGACCTGCGGTTTTTTGATATCTTCTACAACTCCCGTTTCTTCGGCGAATGCCTCCGCAAGCAATTGGTTGATTTTCCCGCTACTGTAGGGGCGCTCGCCCTGGCTTTTGTCTGTTTGCACGAGGCGGGATTGAACAGCAAAATGGATGCCGCGCTCTAGTTGTAAGAAGGTCGGTAGTGCGGCGATAGCGGTAGCAATTTTGCCGATGTCTTGCTCGTCATTTGCAAGGTCTACAATGGTTTGTGCTGGCGCGAGGTGACGTACAAAAATAGGGTGTTCTTTCTCCGCTCTACGTAGCACTGCCATTGCATCAGGCGTGTCACAGAGCACAATCCCAGGCGCGACCTCTTCACGTATGGTGACTTGTTTTTCAAATTGTTTTAGTTCTGCGACCGCTGCCTGCGCGAATTCAGGGTGTGCGGTGACAATCACGATATTTTCTATTGTAGTGTCCTTTGTTTTTATAGTGAAGAGATTGGGCGAGGCAAGCCTCCCCTCCCCACCTCTCATCCACCCCCGCCCCTACGAATACGAACGGCCTCTCGGTGCTCACAAGCCGCCAAGGAAACGTCCTTTGACGAAGGTTTGTTGTGGGTCAAATTGTTGTTTGAGGCGTTGCATCATGCGAAAATCGGTGCTTGGCTCTCCCCACACGGAAATACGGCGCTTGAGATCAACAGGACAACATTCTACTACCATACTACCACGTACTTCTTGTGCGTGCCTACGAAGTGCAGCGATTGCTTGTATGAGACGTGGCGTAGCATCGCCAGGACGTAGTTCGATATAGAGTATGCCGTTTCCCGCGTGGGCCACAACGGCGGATTCGAGGTTATGTTGCTGGCATATACGCTCAAGCTGTTGCAGATAGGGGGCGATATGTGAGACAAGCAGGGCAACTTTGCAGGTGACAGTCCCTTGTGTATGTTCCCGAATGACGTTCCAGAAACGGTCTTGCGCTTCACCCTCCACGTCATCGCTTATGATGGCGTTGTGCGTGCGTGCGATCTGGCGTGTCTCGTCGATTTGCCGTGTAATGGCTGTAGGACTGCCTTCGTAGTTGACGGCTAACGTATAGCCGTTGGTGGGGAGCGTCAAGCCGAAGAAGTCGCTCATATCGCTGGCGGCTCCGGCGTCGATTAGCTCTAAAGCGCTGGGTGTTAATAGTGAGCCTGTCACAGCGATCACTGTTTGTATAGCGTCAACGGCGTTGCTATAGGTGAGTAAAAGGGTGCGCTCCGCGACAAGCAGGGGATGTAGCTTGAAGTTGGCTTCGACGATGACACCCATCGTCCCGAATGAGCCAATGTAGAGCTTGTTGAGGTCATAGCCCGCAACATTTTTTACGACACTTCCGCCGCTACGTGCAATCTCGCCGTTGGCTTGGACGACGCGCAGGCCGATGACAAGGTCACGAGCGGTACCGTAGCGTAAGCGTTTGGGACCACTAGCATTTGCCGCGAGTAGTCCGCCAAGTGTAGCTTGCTCGGCGTTAGGTGGGTCGAGTGCGAGCCTCTGCCCCTTCGTCATGAGTTGTGCCTGTAGTGTTGCGAGGGTGATGCCTGCTTCCACATGACAGGTGAGGTCAGGCGCTTCGTATTCTAGTAAGCGTGTCAGCTTGTTTGTTTCAAGTAGTATATCTATCTGTTCTGGTAGAGCGCCAATGTGCATGTAGGACCCGTTGCCACGTGCTAGCACGGTGAGGCCATATTGATGGGCCAAGGAGATGGTTTGTGCTACTTCGTCTATCGTGGTGGGGGTAACAACGAGGCGTGATAAAACTCCGTCAACGGTATAGTCGCGCAGTGTATCGGGATTGTTGGTGACAAAAATAGCTGGTATGTGTTTGTATAGTACTACTATGAATTCGCCTATTTCGGGCATTATGCACCCTCCAAAATAAAGGGTGTCGTAGGGGCCAGATTTATCGCGCCCACGCCCGATTTATCGGACGAGTTTCGTCAATAGTTCTTTCAAAGAATATCTCGTCCGATAAATCGGGCGTGGGCGCGATAAATCTGGCCCCTACGACATCATATGATTAATTTATTAACAAATCATTATTTGTCATCTCTATAACGATTTTACGTCGGCACAACGACCTGGAATTGGGAAGAGCTTGCCGGGATTGAACAATTGTTGTGGATTCCAAGCTTCGCGCACTTGTTGCATGATGCGCAGGTCAACCTCGCTAAAGATGAGGGCCATCTCTTCCTGTTTTTCGACACCGATGCCATGTTCGCCGGAGATGGTGCCGCCAACCTCGGCACAGACTTGCAGAATTTCACGTCCAGCTTGGCGCACGCGCCTAACTTCGCCTGGAATCTGTGAGTCGAAGAGGATGAGCGGGTGCAGGTTGCCATCGCCAGCGTGGAAGACGTTGCCAACTTTGAGGCCGTACGAGTCACAAATCTCGCTAATGCGGCGTAAGACGTATGGCAGTTTCGTGCGTGGGACAACGCCATCTTGCACGTAGAATTCAGGGCTGATACGTCCTACTGCACCAAAGGCGTTTTTGCGTCCGGCCCAGAAGAGTTGGCGCTCAGTTTCGTTGGCGGCGATGCGGATGGAACGGGCAGAGTGCTTCTGGCAGATCTGTTCAATCTGCTCCACCTGCTCGACGACTGCCTCGCGCATGCCTTCGACTTCCATGAGCAGTACGGCGGCAGCATCAAGCGGATAGCCTGCGTGTGTGTCAGCTTCTACTGCTTGGAGGATCATCTGGTCCATCATCTCGATAGCGGCAGGAATGACGCCACTGGCGATGATCTCGGAGACGGTATTTGAGGCATCATCCATCGTGTTAAATACAGCCACCATTGTCTTGACTGCCTCGGAGAGATGGACGATGCGCGTGATGATCTTTGTCACGATACACAATGTGCCTTCGGAGCCGACCAAAAGGCCCGTCAGATCGTAGCCGGGAGTGTCCTGGGTCCAGCCGCCAACCTCCATAATCTCGCCGTCGGGCGTGACAATTTCCAGGCCGAGCACGTGGTTGGTAGTGACGCCATAGATGAGCGTGTGTGGGCCACCAGCATTTTCGCCCACATTGCCACCAATGGTGCATGAGCGCTGGCTACTAGGGTCTGGCACATAGTAGAACCCTTTGGGATTGAGAGCCAGGCTCAGATGTAGATTCACCAGCCCCGGTTGAACAACGGCGCGTAGATTCTCGTAATCAACCTCAAGGATACGATTCATGCGTGAGAAGACAATGACGATGCCACCATAGATGGGGATGGCGCCGCCGCTCAAGCCTGTACCGGCGCCGCGTGGCACAACGGGGACTTTGTAGCGAGCAGCCAGTTTGACGATGGCTGCGATCTCATGTGTATTGGAAGGCAGAACCACCACATCAGGGCGCCCACGGTCAATGGAGGCATCATATTCGTACAGCGTCATATCGTAGGAAGAGTGCAAGACATAGCGTACACCCAGTATCTTGCCGAGTTCACGCACAACCTCTGCTTTCTTGGCTGCCGAGAGACGTTCATAGAGGGGAGTGATTATTGAAACTGGCGGTAGTTCTGTGATGCTCATCAATTGTCTCCTCCCAGGAGCGGTGCCTTGTTGCCGAAGGCGATAGTTATCAACAGTGATTATCTTATATGGTAATGATACCATGCAAATGGTGTGATGTGAAGGATGTATAGACATTATCTTTATTTCAACCGCTTAGGCAGGAATTGTGCGTGTGCTATTGCGAGATCGTTGTAGACGGCTTCAGCTTTGCTGTAGGAGAGCACGAGTGGATTGCAGGCTAAGGCTTTGATGGCGTCGCGGCGTGTTCCCCAAAGGGCGGCTTGTGCGGTTGCACCTTGATATTCGGCGAGCAGACAGAGCAGACCACGTTGATCGATGCTGATGCCTCCATCTCCTTGGGCGAGGGGCAGAGCGCCACGAGCGTCAACGCGACAGGGTAGCTCAACAACGCGATCATTGGCGAGAAAGTTGATGGAGCCGTTGTTGGGCACGTTCAGTATCCATTCTTCACCGGTGTCATTGAGGATTGAACGTAAGATATCGAGGGCGAAGTGAGCGAAGCCGCCATTGCCACGCATTTTTGTCAGATTGGGCACATCTTTCAGAGCCTCTTCACGATAGTGGGCTAGTATATCTGGTAGTATTGCCAGAATGTCTTCGGCGCGTGAGGTCGGCTTCTGCTGCAAGAACGCTAAGACGCTCTCAGGGAAGTAATAGTAGTGCATATAGTGTGAGGGAATGGCTTTATATTGTGCGATGAGTGTAGCGAGCATGATCTGCTCGTAGTTTTCTGCGGTCATTTCTTGCTGTGCATATTGCTCTGCCCATGTGATGATAGCTGATAACACATTGATGCCATCGCGCCAGACGGCTGTTGTCCAGTTGCCGTGATTGAGACCGACAGTACGGGAGTAGAGGCGTTTTCCGGGGACCGCGTCAACACCCGCCTGTTGTGCGAAGTGTTGCACTTCATGGAGGGGACTATCACACATACCAATGACTCGTATGCCACTACAATGGGCAACGGCTTCTGTGATAATGTTGCTAGGGTCGGTGTAGTTGAGGAGAAATGCTTTAGGAGCTATCTTCTCCATTTCGAGTGCGATGTTTGCTATGATTGGCACTGTACGTAGTACATAAAAAAAGCCACCAGCACCGACAGTTTCTTGACCGATCAGACCATGACGGAGGGGAATTTTTTCATCCAGAAGGCGTGCTTGCATTCCACCGATGCGAAATGTGGTCAAGACAACATCTGCACCTAGTAGAGCTGTTTTCTGGTTGGTGGTTTTCTCAAGCGTGATGTCGGCTGCGACGTGTTGAAATAATTTAGTGCCAATTGTGTAGATGAGGTTTAGCCTGTCTTTATTGATGTCCATCAAGGTGATGTGGCAGCCACGAAAGGCTTCGGCTTGGTGTGCAAGGCTACTCATTAAGTCTGCACAATAGGAGCTACCTCCACCAATAATTGTAACCTTGGCTCGACGAGGGCGCTTTGCTATTTGCTCTGACATTGTTGGCGTCTCTGGCATAATGTGTATGCTTTCGTTTGTAATGCTGGAGTAGGAGCGCCTCTTACGGTCCTCTGCTGTACATAAGAGTACTCTTTAGAGAGTATCATGCATATATTAGGTAAACGTCAAGTGAGATAGATGAGTGTCAGGACTATAGCCCTAAGATGCTGGTCAATTCGGGAGGATACCTTGGATAGCTCAATTAACGGCTCTGCGTCTCAGAGGGGGCGTGCTGTACGTACATGTGTGTTTACTGTTGCCGCTACTGCAAAGATACCCATGCCAACTGCACAAATGAGAATGGTCACGACCACGCCGACACGTTGAATCAGGATACCAGTGAGTGCTAATCCTAGTGGCTGACCGCCAAACGCGATGAGACGAAACATACTATTCACGCGCCCTTGCAACTCATCGGGAATGAGCGCCATGCGATAGCTTAGCTGCACAACATTATAAATGGGACCTACGAGAAAGCTAATAGCCAGAAGAAGACCCACTACTATGATGTTGGGGGCAATAGCAAAGAATGGCACTGTGATAGCAGATATCCATGTTGTGCCAATGATTACCTGCGCAAAGCTGAACCTTCTCTGAATAAATGTTGCAACGAGTGCGCCTACAATAGCACCGACGCCTCCAATCGCAAAGATGAGGCCAATGATGAAGGGTGATGCGTGCTGCTTCTGAGCCAGGACAATCACGATCAACGTAAAACCTGCGAAAATGAGATTGTATCCTCCTGTTAGTATTGCTATGAAGCGAATGAGTCGCTGTTGCCACAACCACGCTAGCCCTTCTCGTATCTCAATCCAGAGTGCCCGTTGGGCAACGATCCTCTCTTTCTGAAATTGTGCCTTGATAAAGAACAGCGAGAAGACAGAAGCTGCATAAGAAATTGCATCTGTTAGAAATGGCAAGAATGATGCTACTACATAGAGTGCGCCTCCTAGTGAAGGACCCACAAGCGTGGTGACACCATCAGTGGCTTGGTTTTGAGCGTTAGCAGCAGGCAGTTGCTCTTTGGCTACGACACGAGGGAGACAGGCTACCTCGGCGATATTGAAGAAGACGAAGAGCGTTCCTTCAATGGCGGAAACGATATAGAGTTGTAATACTGTCAGCTGCCCAAAAGCTAGCGCAATGGGAATACTTGCCATGCTGAGCGCACGGCCTGTGTCGCAGAGAATCATCGTTCGTTTGCGATCCCAACGGTCAATGAGAGCGCCTGCGGGAAGGCTGAAGAGCAGGTATGGTAAAGCGCGGAGTGCGCCTACAAAACCGGCCTGGGCAGGGGAATGTGTCACCGCTAGTATCAGCAGTGGAAAAGCAAGTTGCGATACTTGGGTTCCTGTAGAAGAAACTGTCTGACCACTCCACAGGAGCATATAGTCTAAATTGCGCCAGAGCGGGAGAAGAGGGCGGCGTGATTGTCCATCGTTCATACTTTGTCTCCATCCGTCAGTGAAGACTCCGTTGATGAAGAGGATTGTTCCCCTTGCAAATACTGCGGAGCCAGAAACAGAGTAGTAAACAGACTGTAGACTTGCCCATGTGGATCGGGCTTTTCAGCGATAAATTCGTCGATAAGATCGGTAAACCGTTTCCTATATACCTCCATACGTTCTGCTGAAAGACGCACACGTGGGAAAGAAGAGCTATAAACGGCATTTTCTCCTTTTTCAGACAGCGTTTCTGAAATCTCATCACGCAGTTTGGTGACAAAATCGCATGTTGTGGACCTCTCACCTCTGACATCAGGTGGAAACTCGAAGTCGAAGATACGAGCAGTGCGGGTATAGTAATTCGCAATGATGCCTCGTATGATGCGGCGGGCGATAACTTGGGCTAGCCCTGCTTCCTCAAGTACGTGCAGATGATGACCAATAGCGCCGGGAGTGCCACCAAGTTGGTCGGCGATCTGCTTAGCGGTAGCAGGCCGATTCTGGATAATACCCAGGATACGAGACCGAATAGGCTCACTGACAGCTTTGAATTGCTGCATCGTATTGATGACTAAGCGAAGGGGTAGCTCCGGCATGGGCACTGGAACATCCTCTGGCAAAACTACCAGATCATTCTTCCGTTGTAATTCGTTCACTGACACCGTCTCCTAATAAGCTTATGTATTGGATAATACGGACAATCTAGCATAGGCTGATTTTCATGTACGTACTATAATTATAGTACGTAGAGCAAGGTTTGTCCAATGGAAGCCGAATTGTAATGCTAATATGCTACAACTTATAACGTAACAGTAAATGGCTCCCGGCTAGCTTGACACTCATCAATGTGGCCCATGGAGCTTCTTTAGGCAAAAATGCGTGGCTTTCTACGAGTGAGAGGCGATACCTGTCTGTTGCTCGTCCGGCGATTTGTGGGGAGAAGGTCAGAAAGAGTTCGTTTATAAGGTGTTCTGCTAGGAACGATGCAAGGAGTGTTGGGCCTCCTTCGTAGAGGACAGTACGCACACCATAGTCGTTTGCAAGAAGGGCGAGCACGCTCTGAGGCGAAATATTGTTGTTGCTCTCATCTTCGGAGGATGCAGGAGGCTCCACAACACGTATTTCTATTGAGGATGGTACATGTTGTAGTAGTAGAAGGTTACGTCCCTTCGTTGTTGTCATTATGATAGCGCGTAATCCTGGTACAGAAAATGAGCGGTCGCGCAGGTCTATTTTGCCATTGGTGGTCATGACGACACTGATGGGCAATGGTTCCGTTTTACCGAGTTGCGCTCGCAATTTCTCGTATTCTGAAGCAAGTGCAGGATAAATATAGGCTGGAGTACGAGGGTGGTTGGCATCGGCGATCAACGAACTAGAGCCAAAGATCACGGCGTCAGCGTGGGCACGTAAAAGCCCCATCACCATCTTGTCCTGCTCTTTATCTCCGCTAATTAATCCGCCGCCCAACTGATCGGGTGCGTTATAGGAGACAATACCGTCTATGGTCTCTACAAAATTGGCGTAGACATAGGGATGGTTGTCTTGGCCTTTTGGTATGTGTAAGCCGCCACCATAGAGCGTCGCCAACAGTGGGGGCAGGGTATTAGGCGCAACAGCCTCACGTTCAAATAAGGTGATAATTGGGTCCATGATATAGGTGTTCTCTTTTCTTTTTTTAATGAATGTACCGTCTGCTAGCTCGTCGCCTTTTTGACGGCTTCGCACAACTCTTTGCCTGTATCTGGCCCTAGCTCATCAGCTCATGTAATTGGTCTACACTCATCCACTTTAGCCTCTTAGTAGGGGCTACGTATCCATACTCAGGGAGCGGGCGCGATAATGGACTTTGATAAATTAATCCAGGGATGCTAAGCACAATGCTCTCCAGATTAATTTATCAAAGTCCATGTCTGGCCCCTACGACGGGCATAACGGTTTTTTTATTGTGCAACGGGTGTGCTGGTCAGTGCATGTAGACGTGCTGCTGCGACATCACGTGTGATCTTCCCTGCTAGCAATTCATCGAGCACCTCTTCGATGGTTGTGGATGTTGGTGTTGTAGGTGTTACAGGTGTCGTGGGTGGTGGCGTGACAACTGGTTGTGGTACGCGTTGGGCGAAACCACTGAACAGTTTCTCGCGTGTGGACACTGTTAGGTAGATACCCACCAGTATGACGCCTACGATGAAACCTGCTAGGCCAATATGTACCGTTTGCTGCCAGTTTGTAAACGGTGAGCCAAAGACTGCTGTGAGCCAGCTATAGAGTGCGGTAGCACCTCCAATGGCGAAAGCGAGCAGCCCACCGCCAAGTAGGGCTAATACAAAGCCGCGCCTTGAGCCAGCAGCGACGGCTGGGTCGCTGTTATTACGACGATAGAGGTAGAAATCGAGCGGAATATAGCCGAGGCCAGCCACAAGGAAACCGATTGCCGTCACCCATGCCTGCGTGTCAGGGGCATTTGGAATCGGAGTGATCTGTTGAAGCAGATTGTACAGCAAGTAGCCACTTCCATACCAGAAGGCAATGGCAGAGAGGATACCTGCAATGGCACTTTCTACGGGTAGCACGACGTTCTGTTCAATCAATTTCTGCTGCGCACCTGCACGTACTAAGAGATGATAGACGATCATCACCACTATACCCAATGTTAGCGGCGAAAAGAAGTCATGAGCCGCTCCTGGCCCGGTGATATCTTTTAGGGATGCAGGTGCATGGAAGAGTGGTAGGATAGCGAGGCCGATGGCAAGCTGTATGCCATAGAGCACAAAACCAACTCCATAGGCAAAACCGAGGAAGTGCATGATAAAGCGTAGTGGGAGTGAGGTATCGCGCCTGAGCAACCAGCTGTACCATGCCCAAAAGCCTGTAAACCAGAGCAGGGTCAGAATCAGAGCGAGCGGATTATATGTTGGACATCCGCCGGAACTCCCACATGACTCTTGAGCACCACGATCCGCAAACACAACGACATCAACAATTGATCTGAACGCACTTTGCCATGCAAAGGTCAGGAAAATCAACAATAGCAATTGAATGCCATAGAAGTGGAGACGATGGAAGAGCGATACTGCTTCTGTATCAAATGGCGAGCGCCGACGTTCGAGTTCGAGCAAGGCAAACATGAAGAGTAGTGGAATACCAATTGCCGCAGAACTAATCACGCCTGAATATCCCTGTCCGAGAGGGGCTATCACGCCAAAACCGAGCACGGGAACACCAATGGCGATGACAATGGCTTCTGTAATATTCAGAAAAAACGAGCGGATAGGGCTATTGATGGCTGTTGCGTCATTCTGTATATCGCGCCGAATGCGCCAGTAGTGCAAGCCACCGATCACGCCAGCAACGAACCATGAGATGATAAAAAAGACCACAGATTGCACAATGTCCGCTCCACTTGGAGCAGATGTGTAGGTGCCTCTTAATGGCGTGAGCGCCAACAGTGTTTGTAAGAGTCGTCCAAGGCCAAACATTGCAAAGCCGAGCAGCGCAACCGAGACTGCATAGAGGTAAAAGCGATAGAGATTATGTGCCATACCGCCTCCTAAAAATGATATATGAGTCTAACGAAATCAGGAGAAAACTGATTTGCATCCTATTATACGCCGCTTGCGGCCAATGGGCGTGGTGCATTTGACCTATATATCGTTTTTTGACAAGGGTATTATTTTGAGAGATTTCTCATATCGGTGACGCGGCGTAATTTTCCGCCCTCGCTTCTGGGAATGCTCCCTGGTGCTACTAAGCTCACTTGAATGGTCAGTCCTATCGTGTCTTTGATCAGATACTCGATCTTATGGTGTAGTGTGCGCGTCTGCTGATTGGCTTCAATTGCCTCGTCGGAGAGCACTTCTTGGGCCACAGTGCGGAAGATATCTTCTGTGACTTCTACTTTGACCGCAACTTCATCCATCGTGCCTTCGCGTTTGACGACTATTTGATAGTGCGGGACGATCTCTGGAATGCCTTTGAAGATTTCTTCTAGCTGGGTGGGATAGAGATTGACACCGCGTATGATCAGCATATCGTCTGAACGGCCTCTGATGGGTCCCATACGTACGTGGGTGCGTCCACAGGTGCAGATTTCGTGGTTGAGGTAGGTGATATCGCCTGTCCAGTAGCGCAGCATCGGCATTGCTTCTCTAGTTAGGTGGGTGAAGACGAGTACGCCCTCTTTGCCATCGGGTAGAGGTTCGCCATTGTCTGGATTCACCACCTCTGGATAGAAATGATCTTCCCAAATATGGCTGCCTGCACGAGCCTCGATACATTCCTGTGAAACTCCTGGACCAATAATCTCGCTCAAGCCGTAAATATTAGTGGCGGTGATGCCAAGGCTGGCCTCGACATTGGTGCGAATAACCTCTGTCCAAGGTTCTGCACCAAGCAGACCATATTTCAGGCTGATCTCTTGTGGAGTAATACCGCGTGCTTTGAACTCATCACCTAGTGTCTGTGCATAGGAGGGCGTGCAACAAATGACCTCTGGTTTGAAGTCGAGAATGAGCGTAATTTGTCGTTGTGTGGCTCCGCCGGAGACTGGTACAACGGTCATACCGAGCCGCTCACCGCCATAGTGAATGCCCAGGCCACCAGTGAACAGTCCATAACCATAGGCATTGTGTAAAAGCATGCCGGGCTTTCCACCAGCCGCTGCTAGTGAGCGTGCGTTCACCTCTGCGAACGTATCTATGTCATTAGGTGTGTAACAGACGACGGTAGGTTTGCCCGTCGTGCCACTACTGGCATGGACGCGCATCAAGTTCTCACGAGGTACTGCGAGTAGACCAAAGGGGTAATAGTCTCTGAGCGTCTGCTTTTTCATGAATGGGAGCTTGGGCAGATCCTCTACAGACTGGATATCGCCCGGTTTGATGCTCAAACGATCAAACAGCTCTCGATAGTAAGATACTTGTGTATACATATAGCCAAGCATATTGTGGAGCCGCTTATTCTGAAGTTGTCGCAGCGACTCACGGGGCATGGTTTCAATTTCGCGGTTGAACATCTTCGCCTCCTACAGCTTACTAAGAATGATTGAGATGTGAACAATGGACCCACTCGTGCCCCTACGGGCACGAACGGTCTTTCCGTTCCATAAACCCATCCTTTCGCTGAGGTTGATGTCTCTTGGACGCGCTCAAGCTGGTCCCTACGACATCTCTCTTATCGCTAAGTATATCACCTGTTCAGCGACTGTGCTCTTCCGAGCGATCCACGTAGTTGTATACCTGCCCCACTATATACAACTGTTTCACTGCGAGCAATGCTTGCTCAAAGTGTGTACGCACATCGGCTTCGCGATGTGTGATTTTCTCGAAAGGGTAAAGCGTCCTTCCGAAGCGAAAGAGGCCGTCTTGTTCGATGTGTTGTACTTTGGGCAGGTTTTTGGGTGAAGGGAAGAGCGATTTACCGATGGGATAGGGCATATGAAATGAGAAATGGACATCAGGGATAGCTGTGGTAGCAATCTCAAGGTAATAGAGGGCATAGTAGTCTCTTTCGATATGTACGAAACAGTGCGGACAGGCGTGAATAGTAGATTTATGTACTGTATAGAAGTCCCATTTGTCTTCGTAAAAGCCCTCTATCTTCTCTTCATAGTGTTCTTCACATAACTGTAGGATCATTTTGTCGGGGTCTTCGGGCCGATAAAATGAGAATTTCGCATAGGGGGTATGAAAGAGGACGTGCATCGCCTCGTTTTTGCGCTTGTACCATGTGTCTCTCTGCTCGGCATAATGCATTGCATGTTTTGTGCCATGTACCGCTTTCGAGTGGTTCTCCTTGGCCCAACGCGAGGCCCATCCTGTCCAATAGCTGAGTTCTAGTACTGCTGCGAGTTCTGGTGAACTGCGCTCTGTCCAGAGTGCGACAGTTTCCTGCCACGATGCGAGGAATTGTTGACGAGCATATTGGTTAACCTTTTTGCGTTCTAAAGCTAGCTGGACGCCAAGCCTACGATGCTCCTGCACCTGGGCCTGATACTCCTCGCGCCAGAAAGCGATTTCGTCTTGTGAAATGGCGAGGATTACACATCGATCATGCACAGGGTACTGCAAGTCGTGCCCGGCCTTTCTAAAACTGCGATAGGTCAGCACGGGCAATTTCCCCTCTTTTACCCAACGCTTGCGCTCCACTTTGGAACATTGCAGCAATTCTTCTAGTTCGGTTGGCCCCACTGCTAACTCATATGGAAAGGTAGCTAAGAGCCGCGTTCTCTCGTTCACAACCGTCTCTATGCGCAACAGAAGCTCTTCCAAAAGCTGTGCTTTCAGAATGTTCGCCTTTGGAGTGTGTCCTAAAAAGTTGCTCATTTGTGCTTTAGATAGTGCTGCTGGAATCAATTTTCTAAACATCTCTTTCTCCTAATGCACAGAGCTTGTCTATCTCTAAATAGAGCTGTATTACCTCTGTGTCTGTAGAAAGAGATGCAGTGCATAGAACAAAAAGCGGAAAAAAGTTGTATGGAAAAATAGAGATAGTCATGAGTATATTTTTGTGCTATGATATCTCTATAACTTGCTCACTTGCTTGCATGGAGGAAGCTAAGGCAGAGATGACTGATTAGGCAGTGGTTTTGGCTTTGAAAGAGGAGAGGACATAGGCAGTATTACTTGCTTCATGTTCCCCCAGCAGCACATATGTTACAACCTAAGGAATAGGTACGATAATTGCGGTACATGTGTTGTCGGCCACGAAGAAAGAAATACCACTTATTTCCTCTCTGTGCAAGCATTATTGTCGGGTAGCACTGGTGTGTATTATACATACAAAAGTGTACTTATGTCAACACTTTTGTATGTATTACAAATATTATTGTTTATGTGCATAAAATGATGGGTTTCTTTGGAGCAATATGAATCTAATACAGCTTGGCATCGTATTGCATAACAAACGAGAAGCGTTGGGTATCCCGCTTGCTGTTCTGGCAAGGAAGGCGAATATGGGGCGTAGTACGCTGTGGGCGTTGGAGCGTGGCGAAAATCCGAAAACGGGTAAGCCATCGCGTCCTTCACAAGCTATGCTTGAACGGTTAGCTACAGCGCTTTTGCTCACGCCTGAAGAACGGGCAGAAGTCATGACGCTGGCGGCCTATGAGGAGAGTAAGCAGGTAGAACAGCAGGGTGTTCCTGTTCCATCTGGCATGTCTATGATGCAGATATTGGTGGAGAATCTTCAAGCATTGACGCGATCGTCGGAGGCAATTCGAGAGGAGCTTCATGAGCTAAGACAAGTTGTGCGGAACATCCATCAGGAACAACAGCGGCGGCAGGATGAGCAAAGGAGTCAGCAACGTCCATCTCAGAAGGTTGCAGCATATGTCAAATATCGCTATCCTGTCTACTATCCTATCATTGTACAGGATTGTTTGTGGGAAGTGATTGACGAAAATGAAGCGCATGCACGCATGGCAGGGGCGCCGCTGACGGGCCACAATTTGCTAGAGGTATTCTTTTCATCTGAGTTCCGCTCAATTGTTGATGATTGGGAACAATCAGCGTCACGAGCATTGCAGTATTTTTATCTCGCCATGATGGGTCTTTTTGAAACGCTGAAGTATAGCAACCCGGTAGCCTATAGAGATCTCAACGAGCAATACCTGCAACATATTGCAAAACTCGACGCTATGCCAGATTTTACAAGGATGTATAGACCCAAAAAATGGAAGCGTAAGCATTTACAGTTTCCGGAGGGCGATTCAGAACTTCCGTTTCTGGCATGTAAACTGACGATTGCGTGCAGGTTGTCACCGTTAGTCAAACTACGCTTTCAGACGATGGTACAGCAGTTTCGTGTCGAAGATGTGCAATATATTCATGAAGCACTGATACCGGAAAATATCGAGTCGAAGGTTGCGTTGATATTGCTTTTCCTTGAAGCATTGCCTGTGCAAAAATCAGGCATTCATGACACATCACTCTTGCAGGCCGTACGGCTGTTAGCGCTTGTTAGAACAGCAGAAGAGGGAGTGATAATAGGTACACTGGAGCAACAGTGGCATCCAGAAACTGCCTATACGCGTATATTCAATGACCTCTTCAATCGCTTCTCTCGCCCTACCTCTGGCGGTCTAGATACATTAGTTTCTACACTAAGAAAGGCGGTAGACGATTTAGATGCAAAGGGCATGGTCAGAAAAGAGGCCATGATCGATATGTTGGCGCATTTTGACCACAACGCCTCGGCCGTCAAATGCTTGTCCATGGCTCCTAGCCCAGAGTCAGCAAAAATGTGGAATGAGTTACTATCATAAATTTCTCCTCCAAAACACTTGACAAATCGCAATATGTTGGGTAGATTACTTGTAGCGAGAAACATTGACAAACAGCAAATAGAATAACACTTGTCAATTGTTTCGCTCAACCCACTTTAGCAGGGAGGTGCATTTATGGCTCAGCTTTTACAGAAGACTGTACATGTTCGCTGTGATGGACATAGTGAGGAAGTGTCTCTGGCCGCTCTTCATGTGTGCAACAGTGTTACCGATGCACAGCTCAAAGCGGCGGTTGCTGCTCATTTTGATCTCCCAGCGCACTACCTCGATAGTTATATCGTCATTCGCAGTAGCCAAGCAATTATCGTCCGCCCGGAAGCTATCTATGGCTAACTGGCGCCTATCTTTCTTTGTTATCAACCCTTATCGAGGCCGAAACATATGTAAAACAAGGGGCTAGAGGGGAGAATAACAATGGCTTATCCAGGCTGGGGCGTGCTCTCACAGAATGAGCTTACAAATATTTCGACTGCTAATCGGAAGGTCGTGAGTTCGAATCTCACCAGCGGCACTCTGCCGCTGTAGCTCAGGGGAAGAGCATTCTTGTTCTATAGCTCTTTCGACTTGCACGCTCCAGACTGTATATGCATAGACAACTAGTGTTTGCCCTGTACAAGGAGCAGTTTGTGTAGGCTAGCATGTGCAAACTGTTCCTGTTGCCAATCAGACTGAATCCCACCTCTACCGGAGCGATCATCACACCGTGACTACGATGTCTCAGTAGAGCCAGCCCGATTGGCCGGTACAGGGCATGCGCTCGCCCTCTTTGTTTTTTGTGTTACCGGTAGCATTTTTATCTTCGCATATCCTCATGTATTGAACTCGTATAGCGCTTATGAAGGACGCTTTTTCAAGAAGTGCTGTACTCTAACCAGACGAGGTGAATAGCATGATGCGGAATACAGATGCAGTATGAGTTGCCATGTCGTCCCAAACAGGAAAAACCATGACAGAACGGCATACATCTAAAATTGACCTACACGCCCTCCTTGCTCAAATGGGCAAGGAGGGGCGTAGCCTGCTTGAGCGAGAAATTATCGCGCCTCTACTCCCAAATGGCAAAATTCGTACGCGCCTCAATGGGATGGTGTATGAATTGAAGCCGAGGGGCGACTTTGTTGGTTGGGGACGTTTTCGCCCACTTAATGAGCGCGAGGCTGAGCCAATCAGTGAGTTACTACCTTGGGAGCGTGGTGCCTATCTTGAGGTGTTTCCAGCTTTGCGCATGATTCTACTCTGGCCTGATGCGCAGCAGCAGAGAGCAGGTATGTGGTGGGCATTAGCTTTTAATACCAGTGATGCACAGCAGTGGTTCGACTTTGCGGCTGAACCGCTACCCGTTTTCTTGTGTGATCCTACCGATGGGGCAGAACGTTTCGAGCGGGTTATCGTGCGCGTTGATGGGTACATGCTCTGGTATGACGGTCCCGATACACTGGCTGATCCTACACATGCCGAGTGGTTACGGAATACAGCTACACATCTTGACGAGATGGATGGCTTTCTAGCGGGCCTCGCAAGTTCAGAGCGGCAAGCCTTGATCTTCTGGCACATTCGCCAACTCGAACAGGCGATGGAGACGGAGGTGCAGCGAAGGCGACAAGTGATTGTTCAGCCACAAAAGCGCAAGCAACAGGAGTGGCTGCAGCAGCAGATGGCACATAGCATCTTAGAAGAGCGTCTGCGTTACGCCCTAGCGAAAGCGGATGCCACATTGCATAGCTATAGCGAGATACCCAGTACGCGTGGGAACGCAGATCAGCTGGTGGTGGAATGGAGTGAGAACGGGCAGCGTCGCCGTTACCGCTCAACGATCAACGCGCAGTTCACCGTAGTTTCCAGCGGTATCTGTTTGAGTGGACAAGACCGTGACTTTGATCTGACGAGTCTTGTACATGTCATGACTCAGTCACCCTGGCATCGTTATGAGGGGGAGAATCTATGATGCAGCACAATCTCAGCCCTAATAGTCCCTTCTTTCACGAGGAGCGGCATACCTCGCTGACAGCAATTATAGATACTCCTATTACTGTCTGTGGTGCTGGAGCACTCGGCGGAAATCTTGTGGAGACACTGGCGCGTATGGGCTTCTCGTGCTTGAAAGTGATCGATAGAGATAAGATCGAGATGCGCAACCTTTCGACACAGCCCTATAGCCGTGCGGAAGTGGGCTTTCCTAATGCACGTGCTCTGGCAAATCTGCTCTACTGTGCAGTGCAAGCGAAACTGGAGCCGATTGTTGCTGAGTTAACCACGAGTAATGCAGCCACTTTACTGCAAGGGAGTGTACTTGTGATCGATGCATTTGATAATCGAGCGGCACGAGGGGGAGTGAGTGCAACAGTTCTGGCGCAACACATTCCTTGTCTGCATATTGGTTTTAGCGCCGATGGTTTGTATGGCAGTGGTCTATGGGAGCCGGAATATCAACTTCCACATGACGTTAGCAACGATCCATGTGATTATCCGCTAACACGCCCCTTCGCCTTAACCATCGTTGCTCTTGCCGCGCAAACCATCATTGATTTTCTGCGTACAGGCCAGAGTACGAACTTCGAGTTGACCTGGAAAGACAGAAGGATAAGTAATTACGCACTGGCCTCACCATTATAGGACTGCGGAAACTGCGGCGGCAATTGATATGCAGACTTAGGCAAAGGTAAACTCTTTTGTTCACCCATGCCTGCTGCTGGAACGCCGGGCATACCAGCGAGAATAGATGGTGACTCAAATTGCGCGTCGTTCAATTGTTGATTAAAGAGAGACTCGAAGAGCGGTCCCTCTAGCGTCTCTTCTTTAATTAGACGCTCGCTGATCATAATCAGGCGTGTCTTATGCTGAAGGAGGATGTTATATGCTTTGTCGAAGGCTTCCTGGACAATGCGGCGCACCTCTTCATCTATCTCGCGTGCTGTTTGTTCACTATAATTGCGTTGCTCTCCAAAGTCACGTCCCAGGAACACTAGCTCGTCTTTGTGGCCCAAGGCGATGGGGCCGATACGACTACTCATGCCATATTCTGTTACCATTGAGCGAGCAACCTTTGTCACACGCTCAATGTCGTTTGAGGACCCAGTAGTTACTTCTCCGAAGATAATCAGTTCGGCAACATGCCCACCCAGCGCATAGGCGAGTGTGTCCTCAAATTGAGGCTTACTCCATAGGTAACGGTCTTCCGTGGGGAGTAGCATAGTAAAGCCTCCCGCTTGACCGCGTGCCACAATCGACACCTTATGCACAGGATCGGTGTTAGGCAATACGCGTGCTACCAGTGCATGGCCAATCTCATGATAAGCAGTAATTGCTTTCTCGCGTTCACTGATAATACGACTTTTGCGTGCGGGACCAGCAACAACGCGATCAATAGCCTCTTCCAATTCGCTCATGCCTATCTTGCGTTTGTTGCGGCGTGCAGCAAGAATTGCGGCCTCGTTCAAGAGGTTGGAGAGATCAGCGCCGGAGAAGCCGGGCGTTTGTTTGGCTAATGTATCTAGTGTAATGCTCGCCTCTAGTGGCTTGCCCTTGGTGTGTACTTGTAAGATAGCGATGCGTCCACGAATGTCAGGGCGATCTAGGACGATCTGCCTATCGAAGCGGCCAGGGCGTAGCAAAGCTGGATCGAGCACATCGGGACGGTTGGTCGCAGCGATTACAATCACATTGGTGTTTGTATCGAAGCCATCCATCTCAACTAGTATTTGGTTGAGTGTCTGCTCACGCTCATCGTGTGAGCCACCAAGCCCAGCACCGCGCTGGCGCCCAACGGCATCAATTTCATCGACAAAGACAATACAAGGACTATTGCGTTTAGCTTGATTGAAGAGGTCGCGCACACGGCTTGCCCCAACACCCACAAACATCTCGACAAACTCGGAGCCGCTAATGCTAAAGAATGGCACGCCTGCCTCGCCGGCGACGGCACGCGAAATCAGAGTTTTCCCGGTTCCTGGTGGGCCAACCAAGAGTAAACCCTTTGGGATGCGTGCGCCCAAAGCCACAAATTTCTCTGGAAATTTCAGAAATTCGACAATCTCTTCTAGCTCCTGCTTCGCTTCTTCCACCCCTGCGACATCAGCAAACGTTACCGACGATTTATTACCCGTAAACATACGTGCGCGACTCTTGCCGAAGGATAGCGCTTGATTATTGCTACCCTGTGCTTGCCGCATCATAAAGATAAGTAGCCCACCAAGTAAAAGAAAGGGAAGTAGCCCACCAAGGGCACTCAGCCAACTCCAGAGGGCGCTGGGCGTCTCATATTGCAGTACTAATTGGCTATTGCTTGAGTAATCAATACCATTATCTTTTAATACGCGGGTGATGTCAAAACTATCATTGACGGTAGCGGCTTCTTTGGGAGCACTATCATTTGCTCCACGCGTCAAAGTAATAGTATTGTTAGCAACGTTCAATGTATCCTTCTGGCCCTTACCACTGTCGGCCTTAATATCGTTGAGGATGGTGGAAACGTTGACTTGTTTTATATCGGATGCAGGATGGAAAATGAATATGGCAATCACAACTATCACAAGCGTGATCAGGAGCCAGAAAAAGCTCGTTCTGAGCCATTTCCCATTGTTTGTCATAGGGCTCCTCTCTACCCAAATGGTTGCTTGACACTGATTGCATATTACACAAGTGTACACATGTTACAATGTTGTGCTATGCGATATGTGCTTCCTGACTAATGCGCTTCTTATTATAGCACACTCACTATTTTCCAACATACAATTTAATCGTCATAGGGGCCTGGTTGATCGCGCCCATACGCATCAAGCGAAGGGACACCTATGTTTTTGCAACGAGTACACACGGTTTCGGTGGGGACCCTTGTGGTCGTCCGTCGTGTCCAACGTGATGATGGGCGACTCTGTTGTATGGCTCGGACGGACGACCACAAGGGTCCCCACCCATCCCGCCACGCCGCCCCCGTCTCTACTGAAAGCTCAACCTTTCTTAGCTTGATGTGTATGGGGGCCTGCTTGAGCACTCCCGTCGTGGGCATGATTAATGTTGGAGGAATTGACTGCTCCAACGACGGACGCGCTCAAGCTGGTCCCTACGACATGGGGCGTGCCAGAGCGAGGCCCCAAACGGCAGAGGCGCCAGCTGCAAAGAGCGGTGCCGCGCATGCCTCTAATGTTGCGCCGGTAGTGCAAATATCGTCCACAATAATAATTTTACGGCCCATCAAAGCACTTGTTGCAAAGCCAGGGCTACAGGTAAAGGCACCTGCTACATTCTGCCGCCGCTCAGCCGCCTTCAATTGTGCTTGTATCACTGTTGCGCGAGTGCGTAAGACAATCTTCATACTTACTGGTACACCAATGAGTTTTGCGCATGCCTCGGCTAGCAACTGAGACTGATTATAGCCACGTTCTCGTTGCCGTTCCGCATGCAGAGGCATAGGAACTAGCACGTCGGCTTGCATACCAAAGGTAGCAAAGGTTTGCGCGAGCAGATAGCCCAGTGGTTCTGCCAATTTGATGTCTCCTTCATATTTTAGCGCATGGATGCACGACCGTAGCGGCTCCTGATAAGGGCAGGCCACACGCAATCCGGTCATGTGTAATGGATGAAAGGTGCATTCCTGACATGTATTGTTGAGAATATATGTGCTGCCGCAATGCGCACACAAAGGAGGTAGCACATGAGGAATTGTTGCCAAGCACGAGGGACATATACTATGTCCACTTTTTTTGCAGATGGCGCATGTGGGAGGAAAGAGAACATCTAAAGCATGCCGTACAATGTGCTTTGAGCGTTGCGCAATAGTATGCATATTCACTACAACTTCCAGCCTTTCGTATATTTCGATGTAAGGATAGCTGAATGTAGTAGTAATTGCAATAAGTAGAGATTACCCAATGTGACAATCTACTTGACGTTATATATCCGCGCCTCTACAATAGGCGTGCCACAACAGAACTTTGATTGTATATTACTCTTTTTATTTGGAGCGACATGGGTAATCAGCTTTATTATAGTGACAACCTTGAAGTGCTACGTAAACACATTGCCAGCGACAGTGTGGACCTTGTGTATCTTGACCCGCCTTTTAACTCGAACCAGGACTACTCGGTTATTTTCAAGAATACAAAAGGCCAGGGAAGTGAGGCACAGGCAAGAGCTTTCGTAGACACGTGGCATTGGGGAGCTGTGAGTCAGTTGCCCCCGCTTAAAAGGCGGGGGCTTGTTTCTAGACTCCACCGCAACTCAGCATATCTTTGCAGACGTGCTGCTTTGGTTTCACTGTCCGAAACATCAGGGGTTACTGACAAGAACCCCGTACTCATCCAATCTTGTCGAATGAGCATTTCTCTTCTATAAAAAAAGGCTACTGCTCTTCGGAGGTCTTCCGCATTGTGGGGAAGAGAATTACGTCGCGAATGGATTCTTGGTCTGCCATGAGCATGGTCAGACGATCAATACCGATGCCGAGACCGCCAGTGGGCGGCATGCCGATTTCCATAGCCTCCAAGAAATCTTCGTCGAGCACTTGTGCCTCTTCATCGCCTTGGTCACGTTGGCGCATCTGATCCTCGAAACGCGCACGCTGATCGAGTGGATCATTGAGCTCGGTGAAGGCGTTTCCAAGTTCTAAGCCACCAACGAAGGGCTGGAAGCGATCTACCAGACTGGGCGTTGTGGCATGATTCTTTGCGAGCGGTGAGACATCTAATGGATAATCAGTCAGGAAGAGTGCTTGCTTCAACGCGGGAATGCCCTTGCGGAACATCGCTTTCATGAGATCATCGATCAAGCGCCCGCGGCCTAACTTGGGGTCTGCCTCATAGCCAGCAGAGCGCATAGCAACCGTCAGGCTCTCTTTGTCGGGATAGCGGTTGACATCAATACCTGTAAACGTAGCAATAGCCTCAAGCAAGGGAATACGTGTCCAGGGTGGTGTCAGGTCAATCTCCATTCCCTGATAGGTGACATACATTGTGCCCTTGACTGTTTGTGCGATGAAGGCAATCATCTCTTCGACCAGGACCATGATGTCGTTATAGTCGGCATACGCTTGATAGCATTCCATCATCGTAAATTCGGGATTGTGGCTGCGGTCAATGCCTTCATTGCGGAAGTTGCGTCCAATCTCATAGACGCGCTCGTAGCCGCCAATAATCAGGCGCTTGAGATAGAGTTCGACAGCGATACGCATGTAGAGATCACGGTCTAATGCGTTATGATGGGTGACAAATGGACGCGCCGTTGCTCCACCATATAATGGTTGGAGGATAGGCGTTTCTACTTCGATATAACCATGTTCATCAAGGTAATGACGCATCGCGCTGATGGTGCGACTACGGGTGACAAACACCTGTCTTGCCTCGTCACCATTAGCAATCAGGTCTAGGTAGCGTTTGCGCTGTCGTATCTCGACATCTTCTAGGCCATGATACTTCTCTGGGAGGGGGCGCAAGCTCTTGGCAAGAATATGATAGCTCAAAACATGCAAGGTGCGTTCTTTCGTACGGGTAAGGAAGCAGAAGCCTGTGACCTGAATAAAATCGCCCAGGTCTAATAAGCGAATGCCTTTATATGCCTCTTCACCGAGGTCATTGATGCGGAAGTAGACCTGCATACTGCCGGTACCGTCTTCAATTTTCGCGAAAGCGGCCTTACCCATCTCGCGCAGCAAACGAATGCGTCCAACGATGGTAAATGAACCCTCGGCGCCCTGCTGCTCAAATTCATCAAAATGTGCTAGTACGTCTGCAATAGTGTGTGTGCGCTCTGCATGATTGGGATAAGGGTTGATATCCTGCTCCCGCAAAGCATGCATGCGTTGTATACGTATATCTCGTTCGTCTGCCATGCGTATTGTTCTCCTTCGACAAAGTGTGCTGGGTAGCATGGCAATCATATAGAATAATTGTGAAAGCCATCTCATGCCGGTCTCCTGATAGTTGCTCCCTGAGCACGTAGCGTCGCCTATTGTACCATTGTTTTCGTCTGCTGGGTAGATGGTATGTCGTTATATAGTATTTTTTGTACAAAAAGAACCGACTTGTGGCATTAAAGAGGGTGCCACAAGTCGGTTACTGGTGTGTCTCGGTGCGCGTGGAGTGATCTAGTAGTGTCCTATTTGATGGAGAGGATGGTATATTCTTTCACACCGCTGGGCGTCGAGACAATCACCAGATCGCCTGCCTTGTGGCCCAACAGTGCCTTACCAACCGGCGATTCGTTAGAAATACGTCCTTCGCTCGGTTTGGCCTCAAATGCCCCCACAAGGGTATAGTGGTACTCGCGGTCATCGTCAGTACACATATGAATGATGGAGCCGAGGGAGACTACATCGGTTGCTACACGGTTAATCGTCTTGGCCGAGGCGAGCAACTGCTCCAGCTCGTGAATACGTCGTTCAAGGCGAGCTTGCTCGGTTTTCGCATCTTCGTAAGCTGCGTTATCGATGACATCGCCTGATTCTTTAGCGTCATGAAGGTACTGGGCGATCTCAGCTCGTTTGACATTACGCAAAAACTCCAATTGACTAAGTGCCATGAATCGTCCGTCATCGGTGAGGAATACGTCCTGTGTCTCCATTTTCTGTTTCCCCTCTGTCTCTGGTGAAGGAACTTCCTCCAACCATATTTCTATCAGATCATGTACGCTGTGGGATATCCTACATCTCCCCAGGTGATAATGATCTGTTCACTTGAATGAAGACGGAGTAACAGCTCTCCATTTTCATTCACATCCTCAGCAATACCACTGATAATGGTGTCTCCTTGTCTTACTTGGACACTACGTCCAAGGGTAGATAGATGGGCACGCCATTTCTCTCGTATCAGCAGAGAAGCCGATTTCGCACTCTGTCGAGAAACTGCCGGATCTGCCAGCGTCTCATCTTGGAGTACATTATAAAATGTCTCAAGATGTCGTAGGAGTGTAGCAATACATGCTTCACGCTGTACTGGGTGTCCGCAATCGGTTTCAAGGTTTGTCGCAATGCTAGCAAGCTCAGCCTCGGCACTGGCATGAGCATGAACGTTTATACCAATACCCACAACTGCGACCATCTTACCAGCCTTATCATGGCTGGTCTCAATCAAGATACCGGCGACTTTTCGGTCTCCAATCAACACATCATTGGGCCACTTGATCGTCGCTATCACTCCACATATCTCAGCAATAGTTTCGACAACACCTAAAGAAGCAATCATCACAAGTAGATAGGGGGGAAACGACGGACGAAGTAAAATAGATGCAATGGCATTACATCCAGATGTATCTACCCAACGGCGTCCTTGCCGTCCCTTACCCGCAGTCTGATAATTTGTCAGTACGACTGTTCCTTCTGCGGAACCAGTACGAGCTAGCTGCATAGCGGTTGTGTTGGTAGAAGCAGTACACGGCGTATACAGCAAACGATGTGCTTGTCCAAAGTACTGAGTAGAAAGTTGCTCTTGTAATCTTGTGATGTTGAGTTGCTCAGGTTCTCTCGGTCTCTCATGTCCTGTTTCGTTCAACGTTGCTTTACCACATTTCCATCAACTAGTAGTTTATATGAGCAACCAACGTGCGAAGAAACCCTTCCTTTGTCTTTTCTCACATTCATAAGACAAAACGAATAGGTAAATAGTGGGTATGCTTGTGATGTAGAAAATACAAGGGTAAGCCGTATTTGTGTATAAAAACCCCAGAGCTACGGCAAACATCCTTTGCCTTCACTCTGGGGGGCCCTGCACAAGCAGGTGTGTTTGTTTCAACCCTCACCTTGCACGATGCTTGGTGCTACGAGAAAGTGGGCTATAGTTTATAGCTCGATCCCTCTCGTCTGGAAGGTGTGAGTATCTACAACGCTGCCTGTGCAGCGACTACATTGATCCATTACACACCACCTCCTTTCAATGGTTGTATTGTACCCATTATCCCCGAATTTGTCAAGCTTTCTGAAAATTTCCTTATAAACACATAAGGGTATACTCTATAAAACCGCTTAAAAGGCTAGCGAAGGGTATATTCATGATTGTGAAAAAGCTGTGAAGGGGTCTTCACAGGCATGTGAAGAGGAACGAAGTATGAGGTTGACGAATAGTAGGTGTACAGAGTACACTATAGATAAGCAAAAAGATAGTAAGCTACTCTGCACCTGTGAAACATTCCATTCGTACTGGCTCTAGAAGTGACTAGAGGTACGAAATTCGCATCAAACGGCGCCTTTTACTATGTCATTTCGTAGGGAAAATACCAAAACTGGCATGAGTTACTTTTTTTTGCTATACTATACTTAGTAGCATGTAAGAGGGTAGTAACTGGTTTGTTTGTAGGAGCATACAAAGAAATACATATGCTACACTCATTCTCCACACCGTAGTGCTATCAATGCTGATACACCTGGAAACCATTGTAGGGGCAAGATACGTCAAGCCTCTATCTGTGTTTTTCTGTCCTTTTATCGTTTTTAGATGAATGTTTTGTATTCATTCGTAGTCAGACATGAGAGAAGGAGGACTTTGCTATGCAGCAACAGCAACAATACCTTGATCTGCTCATCGACGCCCTCCTGGATGAGGGTTTTACCGTAGAAGAGGCTCAGAGGCTCATCCAATTGCAGGAGGAGTACGAGGAGCAACAGGCGCGAGAAGAGACGAACTATCATCGCTTTGTGCGGTGGCTTGTGGAACACGGGCGCATTAGCGATTGGTAGAATGTAGAGGGGGAACTGTTTGTTCATCTTGCCTGAGTGCAAAGCACTCAGGCAAGATGAACAAACAGTTCCCCCTCTACATTCCTGATTCTCTTGCGGCGTTTTGAGCATGTGTTGTACAATGGAAATAGTGGAGCGGATCAGACGGCGTGGCTTTGCTACGTCGTTCTTGTATTTCAAATAGTATTTTTGATAATAAATGGAGTGACTAGAAATGCCACTCATTCTATGAATGGAGGCCTCTATGAAAGCGGTTGTCATGGCCGGTGGGGAAGGGTCGAGGCTACGACCATTAACGATTCGACGTCCTAAGCCAATGGTGCCTATTGCAGGCAAACCGGTGATGGAACATATTCTTCATCTTTTGAAGCGTCATGGTATTACAGAGGTAGTAGTAACAGTTCAATATTTGGCGAGCAATATCGAAGACTATTTTGGCAATGGTTCACAATTGGGCATGCGTATTACCTATTCACGAGAAGATGTTCCATTAGGTACAGCTGGTAGTGTCAAAAACGCTGAAGAACAACTTACAGAGCCATTTCTTGTCATAAGCGGTGACGCACTCACTGATTACAATCTTACCGATCTTATCAAATATCACCAGGAAAAGAAGTCTCTAGCGACGCTTCTGCTCGCGCATGTCCATAATCCGCTTGAGTATGGTGTCATTATAACCAATGAGGACGGCCATATTGCTCAATTTCTGGAGAAACCTAGTTGGGGTGAAGTCTTTAGCGATACCATCAACACAGGTATCTATATGCTTGACCCACAAATTTTCTCTTATTTTGAGAAGAACAAACCGTTTGACTTTAGCCAGGAGCTCTTCCCCATGATGTTGAAGAAGGGTGATCCTATTTATGGCTATGTCGCGCCAAGTGGCTACTGGTGTGATGTCGGTAATCTCAGTGAATATATGCGTGCGAATGCGGATGTCTTGCAAGGCCATGTGGATGTCGAAATTCCGGCCAAGAACATTGGCAACAACATTTGGTGCGAGGAAGGGGTCGAGATTGCTGACGAGGCACAGCTCTTTGGACCCATCTACCTGGGGCATGACTGTAAAGTACGAGCAGGCGCGATCATTCATGGGCCGAGTACGATTGGTCACTATACGATTGTTGATGAGCGTGCTCAGGTAGACCGCAGTTTTGTGTGGAATAACTCTTACATTGGTGAGCGTGCCGAGTTACGTGGAGCATTGGTAGGTTCCTCGACTAGCATTAAGAGTAAAGCGGTCATGTTTGAGGGGTCGGTCATCGGCGATAACTCGATCATCCAGGAAGGCGCGATTATTCAGCCTAACATTAAGATTTGGCCCGATAAGGAGATTGAGGCAGGTGCGGTCATCAATACCAGTATCATCTGGGGATCGCAAGGTCGTCGCGGTCTCTTTAGCCGTTTTGGTGTAAGTGGTCTGGTAAATGTGGACCTGACGCCAGAGTTTGCTACGAAATTGGGCGGGGTCTACGGTGCGATACTTGCCAAAGGGGCGAGGATTGGCATTAATCGTGACTCACACCGCACGTCCCGTATGATTAAACGTGGCATCGTGGCTGGTTTGCCGTCGGCTGGTGTCAACGTGAACGATATCAATCAAGTACCATTGCCCATTGCACGCTACTTCATTCGCAATACTAATGCTGCCGGTGGCGTGCATGTACAGGTATCACCTTTCGATCGGCGCGTCATCGATATCAAGTTCTTTGATCAATATGGTCTGGATATCAATAAAGCTACTGAAAGAAAGATCGAGAACCTGTTCTTCCGTGAAGATTTCCGTCGCGTCTACCTTGATGAAATCGGCGCTATTGACGTGCTAGAAGATTCTGCCGTCACTGGTGCTTATCTCGAAGGCTTTAATAAGGTAGTCGATCAGGAAGCAGTGCGCCGCAATAAGTTCCAGTTAGTCATCGACTATGCACATGGTAGTACAGCACAAGTGTTGCCAGCAATTTTTAATCGCCTTGGTTGTCAGGTTGTGGTACTCAACGCCGATGATGACGAAGGTCCTTCGACGCGTTCCGCTGATGAAATCGGCAAAGATATGCAGCGTTTGGCTACTATTAGCTCTGCTTTGAATACCGATATGGGTATTCGCATTGATCCCAGTGGAGAGCGCATCGCGGTCGTTGATGATCGTGGACGCATTCTCGATGGCATGAAAATGCTTGCGGTCATGACCAGCCTCTTCTTGCGCCAACATCGCAATGGAACAGTTGCGGCTCCTGTGACCGCCCCTAGTGCATTGCAGCACATTGCCAAACAATACGACGGATACATTCAACATACAAAAGTGTTACCGCATGCGTTAATGACTGCTGCTGGGAAAGACGGAGTTGTCCTCGCTGGTGATGGACGCGGCGGCTTTGTGTTTCCGTCACTGCAGCCCGCATTTGACGGCATGCTAGCGATTGTGAAATTGTTGGAGCTGCTCTCAATCTTCCAAATGAAGCTCTCAGAAGTTGTGAACGACCTACCTTCTTACTACATGAGCACTGCACATGTTAGCTGTGCGTGGGAGAACAAGGGGAAGGTCATGCGTATTCTGAGCGAGCAGTATCGTGAGCGACGTGCCAAGCCGATTGACGGTATCAAGATCGACTTGGGTAAAGAATGGGTGCTAGTCCTGCCTGATGCGGATAGCCCACTCTTTCATATCTTTGCAGAGTCTGTCTCGAACGAGCAGGCGCAGGCCCTTGCTGAAAAATATGCCCGCGTCGTCAGTGGTCTTCAACAGTAGTATATCTGTGCAAAACTAGTACATGATACATTTTTCGGCGTCGCCGAAAAATGTATCATGTACTAGTTTTGCACAATAACATGCTGCATATCCTCAAACTATAAGCATATTTTTCATGAAACAAAAAGCAGTGTTTTCCTCTCATAAGGAGTGATCCACTATTCGGGTGGAGGAAAATCCACCTTGAAGTGGAGTATAGCTTGCGGAGGACGAATGAATTCCAAGAATGTTTATAAAGGTGTAATCCTTTTCATTGTTGTTGCCCCCTTAGTTGCCACGGTCTACGCGACGTATCTGCTGTGGAACCGTGCTGTTCACCCATCAGATATCGTCTTGCTGCTGGTGATGTATGTCTTGACGGCGCTCGGTGTTACGGTTGGGTATCATCGTATGTTGACGCATCGCAGCTTTCAGCCGCATCCCATTGTAAAAGCAATTTTCCTCATTCTCGGCTCAATGTCCCTTGAAGGTGCGGCTATAGAATGGGCTGCGACCCACACGAGACATCATGCATTGGCTGATAAAGAGGGTGATCCCCATAGCCCGGTTGACGGTTTCTTCCATGCGCATGTTGGCTGGCTGTTCAAAGATCGCTTAGCTGACCCAAATGTCTACTGTCGTCATCTGTTAAAAGACCCTGTGGTAATGTTTATCAGTCGCACCTTCTTTCTGTGGGTTATGCTCTCGTTGGCGATTCCGTTCGCCATTGGTGGTTGGACAGGATTACTGTGGGGCGGATTGGTGCGCATTTTCCTGGCGCACCACGTTACTTGGTGTGTCAACTCTGTGTGCCATACCTTTGGCAAACGTGAGTTTGAAACTGCTGATCGGAGCCGTAACGAGTGGGTTGTTGGGTTACTCGGCATGGGCGAGGGTTGGCATAACAACCATCACGCCTTCCCGCGTTCAGCCTTTCATGGTTTACACTGGTGGCAGTTCGACATGTCAGGCTATACTATCTGGGCACTAGAGCGTATTGGTC
>JRHI01000588.1_pt1 | contig 37861 bp, 32 predicted proteins | sample 215371 | NCBI WGS metagenome assembly JRHI01 (sample SAMN02929681, study PRJNA255918) | sediment metagenome | biome: cave system; feature: Ice Cave; material: Sediment; isolation source: sediment from deep within a dark volcanic ice cave with no known source of... ... | reverse complement strand
AGGCAGGAGGACCGCCACTCAAATTTCTACGACGTCTCGGACAACCTCTTGCGACGGGCTCGGGCGGCGCGTAGTCCTGGCGTTCGGCCTGGTGGGCCGCGGATTCGGCGATCACGTGCATGCGGGTCTGTCCCCGGGCGCGGGAGAGCGCCGTGTAGGCCCATTCGGCGGTGAAGTCAGATGGGCGGCCGATGACGCCGGCCCAGTCGACGGTCGCGCCTTGGGCGCCGTGGCCGGTGAGCGCGTAGGCGTGCTCGAGATGCTCGGCCGCATAGTCGGCGTCAAACTCGCGGCGGCCGCCCCCGTCCAGTGCCGCGGTGAGCGCGCCGGTGTCAGTGTCGATCGCGGTCACGGTCGCGCGGGTGCCGTTATCGACGTCGCGGTGGCGATCGTTGCGGCGCGCGATCACCCGCTCGCCGACGCAGAACTCATGCCCGGCGATCACGACCCCGTCGACGGCGAGGGCGCCGGCGCGTTTGAGCCGCGCACGGGCCTGCTCGTTGAGCCGATGGCGGGTGGGGTTGTCGCGGGCGATCATCACGGCTTCAGCGGTGCCGTGAGCGGCCCGGGCCAGGTCCCACTCGTCGAGCAGCTTCCGGAGTCCGTCGTGCTCGGAACCGTGCATGGTGAGCGCGCCCTGGGCCTGCTTGAACTCGATGTAGGCGGCTGGGTCGCCATCGTGTAACGCCTCAAGAGCGGCGCGCTCGTCCGGGTCGCGCTGTCCCATCACCTGACGCAACTCCGGGCCGGGGAGCTCGCGGCTGACGTCGGCGAACCAACCGCCCGCCTGGACGGACCGGAGCTGACCGGCGTCGCCGGCGGCGATCACCTTCGCGCCAGCGCGCTCCGCCCGGGCGAACAGGACGGCCGACTGGCGGGTGGGCGCCATCGCGGCCTCGTCAAACAGCACCACCGTTCCGGGCGCGACCCCGCCCGAACGGTCCAAAGCCTTGACGAGTCCGTGGAGCGTGAACGCCGGGACCCGGATCGCGGCTGACAGCTCGCGCGCTGCGCGACCGGTCGCCGCCACCCCCACAATCCGATACCCACTCTGGGAATAGCAGCCCGCCAGCGTGCCCAGCGTCCGGGTCTTGCCCGTCCCCGCGAGCGCCCGGACGACATCCACGCCCCGGCCGCTGGCCGCGACCGCACGAACCACCGCCGCCTGCTCGGAGCTCAGCTCGAGTCGCAGCCGCGACATCGTCCGGCCCGTAAGCCCTGAATCGAGCGCGGCCGTCCGCTCCTGCGCACGCGGCTGCGCGCCTTCGATGATTGCCGTCTCCGCTGCCAGCAGGTCTCGAGTCGTGTACCGCTGCTCGCCGCCGACCGCACCCAGGGGCACGACGCTCTCGTGCTCCAGATACGAGCTCGCGAGACGCTCGACCTGCACCACGCTCGCGCCCGCGCCTCCTCCTGCCATCGCGTCCCGTCGACCCCGTACTCCTTCGCCCGACGGGTCGCCAACGCGATCCCCTCAAGCCGCTCCCGCGACAAACCAGACGCCGACGCTCCCGTCAGCTCCAGCGCCCGCTCCTCGATCTCCACCCGCCGGCGCGAGAACTCCCGCAACACCCCCGACGGCACCCCATCGATCTCAAACAATCCCCTCGCCACCGCCCGCCAGGCCACCCACGGCAACGCCTGCCCCACCTCGGCGCGCAACACCGCCCGATACACCGCCCCCGCCGCCAGCTTGTGCTCATACAGCGCATGCCCTTCAAGCGAGGTCCAGCGGCCCTCGGCGCTGGTCATGTTCGCGACGACGACGTGCGTATGAAGCTGTGGATCACCCGCGCGCGACAACCGGTGCCGATAAGCGGCACCCACGAACCCCTCACCCCGAACCCGGCGCACGCCGTTCCGCCCGCGGCGGGTGAAGCAGGCCTCGCGCTCCATGTAGGCGACCGCCGCCGCTACGGCCCGGTCATGAGCCAGGACCAGCGCCCGCGACAGCTCCTCATCACCGATTGCCATCAGGACGCTCACGCTCTTCGGCGCCGAGAACGTGAGATCAAACCCGGCGACGCGCGTTCGACCGTGCGGCGGACGCAAGCTGTCCCCCAAGTGCGGATCTCGACCGTCCATCAACGCCAGGAACGCGTCGCGATCGACCTTGCCCGAAAGTCCGACCCCGCCGCAGCCGCCGCCGATCCACCGCCCCGGTGCCTCACCCCGCGCAGCGTAGTAATCCTCGATCCCGGCGGCGACCTGCCGCTCGTAGTAATCAAGCTGATCGCGCGACGCCCCGAGCTTGCCGATGCTCAACACGCGAGCCCCCACCAGCGCTCGCAGCCCGCCCCAGCATCCCCGATGCACGTGGTGTGTCGCCTTTCTGCGGTCGGGGCATAGACGACTGCTCGAGTCGTGAAAGAGTTCGACGGGCGCTTGAGGGTCGAGGCATTCCCTGAGCCCTGGACGTCATTTGAAAGGCGACTAGGCGAGATCCATGCGAAGACGGATTTCGACTCAGAAGGTCCGTGTGCGGTCTCTAACGCTTCCCGTGTGCGGTTCGTGTGCGGTCCGCGCTCGAATCGACAAGATCGCCCTCGCCCGTCCCGACACCCGATTTCGCCCCAAACGCCCGATGCTGCCGGGGTTTTGTGAGTCTTCCTGCTTCCCCCGGCAGCGCCCCGCTTTCTCGGGGCGCTGAATCGGGGAGACAGGATTTGAACCTGCGACCGCCCGGCCCCCAGCCGGAACTCGCCGTGTTTCGTTGGGTCTGATTTGCCTGATTTACTGGGCTCTTCTGTCCGGTAGATCAGGTACGATCAGGTCAAAATGGAACATGAAACAGTACATGGACTGTTGTGTTGGGCGATTCAACGAGATCGTCTTTCGCCGCGCTTCGGCGACCGCCCGGCCCACTTGGGCGCGGTCGTGATTGCCGTGTTCCATCATGTACCAATCGGCCGACGGGACGGGTTGTGAGCCCGTCTTCGGGGTCGCCCCGTCGCGCGTACGGGACTGGCACGCTCCAGGTCGTCGGGCGCTCCTGGATCGGCGCGTGGTACGGGCCCGACGGCCGGCGAGTGCGGCGCAAGGTCGGCGACGTCCGCACCGAAGGTAGAGCTGACGGGCTTACGAAGGCCCAGGCCGAGCGAGCGCTGCGCCGGATGCGCGAGCTCGACAGCCCGCCGGCGGCTCCCGACGCCGAGCGGGTCACGATGGAGCAGGCCGGCCGCGAGTTCTGCGCGCGGCTGGAGCTGAAGGGCCGGCGCAAGTCCCACCGGCTGACCGTCGCCTCCGATCTGCGCAACCACATCGCACCGTTCTTCGCTGGCAAGACCCTCGACCGCATCAGGCCGACCGACATCGAGCGCTACATGTCGGCGAAGCGGCGGACACTCGCGATCAAGACGGTCCGCAATCACGTCAACACGATCCACTCGATCTTCGACCTCGGGCTGAGGAAGGGCTGGTGCTCGTCGAATCCAGTCAAGCTCGCCGACCGGCCGACGGTTAAGAAGACCGAGACGCGGATCCAGTTCCTCGATCAGCCCGAGCTCGAGCGGCTGCTCGCCGCGCCTTACCCGGACGATGCGTTCGGACGTATCGAGCCGGTGCTGTATCTGACTGCCGCCATGACCGGCCTGCGCCAGGGCGAGCTGCTCGGGCTCCGCTGGCGCGACGTCGACTTCGACGCGCGCAAGGTCCGGGTCGTGTCGCCGTACGTGCGGGGGGAGTTCGGCGATCCGAAGTCGGCGGGCTCAGGTCGCTCGGTGCCGATGGCCGAGCGCGTCGCGGTGGCGCTCCGCGAGCTGCGTTCGCGGTCGGTCTACTCGCGCGACCGCGACCTCGTCTTCTGTCACCCGGAGACGGGGAAGCCCCTCGACCGCTCGAAGCTCGTCCGTCGCTTCAAGCAGGCGATCGACCGCGCCGGAGTCCACCGGATCACCTTCCACGAGCTGCGCCACACGTTCGGGACGCGGATGGCGGCCGCCAGCACGCCGATGCGAACGCTCCAGCACTGGATGGGCCACGCCGACTCGAAGACGACGCAGATCTACGCCCACTACCAGCCAAGCGACCGTGAGGCGGACGCTGTCGACCGAGCGTTCGGCTGACGCCGCGCCCCCCGGGTCCCGTCAGGGCTCTGGTTCTGCGAGGAACGGCTCGATCCAGTCCCGGTAGGAACCGATGAAGTCGCGAGCCGTGTCCCGCACGAGGATCGCCGCGCCATGCACATCCCCGGCGGGCGTTCGTACGTAGCTGTGCTCGATTCGTGTGCGGGCATCCTGGGCTCGTACAAGGCGGCGGCAGAGGGTCGCAGTGATGATCTTGGAGCCGCGCATCGCCTCGAACGCCGTCTGGGTCTGCGAAGCGTGCCTGTCTGCCGGTGTTGGCAGCGCCGCGAGTTTGATGCTGGTCTCGGCGAGTTCGCCCACGTAGTTCTGGACGCGCCCGAGGGCTCGCTCGACCGCCTGCACGCGGTTGTACGCGTCCATGTCATCCGAGGTGTCGTATGCGGCCTTGAACTGCTGGAGGTCGAAGCTCCCGCCGAAGCTCGCCATCGCGTGCTCGAGCGCTGCGTACTGACGCGGGAAGTCTTCGAGGTGACGCTCGATCGCGTCACGCCAGCGCTTCCTTTCCACCGGCCTAACCTTGGGATCGGGCATCGTCACCGCGCCAGCAGACGGTCAATGCCGGCCAGAGCGGCGTGCGTGCGCTCCGACTGTCTCCGGCGACCCGCTCGTCGCAGGCTCGCCTCCCGGCCGCGAAGTCCTGGCCACAGCCCTTCCCGGTCGACCAGCACCCGCCCGTCCGCGATCACGTCGGCCAGGAAGGAGGGTTCGCTCTCCGCGTCCGCGAGCCGGACCACATCCACGCGCCGTCCTGTGGCGGCGGTGAGCTTGGCGCTCAACTCGACGACCCGCTCCAGGCGCCCATCACGAAGGGCCACAAGCACGTCGACATCGCTGCCGGGAGCCGAAGTACCTCTGGCCACCGAGCCGAACAGCAGGGCGAACCGGACATTCTGCTCGGTGCGCAGCGTCGCCCTTAGGGCGGAGAGCAGCTCCCACGACCGCCGCACGTACTCCCGCTCGGACAACGAGATCTCCAAGATCCGCGGGGACGGTCGGATCCCGCGAAGGCTGCCCTCCGCGACCGCGCGGCGGAGCGTGCGTTCATGCACGCCTAGCTCACGAGCCAAGAGGGCCAACTCCGTCATGAGTCCATTATAGGCAACTCATGCGTCCGTTCCAGCACCGTCATATGTCCAATCCGGGGCTGGCTCGTGCTGTCGACGAAGCCGTCAGAAGCACACGACTACTGCTGGGGGCTCTCTCGGAGGTCGAGGTAGACCTGGATCGCCTGTTCGGCCGCCTGGGGCGGGAGCCCGGCTCGCAAGCTGGCAATGAACTCCTCCCGGTCGGCTGCCTTCCGTTCCGGCAATGTGGCGAAGAAAGCGTCGACCTCGGCGCGGATCACGTCCACCTGGTCCGGGTGCTCACGCTCGGCCCATTCGAGCATGCCGCCGCCGACCTCCTCCAGCGCCGACCGCTTTGCGTGGATCGCCACCCGGAAGACGTCAGCGATCGCAAGACGGCTCTCGCCGTTCCTGGGCGCGATCGGTTCGATTCCAAGCGCCGATACAGCTCGGCCGACCTCCGTTGCATCGACCATGATTAGCGCCGCGGCGTCAGTGAGCGTCGGGAGTTCCGCTCCTCGCTCGTAATGTCTCAGCGCGTCGGACATATCCCCAAGGTACCGAGGTTCGCCCCCGGCGGACCGATTATTGCCAGATAGCCGGAGCTGACCGGCAGTCAAGGATGGCCCGACAGGGCCGAGCGAAGCGAGCCGCGAAGCGGCGCCCTTGACGGCCGGGCCCGCGGAGGCTACCCAGCCGATTCAGATCCGAGCCGCTACATGGGCACGGCAGCGCTCGGCCAGGTGCGCTTCGAGATCGCTCCGGCTGAAGCGGAGGGCCCGGCCGATCTTGAGATGGGGAAGCCGTCCGGTGCGGGCCAGGTCGTAGATCGTCGACACGGGCAGGCGTAGTAGCTCGGCGACCTCGTCGGCGGTGAGCAGCTGGTGGTCGAGGGGGACGATCGCGTCGCTCATGCTGCTCTCCGGATCGTCGACGTGCCCGTTGACGGCAGCGGCGCAAACTCGACGATCGCGTCCGCGCCGACTGCGCGAGCCGCGCGCCGCACCGCGTCGGCGATCGGCGCCGCCGCGTGGTAGCGCACGACCGAGACGTTCTGGTTTCGCAGGTACCCGCGCAGGATGCGCTCGAGCCGCCTCCGGTTCTTCAGCGTCAGCTCGACCTCGACCGCGGTGACGTGTTGACCGTCCTGCGCGATGAGCGCGAAGTCAGGTCGGTGGAGTCCTTCGTGCCCGCCGGTGAGTCTGCCCACGATCGCCGATGCGATCGGCTCGCCGGCCGCGTTCTCAGCAGCGCGATGTTCGCGGTCGCTGAGAAGCGTTTGCTCGTCGAGCCGCGGTTCGAGCTCGGCGGCGAGCGCCGCCGAGACGATCATGTGCGGGACGAGCGCGAGGCTGATCCTTGCCGGCGCCAAGCGATCGAGGCCGGCGCATCGCAGACCCTCAGCTGTGGCCGTCAGCAGCCCACCGTCGTTGTAGAGCAATCGGTGGCGGCGGACCAGCCCGAAGTCCACGAGCTCGTGCAGGCGACGATATGTCGCCGTCCTGCCGATTGAGAACCGGGTCATCACGTGTTCGGCACGGACTGCGCCTTGGCGCCCGATCCACTCGGCGATCGTCATGTCGCGCGGCGTCAGCATTCGACACCGCGGCGGCGCAGCTCGTCTGGATGAAAGACGCGGACGATGACGGCGCGCCCTAGGCGGGGCTCGATGACCGCGAACTCGCCGACGTCCAGGCGCTTGATCGTGTCCGGATGGATCACGTACTCCCTGCCTCGCGATCGTGAGCCCAATCCGGTCAGCAGACCCGCGGCCGGAGAATGCGTCTGTTGCGTGCTGATCCACGCTCCGCGTGTGCCGGCGATCCCGGCAACCAGCTCTGCCGAGGCGGGCATGTTCTGTCGGCCACACAGGAGTAGTTCGATGTTTCCGGCCACCTGGGCCAGGATCCCGCCGCCGCCGCCAAGCGCGCCGCTGTCGGTCGGACCGAGATCGGCCACCTCTTGGGTGCCGAGCAGCTGGCTGAGCCACGCGCCGCGGCCACGGCCGAACAGGCGTTGTGTCTGTGGCGCGCCGAACGCGGAGAACTCGTCGACGACGATCAGCGCGGGCCTATGTTCACCGTGCTGACGCTCGTCGCTGATCGCGACGAGGTCCTGGATGATCCCCGCGCCCAGCATCTGTGCCAAGACGGGTCGGCGATCGGACTCGAGCCGGAACAGGACAACGTCGCCCCGCTCGAGCGATTCGTGTAGATCAATCTGGACTCCGCCCGTGGCCGGGTCCAGCAGATGACCCACGTCTGACTCGGCCCGGATCGCGAGCCGGTCGCGGGCGCCGGCGAGGTCCCGCTCCTGCTGTAGCGTCATCGTCTCGAGGTACTCCAGCAGCGGACGGGCGTCGGTCGGCGTCATCTTGCGGGTCAGCGACGCCAGCCGTCCGTTGTGCATGTGCTCGACCACCGTCGCGAGGCTGACCGGCACGCCGGCGAGCCGGAGCGCCCGGACGACATGGCCGATGTAGCGCTGAGCGAGCCGCAGGTAGTGTGGCTCGGTGAACTCCTCGGCTGCGAGCAGCTTGTCCGCAATCTCGGTGTTCGATCCGCGGTCGTACGGGTTGTAGACAATGTTGCCCCGCGGATCCCAATTGACGAAGCGCCGATCCGCCCGCGCAGCCGCCGCGCGGAGTTCCTCGCGAACGAAGTCGTCTCCCTTCGGATCGATGTAGATGACACCGAAGCCGCGCTTGATGGCAGCGAGCGCCAGCAGGACCTGTAGCACCGTCTTGCCGGATCCGGTTGCGCCGAGGAGCAACGACATGATCGCCCGCCAGCTCGCGACCGGCACGCGCACCAGCTCGCCCTGTCTCGAGAAGCCGATTGCCACACCCTGGGACGTCACCCACTGCCCGCTGCGCAGCTTGCGCCACCCATACCATCGTCGGATCGGCGCCATTGGCGAGACTCGATCCCGCGCCCGCTGTGCCAGGTCACCTCCCGCGCGCAGGTCTGCGATGTGCCGCCACGCACCGATGCCGACCGTCGCGAGCGCGAACGCGAAGTAGCAAATCTCGCCGCGCCAGCTGAGAAGCGTCATGAGAGGGGCCATGGCGATGAGCGGGAGCCCGTACGTCCACGGCCGCCCGCGCCAGCGGATGAGGAGCGCGAGCGTCGCTCCCCCGACCGCGCCTCCGATGGCGAACCACGTCCCGGTCTCGACCAGATGTGCGAGATGAACCACCGGCAGCTCCGGCATCCTGGAACTCACTGCGCCCTGCGTCATTGGAACCTCCTGAGGTTGAGTAGCCGCTATGCCTCAGGTATTGGGTCGCCGCCTCTCGGTCCCGTCGGTCGTCCCGGTTGGTGTCCTGGCTGTGATCCGCCCCGCCAGACAGCCCATCTACTTGGCTCTCTCGATCCACGACAGCCCCGCCGTCCGCCCGCCCCGACTGGAACTTAACCCGCCCGGCCGCTGACCCCGGTCACACACGATGTGGGGGCGGGGTCAGCGGCCGGGCGCGACCTCAAACCCAGGCGGGGTGGGCGGACGGGGTGGATCCCCGATCCACGGTGCAATCCACACTTCAATGGGAGCGCTGAGGCGGTCCCTGCGTTGCTCAGATCGCCGCCCGGCGTCTTACCTAACCCAGCGCGCGTCGGCCAGCTCGTGCTTGTACGTCCCAGTAGCGAGGAACGTGCGGAGACGCCGTCCTTCCGCGAGCGGTCGAACCTTGGCGGTCGCCTCCGCCGGCGTGGTGGCCTCGGTCGCGAACACCTCGCGATAGCCGGGTTCGTCCGGAGCGCGCTCAGGATCGGTGGCGAAGACGAGATAGCCGCGTCGGGCCACGCGCTGCTCGTTGGCCTGATCCAGGCGAGCGCGCTCGGTCGCGAGCTCGTCCGCCCAAGCGGCGACGTTCAACTGAGTCCGTGGCGGCCGGTCAGGCACGAGACAAAAAAGAAACCCGGCCCAACGAGGGGCCGGGTGGTCTAGATCTCGATTCTAGACGGTTCACAGGCCGATTACCAGGCGGCGGGCTTGGTGTACCGCCCGGCGGGGTCGGACAACTGATTGCTACGGAAATCGTTTGCGGCAAGCTGGAACCACCAGTGCTGCCCCACCCCGTCGGATCGCTGGCCGCGAAGCGCCCCAGCGAGCAGAGTCGGCGAGGGATTGACCAACCCTAAGGGAACACGCGTCCTCGTGTGCTGGATCGGAAGCCGAAGGTCACTGTCGTTCGAGATGACGATCGCGGCGTCGACGGCACCGAGCAACGTGTCCAGGAGAAGATGCGAAGCTACATTGACGTCCGAGCCCTTCTCTTCGCGGTAGGCGTAAGAAACCATGAACCGCGCATCGGGCACCGGAACTCCGGTCGACGACTGAACCTTGACCGGCCAATCGGCCGTGGTCAGCACAGGACGGCCCCGACGATCGGGGGTCGCCAACGGCGCGCGCTTCACCCGAGCGACGTAGTGGCCGAACTCGATGACGTCGACGGCGTTTGCTGCCCGCAAGGCCTTGAGATACACGTCTTGCTCACGGTGCCCGGTCGGATTCGTCTTGGCGTCGATGCGCGCCGTGCAGTACACGATCCGCTCGACAGTGGCGTTCTGCCAGTCGCGCCGGCTCCCGAGGATTCCGGTGACGAGCGCTCGAACGTCGAGCCACCGCCAGCCTGCCTGGCTCCGCCCGCAGAGGTCTCGCCCGCCGTAGTACAGGTTGAAACCGTCGATGTAGGCGCCAACCTTCATCGATCACTCCGCGGTATCCGATTCACCAGCTCGAAGCTGACGCGGCTGATCGAAGACGAGCGCACGCACGAACTGAATCAGGCGTTCCGCATCCCCGTGCCCGAGCTGGGTCGGCAGATGGAGCTGCGCGATCTGGCCTGACTGCAACGGGAACGGATACGCAATGAGCGAACTCGCGGCGCCTGACCCCTGGGTTTGGCCAGGCTGCGCCTTTGTAGCCCGCGACCGTGTCCGCATCGGCTTCTCCGCCGCCCCGTTGACCTGAGCAGTACGAGAAGACGCCTGAAACGAAGGTCTCCAGTTGGGATCAGCAAGGTAGGACCGGTATGACTCCACAGCCCTCCGGAAGCGCCCTCTGTATGCACGTAGGCTGTTCGCCGAGTACTTGCCGTGCGACCGGTTCTCGAATCGACCGATGTACTCATCGACGTCGACGGAACGCACGTCGGCGTTCTCGAATCCTTCCCCCTCGATCCTTTCGAAGACCTGCTTGGCCGCGGACTTCCAGGGATCGATGGCCGCGGCGCTGCCATAACCCTTCTCGATCATGAAGTCCATGAAGGCCAAGAGCCCTCTTACGTTCCCGTCCGCTATGTCATTGGAAGCCATGCCAACTCCGTCCCATGTCGTTCTGCCCACATGATACTACCATGTCAAGCGAACATGCTGCTCTGCGGAGGATAGCCGTTCGCAACCATGTGCCGCGGGCGATCCCTCCATGCGCCGCTGGCGGAGCGCCGTCGACACCCAGAATCGCCCCGGGGCTCATCTCATCACCCGAGTCGTCAGTCGGTGACCGTGGGCATATGCCCCGATCGCGTCTTGTCGCATGGCCGAACCGCGTCGGCCGGCACTCAGCCGAACAGCCGGTCCCCGACCTCCGGCCAGTACCGGTACAGCTCCTTCGCCTGGTCGAGCACAAGCTGGGTGTAATGGGTCACTGCGTCGGCACCACCCCCGCTCGCCGTTACAGGCGATTTGTAGCCGTGCTTTCGCAGCAGCCGCTTGATCTTCGTGCGGATCTTCGCCTCCGTCGATTCGCGGTCCGCCCAGTCGACCGTGAGGTCCGCGCGGATGCTCTTGACCAGCTCGGTTGCGACCGCCGCGAGTTGCGGATCTGCGCCGCCATCACCGCTGCCGCCCGCAAGCGCATCGTAGAACGCTGCCTCCTCGACACTGAGCCCAAGCTGCTCGTGTCGCCGGCGGGCGTCGCGGAGGCTTTTGGCGATCTCGACGAGCCGCTCCACAACCTCCGCGCTTGAGATCTGGCGCAGCTCATACCGCCGCAGCACCGCCTCGATCTGCTCGGTGAACAGCTTCGCCTGCGTCCGGTTCGTGCGCGAGCGGCTGCGCACCTCTCCCTTCAGAAGCTTTTCAAGGAGCCGAATCTGCACGTTCGGATGCTCGGTTCTGGTCGCGATCGAGTCAAGGAACTCGTCCGACAGGACCGAGATCTCTGGACGGTCCTGGTCCGCAACCGCGAGTACGTCGACGATCTCGCCGGCCGCTAATCCCTCGGACATGAACTGGCGCACAGCCTGCTCGGCAGCCGGGCTCGCCTGGGCGTCTGGCGTGGCGATCTTGCGCACCTCGGCAGCGAGCTTGTTGAAAAAGCCGATCTCCTCGCGAAGCTCGATCACCGCCGGCTGGGTGCGCGCCAATGCGTACCAGCTCGCGAGCGCGATCTGCGTGTCCAGGAACTCGCGCACCCGCTCTTCATCGCCGAGCACGTGGTTGTAGCAGTCAAGGAACAGCCGGTTCGGGTCCGTGACGAGCGACAGCTCGCCCTGCCGGTAGCCGGCCGGATGCAGCAGCGCGCAGATCACCTCATACTTCTCGCCGAGACCCGCGACGGCCTTCCACGCCGGGATCACGGGGTCGTCGAGGTCGGCGTCGTCATAGGCGCGCAGCGACGCCCGGAGGTCCTCGCCGATCCCGATGTAGTCGACCACCAGGCCGCCGGGCTTGTCCTTGAACACGCGGTTGACGCGTGCAATCGCCTGAAGCAGACCGTGGTCGCGCATCGGCTTGTCGATGTACAGCGTGTGCAGCACCGGCGCGTCGAAGCCCGTAAGCCACATGTCCTTGACCACGACCATCCGCAGCGCGTGCTCCGGATCCTTGAAGTCCTTCGCCACCTGCTGAAGCTCGGCCTTCGAACGCCGCCAGCGCGAGACCTCCTGCGGATCGGTCGCCTGCGCTGAGATCACGCACTCGACCGCCTCGGACCCGAGTCGCTCCCGCAGTAGCTCCGCGAGCTCGGCGGCGATCCGGCGCGAGTACGCGACCACCATCGCCTTCCCCGCCAGCGCCTCACACCGGACGGTGAAGTGCGCCTGGATGTCGTCCGCCAGCTTTCCCAGCCGGTCAGGCGCGCCGACTACCTTCTCGAGCTTCGCCCACGCCGTTACCAGCTTCGAAGCCGCCTCCTGCTCCTCGCTTTCGAGCACCTCCTCGACCTCGGAGAGCAGCTCTGGGTCAGCGATCTCCAGCGGGATCTGGCGCGACTCGTAATAGATCGGCACCGTCGCGTGGTCTTGCTGTGCCTGGCGCATCCGATAGATCGAGATGTAGTCGCCGAACACCAGCCGCGTCGAACGGTCCGCGCTCTCGACCGGCGTGCCCGTGAAGCCGATGCGGGTCGCATTCGGCAGCGCGAGCGTGATGTTCTCGGCGAATGTTGCGTACTGGGAGCGGTGCGCCTCGTCGGCGATGACGATCACGTTCGCACGCTCGGTTAGAACCGGCATTTCGTCGCTCTCGTGGGCTGGGGCGAACTTCTGGATCGTGGTGAACACGATCCCTCCGGCCGGCACGTTGAGCAGCTCGTGCAAGCCGCTCGGACCGCCGGTGATTTCGTCCGCCTGCCGGACCGAGCTGGCCAGCGACGTTCGCGAGAACGTCTCCGCGAGCTGGTTGTCGAGATCGGTCCGGTCGGTCACCGCCACCACGGTGGGGTTCGCGAACCGAGGGTCCCGTCGAAGCTTGTTGACGAAGAACACCATCGTGTAGCTCTTCCCAGCACCCTGCGTGTGCCAGACGAGCCCTCCCCTCCGGTCACCACCCATCGCGGCGGCGACCGACTCGACCGCTGCACCCACAGCATGCACCTGGTGGTACTTCGCCATCACCTTCCACGTCCTCGCGCCGTCTGACTCGAACAGCACGAAGTCGCGGATCAGCTCGAGGAACCGCTCGGGGGTGAACACGCCCTCGATCAGCACCTCCAGCTGCGAGCGGCTTCGCTCATCCCCGCCCATCGTCTTCCATTCCGCGAAGTGCTCTGCGGGCGTGCTGCTCGTCCCCACCCGCGCTGTCAGCAGGTCGGACACACCGACGATCTCGACATAGCGGTACACGTCAGGGATCGTTTCCGTGTAGTGGCGGACCTGGTTGACCGCCGCCTGCGCCGAGTGCACCACCCCCGGTGCCTTCAGCTCGAGCTGCCCAAGGGGCAGCCCGTTGACGAACAGCAGGATGTCCGGCCGGCGGTTCTTGGCGCCGGCGATGATCGTCAGCTGGTTGGCGGCGAGGAACTCGTTGTTGGTCGGTTTGTCGAAGTCCACGAGCCAGGCGCGGTCGTGGCGCTCCATGCCGTCCTTGTCGAGATAGGAGACCGGGACGCCCTGGAGCAGCAGTTCGTGGAAGTTGCGGTGATCCTCGATCAGTACCGGAGAGGTGCTCGTGAGGGCCCTGTCGATCACGAGCTGCACGGCGTCTTGCGGAAGCTGTGGGTTGGTGCGCGCCACCGCAGCTCGCAGCCGGTCGACGAGCACGGCGTCGGACCAGAGCTTGCGCTCACGCGCGGGCGCGTCAGGTGCGAGGTCCGCGCCGTGGACGTGAGCCCAGGTCAGTCCAGGCCCGTCGTCGCACAGCCACGCGATCGCCGGCTGCTCGACGAGTGCGTCCTCGCTGACGGCCGATCCGGTCACGACGACGCCGCGGTCGCCTCAGCCGCCGGCTCGATCACCTCGGCCGGGTCGGCGGTGTCCGGGACACGGATCTGGCCAGAGATGAGCTTGGGGAGCACGGCGTCGCGGACGAGCGTCAGCGTTCGTGACTCAGAGACAAGAGCGGCACGGTGGCGGTCCAGCGGCCCGACGACTGCATCGGCTTGCGCGATGGCTTCGGTCGTCGGTAAGGGAAGCCTCGCCTCGTCGAGATGCCGCCGCTGGATATGTCCCATTGTGGTCGCCTTGTCGCGCGCGATGCCCCGGAAGACCTCCATATGTTCTTCGATCCAGGCGAACACGAACCACGCGGGCCAGCCATCGGGAATCACTTTGAAGATGTGCTGGTTGATCAATGACTCGTCGCTCGGCCAGCGATATACGCCAAGAGACCCCGACCACGCGAACAGAATGTCATCGAACCGGGCGATGAAATCGTCGCCGGCCTCGAAGTCGCTGTGGGGCGTCGCCTGATCAACGCCATCGTTCAGCTCCCGGATGCGAAGGATTGGACGCCCGCCACCGTTCGCGTGCTTCGTGAACGCCTTGCCATTGACGAATCGTGCGAGATCCGTCAGCGATCCCGTCCGCCAACCCGGCGGAATCCGCCCGATCTCGCTGTTCTCGAACTCGTCCACGCCAACGAAATCCACGAACCGCTGGCGGAACAGTGTCGCCACGGTCTCGTCGACGAGTTCGGTGAGTCGGCGGTTGCTGTCGATCTTGTCGTCCAGGGCGCCGAGGACGGAGACGATGTGCCGCTGCTCGTCAAGCGCCGGAAGCACGATCGGGAAGCTGCCCATTGTCTTCAGTGGTATCCGATCGACCGTACTTCCATGGATAGTTCGGTCCCGGATTACGCGCTGGAACTGGGGACCCAGATAGGCGTACAGGAGGTACCGGGGGAGTACGGCCGTCGACCGCACTCGGAGGAGACCCATCCTGCGACCGAGGCAGCACCGTAGCTCCGGAGGCACGAGGGCAGCTTGTCCGAGTCGGGTCTCGTAAGAGAAGACGACATCGTCGGCCTGAGGCGTGACCCGGCGAGTCCACCTCGCGAAGTCCGCTTCCGACAGCCGTGCGACATCCGACAGCTCAAGTCGGCCGTCTACGAGGCTGGCGATCCCAAGGAAAATCGGGCCCTGATGCGTCTTCCTCGGTGTTGCATGAGGTCCGTCGAAAATCTCGACCAGATCGCCGAGACGCCAGGACATCCATTCGGATGGCGGGCCGTCAAACCTCATACCCAACTCTCGCCAACCCCGCCTTGACCTCACCCGCCAGCCTCTCATTCTCCGCCATCTCCTCCGCGAGCCGATCCGCAAGGGTCGCCATCCTCTCCTCGAACGCGATCTCGTCCTCCTCGGACTCGGGAGCGCCGACGAAGCGGCCCGGCGACATGGCGAAGCCGGCCGCCTCGATCTCAGTCGAGGTCGCGCTATGGCAGAAACCAGCCTCGTTCGCGTACTCGACCGCCTCGAGCGTGCCGCGCCACACGTGGTAAGTGGAGGCGATCCGCTCCGTCTCCTCCTCGCTCAGCTCAATCTGCGTCCGGCTGATCTTGCGCCCCATCGAACGCGCGTCGATGAACAGCGTCTCGCCGCGGCGGTCGCGCTCGCCAGTCGACGCCTTGTTGCGGTCGAGGAACCACAGGCAGACCGGGATGCCGGTCGTGTAGAAAAGTTGCGCTGGTAGGGCGACGACGCAATCGACCACGTCTGCTCGGATCAGTCCCTCGCGGATCTTGCCCTCGCCGCTTGTCATCGTCGCCAGCGATCCGTTCGCCATCACGAAGCCGGCGCGACCTTCCGGCGCCAGGTGAAACAGGAAGTGCTGGATCCAGGCGTAGTTCGCGTTGCTCACGGGCGGCGTTCCCTGAGCCCAGCGCGCGTCGTCGAGGATCGCCGGCGTCGACCACTCCGACTGGTTGAACGGCGGATTGGCCATGACGAAGTCAGCCTTGAGCGTCGGGAAGGCATCGTCGAGCAGCGACCCGCCTTCGGTGTACTTCACCTCGCCGGACAGGCCGTGAATCGCGAGGTTCATCCGTCCGATCCGCCAGGTCGCCTGGTTACGCTCCTGGCCGTAGATCGAGATCTGCGCCGGCCGGCCGCCATGGGCCTCGACGAACCTCGCTGATTGCACGAACAGGCCGCACGAGCCACACGCAGGATCGAACACGCGGCCCTCGAACGGCTCGAGCATCTCGACGAGCAGCCTCGCGACCGGAGCCGGGGTGAAGAACTCACCGCCGCGGTGGCCCTCGGATCGCGCGAACTCCTTGATGAAGTACTCGTAGATGCGGCCGAGGACGTCGCGAGCCTCACCGGGATCCTTGCCGAAGCCGATCTTTGCGATCGTCTCAAGCAGCGAGCCCATCAGCTCCGCGGACAAGGGCGCCCGAGCGTAGATGCGCGGCAGGACATTCCGCAGCCCGGCATTCTCCCGTTCGATCGCAGCAAGCGCCTCGTCGATCCGCTTCGCGATGTCCGGCTGTGACGCCGCGGCCAGCAGCTTTGGCCAGCGCGCCTCGTCCGGCACCCAGAAGACATTCTCGGCGGCGTACTCGTCACGATCCTCAAGGATCTCCGCCCGGCTTGCGGGATCCTCGACGTAGCCGTCGCCGGCTGGATCTAACAGCTCGGCGTTGAGCCGGTGACGCCGCTGCTCGAACGCGTCCGAGATGTACTTCAGGAAGATCAGGCCGAGGACGAGGTGCTTGTACTCGGCCGACTCGACCGACCCACGCAGCTTGTTCGCCGCCTCGAAAAGCGCCCCGCCGTTCGGACTGTCAGTCGCCCTCGTACTCATGCCCAACGTACGGTAACCGCGCGGCGCGCATCGGATCGGTCCGTCGACGTCTACTCACGGATGAAGACCGATGTAGTCCACGATGAACTTCAGGGCGTCGCTGTCAACCGCGAAGTAGATCCGCCCGCACTCACGAGGGTTCTTAACATCGTCGACCTTGACGTGAGGCTCGCGCGAGTAGTTGCAACCCTCGAACGTGAATTCAGCCCACGAGCCGAGCGCCGCGTCGTGCAACGCCACCTCGATCTCGTAGTTCTCGGCAATCCAGTCGGCGAGGCGATTGCCGACCTCCCCGCCGAGGTCGTGCCAGTCGCGGGCAGCTCGCGACAGGGTCTCGGCAAATCCCCACATCCGCTTTGGATCCGGGTACGGGTTGCCGATCAGCATCTGACGACACGCGCCGGTAAGAACGAAGCCCGAGTGTTCTAGCTCGTGAACGCGCTCGGAGAAGTGATCCCAGGTCTCGACCACGGTCGTCGACTCGGCCACCGACTCGTCGAGCTGCAGACGTAGCTCCTCCACTGATTCACCAAAGCTGGGCATCTGCAGATAGATCGCGCGGTCCCGCCACCTCATGGGCAACGACGCTCGATCTGCAAACGCACCCGCTGCGCTGGCCCAAACAGCGACCTTCCGACCCGCGAACCTCGAAATCTCGCCGTAGGTGGCTTGGAATGCAGTGGGTCGTTCTGCGCATTCCATGGTGAGCCCACGAGCCTCCGCGATCGCGGCGATCTGCACCTTCCATCCGCCACCGGACGCGCCGGCCCGGCCGCTGTCACCAACCCAGAGCATTGCTTCGGCCGGATCACGGTGCCTGTCGCCGAGTCGGGCGCTTGGCTGGATTGTCGGGAACAGTCCTTCGAGACGGTGTGCGAGCTCTTGCTCCGACGGCGACCGCCAGACCTCAAACGACATGGAGAGTCGCTCAGCGAGCGGAAGCTCAGTGCTCTCCGTCACCGAGGCGAGCCCGATCGCGGTCGACTCGTCTGGGAGCAACCACGAACCAAGCAGCGCGTACGAGCGAACGGCAGGGTCGTCGGTTATGAACGGGTAGGCCCGGACGGGATCCTTCGCGACGTCAGCGAGCATCGCGAACTCGCTTGAATCGTGCTTGCGCGCAGTCTCCAGCGCTGCTACGACGCCCTTCATGCCGGTTACGTTCCCTGGGTACCGCAGACGGGGTGCAGGTCCGTCCTTCGGCACCCGGCGAGAACGGAGGGCCGCAATAACTTGATTCACCCGCTCGGTTTCGCCGCGACCACCAACGCCCGAGGCCGAGCCAAAAGATCGGGAGCGCCGATCATGCGCTACCACCGTCCGCCGTGCTCGGCCGTTCAGCCGTCGATCAGATATTCGACCGGAATGCTCAGCGCATACAGCGCGCTCAGCGGCATCCGATCCACGGCCGCATGAAGTCGGCGTCGCACCTCGTCCTCGCGCGGTTGACGCGATGGCGGCCTCCCGGGCGACGTCGGACTACCCGCTCTGACCGGGTAAAGTGGCGGTTCAAAGATGCGGATTTGGAGATTCGACCGCTGTGCCCAGCTCTCGATCTCATCAGCCACGTGACGTAGACGCTCCGTCTGCCATTGTGCGTTTGTCGCCGGATCGACGCGCACTGCCAAGCTGAACGCCCTGAACGGCTTCTCGTTGGACAGCGCGAGGACCAGCGCGGTGCGCATCGGCTCCACTGCGCCTGCGGCGAACACGCGCATCCACTCCAGCTGACGATCGGTGTCGACGGGTGTGATCTGGTGGAATCGTCCGGGCTCCGCCTGCCACAGACGGCGGCGCTCGGCTTGCTCCGGGGGCTCAAGCGGCGCCGGAGCAGCCGGGAACCGTAGGACCGTGTCGGTGTGCGAGTCGTAGACGCGGACCTCGTCTTCGCGCCAGTCGATAAACGCTCGCCAGAGGTCGCGGCGAACGAAGCGGCCGCTTTGCGAGCGGGAGAGTTCGGCTGAGTCTCCCTGTTCGTTGCGCGCGACGGCAACATCCTGAGGTTGAGTTCCCTGCGGCGTGACGAGAACGTCTGGGCCGACTGGGGCGGGGGTGAGATCCACAAGGCCACGAGCCTGAGCCGCTTCAAGGAACCGCTTGAAGCTGACGAACCCACCGTTGAGAGACTTCTCGTCGAAGCCGCCGTAAGAGCGACGCTTCAGCTCAGGCTTGAGGCCGGCGGCGTAGATCCTCCGGCCAGCCGAATGGAGATCGACGACCGTGGAACGTAGAAGTTCGAACGCTTCGTCGAGAGGGTTGTTACTGCTGGATGTCGGCATGTCAGCCTCCTTGGTAGGAAGGTGGCTGGGATCCGAAGATCCCAGCCCCTCTACAAGACTTGGCTGCCGCACGTTCCAGCTCGCACCCCCGACACGCATCGGGCCCAATTGGGTCCGGCGCGACCATCCGTTCGCCGTGTTACGAAACGGGGTCGCCCGGCAGGCGCTTCACCAGCCCTCTATGCGATGTTCTCCAATGTAATGAGAACTCGCTCGAGGATCATCGGCAATGTATGAAGAAGTATAGGCAGCCCGCCGCGCGGACTGCAATGCGGGAACCACGCAAAGGACGAGTGTACGAACCGCGGTTTGGCGATCCGTGGAAGTCCACTACGTCGCAACAAACGGTACATGAACAGTACAGAGAGTCCCTAGAGCAGACATCACGACTCAACAAAAACCCAGCCTACACGGGCTTTCCTCTAGTCGGGGAGACAGGATTTGAACCTGCGACCGCCCGGCCCCCAGCCGGGTGCGCTACCAGACTGCGCCACTCCCCGTGGTCAAGCGATCATATCCCTGGTCGCGAAGCTCCGAAGTCCGCCTCCCCGCGGCAATTCGCTGATCCGTTGGTGGGGTGGCTGCGTAGGAGGTGTCAGGTGCGGTGAGGATCCTTGCCCTGATCACCCCAAGCGAACCCTTCTTGTTCAAAACACCCGCCAGCAACCGCCGCGATCTCGCCAGTCTGGCTGACGAGGATCTGATGGACCTCGTCAACGAGGGGGAGGCGCGCGCCTTCGAGGTGATCTTCGACCGCCACAGCGGGCCCGCCTTCTCGCTGGCCTATCGGATGTGCGGTCGCCGGGCGATGGCCGAGGACGTCGTCCAGGAGGCATTCCTGTCGCTGTGGCGCAGCGGCGCTCGCTACGACCGGCGTCGGGGCAGCGTTCGGAACTGGGTGCTGGGAGTGGTGCACAACCGTGCGATTGACGCCTTCCGGCGCGGAGTTGTCCGCGAAAGTCGCAATGTCAGCGACGACGGTCTCGCCGAGCAGCTGCCAGCCGCGGAGCGGACGGAGACTGAGGTCGCTCGGCGCGATGAGGCCACGCACGTGCGGGGCGCGCTGGGCAAGCTTCCGGCTGAGCAGCGCCAAGTCATCGAGCTAGCATATTTTGGAGGCTTCACGCACACCGAAATCGCTGACATGCTGGCGCTGCCGGCAGGAACCGTGAAGGGCCGTATGCGATTGGGACTGACCAAGATGCGGATCGCGCTTGGCGATCCGGCGGGATTCATGGTATGACCAACGACGATCAGATGACAGAGCACCGGGATTGTGGCGCGGACGCCGCGGCGTATGTGCTGGGCGCACTCGAGACCGCGGAAGCCGACGCGTTCCGGGAACACCTCGCCACCTGCGTCGTCTGCCGCGACGAGGTGAGCTCGTTCGGCGCGGTCGTCGACGTGCTGCCCATGGCCGTGCCGCTACAACGCGTGCCGCGCTCGCTCAAGCGCCGCGTGATGGACGACGTGCGCGCAGAGTGCCGACCGGCGAAGCCCGCGCGGGCGCGACGGCTATCCGGCTGGATCGCTGTGTTGCCGCGGCCGGCGCTGGCCGCCGCTGCGACCGCGATGGCGGTGATCGTTGCCTTCGGTGGTGTCCTGCTCGGTTCCGGTGGCGGCTCCACCGGTGCAGCGCGCACGTACCACGCCAGCGTGGCCTGGAAGAGCGCGAAGGCCGTGCTGAGTGTTCAGGGAAATCGTGGAGAGCTGGTCGTGCAGCGGATGCCACTGCCTCCGACCGGTCAGGTGTACGAGGTGTGGCTCAAGCGAGGCTCGCATCAGCCGACGCCGACCGCCGTCCTGTTCAGTCCCACCGCCGCCGGTTCCGGCACGGTCGACGTTCCGGGCAACCTGCACGGAGTCACTCAGGTGATGGTCACTCCCGAGCCCGCCGGTGGTAGCAAGACGCCGACGCACCCACCGGTGCTCGTCGCGAATCTGACCTAGCAGCCCTGCGGACCAAGCCTCAGGGAACCTTGGGTGCGGCCTCGTCGGCTTGCCACGGACGAGACTGGACCAGCCACAGGATCCCCCCCGCGAGCAACACCGCGCAGAGGATCCAACCGAGCGCGGTGGTCCCAACGCCGACGTACTTCAGACCCGACGCGAAGATCACGAACGCGATCACCGGCCGGATGTAGCGGTCCGGAACGCTCGAGGAGAGCAGAGATCCAATTAGCACCGCCGGCACGCTGCCGATGATCAACGACCCCGTGACGCCGATCTGCACGTGGCCGAAGGCCAGCGCCCCGAGCGCAGCGGCGAGCGTCAGCGGCACCGCCTGGGTGAGGTCGGTGCCGACGAGCTGCTTGGCCCCGAGCATCGGGTAGACGAACAGCATCAGGATGATCATCAGGGAACCGGAACCGACAGAGGTCAACCCAACGATGACCCCGCCGACCACGCCGATCGCGACCGTGAGCGCCGGCCGCGGGATGACGTCGGCCACCGCCGCGGTCCGCTTGTGACCCTTGCGCCGGTCGAGCATGAACCGCAGAACCATGGCCGCGGCACCGGCCAGCAGCGCCGACCCGAGCGCGACCTCGATGTTCTGCTGCGCGCTCTTGGAATGGCCCATCAGGCGCAGCAGGTAGGCGCCGAGAAAGGCCGAGGGCACCGAGCCGATCACCATCCACTTGACCAGTCGTAGGTTGACGGTGCCCGCCCGGAGGTGAACCAGGGCGCCGAGCGGACGCATCAGCACCGCCGCGACCAGGTCGCTGGAGATCGCGGTTGAGGGCGTTACGCCGAACAACAGGATCAGCATCGGGGTCATCAGCGCGCCGCCGCCGGCGCCGGTCATTCCCACCAGCAACCCCACGATGGCGCTGCCCAGGACGATGTACGGATCAATGTGCACGGTCGCGGGTTTTAGCGCTGATCGGTTGGGCCTGCGGCGGACGGGTCAGTCAGGCTCTGCGGCCGCCACGGCGCGTCGCCGGTGGCTGGCTTTGTCATTTGACGTGGACATCGCGAGATCCACCAGCGCCTCGCTGACCTCCCGCGGGCGCTCGATCGGGCCCATGTGGCCCGTTCCTTCGAGCACCACCAACCGGTGGAGGTCGGGCAGCATCTCGGCGATCCGGCGAGCGTGCGAGGGCGGGGTCAGGCGATCCTTCTCGCCGGCCACCACAAGAGCGGGGACGGTCAATCGCTCCAGGGCGTGGTGGAGGCTCATCTCGGACATGGCGATCCCGACGTCGGCACGGACGTCGGGCGGACAGGCGACGAGCATCCGTTCATAGAACGCGACCTGCGCTGGCGTGGCATCCGGTCCAAACGCGGCGTAGCGGATCGCCGCGTGGCTGAACGGCGTCGAGAACCGCGGAAGCGGAGCGCGTGACCCGAGGAACCCGCGCACGGCGATGGTCTGGTTGAGCGCCTGGGCGATCCGGGGCACCGGAACCAGCAGCGACTCGGCGATCAGGTCGCCGACGCCGGTGTTTAGCAATGCAGCCGCGCTGACTCGCCGCGGGACCTCGTGGTGCTCAGCCCAGGCAGCGATCGACATGGCGCCCAGGGAATGTCCTGCCACGAGGGCGTGCTGGCCGTCGGCGACGGAGTCCTCCAGCACCGCCTCCAGATCCTCGCCGAAGCGCGCCAGCGCATAGTCGCCGCGGGCCGCCCGGCCGCTGGAACCGTGGCCACGAAGATCGACGGCCACGATGCGAAATTCGCGGGCCTGCAGTTCGCCGATCACCGCAGTCCAGTACGCAATCGTCTCGGTCCAACCGTGAAGCAGCACGATCGTCGGGCCCTCGAGCGGCCCGAAGTGTTCCACGTGGAGCTCGGTCCCGTCAGCCGAACGAACGGTCCACGGGCGGCCGGCAGCCGGGACGGACAAAATCTCGTTCTGTGGGTCGGCCGCGATCCGTCGCTTCAACCCTTGCTGGAGGGCCGCGGTTGCACCGAGGCCCAGCGCAAGCCCGGCGCCGGCACGCACGAGCACTCGTTGACGGGCGGACGCCATGCTTGGTCAATCCTACATTCACGTAGCCATACGGCGGCCGGGCTGGCCATAGGATTCGGGCGGATGCGGATCGGTTTACTGACAGGCGGCGGAGATTGTCCTGGCCTCAACGCGGTGATCCGCGGCGTGGTTCGCAAGGGCGTCGATGCTTACGGCGATGAGCTGTTGGGTTTCAAGGATGGGTGGCGCGGCGTCCTTGAGGACGCGTGCGAGCCGCTCAGCATCGAATCGACGCGCGGGATCTTGCCCCGCGGAGGGACGATCCTCGGGAGCTCGCGGACGAATCCGTACAAGCGCGAGGATGGCCTCACTCGCGTCCGGGAAACGCTCGGCCGCCGCCGGCTCGACGGCCTGATCGCCATCGGCGGCGAGGACACGCTCGGGGTCGCCCACCGGCTGCACCGCGACGGAGTGCCGGTGATCGGTGTGCCCAAGACGATCGACAACGACCTGGGCGCAACCGATGTCACGTTCGGATTCGACACCGCGCTGCAGGTGGCGATGGAGGCGATCGATCGGCTGCACACGACGGCGGAGAGCCACAACCGGATCCTGGTCGTGGAGGTGATGGGTCGTAACGCCGGCTGGATCGCGCTGCACGCGGGGATCGCCGGTGGGGCCGATGTGATCCTGATCCCAGAGATCCCGTTCGACATCGACGAGGTCTGCCGGTTGATCCGCCGCCGGCACGAGCGGGGGCGTTACTTCTCGATCGTGGTGGCCGCCGAGGGAGCCGTTCCCAAGAAAGGGACGATCGTCCTGGACGCCGGCGGCGTCGATGACTTTGGGCATCCGCGGCTCGGCGGAATCGGCCACGTGTTAGAGCGGGAGATCGAACACCGGACCGGCTACGAGACGCGTGCCACGGTGCTCGGCCATGTCCAGCGAGGGGGGACGCCGACCGCGTTCGATCGCGTGCTGGCAACCCGCCTCGGCCTGGCCGCGGTCGACGCCGCCCATGACGGACATTGGGGGATGATGACCGCGCTCCAGTCCACGCAGATCACTCTGGTCCGCCTCGAGGACGCGGTCGCCGAGGTCCGGCGCGTCCCAGTCGAGGAGTATCAGCGCTACGGAGTCCTGTTCGGATGAACCAGCCGGTAACGACAACGTTGTTTACGGAAGCGAGGATCTGTCTATGCTGCCCCTAGTGGTCTTGTCCGATCGCACCCTCCTCGTTCCGTGACCGCGACTGACAGCACGACGGCCACGCTCGACGAGCTGTGCGTCAACACGATCCGCACGCTGTCGATGGACGCGGTGCAGAAGGCCAACTCCGGGCACCCCGGCGCGCCGATGGGACTGGCGCCGCTCGCGTACGTCCTCTACACGCGGATCATGCGCCACAACCCGGCCGATGCAGACTGGATCGACCGGGATCGCTTCGTCCTGTCGGCTGGGCACGCGTCGATGCTTCTGTACTCGATGCTGTACCTCACCGGTTATCCGATGACGCTGGAGGACATCAAGAACTTCCGCCAGGTCGGCTCGCCCACGGCTGGACATCCTGAGCGCAAGTACTCCCCCGGGATCGAGGCGACGACGGGGCCGCTCGGCCAGGGAATCTCGATGTCGGTCGGCCTCGCGCTGGCGGAGCGGATGCTCGCGGCCCGCTTCAACCGCGACGGTCACAAGATCGTGGACCACTACACCTTCACCATCGCCTCCGACGGCGACCTCCAGGAGGGCGTGACCTCCGAGGCCAGCTCGCTGGCCGGCCATCTCGGTCTCGGCCACCTGATCGCCTTCTACGACGACAACAAGATTCAGCTCGCCAGCCCGACGTCCGTCGTGTTCTCGGAGGACGTCGCCCAGCGCTATGACGCCTACGGGTGGCACGTCGAGAACGTCGGCGAGGACATGTCGGTGGAGCGGCTCGAGCAGGCGACCCGGGCGGCGATGGAGGTCGAGGACCGGCCGTCGCTGATCATCGTGCGCTCGCACATCGGCTACGGCAGCCCGCATAAGCAGGACACCTCCGCGGCCCACGGCTCGCCGCTGGGCGAGGACGAGATCAGGCTGACCAAAGAGGCCTACGGGTGGGACCCCGACAAGCACTTCTACGTCCCCCCGGAGGCGCTGGAGCATTTCCGTGGCTGCTGCGAGCGGGGCCGCGAGCTCGAGGGCGAGTGGGACGAGCGCTTCAACGCATACCGCGAGCAATTCCCCGACCAGGCCAAGCTGTTGCAGATGATCGACGCGGCGGAGCTCCCCGAGGGATGGGACCGGGACGTACCCAAGTTCAGCGCCGATGACGACCCGATCGCCACCCGCAAGGCCTCGGAGAAGGCGATCCAGTGGGCCGCCAAGGCGGTCCCGCACCTGATCGGTGGCTCGGCCGACCTGGCCTCCTCCACCAACACCGACATCGACGAGGGCGGTGACGTCGAGAAAGGGTCCTACGACGGGCGCAACCTCCGTTTCGGCGTGCGTGAGCACGGGATGGGCGCGATCGTCAACGGCCTGGCGCTGCATGGCTTCCGCGCCTACGGGGCGACGTTCCTGACCTTCTCGGATTACATGCGTGGGGCCGTGCGGCTGTCGGCGCTGATGAAGCTGCCGGCGATCTGGGTCTACACCCACGATTCGATCGGGTTGGGCGAGGACGGTCCCACGCACCAGCCGGTCGAGCATCTCGCCGCCCTGCGGGCGATTCCGCGCCTCAACGTGGTGCGGCCGGCCGACGCGAATGAGACCGCGCTGGCCTGGCGCTTCGCGCTGCACAACTATGAGGCGCCGACGGCGTTTGCGCTTTCGCGCCAGAACCTTCCGATCCTCGATCCGGATTCCGTCCCCGACGATGCGATCGAGCGTGGGGCCTACGTCCTGCGCGATGCCGACGGCGGAGACCCCGAGCTGATCCTGATCGGCACCGGCTCAGAGGTGTCGTTGTGCGTGGAGGCCGCGGACGCGCTCGACGGCATCCGGGTTCGGGTGGTCAGCATGCCGTGCATGGACACGTTTACCCGTGCGGATGAGTCCTACCGCGAGCAGGTTCTGCCGACCGCCTGCCGGGCCCGCATCGCCGTCGAAGCGGCCAGCCCGCTTGGATGGGATAGGTGGATCGGCCCCGACGGGATCTTCGTGGGCATGGAGACGTTCGGCGAATCTGGTCCCGCCAAGGAGGTCTATGAGCACTTCGGGATCACCGCCGCGCGCGTCGCGCAACTGGGCCGGGAGCTGGTCGGACGGTGAGCATTACAGCCGGCGTCAACGAGCGCTTGGCGGCGCTGACCAGCGCGGGCACCAGCGTCTGGCTTGATCAGATCCGCCGCTCGCTGATCGAAGGCGGCGAGCTGGCCCGGATGGTGGAGGAGGAATCGCTGCGTGGCGTTACCGCGAACCCGTCGATCTTCGAGAAGGCGATCCTCGGCTCCGATGACTACGACGAGGAGCTCGAGGCGATGGCCCGGGAGGACCTCGACGCCCAGACGATCTACGACCGGATCGCGGTGCGAGACGTGCAGCTCGCAGCGGACGTCCTCGCCGATGTTCACCGTGAGTCGGGCGGAAAGGACGGGTTCGTCTCACTCGAGGTGGCCCCTGATGTAGCCCACGACTCCGAGCGTTCGCTCGCCGCTGCGCGGACGTACTGGAAGGCGCTCAGCCGGCCCAACGTGATGATCAAGATCCCGGGCACACCCGAGGCGGTCGATGCGGTCGAGCAGCTGATTTACGAGGGCATCAACATCAACATCACGCTGCTGTTCGCCGTGGAGGCCTACGAGACGGTGGCGGAGGCCTATCTCCGTGGTCTCGAGCGCCGGCAAGCGGAGGGTAAGCCCCTGGACGTGCACTCGGTCGCCAGCTTCTTCGTCTCCCGGGTGGACACCAACGTCGACGCCAAGCTCGAGCAGCTCGGCCGCGGCGACCTCGCCGGCACGGCTGCGCTGGCCAACGCGCGCGCGGCCTACCGCCGCTTTCAGGAGATCTTTTCCGGCCCTCGCTGGGACGGGTTGCGGCACGCCGGGGCGTCGGTGCAGCGGCCACTGTGGGCTTCGACCGGGGTGAAGAATCCGGCCTACCCCGACACGATGTACGTCGACGAGCTCGTCGGCCGCGACACCGTCAACACGATCCCGATGGCCACCCTGCACGCCGTGGCCGATCACGGCCATATCAGCGGTCCGACCGCCGAGCGGGATCCCACCCCGGAGCTTGAGGCGCTGCGGGAGGCCGGAATCGACCTGGGCAAGGTCACCGACGAGCTACTCGTCGACGGCCTCCAGCAGTTCGAGCAGGCCATGGGTCGTCTGCTGGCCGGGATCGAGGAGCGCCGTGTCGGGGTGGCGACCGGGCGGCCGCCCACGATCGAGGCCCATCTGCCGCCCGAGCTCCAGGAGCCAGTGGCCGGGCGAGTCAAGCTGTCAGTGTCCGAGCGGGTTGCCCAGCGGCTCTGGCGCCGTGACCCGTCGCTGTGGGGCGGTCCCGGGGTGCCCGAGATCGAGAACCGGCTCGGCTGGCTGACGGTGGCCGACACGATGCTCGAGCGCGCGTCCGAGCTCCAGCACTTCGCCCACGAGGTGCGGCAGGAGGGTTTCACCGACGCCGTCCTGCTCGGTATGGGTGGCTCGTCGCTCGGGCCCGAGGTGATCCGTCGCTCCTTCGGTCAGACCCCGGAAGGGTTGCGCCTACAGGTGCTCGATTCCACGCATCCCGACGTCGTGCTCGCGGTTCAGAAGTCCGTCGACATCGAGAAGACGCTGTTCATCGTCTCCTCGAAGTCCGGGGGCACGATCGAGACCCTGTCGCACTATCGCCATTTCGCGGCGCTGGCCGGCCCACACCAATTCGTGGTGGTCACCGACCCAGGCAGCCCGCTCGAGCAGCTGGCCCGGGATGAGCGCCTGCGCCGGACCTTCCTGAACCCCCCGGACATCGGCGGGCGCTATTCGGTGCTGTCGTACTTCGGGCTCGTTCCGGCCGCGCTGATGGGAGCCGACATCGAGGCACTCCTGCACGGCTGCCAGGTCGCCGAGCAGAATTCCATGCACTACCACGCAAGCGAGTCGAATTCCGGACTGTGGCTCGGGGCGGCGATCGGCGAGATGGCGAGCCACGGCCGAGACAAGCTGACCTTTTTGGTCGACCCACCGATCGAGAGCTTCGGGCTGTGGGTCGAGCAGCTGATCGCCGAGTCGACCGGCAAGCACGGGAGGGGCATCCTGCCGGTGGCCGACGAGCCGGTCGGCGACGCCGACGTGTACAGGAACGACCGTGTGTTCGCCTACCTGCGCGACTGCGACGAGCCCGATGAGCGGCTCGACGAGGCGATCAAGCAGCTCGCCGCGGCCGGGCATCCGACCGTGACGCTCGCCACCAACGGGGCCTCTGATCTCGGACGCATCTTCTTCCTGGCGGAGTTCGCGGTGGCGGTTGCCGGCTGGGCGCTCGACATCAATCCGTTCGATCAGCCCAACGTGCAGGAGGCCAAGGACAACACCAAGCGGGTGCTCGACTCGGGGTCGGTGCCGGAGCTGCAACCGGCCGACGACGACGCGCTCCGCGCGCTGCTCGAGGATGCCGCACCACCCCACTATGTGGCGATCATGGGTTACCTGCCGCCTTCCGACGCGCTCGACGATGCGATCGCGGAGCTCCGGGCCGCGATCCGGGCGGCCACCGGCGCGGCCACGACGTTCGGTTACGGACCGCGCTTCTTGCATTCCACGGGTCAGCTGCACAAGGGCGGCCCACCGACCGGACGTTTCCTCCAACTGGTCAACGATCCTCAGCAGGACGCCGAGATCCCCGGTGCCAGCTACTCGTTCGGGACGCTGATCGCGGCGCAGGCCGCTGGCGACCTCCAGACCCTGCGCGGCCACGGCCTCGCCGCCGAGCGGGTGAAGCTCGAAGGCGAGCCGGTCGGCGCGGTCCGCTCGCTCGCCTCCCGGATCCAGGATCTACTCAACAGGAGCTGAAGTCGATGCAAATTGGGTTCGTCGGGCTGGGCAAGATGGGCGGCAACATGGTGCATCGGATCAAGCGCGATTCTGAGCACGATGTGGTGGCATTCGACTTCAGCGCCGACGCGGTTCAGGCGGCGCAGGAGCTTGGCGCGGAGGGTGCCGGCTCGCTCGAGCAGCTGGTCGGCCAGCTGTCCGCGCCCCGAGCCGTGTGGATCATGGTTCCCGCCGGCGATCCGACGCAGAAGACGGTCGAGAGCCTGCTTGACCTGCTGAGTGACGGCGACACCATCATCGATGGGGGCAACTCCAAGTGGACCGACTCGATCGATCGCTTCACCCAGTGCAGCGCGCGGAACGTCGGGTTCGTCGACGTCGGCACAAGCGGAGGGGTCTGGGGTCTCGAGATCGGCTATTGCATGATGGTCGGCGGCGCTGAGGAGCACGTGTCCAGAATCGCGCCGGTCCTCGATGTGCTGGCTCCGCCGAACGGCTGGGGGCACATGGGCGGCCCCGGCACGGGTCACTACGTGAAGATGGTCCACAACGGCATCGAATACTCGCTGATGCAGGGCTACGCCGAGGGGTTCGAGCTGCTGCACAAGTCCGAGTACGGCCTCGACGTCGAGAAGATCGCCAAGCTTTGGGGTCAAGGGTCGGTCATCCGCTCGTGGCTGTTGGATCTCGCGGCGCTGGCCTTCGAGGCGGACGGCAACGACTTGAGCAAGCTGGAGGGCTATGTCGAGGACTCGGGCGAGGGACGCTGGACGCTCGGTTCGGGCATCGACCACGACGTGCCGATGCCGGCCCTGGCCGCCGCGCTGTTCGCCCGCTTCACCTCACGTGACAACGGCGACTACACGGCGAAGATGCTGGCGGCCCTGCGTAACCAGTTCGGTGGCCACGCGGTCAAGAGCGTAAGCGGAGGGGGCGGGTCATGAATGCCGCGACCGCCGAGCAGCAGCAGGACGAGGACAACCCGCTGATCCAGGGCCTCGAGCGGCTGCCGGTCGCTCCGACCTCGCTGGTGATCTTCGGGGCGACCGGCGACCTCGCCCACCGCAAGCTGTTGCCAGCGCTCTACAACCTGGCGCACGAGGGCGCTCTTCCGGAGCGATTCGAGCTGATCGGTGTGGCCCGGCGTGATCAGCCAGACGATGACTTCCAGGCCATCGCCCGCGAGTCGATCGAACAATACTCGCGTCGAACTCCGGATCCGAAAGTGCTCGACGGCCTGTTGTCGAACATTCGCTATGTCGCCGGAACCTTTGATGACGAGGAGGCCTACCGCGAGATCGATCGCGTCCTATGCGAATTCGACGAGCGGGCCGGGGAGCCCCTGAACCGCGTGTTCTATCTCTCGACCGCGCCCGAGTTCTTCCCGGTGATCTGCGAGAGGATTGGTGACGCGAAGCTCCACGAGTGCAAAGGGGCCCGGACGCGGGTGGTGATCGAGAAGCCATTCGGCTATGACCTTGCCTCGGCTCGCAAGCTGAACGAGCAGGTCCTCGGCGTGTTCGACGAGTCGCAGGTCTTCCGCATCGATCACTACCTCGGCAAGGAGACGGTGCAGAACCTGATGGCGCTGCGCTTCGCCAACGCGCTGTTCGAGCCGGTGTGGAACCGCAACTTCATCGACAACGTGCAGATCACCGCCGCTGAGAACATGGGCATCGGTGGGCGCGCCGGCTACTACGAGGGCGCGGGAGCGCTGCGAGACCTCGTCCAGAACCACATGCTGCAACTGCTCGCGCTGTTGACGATGGAGCCGCCCGCGTCGTTCGAGGCCAACCGGCTGCGCGACGAGAAGCTCAAGGTTCTCGAAGCGATCGTCCCACCCGACCCAGCCGACGTCTCCTCGATGGCGCTCCGAGCCCAGTACCGCTCCGGAGTGGTGGCAGGCGAGAAGGTAGCGGGCTACCGGGAGGAGGAGGGCGTCGACCCCGAGTCACGCACCGAGACCTACGTGGCGCTCCGGCTGCACGTTTCCAACTGGCGCTGGGCCGGGGTGCCGTTCTACCTGCGCACCGGGAAGCAGCTGGCGCGCAAGGTCACCGAGATCGCGGTGACGCTGAAACCGGTTCCCCATCTGGCCTTTCAGACCCAGGGCTCGGTCGGCGTGCAGGCTAACCAGATCATTCTCACCGTCCAGCCCGACGAAGGCGTCTCGGTTTCGCTGGGGGCGAAGATCCCCGGGCCGACCATGCGGATCCGCCCGGTGAACATGGAGTTCCGGTACGGCACCTCGTTCATGTCGGAGTCCCCGGAGGCATACGAACGCTTGATCCTCGACGCGATGCGCGGCGACGCCACACTGTTCACGCGCAACGATGAGATCGAAGCGCTGTGGAGCATCATCGACCCGATCCTGACCGCCTGGCACGAGGACGAGTCCTCGGACATCGCACAGTACGAGGCCGGCTCGACGGGCCCCACCGAGGCCGATGAACTGCTCGTCGACGGGCAGAGGTGGCGGCGGCTGTGACCGTCACGTCCTCGTCCAGCTCTCCCGACGCCGAAGAGACATCAACGGGCGCCGGGGAGGACTACTGGTCGGAATCCGACACCACCCCTGAACAGATCGGCAGCGCGCTGCGCAAGCTCCTGCGGGACAGGCACGCAGCCAACGAGTCACTCGCCCCGGCACGAGTCCTGAACCTCGTGGTCGTCGTGGACCGCGATTGGAAAGGGGAGATCGCGAACCGCCTGGCCCGCGTCGGGCGCTACCACGCATCTCGCACCGTTCTGTGCACCGTCGAGGAAGGGCGGACCCAACTGGATGCGTGGGCGGCGATGTCCTACGACGAGCCGCGCTCCGGGCTGGGGGTGATGGTCGAACGGGTGGAAATCGATCTCGGTCCCGAGCATCTCGAGCGGCTTGACACGATCATCGATCCGGTTATCGTCTCCGAACTTTCCACGCTGCTGTGGTCCCCGCACGGACACGAGAACGCGGTCAATGCCGTCCGGCACATGATCGACGTGATGCTCCTGGACAGCGACGAGGCGGTCGACTCATCGGAGTCCCTCGAGCGCGCTGCGGAGGTGCTCGACGCGGCCTACGTGGTCGACCTGGCCTGGCTGCGTACGACCCCGTGGCGGGAGCGACTGGCCTCGAGCTTCGATCCCCCCCGCCGGCGCGCGGCCCTGCACCGGGTGAGCGAGATCACCGTGCGGCACAAGGAGGGCTCGAGCTCCGCGGCGCTGCTGCTCGCCGGGTGGTTGGCCTCGCGCTTGGGCTGGAAGGCGAACCCGCTGGAGGCGTCTGGGCGCGGGTGCCTGACTGGCGTCGCGCGTCACGGGGAACGCGAACTCAAGATCTCGCTCGGGACGATCGAGCAGGATGCGCCAGGGCTTGCCGGAGTGACCGTCGCCTGGGGCGACGATTCCTCGCTGTCACTCGACCGCGCCGAAGGTGGGCTGTGTGCCCGAGAGGTGCGGGACGGGAACGAGCGCGTATGGAAGGTGATGGGGGCCTCCCGCGGGGAAGGCGGGATCCTGGGCGAGGGGGTTCGGCAGGCGTTGTTGCGCGATCCCACCTACGCACCGGCGCTCGAGGTTGCCCGGAGCCTCTGTCCGGCATGACGGTCGAGATCGAGGTCGTGGAGGACCCCGCTCGAGCCTGCGCGGCGATGATGGTTGGAGCCGCCTCAGGGGGCGGTCAGATCGTGCTGACCGGCGGTTCCACACCGCGGGCCGCCTACGAGGAGTTCGTCCGCGCCGTGCGGGCAGTCGACCTGGATCTCTCGCGGACGACGATGTGGTTCGGCGACGAGCGCTGCGTCCCACCCGAAGACGCGCGCTCCAATTACCGGCTGGCCAAGGAGTCCCTGCTTGACCCGCTCGGCGCCGCGGGCCCCGGCATCGTGCATCGTATGCGCGGCGAGCTGGGCCCGGGCGCAGGCGCGGAGGGGTACGAGGACGAGCTGCGGAACGCCGGGCCGCCCGAGTTCGACCTGCTGTTGCTGGGGATGGGCCCAGACGGGCACACCGCTTCGCTATTCCCCGGCCAGGCGTCGCTTGCCGAGCGTGAGCGACTCGTCCTCGGCATTCCGCAAGCGGGCCTCGAGCCGTTCGTGCCGCGGATCTCGCTCACCCTGCCCGCCCTGGCGACGGCGAGGGAGATCGTGTTTCTGATCTCCGGCGCCGCCAAGGCCGAGGCGGTCGCCGCGGCGTTCGGCAAGGGAGCCACCCCGAACCCCCACGTCCCCGCGTCGATGGTCGCCCCGATAGCGGATGTGGTGACCGTGCTGCTGGACCCCGCCGCCGCGGAGCAGCTGTGACCGTCTCGGTCGCCGGGGTCGATATCGGCGGGACTAAGATCGCGCTCGCGGTCAAGCGAGGCAGCGAGCTCGGGTCTTCGGAGCTACAGCCGACCCGTCGCGGCAGTTCGCAGGAGTTGATCGACCAGCTGGTGGCGATGATCGAGGCCGCCAAGCCAGACCGCCTCGACGCCGTCGGGATCGGCGTGCCGTCGGTGGTCGAGTTCGACACCGGGCGGGTGGTGTCCTCGGTCAACGTTCCGCTCGCCGAGGTGCCGCTGCGGGAAGTGCTCGGCGAGCGCCTTGGGCTACCGGTGTTCGTCGACAACGACGCGACGGTCGCCGCACTGGCCGAAGCCCACGACGAGAACCTGCGGCTCGTCGCGCACGACCTGGTGATGATCACGGTTGGAACCGGCGTCGGCGGCGGCCTGGTGCTGGGCGGCCGTATCTACCGCGGCGCGACCGGAGGGGCGGGGGAGCTCGGCCATACAGTGGTCGGGCTTGACCTTGCGGGCGCCGTGCCCGCTCCGATGGGCTTTCCTCAGCCCGGATCGCTTGAGTTCGTCGCTTCCGGACACGCGCTGGATCGCCTGGCGGCGCAGTCGGCTGGGCTGCATCCCGAGTCGGCGCTGGGCGCACTCCGCGCCGAAGGCAAAGCCGTACTTGGCGCCGATGCGGTGGAAGCCGCCCACGCCGGCGATCCCTCGGCGCGGCGGATGATCGAGATCTGGGGACAGCGCGTCGGTATCGGCGTGGCGAACGCAATCAACACCTTCGACCCCGAAGAGGTCGTGATCGGCGGCGGTGCCGCGCAGGCGGGAGAGCTCCTGCTTGAGCCGGCGCGGCGGGTGGCCCGTGGCTACGTGTTACCCGGGTTGGGCAAGCAAACCACGATCCGTGTCGCTCGACATGGGGTCCGCGCTGGGGTGTTGGGCGCCGCCCTGCTCGCCGAGCACGAGCTCCAGGCCCACACCGAGCGAGCGCCGCCGGGTCGCTCGCCGCGCGCGGCCCCCGAAAATCTCCCCACCACCGAGGTGCCCTGATGATCGTTGCGTGCGGTTTCGACCACGCCGGTTTCTCGCTCCGCGATCGGCTGCTGCCACTGGTTGAGGCCGCCGGTCACGAGGTGATTGATCTGGGGACGGACAACGCTCAGCCGATCGACTACCCCGACAAAGCCCTCGAGGTGGGCCAGGCGGTGGTTTCCGGGCGCGCGGAGCGAGGAATCCTGGTCTGTGGCTCAGGTGCCGGAGTGTCGGTCGCAGCCTGCAAGATCCGCGGGATCCGGGCCGCCACGGTTCACGACACCTACACCGGTCATCAATGCGTGGAGCACGACAATGTGAATGTGATCTGCCTGGGGGGACGCGTGATTGGATCAGAGGTGGCGGCGGAGATCGTGGAGGCGTTCCTGGGCGCGCGCTTCAGCGCAGAGGAGCGGCATCTGCGCCGGTTGGCCAAGGTGGATGAGATCGAGCGCACGGGCGGGGCGGCGCCGCCCGCGCTGAGCTGAGGCGGCCGTGGCCAGCCAGATCGTCGTCGTGCGCCATGGCGAGACCGAATGGAGCGCCTCCGGCAAGCACACGAGCGCGACCGACCTGCCGCTGACCGACGAGGGGCGGCGCCTGGCGTCGATGCTGGCCCCGCGCCTGCAGACCTCCTCGTTCTCCGTCGTGCTGAGCAGCCCGCTGCGGCGCGCCCGGGAGACGTGCGAGCTGGCCGGCTACGGCGGCCAGGCTCACCTCACCGACGATCTGCGCGAATGGGCATACGGCGAGTACGAGGGACTGACCACCCCGGAGATCCGCCAAACCGATCCGAATTGGGTCCTGTGGCGCGATGGGTGCCCGGGCGGGGAAACCCCGGCTGAGGTCGGAGCCCGTGCGGACCGTGTCCTGCGCCGCTTGCGAGAGGTGGAGGGCAATGGCGTGGTGTTCGCTCACGGGCACATCCTGCGCGTGCTGACCGCGCGCTGGCTGGAGATGGAGCCGGCAGCGGGGTCTCGGCTCAAGCTGAGCGCCGGTGGTCTCGGCGTGCTCGGCTTCGAGCGGGACACCCAGGCGCTCGAGCAGTGGAACTGGACGCCCTGACAGGGCGTAGGGCGGGGTCGGCCCGCGAGCGGATCGTCGATCTCGGCTTGGCCGCCGCCGCCCCAGGCGAAGGGGAGAGCCCGCTGACGGCCGGCGTTCGCTCACGGTCGACGGTCGCCTGGTCGCTCCGGTCCCGGCGGCTCCACCGCCGGGCCCGCGCGAGCCGATGCGGCTGAGAGGACTTGAACCTCCACGCCCCGAAGGGCACAGGCACCTGAAGCCTGCGCGTCTACCAATTCCGCCACAGCCGCGGCGAGCGATTGAAACTAGCAAGTGTCGGGCGGTACGGGCGTCGGCGCTTCGTTAGGACACGCGGCCTGTCGCTCGGGCTCTGGTTTGGCCCTGTGGCCGCTGTACCGCCATCCGACGGCTGCTAAAGATGCAGCTCATGGGGACGAAAACGTGTAACCACGGATGACCGAGGCGACCTTGGCGAGGTTGGCGACCTGGGCTGACTGGGTCGCCTCACGACCGCTCAGCGTCGGCATCGAGGAGGAGGTGATGCTGCTCGATCCACTTGACTGGTCTCTGGCTCAGCAGGCCGAACGGGTCATGCTTCAGCTCTCGCCTCGGTTGCGTGCCCACGCGGCCCTGGAGACCCATCAGGCGGTGATCGAGCTGGCCAGCTCACCGGCCGAGACGCCGGCTCAGGCGATCGGTGAGATAGAGGAACTGCGGCGTTTGCTCGCGATCGAGCTGGAGGTGATGGGGCTGTGCGTGGCGAGCGCGGGCACCCACCCGGGCGCGCTTTGGAGCGACATGGAGGTTTCCGGCGACGAGCGCTACCAGCGGGTCTACCGCGCGATGCGTGAGCTAGCTCGCCGCGAGCCAACGTTTGCCCTGCATGTGCACATCGGCGTCCGTGATCCGGAGTCGGCGATTCTGCTGCACAACCGGTTGCGCGCTCACCTTCCCCTGCTGCTGGCCCTGTCGGGCAACTCTCCGTTTTGGCAGGGACGTGACACCGGGCTGGCCTCGGCGCGCACACCGGTCTTTCAGTCCTTTCCCCGGGTCGGGATCCCTCGAGCGTTCTCCTCCTACGCCGATTACGTCGAGACTGTCGACCTGCTGATCCGCTGCGACGCCATCCCGGAACCGACCTTCCTATGGTGGGACATCCGACCGCAGCCGAGGTTTGGCACCGTCGAGATCCGCATCATGGACGCTCAGTCGACCGTCGCGCAGACCGGCGGGCTGGCGGCGCTGGTCCAGGCGATCGCTCGGCTCGAACTCGAGGAGGGTTATCACTCTCAGCGCCTGATCGACGCGCCGGAGGTCTTGGCGGAGAACCGCTTTCTCGCCGCCCGGGACGGGATGGACGCATGGTTGATCGACCCCGTCCTCGAGCGTCGGGTGCCGGCGCGCGACCAGCTGACCGAGCTGCTTCACGCGGTCCGGCCCCACGCGGACGATCTCGGCACTGATCTCGGGGCGGTCAGCGGGCTCGCCGAGCGTAGCGGCGCCGGGTTTCAGCGCTCCACCGCCGGAGCAGAGCCACGCCTGGACCTCGTGCTCGCTCGCTTGTCGGAGCTGTTCGCCGACGGGACTGGCGCGGCCGTCCGCCCGGGAAGTCCGAGCTCGTTGTGACCAGGAGCGCTGGGCGGCCGTTGATCGCAGTGACCACGTCCGAGGTCCGGGCAGCCCACACGGTCACTCAGACGCCAGAGGGCGAGCCTGCCCAGCAGGAGATGGCTCTCGGGCTGAAGTATCTGCGCGCGGTCGAGCAAGCGGGCGGGATTCCTCTGGTGGTGCCCCCGTTGGCGTCCGGGTGCATCGAGGAGCTCCTCGACCGCGTGGATGGGTTGTGCCTGTCCGGGGGTCCGGACCTCGATCCAATCGCCTACGGCGACCGGCGCCACATCCGTCTCGGGCCGGTCGAGACCGAGCTTGATCAGTTCGAACTCGCGCTCGCCCGCGCCGCCGACGTCCGTGGGATGCCAATTCTCGCTGTCTGCCGCGGTATGCAGGTGCTCAACGTCGCCCGTGGCGGAACGCTGCACCAGCACCTGCCCGACGTCACCGATGGGGCCATCGATCATCGCCAGACCGAACCCGGCGACAGGCCGACGCACTGGGTGGCGATTGACGGGATCAGCCGGGTCGCGAGCATCATGTCGCGCAAGCGGCTGAAGGTCAACTCCTTTCACCATCAGGCGGTGGCACGGCTCGGAGAGAGCTTGGTCGGGACCAGCCGTGCTAGCGACGGCACGATCGAAAGCATCGAAGCAACTGACCGAGCGTTCCTGATCGGCGTGCAATGGCATGCTGAATGTCTCGTCGGGCGCCCCGAGCAGGCCGCGCTGTTCGGTGCCTTCGTCGGCTCGGCGCGCCGGCTCCAGGCTGCGGCCACGCTGCGCAGAGTAGCTTGAGGACGGTGGCGGGTAGTCGGCTGATCGCGGCTTGGGTTTGGTCCCGCTACCCTTGCCCTGCGGCGCCACGGTCCATCGGGAGGCTCATGGCTCACGGCGAACCCTTAGCGCTCGAGACGTACATACAACGCCGCTATCGTCCAGGGGACTAGGACGCCGCCCTCTCACGGCGGAAACCCGGGTTCGAATCCCGGTAGCGGTATCGCGTAGACCCCTGAGTTCGGGGGCTCCAACCGCTCACTCGGGCAGTTCGAACAGATCTGGGAACATCGGGTCTGCGGACTCGTCCCAGGTCGTCGCACGGAGCGTGGGCAGGTACACGGTGACGTTCGCGGGCGACAGCCAGTACAAGCCGTCGTC